>Ga0302132_10000302_pt1 | contig 27518 bp, 37 predicted proteins | sample CB9_321_MG_FD_203113 | JGI IMG/M metagenome (GOLD analysis project Ga0302132, IMG submission 203113) | Marine microbial communities from Western Arctic Ocean, Canada - CB9_32.1 | ecosystem: Environmental > Aquatic > Marine > Oceanic | place: Canada: Western Arctic Ocean | collected 2017-09-19
ACCCATGGGAATGCTCGCAATCACTGCTGTAGTAGCACTTGGAATCGTTGCTTGTAGCGATAATAACACAGGAAAACAAAGCGCTAAATCTACTGGCGAAGTACAACGGGTTATGGGTGCGGGCTCCAGCTTTATTTACCCTGTCATGTCTCGCTGGATTAACCAATACTATAACCAAACGAAAGTTCAAGTAAATTTTCAACCTATTGGCTCAGGTGGCGGTCAACGCCAAATTTTTAATGGCACCGTAAACTTTGCGGCTTCAGACCAACCTTTAACACCCGCTGAATTAAAAGAACATCACTTAATCCAGTTCCCTGCTATCGTCGGTGGCATTGTCCCTGTGGTCAACATCAAAGGTGTTGAAAGTGATCAGCTTACCTTATCAGGACAAGTATTAGCTGAAATTTATCTTGGGCAAATCACACATTGGGATGACATTCAAATCCAAACGCTTAACCCAGGTTTAAAACTACCCGATGGGATGATTATTACCATTCATCGCGCAGATGGCTCAGGCACCACCTATAATTTTGCCGATTACTTGGCAAAAATGAGTCCTGAATGGAAAAATGATGTGGGTGTTAACACAACCCTAAGATGGCCTGGAAATGGCGTTGGTGCAAAAGGAAATGCCGGTGTTGCCGCACAAGTACAACATTTACCGAACAGTATCGGTTATGTTGAATATGCTTATGCAACCGAAGGCAAAATGACCACGATTAAATTGGTCAATGCCAATGGTCTTGCTGTCGCCCCTTCCCTTGAATCAATTGCCGCTGCTGCAGAATATGCCAAATGGAATCCAAAAGATGACTATGGGCTTTTTTTAACCAACCAGCCTGGTGATAACAGCTGGCCCATCAATGCTTCAACTTTTATTCTCTTGCCTAAAAATAACCCTGAGAATATGAACAAAGCCATCCTCAAGTTTTTTACTTGGAGCTTTACTGATTCTGCTTCCAAAATTGCGACACAGCTCGACTATATCCCGATGCCTAAAAATGTTGTTACGGGGATTAAGGCTTATTGGCAGGAAAACTTAGGGTATAGCTCATAATCCACTCGACCCATACCCGCATATCTCATAGACTAAAATACCCTCAAACAAACCGCATAGACAAATCAACTGCCTGAATATGTTTGGTCAACGCACCTGAAGAAATATAATCTACGCCCGTCTCAGCAATCGCCGCAATGGTGTCAAGTTCAACATTACCTGAAGCCTCTAATTTGGCGCGTCCTGCTGTTATTTGAACCGCTTTCACTTTGTCTTCATTACTAAAGTTATCCAGCATGATGACATAGGCACCTGCTGCAAGTGCCTGATTAAGTTCATCAAAGTTTTCCACCTCAACTTCCACCATTTTATCGGCTGCAATCGCGCGCGCCTTTGCCACGGCATTTGCAATGGAACCTGCCGCTTCAATATGATTTTCTTTAATCAAGAAAGCATCAAATAAGCCGATGCGGTGATTCTCACCTCCACCACAACGTACGGCATACTTTTGCGCTAAGCGAAAGCCAGGAATGGTTTTGCGTGTATCTAATACCTTGGTTTTTGTATGGGAAATTAAATCTACATATAGACGTGTCGTTGTGGCAGTTCCAGAGAGCATTTGTACAAAATTCAATGCAGTTCTTTCTGCCGTTAAAATACCCCGTGCCGAACCTTTTGCTTCAAATAGCGTAGCATTTGCTTCTACCAGATCACCATCTTGAACATGCCAAGACAATAAAACTGTTGGATCAAGCTGCTTAAACGTTTCTTCAACCCAAGCACGCCCCACCATCACCATTTTTTCTCGAGTAATCACCCGCACTAAAAAGCATTGCTCAATAGGAATCAGGCTCGCCGTAATATCGCCATCCTGAACATCCTCTTCTAAGGCATTCGCAACCATTTTCTGAATCACAGATGATGGCACGACTTCAATCATTTCAACCCCAAGGTGATTTAAAGGCATGAAGCACTCCTCTACTGTGATTTTTGAAAATTAACCATGCGATTAAGTGGCACTAAAGCTTTCAAGCGTGTTTTTTCTGGAACTAAGATTTCATGATTGGGCATATTATTCATATCACCTTCCAAAATCGCTAAGAGATTTTTTAGCCCATTCATCGCCATCCAAGGACAATGCGCACAACTCTTACAAGTTGCCCCATTACCGGACGTGGGTGCTTCAATAAAAATTTTATCAGGACACGCCTGTTGCATCTTATAAAAAATACCTTTATCTGTCGCCACAATAAAATGCTTATTTGGCATGGTTTTAGCCGCATTTAAAAGCTGAGATGTGGAACCTGCTACATCCGCAAGCGCCACGACTTCTTCAGGTGACTCAGGATGCACCAAGATGGCAGCATCTTTATACTCATTTTTAAGATCATAAAGTGCCTTTGCTTTAAATTCTTCATGTACAATACAAGCGCCATTCCAGTGAATCATATCCGCACTCGTCTCTTTTTCAATATAACGTCCAAGATACTTATCAGGCGCCCAAAGGATTTTTTCACCTTCACTATCCAAATGGCTCACCACATCTAAGGCAATGGATGACGTCACCACCCAATCAGAACAGGCTTTAATGGCTGCTGAAGTATTGGCATATACCACTACTTTACGATCAGGATGCTCCGCAATAAACGCTTTAAATTCCTCTTCTTGGCAACTTACATCTAGAGAACATTCTGCTTCCAGTGATGGCATAAGCACTGTTTTCTCAGGGCTGAGTATTTTTGCCGTTTCACCCATGAATCGAACACCCAAAACAATGAGTGTTTTGGCGAGATGTTCTGTGCCAAATCGCGCCATTTCTAAAGAATCCGCAACGCGACCACCTGTGGCTTCCGCCAAGGCTTGAAGATCAGGGTCCACATAATAATGCGCAATCAAACAGACATCTTTTTCTTTGACTAACTGGGTGATTTTATCAACATAGACTTGCTTATCAGCCTCTTCTGGATGCATATCCCATGCTTTCGGCCAAACTTTATCGATTCTCGAATCAAATTCTTTTGCGGTAATCATTCCTTTATTCCTTCTCAATGCTCGTTGCTATAAGCTTATCCAGCTGTGCGGCAAGTTTTTCTTTCTTATCTTTTAACTCGGTACATTTATCTTTTTCTTTCTGAACCACCGCCTCTGGCGCATTGGCAACAAATCGCTCATTCGACAGTTTTTTCAAAATACGATCTAATTCTTTATCTAACTTTCCGCTCTCTTTGCCTAAACGATTTTTTTCAGCTGCCACATCAATCAACCCTGCCAAGGGGATATGTAACTCCAAACGTCCAATAACACTAACGGAAGAGGCTGGAACCTTATCATTGTCTGACAGTAACTCGATGGATTTCACTTTGGTCATGGATTGTATCATTGATTGCATGCTTTTTAAACAGTTTAAATCCTTTTCACCCGCATTCTTAATCAATAAGGGAATTTGAATACTTGGCTTCACATTCATCTCAGAACGAATCGTTCGAATACCTACAATCACCGCTTGCAACCACTGCACATCAGCAGAAGCTTCACGATCCTCAAGACTCACATCAACAGATGGATATGCCTGAAGCATAATAGATTCAACCTCGCTACCCGTATAAACTTTCACCTGCTGGTATATTTCTTCAGTAATGAAAGGAATAATCGGATGCGCTATTTTCAAAATACCTTCTAGCACTGAAATCAACGTATATTGAATGCCTTGTTTTTGTGCCTCATTTGCATGAATCAGCGCACTTTTTGCGAACTCAACATACCAACCACAGTAGGTATTCCATACAAAGTCATAAATATTTTGTGCCACCAAATCAAAACGATAAAGGGTCATCTGTTTATGAATACTTGCCACGGTGGTATTGAACTCGGACCAAATCCAACGCTCTGCCACCCCAAATTCTTTTTGAATAGACGCATGTGGATTATACCCTTCCAGATTCATCATCACAAATCGTGAGGCATTCCAAAGCTTATTACAAAAGTTCCGATACCCTTCCATACGGCTCACATCAAAACAAATATCTCGACTGGTTGAAGCCAATGCCGCAAAAGTAAAACGCAAAGCATCCGCACCATAAGCCTCAATACCATTGGGGAACTCTTTACGCGTTTGTTTTTCAACTTTGGGTTTCATCTGAGGTTGCATCAAACTTACCGTGCGTTTTTCTAACAACGCCTCCAAACTGATACCATCAATCAAATCTACAGGGTCAAGCACATTCCCTTTCGACTTTGACATCTTTTGCCCTTCAGCATCCCGAATCAAACCTGTCATATACACTTCTTTAAAAGGCACTTCACCCATAAATTTAAGTCCCATGACCATCATTCTCGCCACCCAGAAGAAAATAATATCAAACCCGGTCACCAATACTGAACTTGGGTAATATTTGCTTAGCTCAGGCGTTTTTTCGGGCCAACCCAAGGTTGAGAATGGCCATAGGGCAGAAGAAAACCATGTATCAAAAACATCTTCATCTTGGCGAAGTTTCAGATCATCTGATAAATCATGCTTTGCACGAACCTCTGTCTCATCTCGGCCCACATAAATATTGCCCTCAGCATCATACCAAGCGGGAATTCGATGCCCCCACCAAAGCTGACGTGAAATACACCAATCTTGAATATCACGCATCCAACTATAATAGGTGTTTTTCCAATTATCAGGAATAAATCGCACTTTTCCCGATTCCACCGCCTCAATGGCAGGCTTGGCAAGCTCTTCCATTTTCATAAACCATTGTTCCGTTAAAAATGGTTCAATCACCGTTCCCGTTCTGTCACCATGTGGCACTTTCAATAAATGCGGCTCAACCTTGTCCAGCAAACCCAAAGCATCCATGTCTTTCACAATTTTCTTACGGGCATCAAAACGATCTAAACCATGATAAGCTTCCGGTGCTATATCATTAATTTTTGCATCTTTGGTTAAAATATTAATCATAGGCAATTGATGACGCTGCCCAATCTCATAATCGTTAAAATCATGAGCTGGCGTAATTTTAACACAGCCTGTGCCAAAACCCTGATCTACATAATCATCTGCAATAATGGGAATTCCACGGTCACACAAAGGCAACGCAATCATCTTTCCAATTAAATGCTGGTAACGACTATCCTCAGGATGTACCGCCACTGCACTATCACCCAACATCGTCTCAGGACGAGTCGTCGCAATGGTTAAATGCCCAGAGCCATCTGCCAAGGGATAGCGAAAGTGCCACATAAAGCCTTTTTCTTCCTCCGAGATCACTTCAATATCTGAAACTGCCGTATGTAAAACAGGGTCCCAATTCACCAAACGTTTACCCCGATAAATCAACCCTTCATTGTACAACTGCACAAACTGCTCTCTCACGGCATCCGTTAATCCATCATCCATGGTAAAACGTTCACGCTCCCAGTCTACAGAAGTGCCCAAACGGCGCATTTGCCCTGAGATCGTACCACCTGATTTTTCCTTCCAATCCCAAATTTTTTCAACAAACTTCTCACGTCCTAGGTCATGGCGTGTCACCCCTTCACTCTTTAACTGGCGCTCCACAACCATTTGCGTTGCAATACCTGCATGATCCGTACCTGGTTGCCATAAAGTATCATCTCCCATCATTCGATGGTAACGTGTCAATATATCCATTAATGTATGCTGGAATCCATGCCCCATGTGCAGAGTACCCGTCACATTTGGTGGCGGTAACATAATCGTGTAAGGCGACCCCGCACTATTACCACAACGAAAATAACCCTTCGCTTCCCATTCTTGATACCAATGCTGCTCAATTGCCTTGGGGGAATAATTTTTTTGTATGTCGGACATGCTTTACCTTTAACTATATTTAATAAAATGAGGGAATAAAATTATTGTGGGATTTTAGCATAGAATGCCCATCAAGCACAATTTCCACGCTAATGAGATTCTACGCTATACTTAAATGATCCCGTGACATTGATGAATAAAAAAACTACAATCTCACGCTTAAAAATCTAAACGCTTACCCTGAACGATAAAAAGAAACAATTATGGAAAAAATCAAACGTTATTTCATTCCCTCAGATGGAAGAGTGCACACCGACGCCTTATCTGGCTTGACCGTTGCCTTCGCACTTATTCCGGAAGCCATTGCCTTTGCATTGGTTGCCAATGTGAACCCATTAGTGGGATTATATGCGGCATTCTTCATGTGCTTAATCACCGCCGTATTAGGGGGGCGTCCAGGCATGATTTCAGGTGCCACAGGGTCCATGGCAGTTGTCATGGTAGCTTTGGTGAGCCAACATGGCGTGGAGTATCTATTTGCTGCGGTAGTATTTACGGGAATATTGCAAATTATTGTTGGTCTACTTAAGCTTGGAAAACTAATCCGAATGCTGCCAAAATCTGTCATGGTTGGATTCGTCAATGGTCTTGCTATCGTAATTTTTCTAGCTCAACTGCACCAATTTAAAGTTATCAACCCCGATGGAAGCACCAGTTGGCTACAAGGAAGCACCTTATATGTCATGATCGGCCTTGTGGTTTTAGCCATGGCAATCACCCATTATTTACCAAAATTCACCAAAGCGGTGCCTTCCGCACTCACCGCTATTATTGTGGTCTCCCTCATTGTCATATTCGGACACATTGATACACGCGTTGTCAGTGATATGATGGGTGGTGCAGCTATGACGGCAGGATTCCCTAGCTTTTCAATTCCCTCTGTACCCTTTGACCTAAATACATTTATAATCATTACCCCTTATGCGGTTATCCTCACCATTATCGGGCTATCCGAGTCACTAATGACCTTATCTCTCATTGATGAGCGTACCCAAACGCATGGAAAAGGTAATCGGGAATGTGTTGCCCAAGGCATTGGAAATATCGTTTCTGGTTTCTTCAAAAGCATGGGTGGTTGCGCTATGATTGGTCAAAGTATGATTAATATTTCTTCTGGTGGACGAGGACGCTTATCTGGAATCGTTGCGGGTATATTTTTACTGCTTTTCATTCTCTTTCTCTGGCCACTGATTGAAATCATTCCTCTTGCCGCGCTTGTTGGCGTGATGTTTATGGTCGTATTTGAAACCTTTGAATGGGCGACCTTTAAGTTCATTCGCAAGATTCCTTTTCACGATGCCTTGATCATCATTACGGTAACAGGCGTTACCGTTGCAACGGATTTGGCCGTCGCTGTTTTGGTCGGTGTGGTAATGGCTTCCTTAGTCTTCGCATGGGAAACGGCTAAGAATATTTATGTTGATGAAAAAATAAGTAATGTTGGATCAAAAGAATATTTAGTTCATGGTCCCCTCTTCTTTGGCTCAAGCACTAAATTTAAATCTTTATTCTCTCCTAAAACAGATCCTAAAGATGTGATTATTGATTTCAAAGGTTCACGTGTGGCAGATCATTCTGCGATTGACGCCATTAAATATATTGCCGATCAATATACTGCGCTTGGGAAAAAGCTGCACCTTCGCCATTTAAGCTTAGAATGCAAATCACTCTTAGGTCGAGCAAGCAGCATGGTTGAAGTGAATATGCTGGAAGATCCTGATTACCATGTGGCAACAGATAAACTTGATTAAAACACATAAAAAAGCCCAGACTTGCTGGGCTTAAAAGTAAACTGATCCAAATAACCTATTTAGACAAATACTTATTCATTAGCTTCACAAAAGATGCTGGATCTTCCAGTTGTGCGCCTTCAGCAAGCATAGCTTGCTGAAATAACAGCTCAGACCAGTCTGCAAAACGTGCATCATCCCGCTCTTCTTGAAGATGTTTCACAAGATCGTGAGATGGGTTAATTTCAAGAATAGGTTTACCACCACCCATGCCCATCATATTCATTTGACCTGCTTCTGCCATGAGCTTTTGCATATGCATGCTCATACCATAGTCATTGGTGACGATGCAGCTCGGAGAATCCGTCAGACGCTTAGAAATTTTAACATCTTCTATCTTATCTTTTAGTGCTTCTTTGATCTGTGTAATCACGGACTCAAAATCTTTCTCTGTTTTCTCAACGGCTTTCTTTTCTTCTTCAGAATCCATATCACCAAGATCTAAATCACCTTTAGCAATAGACTTTAGGGTTTTACCATCAAATTCTGTGAAGTTTGAAGTCAACCACTCATCTACACGATCAGAAAGCAATAACACTTCAATTCCCTTCTTACGGAAGATTTCTAATTGCGGATTATTCTTAGCTGCCGCAAAAGTTTCAGCGGTGACATAATAAATATATTTCTGCTCTTCTTTCATGCGTGCAATATATTCTTCAAATGATACTTCTTGCTTAGATGTATCTGAATGTGTTGAGGCAAAGCGTAGCAATTTTGCAATTTTATCTTTGTTATCAGAATCTTCAACAGGGCCTTCTTTGATCACTTGACCAAAAGCACTCCAAAACTGCTCATATTTTGCAGGGTCACTTTTAGCCATTTTAGCGAGTAGGTCTAAAACCTTTTTCACCGTCGCTTTCTTGATCTTTTCAAGCACACGGTTATGTTGTAGAAGTTCACGAGAAACATTTAACGGCAAGTCATTAGAATCAATCACCCCTTTCACGAAACGTAGATATGATGGCAATAAATCTGCATTTTCCATAATGAAAATACGTTGAACAAAAAGCTGTAATCCAGATTTACGCTCACGATCCCAAAGATCAAATGGTGCGCGTTCTGGAATAAAGAACAGGCTGCTATATTCTTGATTGCCTTCAACCTTATTATGTGACCATGCAAGCGGATCACTAAAGTCATGAGAAATATGCTTGTAAAATTCTTTATATTCTTCATCTGTTATTTCAGATTTAGGACGCAACCATAAAGCCTTTGCCTTATTAACTGTTTCCCATTCCTTTTTAACTTCAGCCTTGTCTTCATCATCCTTTTTATCTTCGTCACTTTCAGGGGTCACCTCTTGCAACATCTGAATTGGCAAAGCGATATGGTCTGAATATTTTGTAATCAAACCCTTAAGTTTGTATTCATCTAAAAACTCAATCTCATCATCTTTAATATGCAAAATGATCTCTGTACCACGTTGAGCTTTGGTAATGGGTTCAATGGTAAATTCGCCATCACCTGTAGACTCCCAACGCACACCATCTGTCGCATCGGCGCCTGCACAACGTGTATTCACGGTGACTTTATCAGCCACAATATAGGCGGAATAAAAGCCCACACCAAATTGCCCGATTAACTGGGAATCCTTTGACTTATCGCCGGTTAGATGCTCAAAAAATTCCTTTGTGCCAGACTTGGCAATCGTACCGAGATTTTCGATAACTTCTTCACGTGTCATCCCAACACCATTATCACTAATCGTAATCGTTTTGGCATCTTTATCAAAATCAATTTTTATCGCAAGCTCAGAACCATCCTTCAATAAATTAGGCTTGTCTAAGGCTTCAAAGCGTAGCTTCTCAGCTGCATCGGAAGCATTTGAAATAAGTTCTCTTAAAAAAATTTCTTTATTAGAATATAAAGAATGAATTACAAGGTGTAATAATTGTTTTACTTCAGTTTGGAAACCAAAGGTTTGCTTATCTGCTGTCATTGTCATAGGTTCTCCCAGAACATATTTTATTGTTACAATAAGATAAATGGAGATCAAATAAGCAATTTCAAGCAAGAAATCAAAGAAAATTAAAAATGATAGCCAATACCTACGGTAAGGGCATTTGCATTCACGGTTGTACTTGAGTCAAATAGCCTAGAAAGCTGGAGATTAAAGCCTACTCCAGACTCTGTTTGGTATCCCATGCCAATAGCTAATTTAGGGACAATTTTTTTCTCTTGATCAGGAACCGTCACACCTGAAGAAGCATCCACGGCTTTATCAATCGTATAGGCAAGACCCGCTTTTCCAAAAATGGTAATCCCATTAAAAAATAAATAGGTTGCTCGCGTCATTAATTCGATATCAAAAGAGCGAATTTTATACGTAATAGAAGATGAGCCTTGCTGATTGGATTTTCCATTATAAGTCGCACCAAATCCCAGACCAAATAACCAATGCTGCGTCAAATCAGCATCATAACCGATAGAGCCACTAAAAACAGGGTTTTTAAATTTTTGATTCTCAACACCACCCACACCCAAATCAAACTCAACAAACACACCAGCAAGTTGCTTAGCAGTAAGTTTTGGTGCTGGTGCAATATAAGGCATTGCGCTATTTTTTAAGCTCAACGTATAGACAACTTTTCCAGATCGAGGATCCACAATTTGAGCCGAGCTTATTGGCATATTTACCACAACATAAGGCGCTTCCCATTTCCACTGCGGAATGCCATGATGATCCGATTTCAAGTAAAGGTCAGGCAAATCCTGCATACTATGAACATTTGCATATTTAATATAAGTTTTACCGCCAGAGGTAAAAACCTCAATGGGTTTCCAAGGAGGGTTGCCTTTACCTGTAACCTGATAATTAAAGTTTAATGTCTGTAAGTCTGTTGAAACCGCATAAGCGGCCGTGAATGAAGTTGCCACAACGATGCTAAATGCAAACACTATCTTCTTGATATTTAAAACACGCATAAATAAAAAAGCCCATTACAATGAATGGGCTTAGTATAGAACCAAATTTTATTAATTGGCAAGAGGTGATCGATAGTTATTCTTCGTCAGTTTCTTCAACTTGAGGTCTGTCTAAAAGTTCGATAAATGCCATCGGTGCAGCATCGCCAAAACGATTGCCACATTTAAGGACACGTGTATAACCACCTGCGCGGTTTTCATAGCGTGGGCCCATTTCTTCAAATAGCTTTTTGACGGCTGATTTATTGCAAATACGACTAAATGCTTGACGTCTCAATGCAACAACTTGTGCCTTTAATTCTGCTTCAGGAAGACCTTCTTGCTTACGCAATACCGCTTCTCTTTTTGCTAGGGTAATTAATGGCTCAATGATTGTTCTAAGCTCTTTTGCTTTAGGAACAGTCGTTTTAATTATTTCATGGTTTAGTAATGAACAAGTCATATTTCTAAACATCGCGCGACGATGACTACTTGTCATATTAAGTTTACGCCCAGTTTTACGATGGTTCATTTTTATGCTTCCTTATTGTTAATATTATTATTTGACGACCAGCTGCTCGGGCGGCCAGTTTTCAATGCGCAATCCTAAGGATAATCCGCGTTCAGCCAAAATAGTTTTAATCTCATTTAAAGATTTACGACCAAGGTTTGGCACTTTTAGTAAGTCAGATTCTGCATATTGCACCAGGTCTCCCAAATGTAGAACGTTTTGAGCTTTCAAACAATTCGCAGAACGAACTGTTAGCTCTAAGTCATCCACAGAGCGCAATAATAGTGGGTCAATATCATGATTCTCAGTAGCGGCTTTTCTGCCAACTGGTGCTTTTAAATCCACAAATACGGATACTTGCTCATAAAAATAGGTAAGCGCCTCAGAGAGCGCTTCGTCTGCCGACAACGTGCCATTTGTATCGATAAGAAACGTGACAGATTCTGTCTTTTCATCCACAGCATTTAACGTGAAAGAAACATTTCTAATCGGATTAAATGATGCGTCAATCGCAACAAAACCAATAGACTTATACTCTCCTTCCGCTTCAGAGTGATAGGTTGCAGGCACAAAGCCACGACCTTTTATCACCCGAAGGCTCATGACAAGTTTCCCACCCTCATTAAGGTTTGCAATCACGTAATCAGGATCTGCAACCGTGGCATTACCTGACAATTCAATATCAGAAGCAAGAACAGGGCCTTTACCTTCTTTATTAACTGTAAGATAGGCTTCTTCCACTTCAGATTCCAATGCTACCGCTAACCATTTAAGATTTAAAAGGATTTCAACAACATCTTCTTGCACGCCTTCAAGCGCGCTATACTCATGTAGAACACCCTCAATTTGAGCTTCAACAACCGACGCACCAGGAATGGATGACAAAAGAATTCTACGCAAAGAATTCCCAAATACATGACCAAAACCTTTAACGATTGGCTCCAGCGAAACCTCAAAAACATTGTTTTTGACTTCTCTCACCGCGCCAATACTTGGCTTATATAAATTTGTAGGACAATTACTCATCAATCCCCTCACAGAATCTCAAGGTTTATTACTTAGAATACAATTCAACAATTAACTGCTCATTAATTTCAGCAGGTAATTCTGCTCTTTCAGGGGCAGCTTTAAATTGACCTTCTAATTTAGTCTCATCAACTTCGATCCAAGAAAGATCCGTTCTTTGCTTAGAAAGTTCTAACGCATTTTGGATTCTCAATTGTTTTTTAGCTTTTTCACGAACAGAAATGACATCTCCCACACCTACATTAAATGATGGGATATTACATGAATTTCCATTAATCAGGATAGACTTATGTCCGACTAGTTGGCGCGCTTCTGCACGTGTACAAGCAAATCCCATACGGTATACAACATTATCTAAACGTTGTTCCAACAAAGCGAGCAAGTTTGTTCCAGTGTTTCCTTTAATACGCGCAGATTCTTTATAGTAGCGCTTGAATTGATTTTCTAAAACACCATAGATGCGACGAACTTTTTGTTTCTCACGCAACTGAACGCCATAGTCAGTCAAACGAGAGCGACGTGCACCGTGTTGTCCTGGAATGGTATTAATTTTACACTTATCTTCAATGGCTCTAATGCCACTTTTCAAATGAAGATCCGTGCCTTCTCTTCTTGAAAGTTTACAAGTTGGTCCAAGATATCTGGCCATTTTATTTACCTCGACTTAATAGGTTATACACGACGTTTCTTAGCTGGGCGACAACCATTATGCGGTAATGGTGTAACATCCGTAATACTAGTTACTTTAAGACCTTTGGAGTTCAATGCTCTAACAGCAGATTCACGCCCAGGTCCAGGTCCCTTCACAAGTACGTCAATATTTTTAACGCCATACTCTGAAACCGCAGCATCGGCTGCGCGTTCTGAAGCGATTTGCGCCGCAAATGGTGTACTTTTACGAGACCCTCTAAAACCACTACCGCCAGATGTTGCCCATGAAAGCGCATTACCTTGTCGATCAGTGATCGTTATAATAGTATTGTTAAAAGAAGCATGGATGTGCGCAATGGCATCAATCACATTTCTTTTAACTTTTTTCTTAGTCGATTTAGCAGCTTTTGCCATAATAATATCCCATTATTATATTGTTATAATTATACTTACTGTCTAATAGGCTTTCTTGGGCCTTTACAAGTTCTTGCATTCGTCTTGGTGCGTTGACCACGAACTGGAAGATTTCTACGATGACGTCTACCACGATAAGTTCCAAGATCAATCAAACGTTTGATGTTCATTGATACTTCTCGGCGTAAATCACCTTCAACAGTAAGTTTTTGAACTTCCTGACGCAATCGCTCTATCTGCTCTTCAGATAAGTCTCTAATGCGTACAGTATGTTCAATACCGATTGCCGCACAAATATCTTGTGCGATGTTTCTTCCAATGCCATATATTGCCGTTAATGCAATATCAGCGTGCTTGTGATCAGGTACGTTTATACCAGCTATACGAGCCATTCATTTACTCCTAAATATTTATAGCTTATTTTATCTAAAATAATAAAGCGGTTAAAGATAGCTTGATTTTAATCAAAAATCAAGCAAATTTTCAATCAACCTTGACGTTGTTTATGTCTTGGGTCGGTACAGATAACACGCACAACACGTTTTCTTTTAATAACTTTACAGTTTCTGCACATTTTTTTGACAGATGCTCTCACTTTCATTTCATTTCCTCTTGTTAGTATTGTATCTATCTACCGTAGCCACTCAAATTCGCTTTCTTTAGCATTGAGTCATACTTCGTAGACATCATATGAGATTGAACTTGTGACATGAAATCCATGATCACTACGACAACAATCAGCAAAGAAGTTCCACCAAAATAGAATGGCACACTCCAGAATTGCATCAAAAACATTGGCAATAAACAAACCGCCGTAATATATAAAGAGCCAATCAGCGTCAAGCGGCTCATCACACCATCAATATATTTAGCTGTCTGCTCACCAGGTCTAATACCAGGAATAAATGCACCTGATTTTTTCAAATTGTCTGCTGTATCTTTGGGGTTAAACACCAACGCTGTATAAAAGAAACAGAAGAAGATGACTGCCACGGCAAAAACAATAATATACAAAGGCTGCCCTGGTGCTAACGCCAAACCTACGTCAGTCAGCCAACTCATGCTGCCAGATGCAGATCCAAACCACTGTGCAATCGTCGCAGGGAAAAGCATAATAGAAGATGCAAAAATGGGTGGAATAACGCCAGCCATATTAATCTTTAACGGTAAATGGCTTGTTTGGGGGGCATACATTTTTCGCCCTTGTTGACGCTTTGCATAGTTTACAGTGATGCGACGTTGCGCACGCTCCATAAATATAACAAAAGCTGTCACTGCCAATACGGTGACGACAATAAACAACAATACAATTAAGCTAATATTACCGTTACGAGTTTGCTCCAAGGTATGTGAAATCGCACTTGGAAGACCTGCTACAATTCCGGAGAATATAAGCATTGATATCCCATTACCAACCCCACGTTCAGTCATCTGCTCACCAATCCACATCAGGAACATCGCCCCTGTTGTAAGACTAACAGCTGCTGATATATAGAATGTTAATAGCGGCATTCCAGGCAAAACCAGCCCTTGAGAGACAAGATATTTCGCAATCCCTATAGATTGAAATAGTGCCAAGAAAAAAGTTGCATATCTGGTGTACTGCGTAATCTTACGCTGCCCAGATTCACCTTCTTTCTTTAGCTCTTCCAATGTTGGGGAAACTGCCGTCATTAACTGGAAAATAATAGATGCGGAGATATATGGCATGACGCCCAATGCAAATATGGTCACACGTGACAATGCGCCACCTGAGAACATATTAAACATACCAAGAATTGTGTTCTCTTGGCTATGGAAAAATCTTGCAATTTCAGCCGTATTAATACCTGGAACAGGTATGTATGAACCCAATCTGAAAATAACAATTCCTAATAGAACAAAAAGAAGGCGGGATCTTAGCTCTGAAAGACCGCCGCCCTTGTTCATTGATGTGCCTTTATTTGCCATATTTCCTTTACTCTACTTTACCGCCAGCAGTTTCAATTGCAGCCTTTGCACCTTTAGTACAATGAAGACCATTGATCGTGACTGCTTTTGCAAGGTCACCCTTAGCAATGATTCTCGCCTCTTTGATATCTTTACGAACCAAGCCTGCTTGCTTCAAGATATCTAGATCGACAACATCAACCGCTAATGTGTTTAACTCTTCAAGTCTAATTTCAGTAACAAATCTAGATTTTCTAGAAGTGAAACCAAACTTCGGTAGTCTTCTTTGAAGTGGCATTTGCCCACCCTCAAAACCAACTTTATGGTATCCGCCAGAACGAGCTTTTTGCCCTTTATGGCCTCTGCCACATGTTTTGCCTAAACCAGAACCAATACCACGACCCACACGTTTCGGGGATGGTTTGGAACCAGCTGCAGGAGAAAGCGTATTCAATCTCATGATATTAGCCCTCAATTTTTACCATATAAGAAATCTTATTTGCCATGCCTCTGGTGCATGGTGTATCTTCGACTTCTACAGTGTGATTAATCTTACGTAAACCTAAACCGCGCGCGCACGCTTTATGTTTTATGAGTCTTCCGTTCAGGCTTTTTACAAGCGTGACCTTCATCGTCTTTTTAGCTGCCATGTCATTACCCCTGAATTTCTTCTACAGTTTTGCCACGTTTTTCAGCAAACTCTTCTGGTGAATTGATTTTAGCAAGACCATTAACGGTCGCTCTAACCACATTCACAGGGTTCGTTGAACCATAAGTTTTCGCTAGTACGTTGTGAATACCAACTACTTCAAAAACAGAACGCATTGCACCACCGGCAATAATCCCTGTACCTTGAGAAGCAGGCTTCATAAATACTTTAGAAGCGCCATGATTCGCAGCAGAGGCATACCAAAGCGTATCACCATTTAAGCTCACTGAAACCATATTGCGGCGAGCATTTTCCATTGCTTTTTGAATAGCAACAGGCACTTCGCGTGATTTACCACGTCCAATTCCAATGCGACCTTTTCCATCACCAACAACCGTTAGTGCGGCAAAGCTCATGATACGTCCACCTTTTACTGTCTTTGCGTGTCTTTTTACGCTGACAAGTTTTTCGATAAGACCATCACCTTTTTGTGTATCTCTAGTCATAATCAATCGCCTTATTAAAATTCTAAACCGTTTTCTCTTGCTGAATCAGCAAGCGCTTTTACGCGGCCGTGATATCTAAAGCCAGAGCGATCAAACGCCACAGCTTTAACACCATTTTCCTGTGCTCTTTGAGCAATATATTTGCCGACAATCACAGAGGATGAAACATTACCAGTATAGGAACATTCATCTTTAATTACAGCCTCAACTGTTGATGCAGAAGCAATTACTTTAGCACCGTCACCAGAAATCACTTGAGCATACATATGCTTAGGTGTTCTATGAATACATAGGCGTACCTGGCTAATTTCTCTCATTTTAATTCTGGTTTTTTTAGCACGACGAAGTCGAGCGGTTTTCTTATCCATAGCTCTAACTCACTTATTTCTTCTTAGCTTCTTTTGTAACGACTCTTTCATCCGCATAGCGGACACCTTTACCTTTATATGGTTCAGGCGGACGATACGCTCTAATTTCAGCAGCCACTTGTCCAACCAACTGTTTATTAATGCTTTTCAGCACAATTTCAGTTTGACTTGGCGTTTCTGCAGAGACACCTTCAGGAAGGGTATGAGAAACAGGATGAGAGAAACCTAATGTTAGGTTAACTGCATTACCCTGCACCTTTGCTCTATAGCCAACACCAATCAGCTTCAGCTTTCTTTCATAACCTTCTGATACACCAATAACCATATTGTTAATCAATGATCTAGCTGTGCCTGATTGGGCAACAGAGTTTTTAGAAGCATTGTTTGCGGTTATCTTAGCTTCTTTATCAGAAACAGTTAATGAAACCAAGTTATGTAACTTATGTGTTAACGTACCTTTAGTGCCTTTTACGACAACTTCACTACCTTTAATTTCCACTGACACGCCAGCAGGAATAATTACAGGCTGTTTTGCAATTCTTGACATTGTAGTCTCCTGTACTATTTACGCAACGTAACAGATGATTTCACCACCAAAACCTTTAGAGCGCGCTTGACGATCACTCATAAGACCTTGTGATGTTGAAACAACTGCGACGCCTAAGCCACCATGAACTTTAGGAAGATCATTCGATGGTTTGTAAACACGTAGCCCTGGGCGACTCACTCGCTTCAAGAACTCAATAACTGGTTTTTCTTGGTAGTACTTTAAAGTCACTTCCAATGAGCCATTGTTATCTGCGCTGACACTGAAGTCTGCAATAAAGCCTTCATCTACCAAAAGCTGTGCAATTGCTTTTTTCTGTTTAGAAAGTGGCATAACAACTTCTTTCTTATTTGCTGTTTGGCCATTTCTAATTCTTGTAAGCATATCTGAAATAGGATCTTGCATACTCATAATTGTTACCTCACTACCAACTGGCTTTTTTCAAGCCAGGGATATCACCAACCATTGCGTGCTCACGCAATTTATGACGACATAGTCCGAACTTACTATAGACACCATGTGGTCTACCTGTAACGCTACAACGATTACGTCGACGAACAGCTGAGGAGTCAACAGGAAGCTTCTGTAGCTTAATCTGTGCATCCCACTTTTCGTCATCTGTAGCATTAGAGCTAGAAATAATCGCCTTCAACTCAGATCTCTTCTGAGCGAAACGCGCCACTAGCCTTTCTCTTTTCTTTTCTCTTTGAACCATGGAAACTTTTGCCACTGCTCTCTCCTTATGATTTCAATGGGAAGCTGAATGCTTTCAATAAAGCACGGGCTTCTTCATCATTTTTTGCAGAAGTTGTGATTGTAATATCAAGACCACGTATTGTGTCAATTTTATCATAATCAATTTCAGCAAAAGAGATTTGCTCACGAACACCCATACTATAGTTACCGCGACCATCAAAAGATTTAGCATTTAAACCCCTGAAGTCACGAATACGAGGAATCGTAATTGCAATTAAGCGATCGAAAAATTCATACATACGATCGCCACGTAGCGTTACTTTACAGCCAATTGGCCAGCCGTCACGAATCTTAAAGCCAGCAATTGACTTTTTACTCATTGTCACGACAGGTTTTTGACCCGCAATCGCTTCGAGATCACGCAACGCAAACTGCATGACTTTTTTATCTTTGGAGGCCTCACCAACACCCATATTTAGGGTGATCTTTTGGATATGAGGAATTTCCATAATATTGCTACTTCCAAGCTCTTTAAGTAGCTTAGGAGCGACTTCTTCTTTGTAAAAAGTTTTAAGCCTTGTCATGATTTATTCACCTATACATCAACAAGTTCGTTATTTGACTTAAAATAACGCACTTTTTTACCATCTTCTAAAAACTTGAAACCAACGCGGTCCGCTTTCTCTGTCGCAGGATTATATAGCGCAACATTAGAGATTTGCAATGGTGCTTCTTTCTCAACGATGCCACCCTCAACCCCTTTTTGCGGGTTAGGCTTCACATGTTTTTTGACAAAGTTAACACCTTCAACAAGAACTCTATTGCTAGAAGTTACCACGCTAAGAACTGTTCCTCGCATGCCTTTACTTCCACCAGCAACAACGATTACTTCGTCGCCTTTTCTTATTTTCTTCATATTAATAACTCCGTTATAGCACTTCTGGAGCAAGAGAAACAATTTTCATAAATTGCTCTGTTCTCAACTCCCGAGTTACCGGACCGAAAATACGCGTACCGATAGGCTGTTTATTTGCGTTAAGAAGAACTGCAGCATTACTGTCAAAACGGATCTTAGATCCATCACGACGGCGTACACCATGCTTTGTTCTCACAACAACTGCATCATAAACAGTACCTTTTTTAACACGTCCTCTTGGGATCGCCTCTTTCACAGTCACTTTTATGATGTCACCAATAAAGGCATATCTTCTGTGAGAACCACCCAAAACTTTAATACACTCAACTCTTCGTGCGCCGCTGTTATCAGCAACTTCAAGCTCAGTTTGCATCTGAATCATTTCAATTCACTCCATCTGTTAATATCTAACGAGAGATCGAAAGACGCCAAATTATATCAACATCTTTCAAAAAAGCAACTATTTGGCTTTACTAACTACTGATACCAAACGCCATTTCTTTGTTTTTGAATATGGGCGAGTTTCAGTAATTGTAACGGTATCACCTTCGTTGCAAGTATTTTCTTCATCATGCACATGATACTTTGTTGATTTTTTCACAACTTTTCCATAAACAGGATGCTTTTCTTTACGTTCAACTAATACTGAAATGGTTTTATCCATTTTATCACTAGTCACTTTACCTTGTAGGGTTCTTAGCTTTGTATCTTCACTCATTTTTGCTCACCTGAACTATCTTTTTGAGTAATAACAGTATTAATGCGAGCAATGTCACGACGAACATTTTTAAGCAAATGATTTTTTGCAAGTTGCCCTGTTCCTTTTTGCATGCGCAAATTAAACTGTTCTTTTAAAAGATCTAACTTAAGATCATTTAACTCTTGAACTGATTTTTCTTTAAGTTCTACCGCATTCATTACATCACCTTCCTTTCAACGAACGTTGTTGATACTGGGAGCTTAGCTGCAGCAAGTCGGAATGATTCACGCGCCAACTCTTCGTCTACGCCTTGGATCTCAAACAACATTCTGCCAGGTTGGATTTGGGCAATCCAATACTCTACGCTTCCCTTACCCTTACCCATACGAACTTCTAGAGGTTTTTTAGTAATTGGCTTATCAGGGAAAATACGAATCCACACTTGTCCACCACGTTTTATGTGACGGGTAATTGCACGACGAGCTGCTTCAATTTGCCTTGCTGTAATTCTACCGCGACCGGTAGATTTTAAACCAAACTCACCAAAGCTAACTTTGTTCGCAACCGTCGCTAATCCACGGTTACGCATTTTATGCTGCTTACGGAATTTAGTACGTTTAGGTTGTAACATTATTTAGCACCTCTTCTGTTTTTGCGAGGTGCGGGTTTTTCTTCCTGTTGAATAGTTTGACCAGGTAAGACTTCGCCTTTAAATATCCAAACCTTAACACCAATGATACCATATGTTGTCAGTGCTTCTGATGTCGCATAGTCTATGTTTGCACGAAAAGTATGCAAAGGTACTCGACCTTCACGATACCACTCTGAACGAGCAATTTCAGCACCACCTAGACGGCCACCAACACTAATCTTAATGCCTTCAGCGCCCATTTTCATTGCAGACTGTACCGCACGTTTCATTGCACGTCTAAACATGACTCTTTTTTCAAGCTGTTGAGCAACACCATCTGCAACAATTTGTGCATCAAGCTCAGGCTTACGAATCTCTTCGATATTAATCTGAACTGGAATACCCATCATCTTGCTAACTTCATTTCTCAATGCATCAACGTCTTCACCTTTCTTACCAATCACAACACCAGGTCTAGCTGTAAAGATAGTGACCTTAGCATTTTGGGCTGGTCTTTCGATTACGATGCGACTCACTGAAGCAGAAGCTAACTTTTTATGAATAAAGCTTCTTACTTTCATGTCGACATTTAATTTATCAGCATACCCTTTTTTATCAGAATACCAAACTGATCTCCACTCTGTGGTGATCCCTAAGCGGATACCGGTTGGATGAACTTTTTGTCCCATTATTCGCCCCTTATCTACTTCTCAGCCACTTTCACAGTGATGTGGCATGTTCTTTTTAATATACGATTTCCGCGACCTTTTGCACGTGCACGAAAGCGCTTCATCGTAGGGCCTACATCAACGTATATTGACGAAATGTATAACTCATCGATGTCTAGACCTTCATTATGGTCAGCATTTGCAATCGCTGAAGATAAAACACCTTTGATTAAGCCTGATGCTTTCTTTGTACTAAAAGTCAGCAAGTTAATTGCTTTTTCAACGGGCAAACCGCGCACTTGGTCAGCAACTAGGCGAGCCTTTTGCGCTGACAGTTTTGCGTGTCTTAGTTGAGCTGGAATTTCCATGACTTAACCTACCTTATTTCTTTTTAGCTTTCTTGTCAGCTGCATGCCCACGATAAGTACGTGTCATAGCAAACTCACCCAATTTATATCCAATCATGTTTTCAGTAACAAATACTGGCACATGCTGGCGACCGTTATGGACTGCAATAGTCAGACCGATCATGTCAGGAATAATCATAGATCTTCTTGACCATGTCTTAATTGGTTTTTTACTGTTGGCTTCTTGAGCGTCTATCACCTTTTTAATCAGGTGATGGTCAACAAATGGGCCTTTTTTTAGTGATCTTGACACAATAATTCCCCTCTATTTTCTCTTACGTCTTGATACAATTAGCTTATCAGAACGCTTGTTCGTACGCGTCTTATAACCCTTCGTTGGCACACCCCAAGGTGAAACTGGGTGACGACCACCAGAAGTGCGTCCTTCACCACCACCATGTGGATGATCCACCGGATTCATTGCGACACCACGAACCGTAGGTCGTACGCCACGCCAGCGACTAGCGCCAGCCTTACCCAATGATCTTAGACTATGTTCAGAGTTCCCAACTTCGCCAATTACGGCTCGACAGTTAAGAAGAATCTTACGAACCTCTCCTGAACGCAGTCTAATAAGGGCATGTGCGTTATCTTTACCCATCAATTGAGCAGATCCTCCAGCAGTTCGCACCATCTGTGCGCCCTTACCAGGTTTCATCTCAATCGCATGGACAACCGTACCAACTGGAATATTCTTCAGTGGAAGGCAATTACCAATCTTGATCGCTGCCTGCTCACCAGAAAGTACTTGCATACCAACTTTAAGGCCTTTTGGTAACAACATATAGCGTCTTTCACCATCAGTATATAACAATAGAGCCAAATGAGCAGTTCTATTCGGATCATATTCCAAGCGCTCTACAGTAGCAGGGATATCATCTTTTCTGCGTTTAAAGTCAACAATACGATAGTGTTGTTTATGTCCACCACCATGATGGCGCACAGTAATTCTACCGTTGTTATTTCTACCAGCAGACTTAGACTTACTAGAAATTAAGCCCGCAAAAGGTTTTCCTTTATGAAGATCTTCATTTCTGATCTGAACGACAAATCGACGTCCCGGCGAGGTTGGTTTAGCTTTTATAATAGTCATAATCAAGTCCCGCCTTATTTTTCTGCGCCAGCAAAGTTGATATCGTGGCCTTCAGCAAGTGTTACATATGCCTTTTTCCAGTCCTTCGTTCTGCCTTCAATTTTGCCAAAACGACGCTTCTTGCCCTTCACATTTACTGTGCTGACAGCGTCTATTTTAACTTCGAACAATTTTTCAACTGCTTTTTTGATCTCCAATTTAGTTGCATCCGTTGCAACTTTAAATACGACTTGGTTATCTTTATCTGCAGCATTATAAGCTTTGTCTGAGACATGAGGGCTCAGCAAAACTTTCAATATTCTTTCTTCATTCATGCTAGACGCTCCTCAATTTGCTTGATTGCATCCTGAGTCATTACAACATTCTCAAAAGCAATCAGACTTACAGGGTCGACCATTTCTGGATCGCAAACACCCACATAAGGTAAATTGCGAGAAGCCAAATACAATGATTCAGTTAGCCCTTCACTACCAGTAACGATTAATACGTCCTTCAAGTTCATTTCTTTCAATTTAGCAGCCAACACCTTTGTTTTAGGCGTTTCTAATTCAAACTTATCAACAACAACCAAACGCTCATCACGTATAAGTTGAGAAAGAATTGAACGAACCGCTGCTCGATACATTTTACGGTTTACTTTTTGCGTGTAATCTCTTGTTTTCGCTGCAAATGTCACGCCACCTTTACGCCAGATTGGGCTACGAATCGTACCCGCTCTTGCTCGGCCTGTGCCTTTTTGCTTCCAAGGTTTAGCACCGCCACCACGCACTTCAGAGCGTGTTTTTTGTGCGCTTGTGCCTTGTCTTGCACCCGCTAAGTATGCGACGACAACTTGATGCACTAAAGCTTCATTATAATCTTTAGCAAAAACATCATCAGAAATTTTAAGTGAGATATCATCTCCGCCAGCAAACGCTTGAACATTTAAATCCATGATCTATCTCCTTAAGCTTTTGCAGTGTTGACTTTAACAGACGGTGTTATCAAAACATCACCATTCTGCGCGCCTGGGATACTTCCACGCACAAGTACAATACTTTTATCAACATCAACTCTCATTATTTCAAGAGTTTGAATTGTACATTTGACATCACCCATGTGACCGGCCATCTTTTTATTTTTAAAGACGCGACCAGGAGTTTGGTTTTGTCCCGTAGAACCATGTGCTCTATGAGATAGGGAGTTACCATGTGTGGCATCCTGCATTGCAAAATTATGGCGTTTCACCACACCTGCAAAGCCTTTACCTTTGGTAATTCCTGAAACATCTACGATTTGACCTGTCTCAAACAAGCTCGCATCAAATGATTGACCCACTTCCACTTCAGCAATTTTCTTTTCATCTACTCGGAATTCCCATAACCCACGACCAGGTTCAGCTTTTGCTTTGGCAAAGTGACCAGCTTCCGCTTTATTTACACGAGAACGTTTTTTATCTCCAGTTGTCACCTGAATAGCTGTATAGCCATCGGCTTTCATAGTTTTTAGTTGGCAAACATAGTTTGGCTCAACATGTACCACAGTAACTGGAATAGATGTTCCGTCTTCAGTAAACAAACGTGTCATGCCGCATTTGCGACCTACTATTCCTAACGCCATTGTTTTTCCTCACTTTATTATTACACCTAATGATTACAATTGACCAAAAGGCAACGATTTAACAATATTCTTATTAAAAGGCAGGGTATTCTAACTTAAACTGATTTGAACGTCTACCCCAGCGGCCAAATCAAGCTTCATGAGCGCATCAACCGTTTTATCTGTTGGCTCCACGATATCAATCAATCTTTTATGTGTTCTAATTTCATACTGATCACGCGCATCTTTATTCACGTGTGGAGAAATTAGGATTGTAAAACGCTCTTTACGTGTTGGTAAAGGAATTGGGCCCCTAACCTGAGCGCCTGTTCTTTTTGCTGTGTCAACAATTTCTTTTGTAGAGCCATCTATAAGCTTATGATCAAAAGATTTTAGTCGAATTCTTATACGTTGATTATTTAACTTAGTCATTGTCTTTTGACCCTCAATTATGAATTACGTTTTTTTATTATTTCTTCAGCGATATTATTTGGTACTTCTGCATACTTTTCAAACTCCATGGAGAAAGAAGCACGCCCTTGGCTTAATGAGCGAACGCTTGTCGCGTAACCAAACATCTCTGACAGAGGAACAGATGCACGTACAATACGCCCACCATGCGCTTCTTCCATACCGGAAATGATGCCACGTCGTCGATTCAAGTCACCAATAACATCCCCCATATAATCTTCAGGCGTCACCACTTCAACTTTCATCATTGGCTCGAGAATGACAGGGTTTGCTGCTTTACAGCCTTCTTTGATCGCCATAGAACCCGCAATTTTAAATGCCATCTCACTAGAATCTACATCATGGTAAGAACCATCGATCAAGGTCACTTTCACGTCAATCATTGGATAGCCAGCAACCACACCATTTTGCAATTGCTCTTTCATTCCTTTATCAACAGCAGGGATATATTCTTTAGGTATAACGCCGCCAACGATTTCGCTAACAAACTCATACCCCTTACCCTTCTCATTAGGCTCGATCTTAATAACCACATGACCATACTGACCACGACCACCAGACTGACGAACAAATTTCTTATCTTGCTCTACTTCAGCGCGAATCGTCTCGCGGTAAGCTACCATTGGTTCACCGATATTTGCCTCTACGCCAAATTCACGACGCATACGATCAACAAGGATATCCAGATGCAATTCACCCATACCTGAAATAATGGTCTGGCCACTTTCTTCATCTGTAGCAACTTTAAAAGATGGGTCTTCTGCAGCAAGTTTACCCAAAGCAATTGACATTTTTTCTTGGTCAGATTTTGTTTTAGGCTCAACCGCAATAGAGATCACAGGTTCTGGAAATTCCATACGTTCAAGCGTAATTATATTGGACTGATCACACAAAGTGTCGCCAGTTGTAACCTGCTTCAAACCGATACATGCAGCAATATCGCCAGAACGCACTTCTTTCAACTCTTCACGAGACTTAGCGTGCATCTGAACCAATCGCCCAATACGCTCACGTTTACCCTTAACAGGGTTATAAACAGAGTCACCAGACTTCAATACGCCTGAGTACACACGAATAAAAGTTAGATTCCCCACAAACGGGTCAGTTGCTAGTTTAAAAGCAAGCGCGGAAAATGATTCCTCATCTGAAGCTTCGCGAAAAGACTCAGCGCCATCCTCAAGCTCACCATTCATTGCTTTGACTTCATCTGGGGCAGGCAAATAACGCACAACACCATCCAACACAGCTTGAACACCTTTGTTCTTAAAAGCTGAGCCGCAAAAAGCAAGTACGATTTCATTATTAATCACACGCTGACGCAAACCTGCATGAATTTCATCCTCAGACAATTCGTCGCCTTCAAGATATTTTTCCATGAGATCTTCATTTGCTTCAGCAGCGGCTTCTATCATGAACTCACGCATTTCTTCCGCTTGCTCCAACAATTCAGCTGGAATATCTACAAGATCATAAGTCAACCCTTGGTCTTTCTCATTCCACATAATTGCTTTCATGCGAATAAGATCGACTACACCTTTGAATTCTTCTTCGGCGCCAATATTTAACTGGACTGGCACTACGTTTGCTTTCAATCGATCTTTAATTTGCTCCGTAACGCGAACAAAATCAGCTCCCGCACGATCCATTTTATTAACAAAGACAATACGAGGAACATTATATTTATTTGCCTGACGCCAAACCGTTTCAGATTGAGGCTCCACACCAGAGGATCCACAAAACACAACAACCGCACCATCAAGCACACGTAAAGAACGCTCAACTTCAATGGTGAAATCCACATGCCCTGGGGTGTCAATAATATTTATGCGATGGTCATCAAACTGCTTATCCATGCCTTTCCAAAAAACCGTTGTTGCGGCAGAGGTGATGGTAATCCCACGCTCCTGCTCTTGCTCCATCCAGTCCATTGTTGCTGCACCATCATGCACCTCACCAATTTTGTGAGAAACACCTGTATAAAACAAAACACGCTCAGTCGTTGTGGTCTTGCCTGCATCTACATGCGCAACAATACCAATATTCCTATATTTCTTAATCGGGGTAATACGAGCCACTTTACGTTCTCCTTGAATCTTACCAACGGAAATGAGCAAAAGCTTTATTTGCTTCAGCCATTTTATGAGTGTCTTCACGCTTCTTCACTGCTGAGCCACGCCCCTCTAGTGAATCCATAATTTCAGCACCTAAACGCAAGTCCATTGACTTTTCTTTACGCTTACGTGAAGCATCTATCAACCATCTCATGCCAAGTGAAATTTGACGCTCAGGTCTTACCTCAACTGGAACCTGGTAAGTTGCGCCACCAACACGGCGAGACTTAACCTCGACCAATGGTGCAATATTTTCAAGTGACTTTTCAAAAGACTCTATAACATTAATCGCTGCATCTTTGTTTGTCATATAGTCAAACGCGCCATAAACAATTTTCTCAGCTACAGATTTCTTTCCATCTTTCATAATTTGATTTACAAACTTTGCAATCATTTCATTTTTATACTTTGGATCCGCTAATACTTTACGCTTGGGGACTTCTCTTCTTCTTGGCATATCATTTACCTTCTAATAAAATTGAATATTAAGATTTTGGTTTTTTAGTACCGTACTTTGAACGACCTTGCTTACGATCAGCAACGCCTGAAGTATCGAGTGCACCACGAACTGTATGATAACGAACACCAGGCAAATCCTTGACACGACCGCCACGGATTAAAATAACACTATGTTCTTGAAGATTATGACCTTCACCACCAATATAAGAAGAAACTTCGAAACCACTTGTAAGTCTTACGCGAGCTACTTTTCTTAGGGCCGAGTTTGGTTTCTTAGGTGTGGTTGTATAGACACGAGTACATACGCCTCGTCTTTGCGGGCATGCTTTCAAAGCAGGGACATTAGACTTCACCGCTTTCTTTTTGCGTGGATTGCGAACCAGCTGGTTAATTGTTGGCATTGAGTAACTCCATATTGTTTAAACATCAAATCAAAAACTGATCTATTTACGTCTATATATAACGTGACGCTGGATTATACACAAAAACTGGTATCGACATCAAGCAATAAATCGCAAAATACCTCATAACTTTTATTTAAGGTAGGTCAAAAAATATTAGATTTTACCCTATAACGCAAAAGACCCCAGTCCTTATGGAACTGGGGTCTTTTAAATTAAATGCCTGGCGATGCCCTACTTTCACATGGGGAGACCCCATACTATCATCGGCGC
>Ga0302132_10000303_pt1 | contig 27481 bp, 20 predicted proteins | sample CB9_321_MG_FD_203113 | JGI IMG/M metagenome (GOLD analysis project Ga0302132, IMG submission 203113) | Marine microbial communities from Western Arctic Ocean, Canada - CB9_32.1 | ecosystem: Environmental > Aquatic > Marine > Oceanic | place: Canada: Western Arctic Ocean | collected 2017-09-19
TTCATGACTTCATAGAAACCCTCCCCGGAAAATACGAAACTGAGCTCGGTGAACGAGGTGTAGGGCTTTCTGGTGGTCAGCGGCAAAGAGTAGCTATAGCGAGAACCCTGCTCACCAATTCTCCGATCCTGGTGCTCGACGACTCGACATCGTCTGTTGATGCTGGAACCGACGCACGAATCAGGTTGGCCCTGAAGGAACTCACCTCGGGTCAGACCACGATCATCATCGCCCACCGATTGGATTCGCTGCAGCATGCGGACGAAATCATCGTGCTCGATGATGGGGCGATCATTGAGCGTGGAAATCACGATGATCTGCTGGCGCTCAATGGGCACTACAGGAACCTCTGGGAAATCCAGAGAGGACGCGGCGTGGAGGTGAATGAGTAGATATGTCTACAACTTCTAATAACCTCTCGTCGAAGCAGGATCCCAACAGGAAACGACCCGCAAACGCTGAAGAAGAGCACTCGAATCTGAACGAATCTGATGAGGAAATGTTCGCTCAGCTAGATAGCACTGTTTTCAAGCGCTTTTTCTACTACGCAGGTCCGTATAAAAAAGCCATGGCGGTCGCAACTATTGCGGTCATAGGCTTCACCCTCGCCAATCTGGCGGTGCCACTCCTGGTGAAGTTCGGTATCGACAGCGCTATTCGTAAAGGTGATTCAAACCTTCTCGCCATCATCGCCATATCGCTTGTCGGTGTCGCTGGGATTTACTGGTTCACTAACTTTCTCCAGAACGTGCTGATCACTCGGGTAGCGCTGACCGTTCTGTACGACATTCGTGCCGATATGTTCCTTCAGCTTCAAAGATTGGCGCTCTCGTTCTCCGATAAAACCCCGATCGGTGCTCTGATGGCCCGAATGTTCGGTGATGTCGGAGCATTGCAGGAGATGCTCGAATCGTCGATCGAGATCATTGGTGACTTCCTCACACTGTTCGGCATCGTTGTAATCCTGATGATCCTGGACGTCCATCTTGCTCTCGTTACGCTCGCGCTTGTGCCGTTGTTGTTCTTGATCCGGGTTCTCTGGCAGCCGTTTGCCCGGCGTGCTTTCTTGAGAATGCGCAGAAATTCTTCAACAGTCGGTGTCTACCTCGATCAAAACGTAAGTGGAATTCGCGTCGTTCAAGCGTTGAACAGGCAAAAAGAAAACCACGGCATCATGGGTGGCAAAGTGCGAATCTTCTTCTGGTCTTCGGTTCGGGCTTCGAGGCTCGGCGGCGTGTTGATGCCAACTGTAGAGCTCATGACGGGTACGGCACTGGCTCTGGTGCTAATTGTTGGTGGTGGCAGGGTTCTGAGCGAATCTATCGAAATCGGAACGATGGTAGCGTTCCTGCTGTACGTTCAACGATTCTTCGAGCCAATTCGCACCCTGACCATGCACTATGCATTGCTACAGCGAGCTGTCGCTTCTGGCCACCGAATATTTGAACTTCTCGATATCCCGCTGGAGGTTGAAGACAAGCCTGACGCAAAGCCGATTGGTGATATCGACGGGCGAGTTGAATTCAAAAACGTCACTTTTGGTTACGACCCTGAGCGACCGATACTCAAGAACATCAGCTTCATAGCCGAACCGGGCCAGACTGTAGCCTTGGTGGGTCCGACCGGGTCGGGAAAGACCTCTATCACGGCACTCGCTCACCGGTTCTACGATGTTCAAGAAGGCTCGATTACTATCGACGATAAGGACATTCGTGATGTAACTCAAATGTCTCTCGGCGGCGTAATGGGCATGGTTCTGCAGGAGCCGTTCCTGTTTTCCAAGACAGTGCTTGAGAATGTGAGCTACAACACTCACAACTCCACTCGTGAGGATGTCGTCGCAGCCTGCAAGATAATCGGCGCCCACGATTTTGTTATGCAACTCGAAAAAGGGTACGACACCACGCTCGAACAGCGCGGATCTAACCTTTCAGTAGGGCAGCGACAGTTGCTCAGCTTCGCACGCGCACTCGTGGCAGATCCCAAGATACTGGTACTCGACGAGGCGACCGCAAATATCGACAGCTACACAGAGCGAATTATTCAGGATGCATTAAAGAAACTGCTCGAGGGAAGAACAGCACTGGTAATTGCTCACCGATTGTCGACCATCAGGAACGCGAACAAGATAATCGTTGTTAGGGACGGTGAAATTGTCGAATCAGGCACCCATGACGAACTGGTTGACTCGACGGGCCTGTACTCGCAGCTGTGGCGGACAAACTACACTTCGTTCGACGACATCGCCAAGAACGCCGATGACATTATTGGCACACCGGCAACAAACACCTGATCACTAGCCCCTGGGCAGCAACGGCATCAGCAGGCGAGACGGCATTTCCGCATCGTGGAAGATCGTCTGCCTGGCAATCCTGAGTTCGCTATCGGTCCAGAAATCCTTGCCAGTATTGTGATTCCTGTCGAAATTCGGGAAGTCCGAGCTCGAAATATCCAAGCGTAAGCGCTGACCTGGCTGAATCTCAATGCCAACCGGGTTCATCTTGATGGTGTACTTCGTCGGCACATCTGGATCAAGCAACTCCTCCTGGTCGAAACCCGAACGGAACCGCGCCTCATTATTCCGTAAGTCAGGTTCATTGCCATTCCTTTTTCATCGACGAGGACCAGCTTGGCTGTCCAGTCGGTGTCGACGGCATCTGAGGCGGCCCAAAGCTCGAGTTCAACGGGTCCGACGAACCGAGTTGGTGATTCGAACGGCGCTGTCTGCTACACGACAACATCCTGGCGTCCGTCTAAAGGACTCTGGTCTCGTGGCATCGGCTGTGCATCGATGTCCATCACGCTCATCACGGGATCGTGCGGATCGTAGCTGTACTGGTCAGGCCGTTCAGACGACGGCTGATCGTGGGACAGCGATCCATCGCCGAACGGCGTGTTTGCCGATCCATCGCTGTGCAGGTAGTACGGAACCGTTTCGGCACGTTTTACCGGCCATTCGTTCTCGAACGTCCACTCGTTCGCACCCAGGATAAATAGCTTGACTCCAGGCTCGGTGCCGATCCCATCATCGATTCCCTTGAACTGGTAGTCGTACCATCTGAGAATCAAGTTCTCCCATGTTTCTTCCGCCTGTGGACCATAATCCGTTGGACCAAGATCACGGCTTAGCGTCGTCATCATGTGCGACCAGGGCCCGACCACGAGCCTGTGCTTGCCACGGAGATGCTCCGGACCATTCGCTTCCAGTCCTGAGTACTGGTTGACCGTGCCAATAACGCGGTCCCACCACCCCGTGAACATCGCAGCTGGAATGTTTACCTTCGGATGGATCTTCTTGAAGTGCCACATTTCGACGTTCTGCTCGCGATAAAACGCCTTTAGTTTTGGAGTAAGAGTTGAAAAAGGGTCATCAGGAATGTTTTCTAACGGCAGGTACCAGATCCACTTCCCACGCTCGCTCGCTCGCCACTGGTTCACAGCATCCACCGGCGAATGCGGTCCGTGCTTTACACCGGCCCTACGACGCATGTCGGCGGCCATCATGTAACTCCACTCAAGTCTTCGACCTGTTTCGAAGATACCAAAGTTCATATCGAGAGAATCAGTACCCATTCCGCTCGCGTGGATCGCCTTTAGCGAGGGTGGCTGAAGCTCGGCCATTCGCCAGGAAGTCCAACCATCGTAAGAATGGCCCCAGGTGCCGACCTGGCCGTCGGATGATGCCAGCGTTGACGCCCATTCGACCGTGTCATAGCCGTCTTCAGCGTCACCGGTCAGCGAGTTGTCCATGAATTGCCACAGGAATTCACCGCCGGAGTCGTATCGACCACGCATGTCCTGGCAGATGACTGTATAGCCGCGTTCAGCAAGGTTTCTAGATGTTTTTATATAGCGCGGATTTAGCTTCCAGTAGGGCGTGCGTAAAAGTAGTACAGGATGCCTGCCGTCGTCATCCGGTCGATAAATATCGGCTTTGAGGACGGTTCCGTCCCGCATTTCTTCCGATACATTCTCTTCAGATTATATTGACGTCAATTTCGACTCCTGTGGCGGGTGAATCAGATGGAATTCGGGAACAATACCAGTTGCAAGTCGATACTGTCGGCACACGCAATCGGACATCACCACCATTTTCAACTCGGTTCAGAATCATCGATACGACAGTCCTTCTTCCCAGAGTGGGAGGGAGTTTGAGGGTGGGCGAATGGCGCTAGGAATGGTCGTGAGTTCTCGCCATCCGGTGTGATTGTCACGCCGCTCGAGGCAGCTTCTCGCAATGACAGAGACATCGAACTGCGCACACCCCGTCAAACCCCAGACGCGCAAAAGCCCTTCTCGCCGGGAGAGAAGGGCTATTGAATCTTCGGGCCACCCGCTCAGAACCTACTGAGGGGGGAAAGCCTGATGCGCTGTACGGCTGGCCTGAAGATGGCCTGTGTCTGGGAGAGATCCGGCCGGGGACACTCTCAGAATCACTACATAAGGGCTTTCGTAATTTGCCAGAACTAAGGTTTTTAGTTCAGGTTCATTACGTTCCGAAGGGCAGGCGGAATTGCACGCTGTACTGTCAGCGGCGCACCGAGCTGTGGTGTGAGTTCCAGGACAAACCTGGTGCTCTTGACTACTAGGCTGTCTGTTGAAAGCAGACCCGAAGCACTACCACCATTAGATGAGTTGGCATCCGTGTAGGTGATCGAACTGTTCGAACCAGCGGCAGTGCCGGTCAAACGGTCCATTAGCCACACTGTGATTTCAGCTTTTTCACCATCTTCGAGCAAGTTGTCTCCGTTATTCGTACCTATGAAGATCTGTGACCATGCAACGTCAGATTTACGCTGATTCTCATCTGCATACGAGATGATCGTTGCAGTGCTTGCGCCAGGTACGACGTCTGGGTCCGTGCCTGAATCATCAGCTGAGTAGGGCGCAGTCAGGTCGACTGGCTCACCAGCGAGAGAGTTCGAGACGATGAAGACGAGTTTGAATACAGCCTGAGTCGAGCCCACTTTGCCTGCGAAAGCGAAGGCAGAACCCTGCTGACTGAGTCGTGTGCGAGTCTCTTTAAGACCAGCATGAATCGTCTGTTTGTTCGCTTCTGACGAGAAAACACCCGCCGAAAGAATCGTGAAAGCGAACACGGAAGCTACAACCACGAATGCGATAAGCACGATGGCTGTTTCAAGACCGGTTATACCCTTCGGAGAAAGGATCCCAGATGGACGGTCTTTTGTAGGTGCGAGATTGCGCCTGTACATTTTCTATTCCCCTTAACCTGCCCAGACGAACCTTTCCCTTGACGCCCCCACCAACGCTGGCGGTATTCCCTCTAAGCGTCTGGTCTGCTGAATGGATTCGGGCCGGGAATCAATTCCGTTGGCAGACCGGCTGTCTGTGCTGATAACCACAACGATGCCGTGCCAGCACCACCGAAACATCGCGGTTCGTACGGGTTGCTATCCGTGAATCTACCTAAAGATCTACACGCAACCGGAGTCGGGCTACGTACCTATCGGGCAATGGAGTTGCCTCTCACCCGCAGTTCAATTCGTTCTCACTCACAGCCATGAAAAACAGGTGCGAACCGCCGTTGGGAGAAAAAAACGTCTATTTTCAATATCGTCTGGACGGACTTAAGCAAAAGGGCCGTCTGAGTGTGATCACTCAGACGGCCCTGTTCGTTTGTAAAACCCTGTTCAGGCGTATATTTCAGTACAACGTTAGCCCGTAGCGAAAACCTTATTAGGGCCTTCAGGCAGTTGCTCTACTGGCTAACGGCGGAAGTACGACTTGCGTGATTCGAAGTTGGACTTCACATCGATCAATACGGTTCGACCCTCGTCGTTCAACTGACGAGCCTTGAGAATTGCGGGTCCCATTTCTTCAGGTGAAGAGACATGGATTCCGACGCCACCCATACCTTCGGTGATCTTGGCGTAGTCACCCTCCATGTGCGAAACGCCGTACTCTTCCTGCGCAGTCGGGAATCCACCTGGATACGTGGCCATCCCACCGTTGTTCAGAAGCACAGTCGTAATAGGAAGGCCCATCTTGGCAGCTGCTGCCGTGTCGGTACCCGACATCCCCCACGCACCATCTCCCATGTAGTTCAGGCAGAACTTGCTTGGGTCAGCGAGTTTCGCACCAATCATCAAAGGTATGCCGAAGCCAAGGTGAGTCGTCTTACCCCACCCAATGTAGCTGTGAGGCGTTGTGGCAACGTAGAACGGCACCATGCAGTCACGAGGACCACCCGCATCGTGAGTGACGACACTGTTGTCGTGGTCGAGGTTCTTGTTGATTTCGTTAATGACTCGGTAAGGATTCAGAGGGTTCTCGTCAGAATTCAGAATCGGGGCCCATTCGGCCATCCACTTCTCTTTACTGGCAGCTACAAGGGCTTGCACACCCGTATCTCGTCCACCCTCACCAATCTGAGCCTTAACCTCTTCGATTAGTGCAAGCAGAGTCAGTTTTGCATCACCGATAAGCCCAATATCGGAGGGGAAGGACTTGTTGATGTCGTCAGGATTAATCGTGTTGTGGATTACCGAAGACTTGCCCGCGGGAACCTTCTGTGTGTAACCGTTGGCGGTCAGGCTGGTGCCGAGTCCGATAATTACGTCACTTCCAGAAATCCAATCGTATGCGGGTCCGGTCGTAGCCCCACTACCAGCACCCAGCGAAAGCGGAAGCCGCTCGTCGTATGCCGATTTACCTTCCATAGTTGTGAATACTGGAATATCGGTCAGTGCGGCAAACTCGGCCAATTCAACCGTTGCCCCAGCTAGAAGCACGCCAGCACCTGCCCAGATCATCGGGCGCGATGCGGAAAGAAGTGCTTTTACTGCATCCTGAATATCGGTTTTCGAAGGAACCGATTTGCTGGCAACTGGCGAAGTGTACCCAAGTGCGTCTTCTGGAACATCCATCGCACAAATATCGAGAGTCATCTCGACTACAACGGGCCCACCGTTACCGTTCCTCAGAGCCTGGAATGCCCTGCGCATCACATCTTTAATCTGTGATGGGGAGTCGATTGACTCCGCCGACTTAACGACGCCTTTCCAGTTCTCGGTAGCCGAGAAATTTGGCCGTACGTGCCTTTCGGCGAGTGCATAGCCTCCTGGGAGAACCAGGATCGGAATGTTGTCACCGAAGGCTTGCGACAGTCCACCCATCGAGTTTTCTGCGCCAGCGGCGTGCTGCATCGCAACAACACCAAACTTCTGACCATCGTTCATTCGGCTGTAGCCGTCGGCGGCCATGATTGCACCACGCTCGTGCCTGAACATCACAGGCCGGATGCCTTCTTTTGCAGCTGCTTCAATAAGCGCGTTACTCGGGAAGCAGGTCATTTCGGTTACGCCCTCCTGTTTAAGGATCTGGGCGATGAACTCGGTTCCGTTCATTCAATAATCTCCGTATGTGCGTTTGCTCTGAACTTGGCTCTGACTTATTTTTTGTCGGGGCGTCAGCCGGGTTATGCCACGAAACTTGATTGTGCGTGGCGTGGAGATTCTAGTCCTATCGCAACGCGACCACAAAACCTAACGTGAAGAGTTTGTATGAACAACGGGTGCCGAACATTGGTGAATTGCTGGTTCAGAAGCCGCTTTCCAGTTGGAGTGCACCAATCGGATCGAAACGAATGGGTGTGCGCCGTTGGCGTGTGCATAAGGTATTTACCAGCCGGGATTATCGGAATTGCGTAATGCGACGCTGTGTCGATACCTACTACATAACGGGGATACCCAGCGACGATTAATAAATCAGTTAGAACAGAACTAGATCCAGAACATTCCATCGAAGGATGCCCATGCTTCACCAAAAGCCAATTAGCGTCGAACGCGCAAGAATGCAGTATTTCCGTGTTGTCAATGACGTGAATTTTGCAACAAATGAAATCGAGCGTGACAAAGCGAAGAGTTCGAAACGCAGGGCTACACAGGTACTGCAAAACTCTCAACGACTCGAAAGAAATTTCAAAGTTACGATGGCACGAACAAAGGACCGACGGCGCCACGACTGGAACGTCGCGCTCGACTAAATAGCTGCCAAGCGCAGTCGACAATAATTAGGCCAGTTGTATCAACTGGCCTTTTTTGTTCCTCCAAAATAATCGCTGTCGCCACATTCGATAGTCCGAATCGGGGTACTATTCTTCCCGAAACAAAACCGCTTGTTCTTTTATTTTGAATACTCCAAGGGAGCCCGACTATGGGTGCCACGACTGGCCCACTGTCTGAAGAGCTGCTAGCTCAACTCAGAAAAATCGACACCCCGACCATCGCCAACGCACTTGAGTTGATGGACATCATGCCCCGGACTGAAGGCTTTATGCGACCGGAAATCAAGTCGCAGTCTCCGGTAACCGAAACCTTCGTCGGATATGCCGTTACAGGCGTGATTTCCGCCCGGCAAAAATCACCACAGGCGCTTGAACGAACTGACTACTACCAGGCAATCCTGGATATTCCGTCGCCTCGTATGATCGTTTTCCACGATCTCGATTACCCGGCAACAATTGGCTCCTACTGGGGTGAAATACAGGGCAACATCGCCCTGGGCCTTGATTGCGTCGGAGTTGTGACAGACGGTGGCGTACGCGATCTCAAAGAAGCAGAAGAGATGGGCTTCCCGTTCTGGGCGAAAGAAGTCCTCGTTTCGCACGGATATGTACACGGCCTAGCGTACAACGTGCCTGTCGACGTCGGTGGAGTTTACGTTGAGCCCGGCGACTTGATCGCAGCTGATCTCCACGGGGCGATCCGAATCCCGATGGATGCAGCCGAAAGGCTCCCAGCCGCGGTTGAAGCGCTTGCCAACCAGGAAGACGCCGTTATCAGCGTTGCACGGTCAGGGAACGTCACAGTCGAGACTCTGGCCGAAGCCTGGGCCGAATCGGCAAGGCGAGGCGCCAAGTCAAGCTACTAGATACAGCGCGATAGATCTGCCAGCCAAATAGCAGGCGATCTTTAGTCGAACAACGAAGAAGACCGGGTTAACGCTCGGTTTTCTTCGTTGTTAATACGCTGGCACAAAATCCCTAATCCTCGATTGAATGAGTCGATGGGTCGATCTGAGTGACCCAAAAGAACGGGAGATTTTACCTACGTGTAAATCCCGGGCGATATTAGTTTAGAGCGCAACATAAGAATTAAACGCGACTGGGCCGAATGGGCCGGGGAACGGTCTGCGACGTATTTGATAGCCGTTTCCGCGGCATCAAACGTTAGGTGGATACCAGATGACGTTCTCGCGAACCGATAACGGATATTTTCGAATAGTTGCGACCCTGGGATTAATGCTTATCCTGGCATTTTTCTCGGCGTGTGAAGTTCTCGCATCCGAGGGTGCACAAAGCGCTATCGCCAATGGGCGAGAAATTCGAAAGTTCGAAGATCAAGAACTCGCTCCCCTTGAACGCGAGTTGGAAGATCTCTTCATGAACGAAATCCAGCCGCGAGAAGTTGCCCTCGAGGATCTTCGTTATGAGTTGCGAACTCTGGAAGAAGACCTGCGAACTCCAATGCGGGAATCCGGGAACGCTATGTTTGGACCCGAAGGCGGTACCTCGGAAACCCAACTCGCGTTCGATGGGCGCTACCGTGAATTAGATCTACTACAAAGAGCGATCGAAGTTGAACAACGCGAACTCGAAGCGTCATGGCAGACAGTGTGGAGTGGTGGTGGTACGGTCGATCCCGAGTATCAGGCCCTCGAAGACGTGCGATTTGATACCAAGCGGGAACTTGATCGTGCGCACCGGTTTGGCTCACGTCCCATCGAGGATATTTGGGATCAAATCTACGAACTGAACTCGTCACAGGGTTGGTCGAACACTGATTCTCAGATCGAGTCTGAGAAAATCAACATCGAACTTCGACGCCTCTACGATCTGGCTGAAGAAATTCAAAATGGGGTCAGCTCCGAATCGAACAGGCTTGGTGATCTTGCTGCCGCGGCTCAAGACGAACTTTATAACCTTCAGAACTTCGGTTTAGATGCGATCACCCAACTGCAGAACGAAATTGCACGGCTGGAAGCCGAAAGTTCAGCTTCGGCCATCAGCGCCAACTCGATCGCTGAAAAAATCTCTCAACTGAAGAGCAACAGATCTTCCTACGAAGTCAACCGTGATTCCGAATTCGCAACTCTCCGAGAAACACTTTCTACACTAGAAGCTGAGGCAGCAGTAACAACCACCACCACCACCGGGGCGACTATTTCTGCCGACTCGGCAGACAGAATTGCCGAACTCGAACGGCTGATCCTGAATCTTCAAGCCGAGGCTGAAGAAATAGTTGCAGCCAAGAATTCTGAAATCATCGAACTGAACGCTCAGATCACCGAGAAACTGGATTCCTACAACCAGTTGATAGCCGATGCAACCGCAAGCCTCCAGGTTGTATCTGAAGGTTTACTCGCCGAACCCGCAGCCATCGGCACACAGATCGACGAGCTTGGTGCTGATGCGGAAGCGAACGCTGACCAGATAGCTGAACTACAGCTACAGAAAGACGCCCTGCTTGCGCAGGAACTAGCCGAACAATCAGCGACAGACGAAACAGTTTCACAATTTGCGTCGGAACGAGACTCTGGTGTTGCGGAACTCCAGGCATCGATAGATTCAATTCAGGCGGCAATCGATGCCGATCTTACTGTTGAGATCTATGCCGAGATTGCCACCCACAACGCTGAACTCTCGTCGCTTCAAACAGCTGCAGCTGTTGTGGTGGAGACGATTGTGACCGTTTCGAACACACAGACCTTTGCCGATGTTCAGGCCGAAATCGACACTGCAATTGCCTACTGGATCAGTGTTATCGGTGACATCACCAACCAGATCAACGCTCTCGAAAACGAACTGCTGATCGGGACAACTAACGACGCTATTGATACTCGAATCCATAGTCTGAAATTGCAGGTAGCAGAAAAAGAACTGGTCTGGAATAACAAGTCCACTGAACTCTCTGACTACATTCAGGAGTTGTACCGGCAGATGGAAGTAATAAATTCTGGTAATTCTGGCCGACTTGTGGAAATTGAGGCACAGATCGAGTAAATGGACGCGCGACTGACGGATATCTGGACCGACGAATCAACGGAGGGTCTTGATCACCTACAGGGTGTTCGGGAGCTCGAAAAACAAGCCATGGCGCTCGAAAAAGAACACGAACAGACCATACGCCGTCTTCAAGAAGAACTCTGGGATCTGGAAGACAGGATGAGCCTGTTCGACAAAGACAGGGTATCTGGCACGAACGATAAGAGTTCAGAATTCGAAGTACAGTCGGCTGCGCTGCAACAACGACGATTCGACCTCAAGGAGCTATCGTATGCCCTCGAGCAAGAGCAGCGGGCGGAGATGGATCTTGCCGAGACCCAGCGAGTCCAAACTTCAATTCAGCCTGATCGCAGAAGAGAAATTCGAAACAATTCGTACCCAAATTCAGTCAGTTTAACTCGAACTCAGAGACTTCTACGCCCAGCAACGTGTCATTGAAAACGAAATCAGAGATGCTGAGGGTCGGATAGAAGATAAGAAACGTGAGCTAGAGGACAAAGTGCTGGACGCTCTCGAACAGGCCTCCGGTTCTCTCGGAGAACCCGGGGTAGACGTTCCGACAATGGACGACGACGTGTTACCTAAATTTACGAGGGCGTTGAATCCTCGATCGAAGCTAACAACTAGCAGGTCGTCTTCAACAGTCAACAATAAAAGGTGCCACGGTTTCGACTGTGGCACCTTTTGCGTTCTGTGAAAAAAACGTCACCTATTCCTATCGTGAGTTTGAGACACTTAATTCATTCATTGAATTCACCCGTAGCCAGTTTCTCCAGTTAAATCCCGCTTACTTAATGATCGTCGTCGCAAATCTGACTAAAACTTTTGGTGGTCGTGACCTACTCTCGGCCGTCTCATTCACCGTGTCTTCGGGTGAAAAAGTCGGCATCGTTGGCCCGAACGGTGCTGGTAAAACCACTCTCCTGAAAATGATCGCCGGTGATGAACCGATGAGTTCAGGTGCCGTAAATATCTCCGGAGGAGAGCTGGCGTTTCTTCACCAGGAGTCGGACGTCGATCTCGATTATGCTCTGGGTGACGAGATGTGGTCGGCTCTGCCGGAGCTGGACGCCCTGCGACAACGAATATCAGAGATAGAAAATGCCCTGATGCTCCATGAAAGTAGTGCGGAGACCCTGGTTCCAGAACTTGACGATTCGCACCGCCGCTTTAAATTACTTGGCGGGAGCGGGGTTGATTCATCGATCGCCCGAGTCACCAGGGGGCTGGGCTTCACCGCAGATGACATAGATAAGCCCTGTGGCGACTTTTCGGGTGGTTGGCGCATGCGGATTTCGCTCGCGAAAATCCTGCTTCGCCGAGACGAACATCTACTTCTGGACGAACCGACTAACCACCTGGATACCGCATCGAAAAACTGGCTAGCGCAGGAACTTGCCGAATACCTGGGTGCAGTGCTCATGGTCACCCACGACGGTGATTTCCTTCAGAAAGTGTCGACACGGATCCTCGACGTCGAACACGGCCACGTGGAGTCGTATCCCGGAAGCTTCTCTGACTACCAGCGAGGTAAGCAGACGCGACTGGAACAACTCGATGTTCAGGCCGACCGACAATCACGAGAAATCGCTCGACAGGAAGAATTTATTGACCGCTTTCGGTCCAAGGCAACAAAGGCACGCCAGGTGCAAAGCCGGATCAAGGCGTTAGACCGGATAGATCGCGTCGAACGTATGACCACTTCGAAGTCGACAAAGTTCCATATCAAGTCGTCAGGGAGGGTCGAGCGCAAAGTACTCGACGCAAACTCCATATCTCACGACTGGGAGGACTCTCCGGTGCTGCTGGACGTGTCGCTGGAGGTCGAACGGGGTCAGAAGATTGCCCTGGTTGGGCACAACGGCGGCGGTAAGAGCACCTTTCTCAGGATTCTTGCCGGAGATGTCGAGCCATCAGAAGGCAAGATTGTCTGGGCCGAGAGAGCCAAACGGGGCTACTACGCTCAGCATCAGGACGAATCTCTGAATCTCGAATCTACCGTTCTGGAGGCCGTTCGAGAGTCTGCACAGGATCAGCCCGACGGTGCCCTCAGAGGCATTCTCGGACGATTCCTGTTTTCTTCAGACGACGTGTACAAATCGATTAAAATGTTGTCGGGTGGTGAGAAAAGCCGGGTCGCACTGGCGAAGTTCCTCGTACAGCCCAACAACGTGCTACTTCTCGACGAGCCGACCAACCATCTCGATGCAGCGACCAGACGGGAGCTTCTAGGCGCTCTGAGTGACTACGACGGCACCATCATCTGCGCCAGTCACGATCCCGCCATCGTCGAAGCTATCGCTACTCACGTGTACACGGTCGAAAACGGCGAAATTAGCCTGCTAAGCGTGAAGGCCTGAACTTCGACCGGTCGTCGGTTGAAAAAGAGCCGAGGCCCATAGCGGGCTGCTTGAACGACTGGGCGACGGGCGCTGGTGAAGCTGCCATCTTGATTTCAGCGACTGCCTTCGGCATCGTGAAGCTAAATCGAGTGCCTTGCCCAACCTCACTCTGTAAAGTGATCGTACCGCCGTGCGTTTCGATGATTCCCTTCGTGATCGACAGACCCAGACCCGTGCCTCCGACTGAACGAGTGGCTTCGTTGTCTACTCGGAAGAACTTGGTAAACAATCTGGCCTGATCGTCTGCCGAGATTCCAATACCCTGGTCAGATACAGCAACCTGAAGGTTATCGTCATTGATCTGGCCCTCCATCGTTATCGTGGTGCCAGCAGGGGAGTACTTGTGGGCGTTGCTAACGAGGTTCATCAACACCTGAACGATTCGCCTGCGGTCCAGACGTACTCTCTGATTACCCAGATCACCTTCAAATACAAAGGTCTGTTTCTTGGCGCCGAGAAGATGAGACATAGAGCTCTGAACTTCTTCAATCACCTCTTGGATATCAAACTCTTCTCGTTCGATCTTCACCTCACCAGACTCCAGTCTGGAGTAGTCAAGTAAATCGTTGATGAGGGTCAAAAGGTGCTGACCGCACTTCTTCACGATATCTAGCTGATCAAGGTTCCGGTCCTTTTTCTCGCCACCCTGATTCCTCGAAAGAATGTCGGTGAAGGCAATGATGCTTGTAAGCGGCGTTTTCAATTCGTGCGACACAGTAAAAATAAACTTTGTGCGCTCTTCGTTAATCTGCTGGAGCTCGTGGTTCACCAGGTCGAGCTTAGTCGAAGACAGCTCCTGAGCAGCCAACTGACGCTCGTGTTGAATCGCATTGACACGGTGTCGCCACAGACGGACGTCAACCACGAGAACGGCGCCGAGTAAAACAGCAAAGCCCATTCCCAGACTGAACATCGTTGATCGGAAGATAACTGATCGTGATTCACCAATGCCGTCGGCGAGTTCAGTGGTCACATCACTGGTAACACCGAGTATGACCGCTGGTAACCCAACCTGGGAATCCATGAACGGAATGAAAGTCTCCACCACATCGGCCCTGTACTTCTGGGCACCTGGAGGAACGATCATCAAGCCCCTGATTAGACCTGAAGAAATCGTGCCATCGAACGTATTTTCGAAAATGGGACCCTGGTAGATGTCGATGTCAGTGCGCTCATACGTCGAGCTCCAAAGAAATCGACCTTTGGGCGAGTAGAGGTTCAAGCGAACGATGTTCGAATCGGCCAGCAGGTCAGAAACGTAATCTGAAGAGTTACCAGCACCTGTAATCGTCGAGAACCCTGTGGATTCTGAGTCTTGAAGTAGCTCAGAAATTACTTCGGCAACGCCCATTGCCTGCTTCACCGCACGCTTGGTCGCAAATTCAACAACCCGATTTTCTTCGGACTTCGAGGTCGAGAAGTTGATAGCAACTGCGACACCTAAGAACGTGAGCCCAGCGATCAAAAGAAACAGACCGGTAAGCCTGAACTTACCCATGCCGAACAAGCCGGCCATTTGAGCGGCCGTCCTTGATCTATTTGTCTGCATCTGAAGTTGCATGCTGGGGTGTTCGATGAACTGATCTCAGGGTCTACAAGCCCGTCGCGATCGATTGCTGGTTATTGGTTTGTTTTAGTGGTGATAGCTGAACCGATAGTTACTGAAAAGTCTGAATCGCACTACAAGATCATTAAACAGGCAAGAGCGCTCAGTAAGCCGGTGGGTGGACCGGCTTACTGAGCTTCCCTTTATTACTTGTTTTTACCGTTGCTTTTGCCGTTACCGCTCTTGTCTGATGAATCGACGTCTTCGTCATCGTCGTCATCAGACGAGCTTCCCTTGTTGCTGTTTTTACCGCTGTTGCCTGGGCTATCGCCAGCATCAGCAGCAGCCTGCTCAGCCTCTTCGGCGGCCTTTTCTGCAGCTTCAGCAGCATCAGCATCAGCAGCAGCCTGCTTGGCGGCCTGCTCAGCAGCATCCTGTTCGGCTTCAGCTTGAGCGTCAGACTGTGCGGCTTGAGCGGGCAGCCTGTTCGGCTTCAGCGGCGGCCTGTGCGGCGTCTGCGGCAGCGTCGTCTAATTTGTCGCCATCAGACTTCTTGTCCTTGCCGTTTCCGCCAGAGTTCGAGTTACCAGAGTTGCCAGGAGCTGAATCTTCTTCAGGCTCGTCAACTTCAGGCTCATCCTCTACTTCAGGTTCTTCAACTACGGTGATCTCGATTACCGAGTCATCAGAGCTGTTGCCCTGGCCGTTTACACCAGCGTTCGAGTTGCCAGAGTTACCAGGAGCTGAATCTTGTTCAGGCTCGTCAACTTCGGGCTCGTCATCGATGACTGGTTCGTCATCAACTTCAGGCTCGACTGTGACTTCGGGTTCTTCAACTTCTGTGAACATTGTCACAGTGTCATTATTGTCAGACTTGCTCTTGCCGTTGCTACCGGAATTGGAGCTGTCAGAGTTGCCTGGAGCGGGAGTGGCGTCAGTTGAGCCGTCCTCTTCTGCAGCGGAACTACCACTGTCACCAGAATCGCTATCGACTTCACTGGAGTTTCCGTTTCCGGAATTGCCGTTGTTGTTCGAGTTCCCAGGACTTTGAACAGGGAAAGGCTCGACAACTGGCTCGACAACTGGCTCGACAACTGGCTCGACAACTGGCTCGACAACTGGCTCGACAACTGGCTCGACAACTGGCTCGACAACTGGCTCGACAACTGGCTCGACAACGTCGGACGACGGAGTATTCGAATCAGATTCGTCTGCATCCGCGGTACCAGTACCAGTGTCGCCTGCCTACTCAGGTTCATCGTCCTGCTCAGGTGCTTCGACTGGCGGAGTAACTACTGGTGCAGTCACAACCGGTGCCGAACCGGAGCTAGCTCCTGGCGCAGCAGCCTGTGTGTCGTCTTCATCTGAATCATCAGCGAAAGAAGTTCCGCCGATTGACGATCCCTGTCCAATGACCGGATTCGTCGTTGATGAATTCGAGGAACCTGCCCCATTCTGACCAAGTGCACCTGAAGAAAGGCTACTCGACGCTGATGTAGCGTTTACGACTCGCGTTCCTGTGCGGGCTTCGGTCTCGGGTTCCTGGAACAAATTGGCAGCTGATGCCAACAGTAATCCACCGTCAGCCAGTTCCGACATTATTCCCAGGTCGGTTGCGACTGAAGCCATTACCTCAGACTGCATATCCATTACAGATATTGGTCCGTTGGCGTTAATGCTGAATCCTGATTGTGCAGGGTCAACATGGTTCGTGTAGGAAGAATGTTCGACAGATAGTTTCTGTCCCTCAAAAAGAACTTCGAGTTTCGAAGCCATGATTGAGGCGGAATCGCCGGAAGATCCAGTCGTGTTGACAACGTAATTGTGCTGACTGGCATCCTTCGGGTCGTAGGGAGTAACGGTCGAAACGTGCGCCGTACGCGTTACCGGCGCACATGCAGTGCTCAGTGCGAGCACAACAATTCCCAATGGAAGGGCATATCGCTTCACGGACTTCAGGATTCGCCGAGGCATAACACCTATCGACAGTCCGAACCCGCCGGGAGTTCCACTTCTTATATTTGCGATCTGGATTTTGAAACCAATCACAACACACCGCCTTCGCCGTAATGATCAGTGGCTCAGGGGGTGGTCCTGTTTACGCATGGTCGTCACGTGCTCCATCCACATTGGCGCATCTCTACGGGGTGGAGGCACATAAGGGAATCGTGGGGAACATCTCCAATGGCTCATTTCGTGATCCATGCGGCTCACTCCGGTATGGGGGAAACACCTACAGCGAACTGGAAAATGCGCGGTCGGTTTGGCTCAGGTGTGTGCACGGTTTGCACGTTAAAGCTGTTTTTATATGACGCGGATGTAGCCGGATAGAACCAATTTACTCAGGCCGCTGCTAGTTCTGTACAGACTCGATCGGATTGACTGTCACCCGATTCATGGGCACATCACCCGTGTTGATGAACTGGTGTCTAATACCCCCCGGTACCAGAACCGCATCCCCTGCAGTGATGGGGTATTCCTTACCACCGCACATGAGCACGCCTGCCCCTTCGGTGATGAACGCCTGATGTTCCCATTCATGCGTGTGATCGGGGCTGGCCTCGCCCGGAGCATGTTTTACGTAGAGCATTACGTAGCTCGATACGCCATCGCCGGGTCCTAGTATGGGATTAGAGCTTCCTTGTGCGTTACGTATTACGGGTTCCACTCGGCTTGCCTCACTGTGGCTGAGAACGTTTTATTTCGCGAGCAGATGATACTCAACAGATTCTAATGTTGCACGGATTTTCGAGATCAGTATGAGGTGAGTCCCGGGGTTCCCTGTTCGTTGTCGAGTTCCCTGTGACAGAAAACAGTGAACAGAAAGAAAAATTACTCCACGCTGCGCCAGAACGGTTCCCGTTTCCGCATTTTGTCGAGAACCGACTCGTCCCAGGGTTCCATTTCGTTTCCGTCAGGTTGTGGCGTACGCCCCTCCCAACCGATTCGATCATGAACCCTTGAGTCTTTGTAATAGACGATGTACACGATGCTCAGCACCGCACCGAATAGATCGGGACTAGAGGATTCAAAAATTCGTATCGCATCATCCTGCTGATCACCATTTGACGAGGTGAATGTTGGGTTCGCCGTGCCAAATGTATCGATAGCGTTCTCAAACACGCCGTTGAATCGAGCCTGTTGAGCGGCCAGCCGGACTATCTCTGGTGTCAGGCCCATTTGACCCGCCGCTGGCAAATCATCAACGGCGGGAATCAATCGATCGAGAATAGAGACCAGCAACTGTTCGTCGACCGAACTTTTTTGTGCGTCTTCTGTCATCAGATTAGCCCTTAAAATCCTGTCGATTAGCAACTATGTAGTCAGCAGTTCTCAGCGCAAGCGCTTGGATAGTCGGAGTTGGATTAACTGCGGCGCTGGTTACGAAAACACTACCGTCGACGATGAACAGGTTGTCAACATCGTGCGACTGCCCCCACTTGTCGACAACCGAGCCTGCAGGATCATCACCCATGCGCGCGGTGCCCATAAGGTGCCAGCCAGACTGCCGCATCATCGGATCAACGAAAATGTCAGATGCACCAGCAGCTTCGAGCGCCTTTTTTGCGTTTTCTATAGCGTGATCAAGTTGATCTCGTGAATTCTTGCTCATCGTGTAACGAATACGTGGCGCGGGAATGCGATCGGAATCGGTCAACTCGGGATCGAGATCAACCGTGTTGTGGAGTTCAGGTAAATCCTCACCGATTACCGCCATCGCCATCACACTGCCGAGTCGCTTCTCCAGCACCTCGTGGTGATCTTTGCCCCATGGAACTGGATCTCTAAATCCGCCCTTTGCAATCCAAGCCGGCCCAAGGCTTCGTTGGAACTGATAGGTATAACCCCGAACAAACCCTCGGCTCTTATCTGTTTCGTAAAACTCCTGGCTGAAAGCAATATTTCCAAGTGGGCCCTGCCATGTGTTCATCTTCTCTGGAAAAGTCCCCGAGATCATCGCAAACGGGTGAAACATCAGATTCTTGCCAACGAGACCGGTCGAATTTGCCAGCCCTGCCGGGTGAGCATCCGAAGCGGAGTTCAAAAGCAGTCTGGGGGTACCGATACCGTTCGCTGCCATGATCACTGCACGTGCGTTCTGGTGTCGCTCATTACCCTTCGAATCGACGTAATCCGCTCCCGTGGTGCGCCCCGAAACATCGGTGGTAATCCTGCGTACCCGAGCACCGGTCTCGATCTCCGCACCATTTCTGAGTGCGCGTGGCCAATACGTCAGATCCGTACTTGATTTGGCCCGCTGGTAGCAGCCCATGTGATTATGGCCACAGAAGTTACAGGCATCTCGGCCCTCGCCGTAGCGTTGCGAGTTGATGTAGCTATCTGAAGGCCACCAGTGCCAGCCAAGCTTTTCGAATCCGCTAATTAACTTCTTGCCGTCGGTACCCAGGGGAAGGGGTGGCATCTGCCGCGGGCTCCGGGGCGGATTCGCTGGATCACCGTTGATCCCTGAACACCCCATCACCTCGTCGTTCAGGTCGTAGAACTCTTCGAGCTCGTCATAGGTAATGGGCCAGTCGTCAGCCACGCCATCGAGCGTCTTCACCCGGAAATCAGAAGGGTGGAAGCGTGGTGTGTGAGCCGTCCATAGAATCGTGCTGCCACCGACACCGTTGAACATCACCGGGGTCACAGGCGACTCCGAGTCGTTGACCGGATAGTCCTCGTCTCGTTGTCGTATGTTCGGGTCGGGGGCCCAATTGGTCATCATCTCGAACTCGTAATCCTGAGATGCCGACGCATACTTCGACGGATCTTGCCAGTAGCCCTGCTCAAGGCACTTCACCTTGAACCCGGCTTCGGATAGCCATGCAGTGGCTGCTCCTCCCGACGCTCCGGCTCCAATAACCAGGATGTCGACTGTTTCTGCTTCTGGGGAGCCATTGTTGCTCGTCATGTGATCCTCGTGCTGATTACCGCACCTGAATAGCGGCTTTGACGCGTTATATTCGAGAAGCGCAGTGTACGCGTGGTTCGCAATCTGTAAAACGCCCCTGCGCAAATGAAAGCGGTTGTATGATTTGCCAACTTCCACCAGACCAAACGGCCCAACAGGAGTTTTGATTGAGCGGCAACGTAACCGTCACAGATGTAAAAGTAATTAACCTGCGAACGGTTAAACACGTGGGCGAACTTGAGCCAGCCCCGAGCCCGGGAAAAAGCATGTCGTTCGAAATCGGAGGAGGCTCATTTACCGAGGTTCACACCGACGCCGGTATCACTGGAATAGGACCCGGCATGCACCCGATGCTCCTCGACTCAGTAAAGCAGTACCTAGTAGGTAAAAGTGCATTCGAAATCGAACAACACGTCGCCTCATTGAACTACCACGTCCAGGACCTTAAGTACCAGGGCATAGCCGGTGTCGACATAGCGCTCTGGGACATCATGGGCAAGGCGGCAAACCTGCCGTTGTACAAGTTGTGGGGCGGCGTAAAAGACAAGGTAATTCCCTACGCGATCATGGTCGTTCTTTCGACCACCGAAGAGCGCGCCGAGATGGCACTCGCGCTCCTCGATGAAGGATGGCAGGCGATGAAAATCCGTCTACACCACGAAACTATTGCCGAAGATATTCGAACTATTGAAGTGGTTCGAGAGGCGATCGGCGATGACATGACCATCATGGTCGACGGCAATCAGGCTCAAAGCAGCGGCGACTGGCAACCGGGTGTGCGATGGAACTTTCGACGCGCGTATGAAACGGCTGTCGAGTTGCAGGACATGGACGTCTACTGGCTCGAAGAACCCCTGAACCGGTACGATTTCGACGGCCTGTCTGAACTCAGCTGCAGAATCGAAATGCCGATTGCCGGCGGCGAGAATAATCCCGGTCTCAAGGAGTTCGTTCAGATATGCGAGCATGGTGTTTACGGGCTGCTCCAGCCCGAGAGCATGGTGATGAATGGCATTACAAACCTCCGCAAAGTGGGTGTTTTGGCCGAACTTTACGGCAAGCAAATCGTCCCGCATCACCGTGGAGGAAACATCGGCGTCATCGCGCACGTGCACCTTGTTGCCTCGTGGCGACATGCGCCTTTTATGGAGCTGCTGAACGATCCACCGATCGGTCACTATAAGAACAAATTTTCAATCATGGCCAATGCGCCTGAGATAGATTCCGATGGTTTTATGGCCCTGCCACAGGGACCCGGCCTGGGAATCGAAATCGACCCGGATCTGATTATCAACGACTAAAATCAAGCCTTCATGAATTGACTGGCACAAATTGAGTGGCTGCAGGAGAACCTCACAATGTCCAACGATCTATTTGCATTTGTCGGAACGTACACCTCGATGGGAAGCGAGGGCGTTTACACGCTTCGTCTCAACGGTGAAACCGGAGAACTCACACAGGTCTCGGTGGCTACCGGGCTTGAAAACCCGTCTTGGGTCGGACTCGATCCTTCGAACGAGCATCTCTACGCCGTGAGCGAAACCGAGAGTTCCGACGGCGCGGGAGCTATTACGTCGTACAGCGTGAATGCCAGCACAGGCGTGTTGACCAAGATCAATGAACAATCGACGGGCGGCCCCGGCCCCTGCCACTTGATGGTCGACTCCACCGATTCACTGGTAATCGTCACCAACTACGGTGGCGGCAGCGTTGCGGCGCTACCGATCAATGACGACGGGTCGGTTGCAGATCTAACTGAGTTCATTCAGCATGAGGGTTCATCGGTCAACGAGAACCGCCAGCAGGAAGCACACGCTCACTCTGTGAATATCGACGATTCAAACTCCCGTGCCTACGTTTGCGATCTGGGAATGGACAAAGTGCTTACCTATGACATTGATGTCGAAAACGGCAAGCTTTCACCTTCATCACCCCCATCAGTAGACACGACCAAGGGCGATGGTCCGAGGCACTTCGACTTCCACCCGTCTGGCAAGTTCGTTTACGTGATCAACGAACTTGGCATGACGATAACTCTTTACGACCTTAGCGAAGACGGAAAATTGACGTCCGTTCAGTCGGTATCAACTCTGCCTGAAGGCACTGAATACCAGTCCAAGTACTCAACAGCCGATGTGCATGTCTCACCAGACGGCAAGTTCGTCTATGGATCGAATCGCGGCCACGAGACGCTGGTGATCTACGCAATCGACCAGTCGACAGGGAAGCTGACTTATGTCGGCCAGCAGTCGACGCTGGGTGACGAACCCCGGAACTTCGCTATTACCCCAGATGGAAAATTCTTGCTCGCAGAGAATCAGAACTCGGGCACCATTGTGACGTTCAAACGTGAATCCGATGGCACACTGACCGCCACAGGCTCAGTAATCGAGGTACCGGCTCCGGCTTGCATACAGTTCATGCCAGTAGGCGGCTAGCCTGTTCTGGGATGAATCGAACAGCGACAGCGCGATAGAAACGGTTAGAGACCAGCTTGAAAATCACCGATGTAAAAGTGTTTCGAATGGCCACACCGGTGCACAAGACTGCCGGTACGAACTGGTTATTTGTGCGAATAGATACCGATGCGGGTATTTCCGGATGGGGTGAGGGATCACTCCAGTACAAAGACGCGGCGCTCGAAGCTGAGATACTCGATTTTGGCAAGTACCTTGAAGGCAAAGACCCGCGCCGAATCGACTGGATCTGGTCATCGCTTTATCGACGGGTAACGTGGGCGGGCGGCCCGGTCTCGATGTCGGCGATTTCAGCGATTGATCTTGCTCTGTGGGACTTGAAGGCGAAATCTCTGGATATACCGGTCTGGGAGTTGGCAGGAGGTATGCATCGCGAAAAAGTGCGGGTCTATGCCAACGGATGGTTCGAAGATCTCAGCGAATCGGTTCCTGGTGTTCCCGCAGAAACAGTTGCGAGGCAGGCGTCGCCAGAACTTCACGCCGAAGCAGCTCTACGTCTTAAGGACGCAGGTTGGACGGCGTTGAAGTTCTACCCGTTTGGCGGTCCGCAGACCATCACTCCTCAACGCATTCAACATGGAATTGATCTCGTAAGGGCGGTCAGAGATGCCGTCGGACCAGACATGGAGATCGGTATCGACGTACGTGCTCGACTTGATCCGTGGAGCGCCGGCCGAGTTGCTCAGCAGTTGGAGCAGTTCAACATCGCGTGGATGGAGGAGCCCATCCTCTACGACAACATCGAGGCGATGGCAGAGTTTGCTCGTTCAGTAAACGTGCCGGTTTCTACCGGCGAGCAGCTCTACAACCGCTGGGAGTTCCGGCCGTTGCTGGCGACGAACACTATTCGGATGATCCAACCTGATATCTGTCACTGCGGAGGATTCTCTGAGACTCGCAAGATAGCGAACATGGCCGAGACCTACTACGTCCCGGTCGCTCCTCACAACTCGAACGGCCCGATCTCTACTCTTGCGAGTTTGCATCTCGACATGAGCATCCCGAACGCCTTCATGCAGGAGATATTCGTTTCGTTCATCGATCGTTACCAGGAAGTTTTGACCAACCCTATCGATATCTCTGACGGCCACGCCACGGTCCCGAGCGGCCCTGGTTGGGGTGCGGACATCGATCTCGATGTGCTGGTAAAGTACCCTCCCGCCGATTTCACGCAGGTCGACTCCGAGCCGTATCTGGACTTTTAGCAATTTTCGAAGAATGATTGCTCGAAATCCTGAATGATGCTCCGGACGCCACGAGATTGTGAGTTTAGGCGGCTACCGTGCTGCTTGGTGGGTTAGCGACCACACCTACTCGATTATCGCCTGTCGTTCCGACTCGACCTCCTCAAACCACGTCTCCAGCTCGGCCAGCATCCGACTGGCTATTTCCGGATTCTCGGCAGCGACATTGTTCGTCTCGCCAATATCAACCGACAGGTCGTACAGCTCTGGCGACGGCGGCTCCGGGACGATCTTGTTCGGCTCCGTCCAGTCGAACGTCTCAGTAAATTTCTCCGGGTGGTACTTGTACTCAATGTCCATGTCGACATAGTCGTCGGTTATCTTCTTATCGGCCTCAGAAGCAAATGAGATATCGAGAGCAGGGCGCACGAGCTTCCAGTCGCCGTGCCGCATCGCTGCGTTTGTGATTCCGAGCGGCAAGTCTCCATTCCACTGCCAGAACCTTCGCGGCTGTTCGTCGGGTGATTCGCCTTTTAAAACGGAATAAACATCATGACCGTCGATCTGCTTCTCGCCAACGTGCGAAGCGCCAGCCATCGACAGCAACGTCGGCAACCAGTCGGTGAAGCAGATCTGGTCGCTGATTTCAATATCCTGAGGCAAACCGTTCGCCCATCGAGCGATCATCGGAACCCTGATACCACCCTCGTAAACCGAACCCTTGGCACCAGCGAATCCGTTGTTGAACCGGGTTTCGTTGAGCGCCACACCCTCGGGAATTTGATCGGGTCTATGACTGAACGCCGGACCGTTATCGCTGGTGAACATTATCAACGTGTCATCCTCAACGCCCGCTGTTCTTAACGCCTCACGAACACGGGTAATTCCACGGTCCATCACCTCGATCATGGCGTAAATAATTGCGGTTCCCAGTTCAAAACCGGTGTCCACATATTTCTGGGTGACCTCTTGGGGCGCCTGAAGCGGACTGTGCGGCGCGTTCCATGTGATCATCAGGAAAAACGGCTCCGAGCTATGCCGACTGATGAAGCTTGAAGCCTCGTCGGCCAGAACGTCGGTCAGGTAACGGCCATCCGATTTCTCAAACGTCCCGTTTCTATCCAGATTCCAACGGTAGTAATCAGCCCACCCGCCCCGGAAGCCAGCAAACTCGTCGAATCCCCGTGCATTCGGGTGATAACGGGGATCGATCGCACCGTTGTGCCACTTACCAACCATTCCCGTTGCGTACCCTGCTGCCTTGAACGATTCCGCAATCGTTGCCTCGCCCAGCGCAATGCGATCTTTGCCAAGTACTTCCTGCGGCGTAACGGCGCCGGTTCGTATCGGATACCGACCCGTCAGCAGTGCGGCCCTCGATGGTGAACACACAGCCGAGCCCGCGTAGTGCTGAGTCAGGCGAATGCCTTGTGATGCCAACTCGTCTAACGCAGGAGTGTGGACACGGCCCTCCGAGTGCAGGCCGAAATCGCCATAGCCCATGTCATCAGCAACCATCAGGACAATATTTGGACCGGTCAAGGCGATGTCTCACATTCCGTAAAAGCGGGTTTCGATTGAAGTCCCACGCAATGTAACAACATCTCACCCAAGACATCGCCTAAAGGATGTCGGTTTTTGACACGAGGGGGTATCGTGGTCGATACACCCGGTTCAGACCCTTCGAAAGGCGCAAACAAACATGGCCATGGAAACCAAGCGACTTGGCAAAACTGATCTTGAGGTCGGACGCCTCGGCATCGGCCTTTCGGAAGTAGGATTCAACCTGGAAATGGCCGACGTCGACCAGGCCCGGGCCGTCATTAACCAGGCGCTCGATAGTGGTGTGAACTTCCTCGATACGGCTGCTTGTTACGGCATTAGCGAGGAGCTTCTTGGCGTCGTCGCCTCCGATCGACGCGACGAATTCGTTCTCGCAACCAAGGCCGGTCACTTCCTCCCGAGAGGCGAGGGCGAAGACTGGACTTACGATCTGGTTATTTCGTCGATCGACCGTTCACTGGAACTGCTGAAAACCGATCACGTCGATATCGTCCAGCTTCACTCATGCGTGGTCGAAGTGCTGGAGCGCGGTGACGTAATACGTGCTCTTCAGGACGCTAAAGCAGCCGGTAAAACCCGGTTTATCGGGTACAGCGGCGACAACGAAAACGCTAAATGGGCGGTGACCAGCGGTCTGTTCGACACGCTTCAAACCAGCTTCAACCTCGTTGATCAAGACGCGCGTACAAATCTCTTTGCCGATGTGGAAGCACGCGACATGGGTCTTATCATCAAGCGTCCAATAGGCAACGCAGTTTGGGGAGCCGCCGCCGATCCGAAGCCCTACAGCCATATGTCTGACTACACAGAAGAGTACTTCCGGCGCGCTGGAGTGATGAGCGCCGAAGGCCCTCTCGCCGATGATCCTGAAGATCGAATCAGACTTGCACTCGGATTCACCTTCGCCCACCCCGAAGTCGATGTGACGATCGTCGGGACACAGCGTCCCGGGCACATGAAGTCGAATCTCGAGATGGTCTCAGACCCCTTGGGTGTTTCGGACGCCACTGTGTCCGACCTACACGCTCGATGGGACAAACTATCGGCGGGGTGGGAACAACGGGGCTAGCCCAGACCGCTGGTGGCTGCCTACAATAGTTAGCTGTTCGCAGGATCCTAATCTATGGGCTATTAGAGATTCACCTAAACGGGGGAGTGGCGAAATGGCAGACGCGCATGCCTTAGGAGCATGTGCCTTAACAGGCGTGTGGGTTCGACTCCCACCTTCCCCACCATCGTAAATGACGGTCTCGGCGGCTTAATCGCACCGAGGCCGATTCGCGTTTGACAGCAGATTTGACAGCAACCGAGTGCGTTTCCACCGTTTACACCAACTGAATAAGGTTCTGTCAGAACTCAGCGTCGGGGCAGAATAGCATCATTCCTCATTTACTGAGGAGATCTATTAATGTCCTGTCCACACTGCCTGTCTACGTCGACTTCCAAGAGAAAACATCGAACCACACTCGGCTATCGGACTTTCTATTGTCGAGACTGCAATAGTCGATTCAACGAGCGATCTGGCACACAGTTCAATGATCTGCAATTCCCAAACGACATCGTGCTGATGGCAGTGCTCTGGCGTCTGAGATACAAGCTAGGATTTCGTGACGTTGCTGAACTAATGTTGCAGCGAGGATTCGAAGTCAGTTACGAAACGATCCGGGTGTGGGAGTTTCGATTTGCACCGACGGTTAGTGAAAACCTTCGTGCGAAACGTCGTGGAATTGCTGGTCAATCCTGGTATCTGGACGAGACCTACATCAAGGTCAGTGGTCGCTGGCGATATCTCTACAGAGCAATAGATCGAGAAGGAAACCTGCTCGATTCGATGTTGAGCGAGCACCGAGATAAGCATGCTGCACGCCGTTTCTTGCGACGTTTACTCGATAGTGCAGGGCGTAAGCCGCTGCGGATGACGACAGACAAACATCCTGCCTACACGAAGGCAATTCGTTGGATCGTCGGACGTAAAGTCTTGCATCGACACAGTCAGTATTTGAACAACCGAATGGAGCAGAATCATCGAGGAATCAAGCAGCGTTATTACCCGATGCTCGGCTTCGCCAAGTTTGAATCGGCCAGCCGTTTCTGCACTGCGTTCGATGAGTTACGAAACTATCTAAGAGTTCTGGCACCGGACGGTCAACAACTATCAGCATCCAGGCGCAGACAGATATTCACCGAAAGATGGTCAACTCTAATGACCCAGCTGTCGGCTTAAATACTGAGAGGAATCGTATATTTAGGTCGACTGGAAATTGTGCTGAACGCTGAGTTCTGACAGAACCCCATTTCATTCCGCTTGATCGAAAGCGAGTTGAAGAAGGAACGAAACAAACGTTAGTGATTAAAAGTTCGGGTT
>Ga0302132_10000305_pt1 | contig 27246 bp, 20 predicted proteins | sample CB9_321_MG_FD_203113 | JGI IMG/M metagenome (GOLD analysis project Ga0302132, IMG submission 203113) | Marine microbial communities from Western Arctic Ocean, Canada - CB9_32.1 | ecosystem: Environmental > Aquatic > Marine > Oceanic | place: Canada: Western Arctic Ocean | collected 2017-09-19
TATACGTCCCAAAACGACGCAACCGAACGGCGGAAGATCCCATCACGTGGTCGCCGTCGCAAAGACTTCCGTTCGCTCTGGCCCGACGATCCTTTTCCCACTACTTCCATCATGTCAAGCAGCATGGCTTGGACCAACTGGCCGCTATTCACCGTCGGCCTCGTACAAAGGGGCCATTCCGACGAGGACATCCGCAAAATCATCGGCGGCAACGTCATGCGTGTCCTCGGCGATAGCCAACGCTAAGAAATGAAAGACTCTGGGCGGGATCCCTACTCGTGCGCTTTGTAATCATCAGTGGATAGATACGCAACACGCGGTACATTACAATACAACACATGAACAACATCCAAACCACACGGCGAACGTTTTTACAGGCTTCCATCACAGCGGCCGCCATCGGAGGAACAGGATTTCATAGCTCCACGACCGCTCAGGACAAGAAACCCTCAAGTCCCAATTCACGATTACGAGTCGGCGCGATCGGATTGCGTTATCAAGGCTCTGTCATTACCGAGAAAGCTCAACGCTATGGAGACATCGTCGCTCTTTGTGATGTTGATCAACACGTACGCGAACAAGCCCGTGCCGCGTTTGGCAGCACCCCCCGCATCTACGAAAACTATGTCGACATGCTCGCAGGTGCCAATTTGGATGTTGTACTGATCGGAGTCCCTGATCATTGGCACGTAAAAATGGCCGCCGACGCCCTCCGCGCTGGCAAAGACGTCTACGTCGAAAAACCATTGTCGCTCACCATCGACGAAGGTAAGTTTCTCCGCTCCGTCGTCAACGACACCAAAAAGGTCCTCCAAGTCGGATCGTGGCAGCGCAGCGACTCACGCTTTCGACTCGCCATTGAACTAATACGCGACGGACGCCTCGGCAAGCTCACCAACGTTGACGTGGTCCTCGGCAAAAACAAAGTTGGCGGCCCTTTCGAGCAATTCAAGGTTCCCAAGCATTTCAACTGGAACCTCTGGAAAGGGCAAACCCCCGACTACGACTACATACCCGAACGCGCCCATTACACTTTTCGCTGGTGGTACGACTACTCCGGCGGGCAAATGACCGACTGGGGTGCCCATCACCTCGACATCGCTCAATGGGGCATAAATTCCTTTCCGGTAGAGATCAACGCCACCGCAAAATATCCAACCACTGGCACCGATTGCTACGATGTCGCGGTCGATTTCCACACCACCTATAAATACGCCAACGATGTCGTCATGACTGTTTCGGATACTGGCCGCAACGGAATCATGTTCACCGGCACCGCCGGTCGCATCTTTGTCAATCGAGGAACAATCACCGGTACACCCGTAGAAGCGTTAGCCACCAACCCGCTTGATCGTAGCGACTGGAACGACTACGCCCACGACAACCTAGACCGCCCACTGCGCAACGGTAAACTTGATGCCATCGTCAATCACATGGGCAACTTTTTTGATTGCATCACCACTCGACACGCTCCGATATCCGACGTCGAGAGTCAACACCGCAGCGTAACTACTTGTCACCTTGGCAACATTGCCCAGCGACTAGGCCGGACCATCAAGTGGGATCCTCAAAAAGAAACGTTCCCTGAGGACAAGGAAGCGGTTGCACTGATGTCACGTGACCAACGCAACGGATTCGAAGTTAAATAAGCAGAAGACCAACTACAATGCAGTTACTCCACATCTCTATCATTGCTTTTTCCCTAATCTGCGCATCCACTCTGCATGCCGAAAGACTTACACACCTACGCATGGGTGAGCGGGAATGGGATACGTTTGCTGTTCAAAGCGAATCAGATTCGTTGAACCACACTTTCAATGTCGAGCAGGACAATATCCCTCGCAGCGTCTCGTTTGAGCAAGTCGACGTCAAACAACAATGGACACTTGCGATAAACAGTAAAACCATCGGCAGGCTGCCACGTGATGAAAACCACATGGTCGTCTTTTTTGACATACCTGAAGGCGTAGTCAAACCTGGTAGCAACAAACTAACACTAATCCAAACGGGCAGGAAAACCCCCGATGACATCTATTTTGGCAATCTCCGTTTTCACAACGTCTCCAAGCAGAATCACTTGTCACAACGCCAGATATCAGTCCAAGTCAACGACGTCGCAACGAATCAGGGCATGCCGTGTCGCCTAACAATTCTCAACAACCGCGGCTGTTTGGCGAGCACCGGCAACGAATCCACCGACACGACAGCCGTGCGTGAAGGTGTGATCTACACCAGCACGGGTAGGGTCACAATCCAAGTGCCACCCGGCAAATACACAATCTATGCTGGGCGAGGAATGGAGTGGAGCATTGACTCGATACGTGTTGATACCTCGGCAGCACAAACGACCACAGAACCGGTAGTCCACAAATTAGCAATTCGCCGTGAGGTAGACACAACCGGAATGGTCGCCTGTGATACTCATGTTCACACATTCACCTATTCTCGCCACGGCGACGCCACCTTGAACGAGCGGCTTGTTACCGTTGCTGGCGAAGGGATAGAGCTCCCAATCGCCACCGACCACAACCTTCACATCAACTACGCTCCTTTAGTCAATCAGCTTGGCTTGAATAAATACTACACGCCCGTGATTGGTAACGAAGTGACCACTCGCGTCGGGCACTTCAATATCTTTCCCGTTGCAGACGGCGCCCCACTTCCCAATCACACACTAGAGACATGGGAGGAAATCGGCGGCTCGATACGGGATAAAACTGGAGCTAGTGCGATCATCTTAAACCACCCCCGCGACGTACACGGTGGAATCACACCGTTCTCGGCTCCCCGCCACAACCACGTGACTGGCCGCAGTCAACTTGGCTGGCAATTCCCAGCGACCGCCATGGAACTGGTTAACTCCGGAGCCATTCAAACGGACGCCATGCAACTTTACCGCGACTGGTTTGGGTTACTTAACCGTGGACTTTCAGTCACTGGCGTGGGTTGCAGCGACTCACACGATGTCGCGCGACATTTCATCGGTCAAGCTCGCACCTATATCTATTGTGACGACAGTGACGTCGGCAATATCAACATCAAGAACGCCGTCCACGCATTTACCACTGGTAAAACCAACCTCAGCTATGGACTACTAACAACCATGCTCATCAACAAACAGTTTGGTCCAAGCGAAATTGCTTCTGGAAGCGCTCGCCAAATCGCGGACATTAAAGTTCAGGGACCATCTTGGGTCACGGCCAGACAACTTGACGTCTATGCTAACGGTGAGCTTTTCAAATCCATTGCGATCTCTGACGGAAAACAGCCTGGTACTAAATGGAGCGGGAAAGTCGACTTATCACGATTACGGCACGATTGTTTCATCGTCGCTATCGCTCGCGGCGACGGCGTCGCGGCACTGCACTGGCCCACCGCAAAGCCCTATCAACCCACATCAAAACACTTCGACCCATACACCATTGGCTCCACCGGCGCGATCTATCTAGACATCGATCGCGACAACCATTTTTCTAGTGCCAAGGAATATGCCCAGTTACTGATCGATAAGCACGAGACTATGTCGGCATTGTTTCGTGCGTTAAAAACGTATGACACAGCAGTCGCAGCTCATGTCGCTGAACTCCTTGACCATGGAGGAAAATCATTGCAAGATACTGACGTGCAAAATCATCTCGCAAAGTCAACTCCAGCAGTACAGCGAGGTTTTTCACAATACTTACGTGCCGAACTCGCAGCAACTCCCTAACGCCATGACATCCTCGCCCTTTGCACATCACTTTGATATCCGTAGTGATACGACCTATCTAAATCACGGGTCGTTTGGAATCACACCGTCGTGCGTGAAACATGTTCGTGACCAGTGGACACGAGACCTCGAAGAGCAGCCGATGGATTTTTTGTGCCGCGTCCAAACCGATGCTATCCATGACGCCAAGCAACGCCTTGCCGAATTCCTCAACACTACTGCTAGCAACCTCGCATTTGTGGACAACGCAACTTGGGCGATGAATGTGATCGCTGGATGCTTTCCATTATCCGCAGGCGACAACGTCGTGATAACGGATCATGAGTACGGTGCTGTCGACCGAGTTTGGCAACGCACTTGTGAAGCTAACGCCTCGGAATTACGCACTGCAATACTTCCAGCTTACATGCATGATGTCGATGAGGTACTAGACGCCCTATTTTCCGTTTGTGACGCCAACACGCGACTGATCATTGTCAGCCACATTACCTCCGCAACCGCTATCACACTTCCGGTTAAGCAAATCTGTGAACGCGCCAAGCGCGAAGGGATACTCGTCTGTGTCGACGGCCCACATGCCCTAGCCCAACTAGACGTTGACCTTACGGACCTCGGTTGCGATTTCTACACGGCTAGTTGCCACAAATGGTTATGTGCACCGCTCGGATCGGGTTTTGTTTACATCGCTCCGGAACACCATCATTGGGTGCAAACCCCCGTACTCAGTTGGGGGTTAATTCAGCCGGACATCCCTAAAACATGGGACGACGAATTTGTCTGGGTAGGCACTCGTAACATCGCCGCCTATTTAAGCATCCCAGCAGCGATTGAGTTCATGACGGGAATTGGTCTTAAAACATTCCGCGATTACACTTTCAACCTATCGCGCAACGCTCGGGCAACTCTAATGCAGGAATTCGCTGGGGCTTGCTTGGTTGCGGACGATCACCAATGGTACGGCACGATGGCGCATGTGCAACTGCCCGATGGCGACTGTGAATCTCTACAAAGAACATTATGGGAAAAGCACCACATCGAAATCCCCGTCATCGATTGGAAAGAAAAACGTTACGTGCGGGTATCAAGTCATCTCTACAACACATCCGCCGATCTAGAGCAGTTGGTAACTGCCCTAAAGGCCGAGTTGTAATCACACCAGTGGAAAATTACTCCACCTCGATTGCTGATCCGCTGACCTCATTCAACGGATAAACATCTTGCCGAACATTCTTATACTTAAAGCAGGAGAAATCGGGCCGATGCACTCCAGGTGTATCGGCATCAAGTATCAATTCCGCGAGGGGTCCGATATCTGCGCGGAAATGCACAGCGCTCTTTAGAACCAACAGTTTAAATTCAGCGAAGTCGACTCCGACTGTCGCGGCCATATTACGGTCGATCAACTGTCTGCGTAAGCTGCTGACAATCACCTGCACTCCGCCAATTTTGAGTAGCGCTGTTGGCCCTAACGTATCTGAGATCCCCTGCGCCATCGCGCCACCGTAGACATACTCGCCGTCGCTGAGCATCAGCACCTCGACTGTCGCTACGACGGGTTCGCCATGCAGCCTATCCGTCTTGGCACCCAGACGAACATCAATCTCACCACCAACACCGGCAGTTACCGCTTGCTCCACCGTCTCGGGATCCACAATCAATCCAACAATCCCGCCCTGAAAGTCAGCGTCAATCATCGCTTGCAACGCCACTGTACCATCGCATGGTGCGCCCCCGCCGGGGTTATCAGAACCATCGGCGAAGATCACTAGGCCATCGGTCGCCGCCGCAATCTCCATCGCTTTTTCAATCGTAACTAAATTGGGTTGCAAGCCAGCCCGCGCATCCCACAGCCAGCTCGCGATTTCATCTGCCGCCAACTCGGACGCACCCATATCGCCATCACTTGTTACCAACACCGACACTCCCATGCACGCTATATCGGCAAACGGAAAGCCCATCGCAATCGTCGCGGTTAGGATATTTGCGCGTTGTTCAAGCGCGTTAAGTTGCTCAATAATACTAGCCATCGGCTCTCGCAACGTGCACTGCATTGGCGGCACCGTCAACATCGGCAATTGCACAAACGCTTGCTGCGGTTGTACGGTACCGTCGACAATTCGTGTGATTAACCGCGCGGCCTCTCGCCCGCGGTCTCCCATATCAACGTGTGGATAGGTATCAAATCCAATAATGATGGTTGAACGTTCTACTAGGGGCCGAGAAATGTTCGCGTGCAAATCCAACGTCACGACAACCGGCATCGACTCGCCCACGACCTCACGCACCCGCCTCACTATCTCAGCCTCCGCGTCCTCGAAGTCTTCGGTCACCATGGCACCATGCAAATCTAGTAATATTCCATCGGCTGGAAGTGCAGCGGTGATTCGCGAAATCATTTCTCCAACGAGTTCTTCAAAACAATCTCGGGTTACCATTCCCGCTGGGCAAGCATGCACATTAAATAACGGTACGAATTCAAAACCGGCATCTGCTGCCCCTTCAAGATAACCACCATGAATCGTGTTAGTACCCTGATAGCGTGCCACAATAGCATCGCCGCCGGTAAACTCGTTACCCAGATGACTGTCGCGCACAAAGTCCGCTGTCGTGGTTAGCGAGGTGGCAAATGTATTGGTCTCGTGTTGAATCCCAGCACTAAGAATACGCATCTATTTGTATCGCCTAATTAAACTATTTAATATTTACAACTGGACCAATGACTTGTAGATATCGACGACGCACCCTTTGTTGCAATCCCACACTATAGGCAACTCCGTTGAGTAGGCCCTGCGAATCATCGTAAACATAATAGCTTTCCGTAGCATCCTTAACTGCCTCTACTCGATTGACACATTCCACAGCAACATACCATGTCCCCGGCGCCAAGCGAGCACGTATCGTTTTATTGCCTCGCTCGCCAATAACGCAATGCGCAAGTTCATCGGTTGTTATTGCTGATAGATCTTGACTCAAGTACAAATTCAATTGCACGTCAACTTCAGAGCTAAGTTCAATCACCGTCTTTGCAATGCAAGCTTCTACCTGAAAAGAAAAACGATGGATTTGACCGTCACCGATCTTGGCAAATGCTGGGGTTTCATCCGTGGTATCGGCGAGCATTGCTCTTGTCTCACCAGCCACGAGCTTCCCTTTGATATTTGGTGCTCCAGTGCCGTCTAGGGAATACAAAAAGCAAGCTTCTGTGAGGGACAAGCGATCACCTGTTTTGACACCCTCGGGATGCGAACCAATATTCACCACTCGCCCAGTCTCCGCTTTCACCTTGTAGGCCCAAATTGCTGCTCCCTGATCAGGGCGTTTTCCCGGCGTATCGTAAACCGCTAAGACTTCGGTATGCTCAAGATGCTCTCCCGTTTCAAGCGACAGCCAATTCCCATTATTGTGATACACTCCCGCAACGCGATTTTCCGTTCCAAATTGGCGATACTTCAACAACGGCGAATCGTCTGGAATCACATGATCAAGCTGTTCTTTCTTGAGCCCAGTGTTGAGAGTGTTGTAAGGAAAGATATGCAGATAACCAAGACGCCGATTGCTGGATGAGTCGACATTCCGCCCGCTTAAAAAAGAACCCGCACAACTCCCACAATAACTTCCGCCTGCATTGAAAAACTGTCGCAGTGTTTGGCGTCCGCTCAACTCTAGTGACTTTCCGTGATTTGTTGCACCGCCACCGTTGACATAGATCATCCGAAACCGAGGCGCTCCGTCCGGGTAGAGCAACACACCGTTGGTATCGTGTTCATCGCCTGTCATCAGCCTATTTTGAATCTCGGCGTCCTTGCCAGCGTAGTATTCATACGACAAACCCAACGACTCCGCGGCTGGCAGTGATTTACGACTACTTAAATTAACACCGCTGCTCATAAACAGATCTTTATAAAACCCGCTTGGTTCCGACTTGCGATCCGTATCCGTCTGGGCACCCAACTGCGCATTTGTAATCAACAACAGCAGACAGTGCACAGTCGCTAAACGAAATAGCATCAGGGCCGTTTTCATACCCAGCCTTCCTTAGGACAACAGTCCATCAATGATATTCCCAGGGGAGATGGGTGTAGGCCGAGGGAGCCGAGGCAAAAAGGTCGTGTGAGGATCGATGCCCATCGCGCTATAGATCGTCGCGGCAAAATCCTCCGGATACCACGCTCGAGTGGCTGGTTCCGTTCCTTGGGAATCCGTCGCACCGATTACAATGCCGCGTTTCACACCACCTCCGGCAAGTACGGCACAACCCGCACCCGGATAATGATCTCTTCCGGCGGTTTTATTGATTTTGGGTGTACGGCCAAACTCACCCATCGCCACGACGAGTGTCGTGTCGAGCATGCCTTTGTCTTCTAAGTCATCCAGCAGTGTCGACAACGACATATCAAACTGGGGTAGGTTACCAGGACCGCGGTAGGAGTGCCAAGTCGAGTCTTTGGGGACCGCACTAGGTCGCGACGCAAACGACATCATGCTATCAAATAGCCAGCCATGATTATCCCACGTGCCGTTAGTCGTACCGTCACCAAACAGACCACCCTGCACCGCATGGTTGATCGTGACAAATCGAGCGCCTGCTTGTATTAATCGGCGAGCAAGCAAAACACGTTGCCCGTAAATATTCAATCCATATCGTTCACGCAGCGCCAGTGGTTCCGTTTCAATATTCATGGCGCGTTGCATTCGTCCGCTAGTCAATAGGTTCACAGCATCCGTCGCAAACTGATCTTGCGAGACAATTGAGTCGTCAGAACTCTCCGCTAATCTACCGAGGTTATCCAATTGAGCGAGCATTGATTGCCGGCTTTCAAAGCGGACTTTTTCCAGCTTCAACTTGCCCACTCGAACTTTAGGTTCTAGCGGGTCACCAGCGATATCAAATGCCTCATGTGCTGCGCCGAGATAACCTGTTGGCTCGGTATAGCGTGCGCCGCGTGGCAGGCCAAAGAAAGACGGCATGCCGGGTGCTTTAGGGCCGAGTAAAGTGGATAACAGGCAACCAAAGTTGGGATAGTATTGTCCAGTCGCTGGGGGAATCATTCCACTTGCGACATGCTGCGAGCCTGCGGCATGCGAACCACTGCGACCGCGCCATGACCGCACAACGGCGACTTTATCCATCCGCTTGGACATCAGCGGCAACTTCTCGCAAATCTGCACACCTGGCACGTTGGTAGATATCGGGTCCCATAGCCCGCGAATCCCAGCGGGCGCATCCGGCTTGGGGTCAAACGTCTCGTAGTGACTTGGCCCACCTGCCAAAAATAAGAAAATGCAGGACATCTCAGATTGTTGACCGCTAGATGCTTGCGCTTGGAGCAATTGTGGCAAATTCAAGCCGAACATTCCGGCACCGATTTGCAGTGCCGAGCGACGTGACAAGGCCGAATCTTGATATGCTCGTTTTCCTTCCGTACAACCCACTGCCATACTCCTTAGCTCGGGGACAAAATCCAGACTCTCGCATAAACCTCAATCGTATTATACCCCACTATAGCACCTCGAACACAACTCCAACTCACCAATCCGACAGATCGACATAGCTATTTCTGGTGTGTTATTCCGATTATGACCGGTAGATGATCCGAGGGAAAGCGACCCTTAATCTGAACTGGATCTGTCACATGGGATTCAATCTGCATCGCCTTATCCACAAAAACAAAGTCAATTCGTCTCCCTGGCACGACTTCCTTAAAGCCACCCCACGTCGAATCGGGACCAGAGTAGCTTTCGACACTACTACGTGAATCCACCAGCGAGGACTTAGAAACTAATTCCTGAAACGGCGGCGAATGTTCCAGGCAGTTGAAATCTCCCATCACTGTTACCGTTGCCGGCTTGACCTTTTCGCGGACCTGTTGCAACCATTGCAGGATCACTGCTGAGCTTGCTTTACGCGCCATACTACCCCGATGGTCGTAGTGGGTATTGACCACAAGATGGGTTTGTTGAGTGGTTTTATCGCTCAGCCAGACAAACGTGGCAATGCGCGGCAGTGCTGCATCCCAACTTTTGCTACCCACCTGTTCCGGTTTTTCGGATAACCACACGGTTTTATTTCCGAGTAGTTTAAATCGATCCCGGCGATAGAAAACCGGAGAATATTCGCCTTTCGTTTTCCCGTCGTCGCGTCCGACTCCCACTGAAGCGTAAGCCGGTAGTAACTCATTCAAACGCAATAACTGCCCATGTGTCACCTCCTGCAGACCAGCAACATCCACTTTATGTTTGGTAAACATCGAGGCCACGATATGGTCCCGGAACTTCCAGTTATTCAATCCATCACGTGGATTGTCAAAGCGGATATTAAATGTCATTACACGCAGTTCATCTCCACACACAACAGCGGCAGTCAGCGTCAAAAACAAAATCACGAAAAGGTGTTTTGGCATCGATTAATCCTCGTCCTAATAAATTGTCACTTGTCACTTGTCATGGTGAATCACGTGGTAATTCACTCCTCTAATAATACAGCCACATCGACATTTTTAGTCTCGGCCGTATCCACTGCATAAAATGCAGCGCGTTTATATCCGAACATGGAGGCAAACCAGATTTCCGGTACGCGTCGAATCCTCGTATTATAGTTTGCGGTGGCTGCATTATAAAACGTTCTTGCAATTGCTAGTCGATCCTCGGCCTCGGTAATCGCGTCCTGCAGATCCGCCATCGCCTGATCTGCTTTCAACTCGGGATAAGCTTCTTTGAGCGCAAACATTCGCTGAATCACGACCTGCTGGACTTGAGTGGCTTGCTCCCCGGCTTGAACTTCTGAGGCCGTCGGCATTTCACTTACGTTGCCGCCCGCCCTAGCCTTACTAACCAGTTTTAGTGTTTCCTGTTCATGCTCCATATAGGACTGACAGACCTTAACCAGATTCGCTATCAAGTCATAACGTCTCTTGAGTTGAATATCAATAAGACTCCAAGCTCGCAATAAACGCTGTTGCGTCGAAACCAATCCATTAAACACCAAGATGACGTACATCAGGATCGTCAACGCCACGCTTCCGACCCCCGCCAGAATCATCCAACCCCATGTGTCGGACGCTGCATTCGCGAAATCCTGATTCGCTATTGCATAAATCACCATCGGCAATAGCGTACCGCAAACAATAATGCCAAATGCCGATAGCCAGATCCGCCATGTATAGCGAGACACTAATTCTGACTCGGACTTCGTCGAAATCATAAAGACATCGTCTTCTTCATCAAACGCGATTTCAACCTTCGCGGCAACTTCCGACATCCTCGCCGATCCTAACAAATAAATATCGTCATTCTCGACAATCGCCGACTCTGTAAATTTACGGCGATGGTTGGAACCGCTGACACTAATCGTCGGACCTTTGCCGTAGTACAATGGATCGCTAATCGGACAACGTTGGCTAAAGACCTTTTCCCCCTCCATCTCGGCTTGATTGGGAAGGACGTGTACTTTCCCCGTTTCGTCCACAAGATTGAAGGAAGCTCGATCGGTACCTGAATCCACCGTTTCCCACCCGGAATAGGTTTCCGTCCGTGTGTTGCCCTTGCTGTCGGTTACTGTTCGGGTCCGCGTGTAATGTTCCTCAATCGAATATTTATACCAACAACAGTCTGATTCTTTAAGATAACTTCGCAAGGGATAACGTAATTCAACCGTTCCTTTGACTTCATTGAGTCCAATGAAGACTCCCTTAACTTTTGAAGTGGGCGTATCTTCAATAAGTCGTTTTCGTTTTGTAGACTTCCAGTAATACACTATGGAAACAACAAACAAGACGGCAGGTACGCACACCGCCAACAACATGATGACAAACTCACCGCCCTCCTCATCTGCCAACGGAAATACGTTCTGCAATAATTCCATTCTCTACAACCTTGTGTGTATCTGAATTCACTAAACCGGCAAAAACTCGCTCCGGTTGATTTCTATTGCCCGCGAGTTTGGTTCTAATGTAGATAAACCAACGCCGCACTTCATCATACCGGAAATAATCATGCCCGACCGCCCCAACTTTCCATTCAGTATCACTGCATGGCCCAGGATCATGATTCTGACTACCGTGGCAAGCTTGCTGTTTTGCATCGCAACGCTCGGTGAAGAACCGCCACAAACAGTTGGAACTATCCAGCAGGCCGTCACAGCACCCACCGTAGCGTTCTATGCCATGGGAGATGTTCCCTACGCTCCGGAAGAAGATCTACTATTGCCAAAACAAATAGCAAACCTGCCTGCCGACGGCCGTTTTCTGATACATGTCGGTGATATCAAAAATGGTACCACCCCCTGTGATGAATCGATTTACACCAAAGTCGCCTCCATGCTCGGCAAATCAAAACTCCCCACATTCATTATTCCAGGCGACAACGAATGGAATGATTGCGAGAATCCTGCACAAGGATGGAAATATTGGCAGAAACATTTCAACAACTTTGATACCAAATGGAAATATGATTTTGTAGTCAGCCGCCAAAAGGTACGCAATGAGAACTTTACCTTCCGTCTCGATGGAGTCCTGTTCATAGGAATTAATCTTGTTGGTGGCCGAGTGCATGATGCAATGGAATGGAAGACCCGTCACGCTCAAAACATCACATGGATCGAATCGACACTAAAATCCAACCACGAAAAATTCCATGCAATCGTTTTGTTTGGTCACGCACACCCGATGATTAACCATAACGATTTCTTTACACCGCTGTTGCCAATCGTAAAAACCACTAACGTCCCGTTACTCTATCTGCACGGCGATGGTCACAAGTGGATCCAAGACAAACCGCTTGGCACTGACTTAATTACACGCGTCCAAGTGGACCAAGGTGGAATCGCTCCGCCCGTTAAAATTACTGTAACTCGCAACCGCAATGAACCTTTTATATTTACTCGTCGACTCCCTAAAACTCCATGATAACTAAGTCATCTCTATTCACGCATGCACTCGCAATCGTCGCTCAAGCTTCCCTCTTGGGATATGCGATTAACGCTGAAGAACGTCCGCTAACACCGATTCCACCCGCATGGTCTTGGATTAGCGCGACCACAGACGCCCGCATTGGAAAGACTGGGAGTTGGCAGCGCGATCAATTTCGAAACGCTCATTCGGCTCATCTCAAGAGTTACCAAGATGGCGATGAACTAGCCCTCCCGTTTTCCGGTACGGCCATCGGTATACGACTTGCCGGACAAAACACACCTGAGTATTCAGGACAAGGAGCCGCCAGCCAAGGATTGCTGCAATGCAGCATCGATGGTGTGCCCCTAAAAACAATAGGTTGCACACACGCAGGCCGCGAACACATATTGGCCCACGGTCTCAAACCGGGTGGTCACATTCTCAAAATCCGCCATGCCGCGGCGAACAAACAAACCGGATGCCGTATCGACGGGTTCTGGGCACTTCCTGCTGAAACGGGAAGCGTAGCATTCCAATTGACAGGTGAACGATCACAATTCTTAACCGATTGTCGCCTAATTGTCGTTCAAGGTGACAAAATTATCCGCTCCACAATCGCTCGAAATTGGATATCGGGGACCTGTTCATTGTTACTGCCGGCAGGGAAGAACTACCAAATTGTGGTTCAAGCGTCCGGGTGGCAAACCGTACGCAGTTCCACGTTTGACGTTACCGCCAATACTGAAACAACACTAACATTGCCGTTTTTGCAGCGAACCGTTAGCACAGTTTCATATCGCTTCCGCTATCCAAGCATTAACAACCAAGCGATACGCACGCAAGGGGCATCGTTGCGAGCGCGGTTTTTAGGATTTACCTCAACGATCAAAACTGTCCGCATCAAACGCCAAATCGGCAACAAGACAATTTCGCGTTTAGTAGAGTTTCGCGAATTATCCGAGCGCGCAGATTATTACGACCGTGAAGTTGAGGTGACAATTCCTGCAGATATGCCGATTGGGGTTTATGACCTTGAAATTGCCATTGAAGGTAATGGACGTACCGGCGTCGCATTGTCTCCTCGATCTGTAGCAATTGTTGCCAACTACACCACCAATCCACGATTCGTGTCGTGGGGACACCTCGATACATCGGGGCAGCACCAAGCAGAGTATCTACAGCGACTATGCACGATGGCAAACATCATTGCACCAGACATGGTGCTCGCCAGTAATTGCGTAAACCCTGCATATATTTCAGGCGCCATGGCCTCGCTACGATCCCCCTATATGGTGAATTTTGGCAACCACCAAATGCCTGGCCACAAACATTGGTACGGAGCGGATATACAGATCGTTCCACTCACGCCACAAATCAATGTTCTCAACTACGCAATACCATGGTTTCATGGTACCGAGGCCGCCAGTGGACTTTTCAATCGTTACGACAACTCGACATACAACATCATCAATGGCTTCGAGGCCAACGCTCCCATCGAGTTCCTTAATCGACACAAAGTCCGCTTGATTCATGATGCACACGGTCTCGGGAGCAAAGCCATCGTTATCGAGGGCACCCAAACCCAACGAGCCGGTAAGACTAATTCCAATAGCTTTCGTGTTATCCAATTTAAGGATGGCAGGGTTGAATATTGCACTTATGACAATCACCCGACAGCTCCATTTCCGTTTGACCGCACGCAAGTCATGCCGTTACGGGTACAGCAAACCGTTGACAACGGCACCTATAGCGCGAAGGTGATCAACGAATTTAAGATGGATTTTCAAGGTGCTAATATCCGTTTCCTCGTTCCTCCGCATCTTAACTACCGAACTAGTGCCGGTAAAATCACATCGACCGCTCTTAGTGATGATAAATCACTACTGGAAATCATCGTTTCGCTCGACATTCCTCGGGAAACCACGCTTTCAGTCCAACTAAGCCTTAACTAGCCACAACAGGTGGTATTTCGTACTAATTGATATTATTTCACCGCCTATTTTTCCCTATAATATAACCAAGACTTTTATCACAAATCCTCGATCACCAATTGAGTACCCGCATGGCAACGCATACAAATTGTGAATCAATAACTCGTCGAGACTGCCTGCAATTCGGGTTGGGTGGCATGCTCGGCGGCGGTTTAGCCAACTTATTGCACGCGCAAGCCATCGCCCGAGATTCCTCGAAACGAACTGCCACTGCCAAACGGTGTATTTTAATCTGGATGGATGGCGGTCCTACGCATTACGAAATGTTCGATCCCAAGCCAGGTGCACCTCAAGAAATTCGCGGTGAATTTGGTGCTATTCAAACAACGATCGCTGGGGTTCATTTTAGCGAGAAGATGGAACAGCTCTCCAAACTCACTGACAAGTGTTCTATCATTCGCTCAATCCGGCACAACCAAGGCAATCACGGTGCTGGCAACCATTACATGATGACCGGTGCCCCGCCCCGTATTCCCGTGGGTTGTGGAGCGTTTGTTAGTTTCCATCCCAGCATGGGATCCGTCGTCAGTTACCACCATGACAAAAGTCACCCACAAAGCCCCATGCCGGGTTACTTTAGTTTGCCACGCATGACCCGCAGCGGCGGCCCGAATTTCCTCGGCGCCAAATATGCCCCGTTCGTTGTCCCCGACAATCCAAACAGTAGCGGATTTAAGGTCCGTGACGTTACGGTTCCCAGTGGAATCGACGACAAACAATTCCAAACGCGTTCAGGCCTCCGCAATGTCCTCGACAATTTTACGCGTCTTAACGACAAAGCTTCCGGTGACCCGGCGGTCGCGATTCAACAGTACTACGAGCAGGGATACGATTTGGTCATGTCCCCTGAAGCTCAGATCGCCTTCGACATAAATCGTGAGCCAGATAAGGTTCGAGACCGTTATCAACGTGACTCCTTTGGTCAGCGCTGCCTGTTGGCCCGCCGACTGGTTGAGGCCGATGTGCCGTTCGTTACGGTCTACGACGGTGGCTGGGATCATCACCGCAACATATTCACCGAACTCAAACCTCGTCTGCCATCTTGGGACCAAACCGTTGCCACGCTAATTGAAGATTTGGATGAACGAGGGATGCTCCAAGAGACACTAGTCCTAGCACTCGGCGAATTCGGTCGCACGCCCAAAGTCAACAGTCGCGGCGGACGCGATCACTGGGCCAATGCGATGAGTGTCTTAATTGCCGGCGGTGGTACCCCAGGCGGTTTAATCGTCGGAGCAACAGATCGTAACGGTTATTCAGCGGTGGATAACGTCAAGAGCCCTGAGAATTTTGTGTCTACAGTCTACGCAAAACTCGGTATCAACCCCGATCAAATGCTATACACTCCCAACGGACGACCAACGCACCTCGTCTCCGACCCCAATCCAATACACGAATTAATGGGCTGATAACTGGCTACAAAAGCGTTGCTACAACATCAGGCATTTACGAATATATCAACTTGGTAATACCGTCAAATAAAACACCTCTGAGAAGAAATATGATTCCGCGAAATAGAAAAAGCAAACGAACCCGCTCCACACGTTTGCAAGTTGAATCACTGGAAAATCGGATTGTGTTATCGGCGAGTCCATGGCAAAACCCATTGAACTCGATGGATATCAATGGCGACACCTACGTCACACCGATTGACGCGTTGCTACCAATCAACGAATTGAATCTTGGCGTTACCGGCATGCTACACGAATCCGCGGCGCCTCCTATTTTACATGACATGATGGACGATGTTACATCATTTTATATGGACTCCAACGGCGATGGCTATCTGACACCCTCTGATGTTGTTAAAATCATTAATCTGCTTGCCGAATTTGATCCCTTTGTTGACACAGAAGATGTCCCCGCAGGTGAACAAAGCGATCGGTATCCGGACGTCCCTGGCACTGACGCTGCTATGCTGGAAATGGATTGGGGCTATGCCTTTGTCGATTCCGAATTGAACAACGCCTATGATGCCGACGCATTTCAATTTATCGCTTCCGACGACCGCGTAGCTATTGACTTGTATAATATCGATGTTCCGGGCGGATTGACGGTTGAACTACTCAATACCAACCTCGAAACGATCGCCACAAGCAACGTCGGGGGCATGGATGATTGGGGAGAATACAATATCGACGTGCCGGTGGAAGCAGCAAGCACTTATTACATCGTCGTAACGGGCACAACGCCCACCGATACGGGTGAGTACGTACTGGACGTCTATCAATATGAGGATGACTGGTGGGAACCAACCACGGATTCTGAACAAGGCGACGACATACACGGGGACACCTCTGAAACGGCTACGACGCTTGAAATCGAATACGGCTATCACAACCTAACAAGCCACATCGATCGGATCGATGATGTCGACACATTTGAAATCACCGTCGAACAAGGGCAACTTGATTTCTCTGTTTACCCTCACGACAGTGAATCGCTATTGAAACTTTCGGTAACCGCTGACGACGGCGAACTTATCGCCCTTATCCAAGGTAATCATGAGGGCGCTTACGCCGGAATCACCGTTACCGCTGGCACGTATCACCTCAGTGTTGATTCGATAAATGATGTGCTGGGCGAATACACGCTTGATGTTTCTCATTGGGGCAACTACGAGTGGCAACCCACGGCCGATTCGGTCATGGGCGATGACATCCACGCCGACGAAATTGGAATGGATGCTACAATTCTCGAAATTCAAGACGAATTTTTACAACGTATCAGTCACGTCGATACGGTGGATGATATCGACGTCTTCACGCTAACCGCCTCTGACGATTTCATTTCAACTACCGCCTATGCGTCTGACTGGACTGTCGACGCATTCCCAGACGTACGCTTTTTTGATAGTGCCGGAAACGAACAACCGCAAATTGTGATCTGTTATTTCGATGACGATGAATTTGACTACGACGACGACGATGATTTTGAAATCTCTATGCGGGATGTTGTATATTCAGCCGACGATTTTCAGTCCGCCGATGATTCTCAGCCACTTAGTTACTGGCCCGGAGGCATGTACTCAGTCACCGTTGGTGAACAGTACTATGTAGTAGTCGACGGAGGAATTGAAGAATTTGTCGGGCAATACACACTGGAAGTTACTCAATTCTCAGCGGAACCTTGGTTTGTTGCCAAACCACTCGACGCTGAATAGAAAAGCGAAAAATCGACAATTCGTTACTCACAGGGCAAGGTTACCCCACTTGTCGCGTCCGATAAAATGATATGATGGAGGCACACTTCTGGTGCCCATCAACTATATATATCTCGGATCAACCATGCGATTTGCGTTCTTCATTTTGCTAGCCTTGGCGTGCACTTGCCAAGCACAGACTCCCCAAGCTTTTACAACGGTCTTCAAAAAAGGCGAAGGCGGATATAATTCCTATCGCATTCCTGCAATCATTACAACAAAACAGCATACGCTGCTGGCATTTATCGAAGCGCGTAAAGACTCTCAGGGTGATGCGGGAAACATTGACTTGCTGGTTAAACGATCCGCTGACCACGGTAAAACATGGGGCCCAGCGATACTTATTTGGGACGATGCAAATAATACATGTGGCAACCCAGCGCCCGTCGTTGACCAAAGCACCGGTAAAATTTGGCTGCTACTAACTTGGAATTTCGGCAGTGACCATGAAGGCGCCATCAAGGCAGGAACGAGCAAACATCCACGACACGTTTATATCTCATCATCAACCGACGACGGTAAAAACTGGGCCGCGCCTACTCGCATTAGCAGCGCGCGTAAAGACCATTGGCGGTGGTACGCAACGGGACCTGGCAACGGAATTCAACTTACTCGTGGTCCTCATAAAGGCCGCTTGGTCATTCCCTGCAACCATTCCGATCACTCCAACAAAGACCTGCACCCTTATCGCAGCCACATTGTCTACTCGGACGACAATGGCAAACATTGGCAAATCGGAGCAATTCAACCAGAGAAAACAAACGAATCCGCAGTAGCTGAATTATCCAACGGCGGTGTGCTCCAATCGATGCGGTCCTATCACGGCAAGCACAACCGCGCTATGGCGATCAGTAACGACGGCGGCAGTACATTTGCAGAAGTTTATTTGGACGATGCATTGCAAACTCCAGTCTGCCAGGGCAGTATCCTGCGATACTCTTTTTCAGACAATGGAAATGGCATTCTCCTACACAGTAACCCGGCAGGACAAGGGCGTGATCATCTCACGATTTCCATGAGTCAGGACGATGGTAAAACTTGGGCGTGGCAAAAAGTAATCTACGCTGGTGGCGGTGCCTATTCCAACCTCGTGCGGTTGCCCACTGGGCAAGTCGGCATTCTATTCGAAAAAGACAACTATCAAACTGTCTCATTTACCTCCTTTTCAATTAACTGGATTAAGTCAAAATAATATATCACTGTAGCAATCGTGCCTTGCCACGACGCTAGTTTTTTATCCACAGGAACAATCACATGCTGTCGACTCACAAACATATATTACAAACTATTTTATTCAGCGCGATCTTTGCCTGCTGCCAAATAGGTACGCTAGCGCACGCTCAAGCGGACGCGCCCACCGTCGGTACTCAAAAAAGTGAATCAGGTATCCGACATTCATTTCTGGTAACCGGTTCCATCACGGCCATTGTTGGCGAAGACAATCGAATTAAATGGCAGGTACCAGGTCGTTCGCGTGACGGATTTGTGTTGCCCAACGGCAATGTGCTCGTTTCCATTGCGGACAGCGCCCGCGAATACACGCGCGATGGAAAACTCGTATTTCAATACAAATTGGACCCGGTCAACAAAGAACTGGGAACTGCCGTGCGACTGGAAAACGGGAATACGATGGTTGTAGAACGCGGCGTCAAACCACGGATCCTCGAAATCACTCCGGACGGTAAAATTGCCGTCGATGTACCTTTACAACCCGACACCAACAACGCCCATATGCAAACTCGCATGGCGCGGAAACTTCCCAACGGTGACTATCTAGTCCCTCATCTACTCGGGTTTGCGGTTAAACAATATGACAATAAAGGCAATGTAAAACTTACGATCAAAACCGACCTCGCTGAACTTGGAGGACGAGCGCAAGAAAATTGGCCGTTCACCGCAATACTTCTAAAATCCAATAACATCTTAGTAAACCTCACGCATGGCAATAAAACAGTCGAGTTTGATCAAGCGGGGAAAGTTGTGTGGCGAGTTGACAATAACCACGTTGCCGGTCGATTTGATGATCCCTGTGGTGCACAACGATTAGGAAACGGCAACACGGTCATCTGTAGCTACCACCAACAAGCCCCCGACAAACCTCGTGCATTTGAAATCACTCGCGACAAAAAGGTAGTCTGGGAATTCTTTTCACCGAACGTATCATTACACGAAATCCACGTGCTCACGACCAATGGCAAATCGGTGATCGCATCGTCGCGAAAATAGCACCACTTCACGCGTCAGCATTTCCCGACTGTTGGTGATTTACAGTGGCTATTGTGTTTTTTACTAGATTTACTGCTTGTATTTTCAAGCAGTGATTCACGTATGCAGTCCAATCCTACGGAGTGACAATATTTTGCGGATCAATACGCTTTGTACTTTAACCACGCTGTTAATAGTACCGACACTTATCGCACCGGTTACATTTTCTCAAGACAAGCCAGTCGCTCATGGCCTAGCCACGACTACGGCGGTCGATGATTCATATAAATTTGAATCCGCCGGTGAATTCCAAGTTGGTGCGTGCAAGGCTTATTCCTACAAAATGACATCTCAAACATGGCGGGGTGCACCGTGGACGCATTGGCTTTCGATTCTCGTTCCGCCAGACGTCGATCATGCGGATGCCGCTGTTTTATTTATTACTGGCGGATCGACCAGCAGCAGTCAACCCAAGGCCGATTCCACCGAAGCTCAACTGTTTGGCGTCATTGCCACCATGGCCAAGACACCGATCGCCATTCTTCAACAAGTCCCAAATCAGCCATTACACGGCGGACTGCGAGAAGATGATTTAATCGCATTTACCTTCGACAAATACCTCAACAATCAAGGCGATGACTGGCCGCTGCTTATTCCCATGGTAGAAAGTGTACGGCGAGCAATGGACACCGTTTCCACCGTGCTAACAGAAAAATCCGGGACAGCGATCAAACGTTTCGTAATCTCTGGCGCATCAAAACGTGGCTGGACCACTTGGTTAACCGCAGCTGCAGACAAACGCGTCATCGCGATCGCACCGATGGTTATCGACATGCTCAATATGCAACCGCAAATGGAACAGCAAATTAAGTCCTACGGTAAATTCAGTGGCCAAATCGACCCCTACTCTAATCTAAAAATCCAAGATCGATTAAAAACACCCCGTGGCAAACAACTAGCGGCGATCGTCGACCCGTATTCATATCGCCAAAGTCTAACCCTGCCCAAACTAATGGTCCTCGGCACTAACGATCCCTACTGGACTGTGGATGCATCAAGTCTCTATTACCCTGAGTTAACTGGCACTAAACATCTTTATTACCTAGCCAATGCTGGTCACGGACTGGGCGCCTCAATTGCCCCAACCGTAGCAACCTTTTTTAAGAAATCAATCGACGGTGAGACGTTCGAATTGATTAAGTGGCAGCATGGCACCGACGGCTTGTTCCATGTTAAATGGAAAGGCGAAAACGGTCAGGCACGTTTATGGACTGCGGCCAGTGAGACTCGCGACTTCCGCCAAAGCAAATGGACATCTCAAGAGTTGGTCGGTGAGAATTCCATCGGCGTCAATCTCCCTGAGCCTAAATCCGGCTGGATAGCCTACTACGTGCAAGTGGAATTACCCGGCTTACTCGCATTCAAATACAGTATTTGCACCGAAATCCAAGTGCGTCCCAATAAGTTTCCCTTCACCTATCCTGTTGAAACCCCAAAATAGGCATATGCGAACTTTATACCTAGCTATTGCGATCTGTGGATTCGGCTTTTTATACAGTGAGGTTCTAACGGCTGCCGATGTTCCAGACACCCCCTATGTTTTGGTGTTGGGAACGGCACAAGACGGCGGTTATCCGCAAGCCGGATGTGAAAAACAATGCTGTCAATCGTTGCGCTCAAGCGGCGCTACGGGGAGCCACGTCACTTCACTTGGTATCATTGATCCCATCTCAAAACAACGCTGGATCATTGACTGCACCCCAGATTTCCCCGCACAGCTTTCGCTACTTGACAAATATGCTCCCCGCGACCCAAAGCAAAAACCCGTTACGGGAATATTCCTAACTCACGCTCATGTTGGCCATTATGCCGGGCTCATCAATTTGGGGCGGGAGATAATGGGCGCACAGGGTATTCCCGTGTCAGCCATGCCGCGATGTAAAACCTTTTTAGAAACACAGGGACCTTGGAGTTTGTTGGTAAAGTTGAACAACATCACACTCCTGTCTCTCAAGGCCGACGAACCCATGAGGCTCAACAGTCGACTAACGGTTACTCCATTCCTAGTGCCACATCGGGATGAATTTTCTGAAACGGTTGGCTTTACCATCACGGGCCCTAATCGCAAAGTGCTATTTATTCCGGATATCGATAAATGGGAAAAATGGGATCGCCGCATCGAACAACAAATCACGACTGTCGACCGAGCGTACCTCGACGGTACATTTTTTGATAATGCGGAGTTACCAGGACGCGACATTTCACAGATCCCACATCCGTTTATTTCTGAGAGCATCACGCGATTCGCCAAATTGTCGGATTCACAACGAGATAAGGTTCATTTTATACACTTAAACCATACCAATGCTGCCCTCAACCCTAACAGCAAAGCACAACGCACCGTCTCAAAGGCCGGCATGCACATCGCCCAACCGCTTGCCATTTTCAAGTTATAATTACTAATCCCTCAACTCCCATTCCGCGTACCATTAACAACTCTCAAGGAAGCCAATCATGCACTTTAACCGCCGACATTTTATCGGAACCGCACTAGCAACGGGCGCTGTTGCTGCGACAACAGGAGCCCCAATTTTATCTGCAGCAACAACTACGACCACCGCCCCATCCAAGCGTAATGCCAATCCCATTGGAGTTTCAACCTACTCGTATTGGCGGTACCGCAAAGACACCAAGCTGCCGATCGAAGACTGCATCGACTTAGCCGCAGAAGCTGGATTTGACGCGGTTGAAATTCTGCATGTGCAAATGACGCGCGAGGACAACGACTATTTACAGATGCTGAAACAACGTGCGTTTGTAAATGGATTGAGCCTCTGCGGATTCTCCACGCACCAAAGCTTCGTTTCGCCTGATGCGGATTTTCGCCAAAAGAATATTGATCATACGTTGAAGTGCATCGAACTCGCTTATGCCATGGGTATACCCACCATTCGCATCAACACGGGTCGCTGGGGCACATCCAAGAATTTCGATACGTTGATGGCCAATAAAGGAATTGAACCGCGGCTTGAAGGCTACACCGATGAAGATGGGTTTAAATGGGTCATCGACAGTATCGAGAAATGTTTAAAGAAGGCCGCTGAATGCGGCGTGACCCTTGGTCTAGAAAACCACTGGGGCATTGGTATCTCTGCCGAAAATGTATTGCGGATTGTAAACACAATCGACTCACCTTGGTTGCAAGTGACTGCCGACACGGGTAATTTCTTAGAAAATCAATATGAACAATTTGAAGCAATGGCGCCGAAATGCGTTTATGTACAAGCCAAGACATACTTCGGCGGTGGTACTTGGTACACGCTCGACATCGACTATAAACGCATCGCCAAGATACTCAACAAAGTCGATTACCGTGGTTACATTTCACTTGAGTTCGAAGGTGAAGAATCTCATGAAACAGCGATCCCCAAAAGCCTCGCACTATTAAGAAAAGCCTTTGGTGGTTAAAGGCACGAATCCAGCCACAGCGGTGCGCATCACGCGTTGGCGTTGAATTCCTGCCGGTAACGAAACCCGCCGTCCACCGGCAGTACCGTCGCGGTGATATAGTCGGCAGCAGACGAGGAAAGAAACACAGCAGCTTTACCTATTTCCTCGGGCAAGCCAAGTCTTCCCCATGGAAGCTGTATAGCTTCTTCGCGAATCTGCTCTTCGGAAAATGCAAGCCGTTCTCCTGGTGTATCGATCCAACCGGGTGCAATTGCATTCACATTGATTCGATGCTGACACAACTCCATCGCAATTGTCCGCATCATGTGATTCACGCCGGCTTTGGCTGCGTTATAGGCAATACTCAACGCTGCAGGCAATTCTCCTTGCACACTAGAGATAAACGTAATCTTCCCTCCTGCACCACGCTCAACCATGTAATTCGATACGATTTGGCTCATATGAAACCCTGCGGTCAGCGTGCCCTTGAGTGTTTGTTCCCATAGGTCTGCGGGGTATTCTGAAAAGGGCGCACGTTGACTAAACGCGGGGTTGCTAATAAGGATGTCGATGGATCCCATGGTTTCAATGCTCTGCTCGAAAATAGCCTGACAACCTTCCCGCGAAAAGGCGTTCTCTGGGATCCCAACACATCTGCGACCGAGTGCTTCTATTTCTGCAACCAGCCCAGCTAGATCAGGGCTATCCGGCCGATCATTGACCACCACATCAGCGCCCGCTTTCGCAAGTTCCAGCGCACAACCTCGACCGATTCCACGTCCCGCACCAGTCACCAATGCAATTTTTCCAGACAACATGCAACAACTAAACCCTTAAAAGAAAAAACAAAGAACGCCGCGCACCTAATCTACAACAATTCGGAGATTGGTTCACCACCTGGCAGCAGTGGGATTGGACGACCTTCGCGACTTACTGTATGCGAATTAAGATTGATACCTAGATGTCGATACATTGTCGCGAGTACATCTTCAGGATGAACAGGTCGGTCGATCGGCATTTCACCGTTTCCATTGGAAGCACCGATAACTTGCCCCATCTTCAAGCCACCACCGACCAACAGCATACTCATCAACGAGCCCCAATGATCCCGCCCACCAGTTTTATTGATCCGCGGAGTCCGTCCAAACTCGCCCCACACGACAACGAGTACTTTCTTGTCCAAGCCACGATCTGCCAAATCGGTAATCAATGCATGTAACATTTGATCAAGCGGCGGTCCAGAAATCTCCATGCCTCGACTGGGACCTTCGCTACCATCGCTTGGCCGATCATCATTAACAATATTTAAATGCCAATCCCAACAAAGCGAATCGGGCGCGGTATTGATCGTCACGAAGCTTACACCAGATTCGACCAAACGACGCGCCAGCAATGCGGATTGCCCCCAACGATGAGAGCCATAAAGCTGTCGAGTCGATTCTGATTCCTGTGACAAATCAAACGCTTGCCGAGCTTTGCCGCTTGTCACAATATCAAAGGCGACATCGTTAAAAGCATCCATGCGTGTGAGTGCCCGAGCGCTATCACGGTTACGTTGTATCGTATCGAGGCGTTGCAATAAAGTTTTGCGATCTGACATGCGATCTAATGTGACATTATCAGCTAACTGCAAATTTGACACCGCCGCGGATAACTTCTCGTTTCCAAATGGTGATTTAAAGGGATCTTGTAAAACGGTAAATGGAGCGGTACCGCTGCCGAGGTGACCGGTACCCATAACTTCGCCGATGTTTGGGTTTCGTGTCTGCTCCTCAGACAACAAAACATAGGCTGGCATGCCAGGTTGATTCGGACCACGGAAATGAGATGTGATCGCACCGGCGCTCGGATGAGACGCAACGTTGTTCGTACCAGCGTAGCCCGTCGATAACCAGTGTGCTGCCACAAAGTGGCCATTAGTGGAATGTGCCACGCTGCGAATTAGGGTGGCTTGGTCTATTACTTTCCCAGTAAGCGGCATGGTTTCACAAAACCGAATTCCGGGGTGTGCCGTACCAACAGTACCATACGGCCCGCGAATATCGACCGACGCTTGTGGCTTGGGGTCGAACGTCTCAAATTGGCTCGGTCCACCCCCCAGCCAAATCTGAATAATGGCTGTATCACTACTCGAATTCACTTTGCTGGCGGCTTGCAAACGCAATACCTGCCCTAGTGAAAGACCTGCACCACCGGCGGCAACCGTGCTGCTCAGAAATTGTCGACGTGAGAATACCATGTCATCATTGTATCAATTTACACCGATACGCGTAAACAGAAATACGATAATATACGGTCGCGAATGGGATGGTGAACAACCAAATTTATTAATTACCAGCCAGCAGCGTTCTGGCAACCGCACCGATCTGCGCCCGTTGAACGTCGGTAACGTCGGACATAAAGGGTAATAGCGGTCCCGTCGATGCAATTTCTGCTTCATTCACTGCCGCGTGTAACACACGTACCGGATTGATCTCATTACGCAAATCCTCCAGTGGTTGAAAGATTTCGCGAATCCGATTGACCTCTTCATACTCACACGCTCTTAACGCCGCCAACATCTTCATTGACAACGCGGGCGCGATGCAAACGCACCCCGATGTAAAGCAAGTCACACCAAAATCGCGGACATGCGTTAGCGCCGGTTGCTCGCCGATGCCACTGACAATACGCTGCGTCCCGACCGCATCGCACAAGCGCGTTAAGAATTCGTCGTCGGTAGGATCTTCATGAACAATTGCGTATTTAATCCACGACACGCTACCATCATCCACAAGCCTTTTAACATGGTCGACTTCGAGATAACCTGACTGCTTGATATACACTACGGCAGGCTTGCCCGCGGTCTGAACAAAATCGCGAACGCCACGTTCCACTCCGTCAAACGTAACAACATGAGGCTGTGGCAAAATCATTGCAGTCGGATATTGTGTGTCTCGCAATATACGCGCTTGATCGAGCATCATGCCATAAGCAGAACCTACCGATGGAATAACTAACGAATCCGGAGCTGCGATTGTCTCAAGCATCGATAACAACTCGGCAAATTCGGAAGGCGCCACATGGTACAGCAAGGCATTACCACCATAAAGAAGTGTCGTCACTCCGCCCGCTTCCAGGTGTTTAACGATACGTTGATTCTCTTCAACATTTAATGAAAGGTCTTCATTGCGCGCTAGCGGTGGAACGGAAATAACGCTGCCGGCTAAGTCAGCGTTGGAGATGGGTGTTGTCTGCATGAGAGTTGATACCATTCAAAAAGTGGTGTTATTTATTGGTAGGTTTACGGTCACTCTGTGTTTTAAGAAACTTCTGAAGTCGAGGCAAATCGTCTGCATTGATCAAATCGATTCCTTCATTATAGAAAACCTGCCAGAGGTTTTCACTATGAGGAACAGCCCAAAATCGCACCAACTTATCCTGTTCATGTGCTGCTTTAATTATCGCTCGTAACCGCTGTAACTCCTTGGCGGAAATATCACCGTAGCCTTGCCATGAAAACGTTCCATTCCATGGTGCACTAACTAACGGAACGAGATCACTCCGAGTTTTTGCTTGTAAGTCGGCAAACCGTCCATCGATAAATACATACCGAGTCTTCAAGGCTGCGACTTCAGCAACTGGTCGACTACCAGATATGATGATCGTCACCGCACCGAGATGTATTTTTCCGTTCTCATAACGTGTCAACATGTGCAAATATGGCTTTAACTGCTTCCTCAGTACCTCTAACGATGCAGCGCCATTGGACTTGAAATCGATCAACAAAATGAAACGCTTGGCAGTCCGATAAACCTGTCC
>Ga0302132_10000315_pt1 | contig 27019 bp, 24 predicted proteins | sample CB9_321_MG_FD_203113 | JGI IMG/M metagenome (GOLD analysis project Ga0302132, IMG submission 203113) | Marine microbial communities from Western Arctic Ocean, Canada - CB9_32.1 | ecosystem: Environmental > Aquatic > Marine > Oceanic | place: Canada: Western Arctic Ocean | collected 2017-09-19
TGGCGTCAGTCTGATTATTGATCGTGAACGCCGACGGAGATACCACGTCAGTTAGGGTGATCGTGTAGATCCAGTTTGGCGTGGTGCCGCTTCGGACGACGGTGATGTTCCCGAAGCCAGTTAGCCCGCTGCGAATGACCGACTGAACCGCACTTGCGCTATCTCCAATTGAAATTGCAGTTGTGGTTTCCGCCTCGTGAATAATTTGATACCAGCCGGTCGTTGGGCTTCCACTGAGGGCCACAGTCTGGCTGCCCGTGGAGTCGAATCCGTACGTCGTTCCCGCGCTACCAACAGCAGATGACCACCCAGACGGGAGGTCGGTGGCGACCGTGTCGGCGGCATTGACGTCACCGTTAGTGACAAACCCGTTGGTAACTGGCGATCTCGCGCCAGCTGAACCAGAACCCAGCGGCCAGTTGTAGGCTAACCGACTCGGCTGGGCTTTCTCGCCCTTGAAGCTAAACGTACCAGAGGCGTTTGAAGTGAACTCAACGTCTTCGGCGAACAGATGCTCGTTCTCGAGCCCATCACCTCGCTTAGTTGAAGTCACGGCCTTGCCGTCACCCGTGTTGCTTCCACCGTAAACCAGGGACGCCCCCACGGCACTAGCGTCCACTGAATCCGCGTCATCAATCATTTTCGCGATCAACGCCCGGACGGCGGCACTGGCTGTCGTCACTTCGGCATCAACGATCAGAAGCTTCTGCGCCATACTCGTAACGGACGTCGATATCATCGACGAAGCCGAACTGGCAAACCCGTCCAATTTGGCGGGTCCATGCGTAATCGCTTTCTTCTGATCGATAGAGTCGTTATTAAACGAGTCGAACAACGCCTTGAAGTCGGTCCGCGCAGTTCCGACGCTGGTGTTTATCCGATCGGCACCATAGAAGGCGTGACCGACTCGGGTAAAGAAATTGGATGTATTGATAGCCATGTTTGTTACCTGCTAAATCACAGATGGTCCGTCGTCGCCGGCCCCAGCGACGTCGCCACCTTTCACGAAAAACGAGGGTGGGATGTTCAGAAACGGCTGGGCTTCGGCTGTCATGTACGGAAGCTTGCAGCCAGGAAGACCACCACCTTCTGAACTTAAGTCCGGCGGCACATTAAGATCAAATATCACCCGGCCGTTGATCTGATGGAGTGTCTTCCTACCGTCGGCCGACAAGATAGGGGCGACAACTTCGTAATCCCAAGAGCGACAGTTGTGTTCGATGTCGTTTTCGTCCGTGAAGTCCACGGGAGAAAGAACAGAGGGCGGCTTCATCAATCGCTGTGCCTCGATGTCAACAAAGCGAACCGCTCTTGCTGAGTGCATCTTGACCTTAAGACTAGTGTTGTAGTTGGGATAACCAAGGTCCGCGTACCGTGGATCAACCGACAATGGAAACCGAACAACACCAGTCGCCGTTTGGATTCGCGAACTCAACAAGTAGATCGTGTGCGGATCCTTGTCCTGCGCTTCGGTGAACGCCACTTCAGTCGGAGGGATCTCGGTTTGCTCGTCGCCGGGCGAGTCCTCTCCTTGGGCTTCCTCGGGCTCCCACTTCTGTAATTGAGCAACTGCGTTCGGCATGGATGCAGGGTGGCAAGGATCCTGCAAAGCTGATCGAAATAAACCGACAGTTGTCGCAGATTGCTCAATCCCGACGGGGCGCATTCGGTCGTACCCCCCCTCAAGATCGAACATAGTCGGATCATGCAGCGATCCCCCAAGATTATCAGCCCATACACCAAACAGGATTGGCTCTTTTCCGAGGTTCGTGTGTTTGATTCTAGCCGAGGCGTCGACTCGGGAACTCGTGAAGTGATCGTTGTATGAAGCGGATACTAGGAACGCTGATTCCTGGGCGGTAAAGTCGATTACATGCAGCTTCGCTTCAATGACTCGCTGAGCCACGACAATCAGGGCTTTCTTATCAGTCCCCTTGGCGCCTGTTACCGTGATATTGACTTCAGAGTTAATCACAGCCCCACCCGGCTTCGCCGTCGACACACGGTGGTTGCCTTCCCAGGTTATCCCTGGCGCTGGCGCCGAGGCGTACACCTCCTGATCGACCACGGTGAAATCTAATGTGAGACCATCGGAAGACTCTTGGATGCTGATGGATTCGCGGTGGAACCCTGGTTGAATCGGAGGTATTAGGAAATTCGCCCGCAACACCTCGTGGATGTTTTCTGATCGGTTCGCGATCCTGAGTCTTCCCTGGTAGGTGCGGCGAGTCTGGTGAGTACGACCGTCAATGTCTTCACCGATCCAGAACCGGAAATTGATGATTGGCACGCCATTGTGAATACCATGATAACTACTGTCGCAAACAGCGAGGCAAAGCTCTATTGTCAGTTCGACCTTAACAGACAGTGGTGTGATGTTATAAAATCGGCCAGAAACCTTTGGTCCGTTGTTGACGTCCCAGCCAGGGCCTATCCAGCCTGATTTAGAGCTTCCGATGGTTGCACCGGGCTTCACGTCAAACCAAGTTTGCGTAGACGCGATCTTGGCGCCGCCGAGATTAGGCGTCACCCAATTACAGACGGACATCGTGAATCGACGCCGGGGTTGAAACAAATTTTCCATTAGGTACGGGACAGAGGGTACCGAATGCCCTGGTTTAACCAAAATCCCATGGTCAACGTCGCTGCCAATTAGGTCGGGGTCCAGGATAATTGTCCCGATACACTTGATCGTTGTTCGCAGGAATAACGGATCCACTCCCGTAGAATCAAACTGAAAAGCTTGATTGATCCCTTCGGTAAGGACGTCTTGGATAGTGATTCCGTTGTAGGTGATCTTTGTCCCGGCACTCATGTGTTTTTATTCTCCCTCATGAAGAGGCTCCGCCACCGCCAGATCGACCGCCTTACACTAACTACCAGCTACCAACCACCATTGGCTCCACCACCACCACCACCACCACCCCCACCACCCCCACCCCAATCACCATTGGCTCCACCACGGCCACCGGGAGCGTTAGGTCGATCTACTCGGCCTTCAGCGCCGTCTTGGAAGTGCTTCATTAACATAATGAAAGGTGTGTCAGTAGTGGTCTCTTCGCCCTCAGCCATCTCTTGTAGTTTCTTAACTAGGTACTGCGTAACCATCTTCGGGAGCCCCGCCGGCAAGTATGCCGCAGCATCGTCTGCGTAACTCAGTATTTTGGTTCCCGTTTCGACAGCACCCGTCATTAACTCGAGGATTTTCGTTAGAACCACGTTGGTAACATTGGTGACCGCATCACGGATCGGTTGCATCTCGTCCAGAAGGTCCGAAAGCGCTTCGTGCATACCCGCCGACTTCCCGCCGATACGCTGACCACTTTCGATATTGCGAACCATGCCGCGACGTTCGAATTCAAGATGAGAGAATGCGAGCGTGCCATTGAACGCGGTCAAATGTTCCGTCGTTTTCCGTAGCGACTGTCCCCACTTCTCGACGTCACCAATGAGGTTGATCATGTCAGCGCCGAGTTGTAGCGGTCCCTGTCCCGTCAGGAGACCATAAGCCGGCAGGACTGTCCCGAGTGCATTCCCATGGATCGACTTCCCGCGTTCCCAAAGACCCGACATCGCTTCCTTGGCCGCTGGGTCAGCAAACGTACTGCCAGCCGCGTCAAGCATGTCGCCGCCGCCGACAATTGGATTATATCCCTCGCCGAGGACTCCGCCACGGCGCGTCACCATCTCGATCGCCTTAGCTGCTACCATTCCGACGATCATCGCCGGTCCAGCCGCTGCTAACCCAGCCGTCAGGCTAGCCCCGACAGTACTTCCCGTGGCAAGTGAAGCTACCGCAGCTCGACCACCAGCTCCTGCTGCTGCTGATGCTGCTGCACTTCCGACGCCACCACTACCGCTACCGCCACCGCTACCGCCACCACTACCGCCACCACTACCGCCACCACTACCGCCACCACTACCGCCGCCACTACCGCCGCCACCACTGCCACCACTGCCACCACTGCCACCACTACCACCACTACCCCAATCACCACCACCGGGTGGCGTTACGGATATTGGAGGTGGTGTAACGCCACCGGAGGATGGGGGCCCACTCGAACCAATAGGAGGCCCGCCAGGAGAACCAGGGGAACGAGGCCAGTCCGCCGGAACTTCTATCCCGCCTAGCGGCGGACCCCAGGGAGTGACTGGAGGTCGCGGAGGGGAGGAGGGTTGGGGCGTGGCTGCCCGTTCCCCCCCCAACCCTCCTGCGGAGGCGCTCGGGCGAGGCCGTTCAACATCGCCGTGAATGGGGTCAGCGGACCGAACGAAATCCACGGATGAGTCCGGTGGTAAATCTCGAAGATCGAGCCCCGGCGAGGGGCTGTCGGCGAACCGGTCGAAATTGGGGTATCCGCGACTTCCAGAGGATCCTGTGGATGAGTCTGGTGGTTGCGTTAAGTCCAGTGTCGGATACGACAGCAGATCGTTTGGCGGTGGCTCCGGGATAGACCGAGGCTCCGGGACACCCAGTTGCTCACGGAGGAGCATCTGCCTGCGAAGGGCATCGTCGTCCGGTGATGGATCTGGAGTCGGCTGCGGAGGTGGCTTCGGGGGATAACCTCTGCCGTACGACCCCATCTGATTACGGAGGAAGGATTCCGAACTTGCGGGGCTGGTCGCTGCCGGAGAAAGCGACGGTCCGATATACGCTGAACTGGGCCCAGAAATGGATTCAGCAACGACCGGGGGAAGGGCAATTGCGTCGAAGACCGGGGGTTCAGCAGGTGAGGATCCAGACGCAGTCCCCGTCGCCGGCTGGCGCCCCATCAGGGCGTTCGCTATAGACGTCAGCGGGGAGACAGCAGGAGATGTCGGATCTACCGGCGCATTCGCTGAATCCGACGACTGACCGGAGGCTGTCCCCATTGCCTTGGAAAGCGTGTCACTCAGTAGTGATCTTGTCACCTCGGTTGCTAGCTGCCTGAATAATCCCTGCCACACACTTACATCCCTCCAAATACATCGGTCGGCGGAGTCCTAGCCTTCTTGCGAGCCTCGGCCATTTCGAACTCGTACGTAGCTTCGACATCCGACTGTGCTATGGCGTCGTACCAGGACTTGTCGACTCCTCCCCCCATTCCACTGATGATGGCGTCGAGGAGTCCAACGGCTCGTCGCTTGGAGACTCTTCCTTCGTGGAGGATGAGCCCAAATCGGACTGTGTGGCTTCTTCGCTCCCTATCGGTGAGGAATTCGTATCCGAAGGTGGAGACGCAGTCAGCGGCATGCCGCGTTTTTTTTTGATCTCGTTAATGAACGCGAAATATTCCCAAAGCAATTGAGTAATCTCTGAGATCGTTAAGCCCTCTTCGGTCACTGGATCGAAGTGGATGATCTTGAAATGCTTCTCAACGAAAGTAGTGACTCTCTCCCAGTTGGCGTCCTGCTCCGCCGCGTGAATGTCTTCCTTGGGATCAAACGTGTCAGGGTCGTCCCACATTGCTCTCCAGACCGGCAGGGGGTCGATGGCTCGCCTCTGCTTGCCGTCGAAGTACCTGAAAATTTCCCGGTCCGTCTCTTCCTTCTTCTTCCACAAATGCCACATGCCACGCGATCTCCGCTAAAAGTGTCTCCGCAAAAAAGACAAGGTTTAAGTGATTGCAAACAATACTCGGGTCGTGTCAGCATCGATCCAGCACTGCCAAGCTAGCGTATGAATACTGGCTCTCGTGCCTTTGTTGACCGACTGACTATGGAACAGAATCGCTGTATTGAATGTGTAGGTGTTCGTCGTTCCTGTGAGCACCAGGATTTCGGCCAGGGTTCCGGCTCTCGCGAGTGTACCAATCACCGGCAGTGTGCCCGAAGCGATCAAGGCATCCGATGTGAACGAAGATAACCCCTCGACCTCCGCAAGATCGTAGTTGGTTAACTCGGCCGTTACCGTCGCGACAGCTCCCATAAATTGAGCATCCGATGGAGCGCCAGCGGAACCGCCATAGCAGTCCGATTGAATCGGCGCCCACTTAGGCTCGAGACGGATGTCGACTCCGTCGCGGCTGTAACCAAGATCGAGCGCTTTGAATGTGACCTTTGTGCAGCCATTGACATTATGTGAAATCGCCATTTGTTCTACCTATTATCGTATGTTCGGCGCTGCGGGAGCATTCGGCCTCGCGACCGATCCGATATCAATGACCACCGAGGGGCCTCCACTCGTTGAATGGCATCTAGCTCGACCACACCGGCGTTATGCTGGGCCTCTAATTCGAGCGTAATTTCGCCCGTGCGCAAATCCTTAAGGGCCTCCTCGTAATCCTGCTTGGCCAGCTTGTACATGTCGTCTTCCATGTCGACGTGCTTACGGCGAATCAAGAGGTAATAAGCCACGACGCATACCAAATCCTTAACGAACTCCAGGCTTTCGGCTGTCAGGTTCGTCAGGTCAGTCTCGTTGTAGATGTTGCCGCGAAACAGCGAGGCTTTCACGCGACCGGTCGCCGTTGATAGGCAGGTTGTTATCGCACTGTTTGCTGCAAGATCCTCGGGATTCACTTGCGTTCCAGTGTCGCTGCATAGATTCCCCAGCCGACGCTCGTCGTAGCGTTCGCGCATGTCGGCGGCTGTTGCCAGGGAAGCCATGAATTACCACTAGATGTGAATGGCGAAAACGAGCAGTGGGGGTGGGGCCCAACAGCAAAGGAGGAACCCGCACCCCCGCAGCAAGCATTGACTACGTTAGGGTGTCCGTGACGATGAACGACGACAGAGGCGAGGTATGAACCGTCACTTCATTGTCGACAACGGAACCCATGTGGCGGCGGTTGTCCTTGTCGTGCTTCTCTTCGATCGACAACTCTTCCTTGAGGAATGTTGAGAACGAGGAAAACGAAGGGCCTTCCGTTCCGACCAATTCGCCGATGCGTGAGCACATGACGATCTTGTCGCCGGGCCATACGTACGACGTTGCCTTCGTGCCACCCTTTTTGTTGGTGACTTTGACGGCATCCTCAACGACGATCTTGTAATCGTAGAGGCTCTCCGGGAGACCGTAGTTCAAGTGAGGTCCGAGGTTTCCCGTAACGTACGTGTCAGATTTCACCATCTGTTGCAAGTAGTCACGGATCTCTTGGCAGACCGCGATTTTGCGAGCCCACTCGGGACCAACGACCACCATCAACTGCGAAGGCTTCACCGCGCCGAGGGTCGCTTGTCGAATCGTGTCGGCCATGAAGTCAAACGTTCGTTTGATGTCCGATCGCGTGACGGTCGAAACGTCAAGATATCCTGTAACGCCAGTGATATTGGTGACGGCCGTCTCGGAATGACCCGAGGCATAACCAGCAACCGTGTGCATGACGCTGACGGCGCGAGTCGTTCGCTGGGTCATCGCCTGTTGAACCTGAATTCGGCTATTCTGAGCGAGAACTTGCCACTCAGCTTGATCGGCCGCTTCCTGTCCAATGTTGAAACCGTGTTCACGACGGCGAGTTCTGTAGAGCAAGAACTCGAAGTCTTCCGTACGGCCGGCATTCGACGGGCGTTGTGCCCCGTCTGCCCAGTAATGATCAGACCCATCGTCGTCCATGACGCGACCGGCCTCTTCAACGTTCATTTCGATGTACTGGCCAATGTTCTTGTCGACCGGGACGTACTGACTGTACTCGGCCATTCGAAACTCTTGCGGGTTCCGAGAGAACTCGACCACCATGTGGTTGGTGGCATCCGTATTCGGGATGTACGTGTTATAGCCACCCGGTGCGACTTTAGCCATTTTGGTATTTCCTTATTGCAGCAGATGTGTTTCAGAATTCAATGCTTGCTACTGCTAAAGCCGACTACGCGAAGTAAGTCGGAGGAATGAGCATGACGCGGCAGTTTTCGCCGGTCGCAACGCTCTCCGATGCGATTGCATGTGCGTACTTGAGGGTCGTTGCAGGTATGGCTTTTCCATCTGCATCGGGCATCAGGAGCGTCCACCGCGTGACAGTCGCACCGGCTTCAACCGAGGCTTCCATTCCGGCGCTGAGGTACTCGACGTTATCACCGTCGGCCGCATGCAAAACACTCGCACCGGAACGAGGCGCTTCACGAGTCGCGCCCGTGGTTACGCCGAGGACAACGATGTCGTTTAGATTGGACTCAAGCACTACAGCATCAGCCGCTCCGCCTGAGATGAACCGGTAAGGGTTGATATCCCCGCCAGCTTTGACGGCAAGTTGATTGCCTTGAATCGCCATTTGTATTTTCCTTTTGCAACAGTTGGAGTAATTTCAATGCCTGCTGCTGCTTAAAGGTGGGGCGTGCCTTATGGCTACACGCCTAGCCGTTGATGCTCCTCCGCCAAAGCCTTAGCGTAGGTCAGGGCTTCACCGCTCTTGCGGGCTTCCTCGCAACGCTTCATGGCGAGTTCACTGGCCTTAGCCTCTTTCGCCTTCTTCTTGGCGTACTTTAGGGCCGCGTCTGGATCCTGAGTAGCGCCATTTTCGGCTGGAAGCTCGACGCCAAGTGGAACCCTGGTGTACTTGATGATCGACTCAACGTGCCGATCGAACTGGGGATCAGTCAGATCTCGAGTCTCCAGGTACTCTTCGTCGATATTGAAGACAAAGCCTTCATCGTGTCGTTCCCGAAGCTTCGAGTACCGGACGACCTTGCGGTATTCCGTCTGAACCTCGTCGTGATCTTCTTTGAGCTTCGAATACTTCTCTGACAACGTTTCGTGATCGCCAGACAGTTTTCTGTAACGCGTGACCGCCTCGTCCCGTGACTTGCGATAGACCATTGCTGATTCATCATCGGGTTCTTCGGCCGGGGACTCTTCGGGCATCTGTGCGAAGTTTTTGTTGTACATCTGCTTCGTCTCGCACTCGTCGCCGACGTCCTTCATGTACTTGCCGAGGCCGGCGAGGTCATCCTCGTCGTGGGCGTCCATGTATCTATCGACGCCGTCCATATCCCACTCGCCGTCTTTGTTGTAACGGCCGAGCTTCGAGTACATGGCACCGCCAATATCGTTTCCGATAGCACCACCAGCAGAACCACCGCCGCCAGCTTCCATTTCATTCAATTCCATAGGATCTTGCTCCGTAGCGGCCAGGGATTTCCCGATAATGGCCTCAATTTGCGACACCAACTCGGGCTTCAGTGCTTCGAGGATTTGCCTCAGCTCGTCAGTATTGTGCATGGCGCCTCCCTTTACGTTTTTCTCAGGCTTCTTTTCATTGCCCATGCTGGGAATGAATGTGTTCGAACCACCAGCGGCCGCCATCTCGTAACGAATGGGGTCCGCCGTCTCTGTTTTGGAATACTTCAGACCGAGGTCGCGCCGTGGCGTAGTCGCCCCCTGCAGCGCGATGGGGTCGAAGAACCGGCTTTCCGGTTTGTCTTCGGGCCAAATTTCAACCGAACGACGGGGGTTCTTTCGAACCGTCTCGACGTCTTCGGGAAACACCCAGAACTTCGTGTACACACAGGGGCGAGGCTCTTTGTCGCCTAGCTTGTCGACCCAGAACGGGCCGGCATAGCCAACGATCTTAGGCTCTTTCTTTGGATCACGATCATCTGAGGTGTGATGCTCGACGATAGGACACCAGTCTCCGGTGTCCTGGATCCGGTTGTTGTTATTGTTGGCGATCGACTGAAGGAGCGTTCGGTCGTAGTGCGTTTCGTTCTCGTCAACATGCTCATCGAAGATCGGGACGTCGTCTATCTCATGCCACACTTGGCCTGGGCCAAGCAGCGACTGAGGTGGTCTTACGTCGGTGAGCGTTGAAGCCATCTACGATCCAGACAATAAAAAAACCGTCGAAACTCTCAATGGAGCCCCGACGGTTCGTTTTTCGATACCGCAATTAGGTTGTCTGATTAGTTTAGATCGACTTGTCTGGAAATTTCAAGGGTTATTGTCTTCGGATTCTGTCTGGCCTGTCTGAACTGAATGGTTAGCGAGGGAATCGAACCCCCTTTCATTTTGTCACTGCGGGGTTACTATCCGGCAGCACCCGGCATCCCACTCGGGGCGCCCATCGCCCATAGCTAACCTCACCAGGGCGGCTCCTCTGGGATTCCATGGTCTCTAATCTTATCGGCGACCAGATCGAGAAACGCTGTCATCGACTGGGTTCGCCGCCAATCGTTCAGCAGCGCAGCCCTCTCGGACATACCGAGAAGTTGAATCCGGTCCCAACATTCTTGGCAAACGGTCGCATCCCAATCGACGCCGCCGTTACCCGTTTGGTGAACCAGCGGCGCGTGACAAAAATAGCATCGCTGGAGAAGCATCTACGATGCCCCGTTGAAGACTTCGCTGTCATCACCTAGCACCCGGTCGCCTTCCCAGTTGTAGAGAATCCGATCGTTACGGCCACACTCGATCAGGATATTAGCGTTTTGGGTGGACCTCATGCGGATTGTCAGCTCGGTCGACTTATCGCTTAGGAACAGCGATTGCAGCGCGGATCCGAAGTGGCTCATGAAGTCGTGAAGAATCTTGGCGTGCCGTTCCTCTGTCGAGGGATACTTGCCTTTGCTCACAGAATCGCCTCCTTTGCTGGCCCAATTGTATTTGAGTACTGGATCCTACGCAAACACCGGCGTTGTGGTACGATGCAAACGCATTGCGGGGAGCGGGCTGTTCGGCATTTGGCGTGCTCCAGCCCGCCCGCCCGTTTTTTTTACGCATCCATGTAGGTGTTGAGGTTGGGAGCTGTTGCCCCAGCTAGGCTGACCCGAAGCTGAACACCCCTGGGTAGATCGATTCGTGCGATCGCGTCAACGGTGAAGGTCGTCCCAGTCGTGACCCAAAGCGTCGCGTTGACTCGATACTGAAGTGTCGCCGTACCGCCGCCGAAGGTTCCAGCGCAGCTGATGAAACCGACACCGCCTTGGTACGTCCATTCGGTACTCTCGCCATCAGCGGCCAGATTCCCGCCAACAGCCATCATGTTTGTTGTTTCTGCCATCTCAGGTTCCCTATTTGGTTTGCACTGGGTCGTAGTTTCCGTCTTCGTCGTAGTCGAGGCCCCTAACCGCTTCCGACTCTCTCTGCTTCTTTAGATTATCCTGGAACTGCGCTCGCCGGTCGGCCTTCGCCTTCTCCTTCTCGGGAGCCTCTCGTTCCGTCTGCCGCTCCTGGGCGCGCTTTCTCGCGTCATCCACTGGAGGCTTGTCCGCTTCTGCCTTCGCGGTTGCCTTGGACCGAAAGGTATCCATGTGCTTCCGTGCTTCGCGGTAAATCCCGATTCGTTCCTTCGGGTTCAATCCAGGGTGCGCGGCGCTGATAACCGCCAGGATGTTTTCGCCATCATCGACGGCCTTCTTAGCGAGTGCCTCTGGATCTGGTGCAGGTGGCCCGCCAGCAGTCACCGTAGAGTTTCCGCTCCCAGCCCAGCTTTTTCCTACTTCCTTAAGGTCTCCATCCTGCATGAGATTCTTTAGCGCCTCGTTGATCGGTCCACTATTATTTGGGTCTCGCCCGATACCGGTGGCCTCGCTCGCATGCCGCATAAGGTCACGGGTGTCGTGATTGCCGCCTTCTGCCAACTTGGCTTTTATGGCCTTCTCGGCGGACGCTACCTCGTCGTCGTGCTTCTCCGTTGCCGCGAAGTGTGCGTCCGCCTCTTCCTTCAGCATGATCCCTTCCGGTGGATCGACGCCATGCGGTGCATAGGAAGGCTCCCCAGTCTTGTCCCAGCCGACTTGAATATCGCCGTTTTTACTCAGGTCGTGGATGTCGGCTTGTCGGCCAGTCAGTAGCTCGTGGCTTGCTCCCTTCCCTTCGTGCTTCTCGGCGTATTCCCCCGACGTCTTCCAGGGATCCTTATGGATGTGCCCTGACAGCTTCTCGATGTTCTCCCGGCTTCGCTCGTTCGTTCCACCGGGTCGCCTGTCATTCCAGGCGTGCGATATCGACTCGGGGGTGGACGGGGCCTCCGGTTTAGTTTGCCCCTGCTCTCGATCCTTCGGCGCGTCCTCTTCCGGCTTACCAACGTTGCTGCTCATGTCGTCGAACAGATCCTGTGTACCTTCCGGCCGATCCATCCCGCTGAACATTTCGCCTTGCTTCTGCTTGCCGCCGTCACCGAACGTCGGAACTTTTAGACCCTTCGGCTTCGGTGGTTCGTTCGATAGCGAAAACGGCTCGTCGTCATCGTCGTACGTGGCCGCCGGACCCTTGTTCTCGTCCTGAGCGCCAACCGTAATCGGCTCTTCTTTCATGTCGAACAGGTTGCCGCCGACTGGTGTAGAAGGTGGTGTAGCTGGCTCGCTCTTGGCCGGGTCTACACCAGCATCCGGTCCAATCTTGGATCGAAGCCACTCGGTCCCTTTGTCCAGGTCGATATGGGCGTCATCGGGCATGCGTTCGCCCGAAGTATGAGCCTTAACGGCCAAGTGGTTCTTCTCGCTATCGCTGAGGGTGCGACCGAATATCTCATCGTCCACAAATCCAAGATGCTCATGGGCTTGGTCGATACTTTCTCGCACGTCGCGATCCTTGTAGTCGATCCCCTGATCCTTCATCTCATTAAAGATGGTTCGATGAACGTGAAGATCCTCGTCGTTTACGCCATGCTTTCCAGCCCATCGACGGAAAGAGTCCGAATCGTCCTTTTTGTGTTGCTCGTCCACGTTGTTATTGACGGTGGCTACGTCGAAGAACTGGGGGTCGCCGTTCTTGTCGAATCCTACGTCGAACTCGTCGTTGTAGCTGTACCCAGCCTCGTGCATCGCCTTGATATTGTCCCTGACCTTTTCGGCCTGCTCTCGGGTGACCTTCTCTGGCTGGTCGTAGTGATCCGATATCGTGAACGCTCGTCCGTCATGCTCGACATGCTCTAGCGGCGCGATACCCTTTAGTCCCTTGTCGTTGAGTTCCTTGCTGATGTCGGCTTGTCTCTTTGCGACTCGATTGGTTGATTCCATGTCATCAAAGAAGTTGTTTTGGTGGTTGTACGAAACGGGGCTGGAAACCTTTACGACTTTATCACCAGCGCGATACGCCGCCCCATCGTTTCCTCGGCCAAGGAATTCAGCGTCTCCCTTCGCGGCAGCGTCAACCGCGTCGTTCCCGCTTCCCTCAGACCAGTTTGGCTCGCCCTTCATGTCTGCAATTGCATGTTCCACCGCGTCGTCCGGGATGTCCAGAGTTTGGGCGTAGCCTGAGTCGTGGGTATTCATGCGGAAACTTTTGTGCCCTTCCTTCGTTGATTCCGTCGGCTTGAGCTTGAAGTCATATCGGCCGTTTGATTCGGGGATCTCAATTTCATCACCGGAATCTTTGGCTTCCGTCGCAGCCTCGCGATCTTGTCTCTCTTGCAGGGATTCTCCACCACTCGCCACTGGGTCCCCGGAGGACCCATTCTTCTGGTTCCACGACAGATCATCATGAGCATCGGCAGCAGGCTCGGGACGGTCACCCTTCCAGGAAACTCCATCTCGGCCAATCTCAAACGGCGGATCTTCACCAGCCTTGTTGCTGACCGATCGGGCGGTCGAGTCGTCCACGCCAAACTTGTCTTTGAGCCACGAATCCAGGTCGCCCTTTGTCGTTGCCCTGTTGTGTTCGAATTTCTGGTCTCGGTCGAGCGTCCCAGAGTGTTTCGTCGCTAGGTACTTCCAGTCGTGCGCAGCGTCGACCATCTCATCCATCTCAGGCTGCTCAGATTGATCGGGCTTCTTCTGTCCAGCCAAATGATCCTGAACTGCGTTCTTGAAGTCTTCGTGATCGTCGAAATGTTCCTTAGCTTTCGAGTCGTTGAAGAAATGCGACCCCGCCGCTGTCGTCAATTGTTCGTCTGTTTGGGGGCCGTGTAGACCACCTTTCATTCGCTCGATAGCATTCTCGACTGTGGCCTTGCGCTCGCCCTCGTCTCGCTGAGGGGAGTCATCCAGCAATGAATCGTACTCTCCAGGTACTGGCGGCGTTTCATCCTCGCTTTGCTCAACCTCGTGAGGCGTCATCTCGTTCGAGATTGCCGTAGTGGCGATGTCTCGCAGGGTAGCCTTCGATCTTGACAGGCCATTCGGATTGATTTCACCATCCTCGTCGATCTCGATGTAGCCCATGTCTTGCTTGCCCTTGCTGAGCTGGCGGGAGACATACACGCGAAGTTCGTCGTACTCATCCCATATTTTCGACGTGTAACCTTCGGCGTTGATGGCGGCGGAGACTCGTTCGGCGATGTCGTTTCGGTCGACACTTGTCTCCTCCTCGACGGGTTCTTCCTGTTCGTCCTGTGCAGCCTCTCCCTCGGGCACGCCCTCGGGTGAATATTCCACTGGACGAATCGGCACGTTCTGGAGTCCTGCCTCCCGTGCAGACGCCAATCTCGTGCTTCCGTCTGCGACCACCCACTCGCCTTCAGAGTTGCGGTCAGCGACGATTGGTGGCAATGGGATCCCGTCCGAGATCCGCATCATATCGACCATATCTTGGTCCGGCGTGTCGTGTTCGTGCGAAGTTATCGAGCCAATCGGTATAAACTGGAGTTCACCGAGTCCACTGGGGTCTTCTCCTCTTTGTAATTGCCCAAACGTGTTGTTTTTCCAATCGTCCGGTGGCTCCATGTCGGCGGCTGACTCCATCCACTCGCTTTCACTTTTTCGGCTTGCTTCGGTTTCACCAATGTTCGCGTCTGATTGTTCGGTGTTATCGGGCGCGCCCTCGGGTGAATCTGGTTCGTCTTCCGCCTCTGACTCCTCTTCTGGCCCCCATCCCTTCGCCGCGTCTGATAACTCCGGCATCCCTTTCAGACCGAAGTGTGAGAACACTTCTTCCGGGTCGTAGCCTTCTCCCTTGGCGATCTCGTCGAACCGCTCACGGAACTCGCTGAAGTTCTCAAGGGTTTGCTGGGACGCCTTTTTGTCCCATACGTCGAACTCATAGCGGCCGTCCGAACCCATATCCTTGTCGAAGCCTCGGTGCTTCTCGAGGTCGGCCGATAGCTCGTTGATGTCTTCGACGTGCCGCTCGATCTGGAGACGGATGTTGTCCGGGATCTCGGAAATTGACGGGGCTTCAGACTGTTCGCCACCGCCGCCCAGCTTGCTGTCAATAGATGCCTCAGCCTCCTCCCTGGTGCTCCATCGATCCGAAATACCCCCCGACTCGTCGAAGACATTAAACCCATCGTCGCCACCGAATTCCCTGTTGTCGGAGTGCTCGATTTTCCAGCCCCGATAGGAATCTGGGTCATCTGGGGCTTCGGGTTCGGTCTCCCCGTGTTCTTCGTCACCTACTTCGGCCTTACTGGTGTCGTCATGCTCTTTGCCGCGAAACAGCGGCGTATCGGATGGGGCTTCCCCACCACCGCCGAACAAGCCCTGTTGCTTCTGCTTCGGCTTCGGTGGTTTTCGCTTGTCCTTGTCCGTACCCGCGACATTCTTATCGATGTCGTCGACCTTCTTGCCCTGGAGTGCCGTGGGGCCGCCTACGATGGTGCCTGAACCGCTCACCTTGACATGTGTCCCGCCCGCATGCTTCTTCCCGCCTTCAGCATGCCCGCCGATAGTAATCCACTTGGTCTCGTCTTTGTCGCTGCCAAGGAGGCTCTGCTGCGGATCCTTGAGGAGACTCCCCTGTCGGCTCTTTCGCTTGCCTGCGTAATGCAAGGCCGCGCGACGCTGATTCGATTCCCACCATTTGCGATACTTGATCGCCATCCCGCCCTTGCTGAACTGGTCGTACTCATCCTGAGTCGGTGGTTTGGTGTCGATTCCACCTTCACCCTCGGACGCCTGTTGCAGCACCTGCTGCATGTACTTGTCATCGTGCGGTTGTGGAATGTCCTGTTTTCCGGCCTTCATGGCCTCCAATAACGCGTTCTCGTGATCGGTGTCGTCGTAGGATACCTTGTTTTTCTCGTAGTAGGGTGCCAAGAACTCCGGGTGCGACTTGGCGATGCTCGGCGCGATCGTGTCGAGACCAAGTCCAGCCACCTTGGCCGATGCCGCGTCTTCTGAGTCCCGGATCCGATTAGATACACCAGTCTTCATTCCACCCGCCCGCTGGCGGTTTTCAACGTCCCCGACGCTCAACATCGCGTCAAACGCCGTGTCGTAGCCGTTGTTTACGCGATCGGCCTCGTCGTGGTCAGCCGACCAAAGGTCGTGAATCTTCCCTTTGATTCCCTCTGCCTGGTGTTGAGAAATGCCCTCGCCAAACGCCTCGGTGATCGACCGATCCAGTTTATTGCTGGCACGATTGTTCCACCGGTAATGCGGCTCGTCGGTGTGCATTGACGCCCACGGGCTGTCCGTGTCATCTTCTAGCTCGTCAAACTGACCGGATGCCGCAGCATCCCCTTCAGTGCTGAAGTCAAAGCTGGTATCTGCTTGTGACGCATCGAGATCCATGGATGTGTCTGATCCGGCCGAACTATCGGTTGGGTCTTCCGGTTCGTCGTCCGCCAATGGGTCCTTTCCTCCCGCGTTCATCCGTTTTTCGGGGTCGGATGGCCGGGAGACTAGCTGCCATTTTCCAGGTTTGTTCTCAACGATCGCGTAATCTCGGTTGTCGATCCCCTCCATTCCCTTGGCGATCTTGGATTGAACGGTCTCGGTCGCCAGCCCAGCGTGTGACTGATCCCAATCGCCGGCGTTGATCCACTCCTCGCTGGAGAGTCGCGGGATCCCGTCGTCGGGGGTACTTCCTGGTCCACCCTCGTTGTTGAGGGCTTCTACGGCGTTGTGGGTGCGTGCAGATTGTGCGTGATCCGCCCAGCCGTCTCCCGCTGGAGCTTCCCATCCAGTTTCCTTGGCCGCGTCTACCGTGGCGCTGTCGTGCGATTCCTTGGGGTCTGGCTGGGAGGCGGCACCTTCCTGCCCAGGATCGACGCTTTGAAGCGAGTTGCCGCCAATTGACGGCAATTGACCGGATTCTTCGGGGGCTTGGATGTCGCCGTCGTCCGGTTCCTGCCCGGTTTCCTGCCCGGTTTCCTGTCCGATCTGGTCCGATTGTGGTCCGATTTCTGATTGTGCCGTGTTTTCAGGGGTATCCTGGTGGTCCGATTCTGGTCCGATTTGGTCCGATTGCTCATTCTCGCCGTCGAAAAGGCCCTGTTGCTTCTGCTCAGGAGCTTCAGAGGGGGCTTCGCCACCTGGGCCAGACCCTTTGACCATCCAGCCGTCATCAGCCTGAACCGGTGGCTCGAGAGTGACCATTCCGCTCGGAGACAGGTAGCCGACCGCACCGGGGCCCAATACGGAACTCATGTCGTACGCTTCGCCGTGTCCGTCCCCACCGCTGTCAATCAAACCCTGAATCTCAGCATGCAGCTTTTCACCAAGTCGCTCGTGGATATCCATCGGGTTCCACTTATTGGCTTCCATCGTCCGCATGGTTGAACCGAGAAGGGAGCCAGGAGGCGAAGACGGGGCGGCGTCCCCACCGTCCTGGACGTTCCCCTCCGAGGCTTGATCGAATAGCGGCGTGCCGCTAGATTGACCGCCGCCGCCGCCACCACCACCATCGCCGCAATCAATGAGAGTGTTCCCATCGTCGTCCATGTAGGTCGCGCTGCCGGATTCCAGGTTTTGCCATTCAGCCATGTCTGATTTCTTCCTGAGCAAAATGCCGATCGAAATTCCTAACTAGGATCTCTCGATACTTTGGGCCGCCAACAACACCACTCACGTAGATGGAAAACAATGCTAGCGCCGTGAACGGTAAGGCCAGAATACCCCGAAGATAAGCGAGCATACAGTTACCCATGTCTGATCCAGTAAACGAGGAGAGTGATCAACAAAATAGCGACGGCGTAAATGCCAAGCTCGATAGCGAACAGCTTCCAGGGGTCGGGCCGTAGGCTAGTGCGAAGCTTCTGCATTAAAGAATCGCCACGCCTGTCGCGCCGATCGTGCTGCACAACAGCGCCATCGTATCGGTGTCGGTGCCATAGCCGACCGGGGAAAATCGCCATGTCGAAGTAACCAGATCCGCGATCGGCATGATAGCACCAGCCGTATTGGAAACCACATAAACCGATCCGGCCGCTACGATCGCCCCAAAATCGAGATTGCCAGTGTTCAAGTAAGAGAACGGCTGGCCGACCACCGCGTCATTCAACGCCACGGCTAGACCATCGTCCCCCGCCTCGGCATCGGTCCCGTTGCACTTGGCGAGCTTCCAAGTCGTCGTCAGGGTGTCCAAGTAGACCATGTCGCCTGCCGTAATTGTCACGCCAGCAGCGCCGACAATGGCGCCAGTGTTGGCAACTGGGACAATGATGTTCGCGGCCGTGATTATCAGATTAGCCATAGGGTCTCACTCCAGAATAACTTTTGCCTTGATGTCCTTACGTATGCACTCCCGCTCGCGACGCCGGAGATCGTCCCACGTTGGGTAATGCTCCACCTTCATTGATTGGTTGCTCCAATCACCCCTTCAACAACCGGAACGGGCTCGTCCGTCGGTTGTTCGAGACCCACAAGAGTCCACTCACTGAACACACTGAAACCAATGAAGTTCCCCCCAGATGTCGCGATACCACGTTGGCGGAACATCAAAACAAGGTTCTCCCCATCGGTGCCCGGGATCGGTTGCTGGGTCCACTTCATCTCAACCAGCGGTTCAAACGTCGGCTGACTGGGATTTAGAATATTGCTCATGCTCGTGTTCCTGGCTGAATAAAAGGAGCGGGAGGCTTTTTTCGGGCTCGTTCGGTAGCCCCCCAGCCCGAACTAACCCTCGGGCTCTAACCACACTAGTGACGAGCAAGAATCATGCTCGACACAACGGGACGATACCACCGCCCGGACAACTCACTCCTCCGTTTCGTCGTCTTCGTCTTCTGTTTCGTCTTCTGTTTCGTCTTCGTCGTCTTCCGTTTCGTCCACCGCCTCCGGTGAATCACCCAAGATCGTATGAATCACAGTGAACCCGTCGGAGTCCTCAAGTTCCAACGCGGCCGGGCTCCCTTCAGTTAGCACTAAACGACAAGAAACCGCGATGTATGAATTGATCGCCGTCTTTCACGATTTGACCCTGGTGTAGATCCAGAGTCACCGTGCCGGCCGCATAATCAACGCCGCCAAGCGTAACCGGCCTACGGTTCTTCTTGCGGTGACACTCTTCTAACGCAGATTGAAATGGCGGCGAGGAAGGTAGCACAAACGTGACTTTAGGCATGTTCTCATCTCCGAGATTTTTTTGCCATACTGTTAATTAGCCAAAAACCGAACAACGCCCCGACAATGTGGGCAGGCTTGATGCCGCCCTTTAATCCGGGCAAGTACTTACTCAATATTTTCATCAATGGACTTTCGGAACCCGCTCCGCCCCCTTGCTTCTCTAAGTGCTGGAAAGCGCCGAGAATCTGCTGTTGCTCATTTCCCTGCGGGGAGTATCCCGTCTTGCGTGCCGCGTCAACCAAATGCTGTGCACCACCCATCGCTCGAGTTGCCAAGTTCTTCCCGGACGGCGGCTTGTATCCGTGCATAGCCGCCAAATCCTCGATCGACTGTAAATATGGAGCCTTGCCGGCAATGTGCGCCGCCGCGTCCTGTGCTCGCTCTTCCGGCGTATCGCCCCGAGGAACATGACCCAGAGCTTTAGCGGCATGCTGTACAAACATGTTAGCACGTTGTGGGTTCTTCGCGCCAAATTCGCCAAGCCCAAACTCTGCCGCGATGCTAGTGACGTCGGCGCTAAGAACCGCGTTCTTCGGCTTTGATTGCTGCGCGTGATGGTCAACCAACATCTGCGCCGCCAAGGGCGTATCGTTGGCCAACTGCCTGTTGGTGTGACCCGCCTTCCCTTTCGTCCAGATGTCGCCAACCGCATCGTGATGGTCTTTTCTCCATCCGTCCGGGTAGTCGCCAACCGGCATCTGCTCGAGAATCCCCTGTAGCGTCTGAGGGTCCGTCTCATCGCCCGTCTCATCGCCCGTCTCATCACTAGGGGCGCCGGCCTCTTCGGAATCCCACGATGGTTTATCACCATGGCCACCATGTCGACCCGTCTGCCCCCAAGTTCTAAACGCGTCCTTTGCCCAGCTCTCGCCCTCGCCGCCGGCCTCATCGGGTTGCACGTCATCCTCTGCCTCCTCCTCCTCCGGCTGTTCCCCTGGATCGTTCGGCGTTTCGTCGCTGAAGTCCAGACCCGGCCCATCGTCCCCCGCCTGATCCGCTGAGCCTTCGCTCATTTGCGTCTTGGCGTCGTTTATCGCCTCTCGCTTGATTTCTTCCGGCTGCACTGAGTCATCCACGCAACCGCCAACCTCCGCAGCCCGGGCAGGGTCAAACCCGACCGTCTGGGCATGTTGGGACAATTCCGCCGCCGCTGGTCCCAAACTGCTAACGTCTGGAGCTGACGACCCCTTGCCGCCGCCCTTGTCACCAGGGGGAGGGCTCGCCGGACTATCCGAAGGCGCCTGATCAACTAGCTTGGCTTCCTCCGCAGGCGTCGCCGCCTCTACGTATTCGTTTCTAATGAACTGCCCGCCCTCAAATCGCTTGCCCGCTATCGTAATGCCACCTACGGGCGCGTGCTTAGTGTACCGGGCTTGGCCGGCCGCTCGACCTATCACGTCCCGGCCGTACTTCACCACGTATCCGACCTTGCGATTCAGCACCGGGCCAAACATTGACCGCAATTCCTCCGGGGTCGGCGCTGTAGCGCCCGCGTCTGGTCCCGCGCCTGGTAATCCGCCCGCCGCATCTGGTCCGTCTGGATTCTCGTCTGGACCGCCTGGACTGTCAAAGCCCGGCCCCGCGTCAGACGGGCCAGTATTCCCCCCATCGCCGCCGTTCTGGTCAATCATCCCCTGCGCCTGCTGTCCTAAAGGGTCGGAAGCCGACATGGACGCAAATTGTGGATTCTGTAAAAACTCGTCGTCCGCGTCTGGCATTGAAAGGCCGACCGTCTCCATTAGATCCCGCGTTTTAATCTTCGCACCCATCGACCACGCGCTATTGATCGCTTCCAACTGCTTTTCCGGCTGCGTCGTCTGCGTTGAGATCCGGCAGAAGAACTCCGCGCCACGAAGCTCTGGAGAGTTGAAGTTCTTCAAAGGCGTCACGAGGTCATCCGTCAGCGTCTCTTCAAGGTTAATCGCGTCGTAAGTCGCAATCTGAATCAATGAGTCGTGCTGCAAGTCAGCCACGCCAGAGCCTAACCCCGTCGCTTGGGATTTCGTCGACAGCGTCTGCCCCAGAATAAACCGGGTGATCTGGTCGCCGTAGTAGTCATCTAAGAGATCCTGAAGCGCCGCGATGCCTTGAGTGTTCGCGGGGATCTGGTCCACGCCAAACGTATCTAGCCCCGTAGGATCGACCGGCATGGTCAGGGTGTTCAGGTGGCCCATGTTCTGCGCCACTTGCTCGGCTTCGCTCTTTGCCGTCGGGTTGCCCATCGCATAACGAATGATCGTAATACCCGACGCCGTACGATCGACCACGTCAACCAGTTGGGCGAGGGTCTCCTGCTTCTGGTACCACGTCCAATACAAGAAGTTTCGCAGCCCGACGCCGTGAATACTGCCGGCGCTGTAGGGGTCCTCGTACTCGCCATCTCGCAAGAAATGCTTGTGAACGGTGAATAATGACCGCTCCCATGGCTCCAGGAAGTAAGCGATACCCTCCCCCGTTGGCTCTACTCGCCTATCTCCCGTGATGTAGTCAGGATGGTTCAGGCCGGCCGTGACCTTGATACCGATCTGGTCAGGGTCGTATCGCCCGGTCCCGTCGTCGTACCGAAACAATATCTTGTCGCCGGATGTCGGCACCCACTTACGAACGTAATATTCCGTCCGCTTGTCCCAAGGGTTCACCCTCTTGCCCCATACGTTTTGAATGCCTGTCCTGCCGTACCAGACAGCCTCCAGAAGGTACCGCCGATATTCCGTAAAACGCTTAGTCCGCTCAAGAATCCGCTGAAGGCGCTCTGCCTCCGCTTTCAGCCGGGGATCTTTGTCGTTTTCACTCTCGACCGACCAACCAAGAAGGGCCACCATCATTTGACGCGCGAACAGCGGTCCCGCTATTGCCGGGTCATTCAGCATCATGTGGGCGTTGACGACGGAGTCGCGGAGTGCCTCATCGCTGAACTGGTAGTTGCGAGCTAACCCGGTGATTCGGCCCTGGAACGTCGCGACATGCGGAACAGCCGGCCGCCCGTAGTTCGGCGCGCTGTCGCTCTCAAACGCAGGGTCGTGCTGACGCGCTGAAGTCTGGAGCGACTGGCGGTATTGTGTCGCGCCGTTCGGCACCTCCGCACCTTCGGGGTAATCCACGCCGCCAACTCTCAGCCCGCCTTTTGGTGCTATCACGCTCCAGCCTCCCGCAGCCCATGGAAAAACCCGCGCGAAGGTTCCCTATGTGGGATCTCGCGCGGGTTCGTTTTTCGATGCCCGTACGTTATCCCTGCATTGTGCCGGCTGGGCGTGGTTATCTCAAGGGTTTACGTTTACGCTTTGTCCATCGGCACACCCAACGCTGCACAGATACGACGGAGCTTGCCACGGGTCAACTTCCCTCTGGATGCCATAACCTTTATGCGGTTGGCCGGCCTCTTGTGGCGATACAGCGACACAGAGTCAGCGCACGCCACAACGCGAATTAGATCATTTTGCAGCGTCGCCATAGTCTGGAGCCATTCGTTAGTGACCGGCCGCGAGTCTTCCGGTTCGTCGCCGGCCTCAATCTCCGCTCGACAGATCCCACAGTATAGGCTTCCGTCTGGTCGATCAGCCCGCCCGCACGAGCAAGTGGCCATTCTGTCGCCACCTCGCCGAAATATCGCGCCTGGTTCAGCGTCGAAGTCGTGGCCCTGCTCCGCGACGCATCGCGCACACGTCGTGGCCTCCCGCCCGCTGGGGTCGTCGTCGAAGTGGCCTATCAGGACGTCGGAGCAGTCGCCGCATCTATCGCGCATCATTGGCCTCACTTAAAGACTCCTTGCAAGTGGTGAAGATGGAAGCAACAATGGCAGCCAACAAAGTAACCGCGCCGGCGGGTCAACAAATACCGGCTAGGGAAGAATCGGCAAGGCGAAACGATCGCCCCACCTGGGCAGCCCTCGGACGAACAAAGTCACGAATAGATGCCCGCAGTAAATCCGACAAGCAAGGCCAGTGGCCAAGCTCGGCGGCCATCCAGCTTAATTGCGATGGTCGACAACGGATAGGGTGAGGAGCTTCTATAGCTGAGTGGCGGCCCTTAAAATACGCGGTAAGACATAGGGCAAGCTCTCGCGCGGGGGTGGATTTGTGGCAGTCCGTGCCGGCCCTGTCCCCCTTTGTCGCGTTACCCATCTCACCAGACGATACCACGACAAAAAGGGAAGCTCGCCATGTCTTAGCGCGCTTCCCTGTTTCGTTTTTTTTGTCTTAGCGCGCTAAAGGTTTGTCTTAGCGCGCTAAAGGTTTCAATCGTCGATTGTGTCGCAGGGCCTACAAATGCCGTGCGTGGTCTCCATAGCTCGGCCACAATCCTCGCAATATCCCGCCGGCAGGATGTCTCCGTAGCTACTGGCGTCGTATCTGGTGGCCAATAGGTCTTGACCTAGTTCGGTGACTCCGACCGTCCACAGCTCTTGACCGTAGGGTATCCCGGTGGCGTGTATGGGTCTGTGTATCCTGATCAACTGGAGGCGTTCTAGGAGTTCGACCGCGTCGTCGTAGACTTGGGAGAAGTGGGTGCCGCTCTCGTCGCGTGTGGTTATCCTGGCAAGGTCGGCCAGTCGTCTGGCGCTGATTTTTACGGGTTCGAGTGCCATTTGATAGGCTGTTTGTCCAAGTGTTTCGCAGGCTTCAGGAAATGCCAGCCTGATGGGGTCGCCTGCCGTGTTGCAGTCTATCCGGGTGGCGCTGTCCGTCCGGCTGCCTAGTAGCGTCTGGAGGATGATAGCCCCCTCATTCTCGGGGTGCCAATCCGTAGCGCCTGGCGTTGCCGCAATCGTCACCAGGGCGCATCCTGTTGTCGTGTCTGACTCCCAACAGACGCGTAAAGTGGCGTCCACCCAGCATTCGACGTCGCCCGTGTCGCGGATGGAGCAGGCTTTTAGCGCCTCCACCCAGATAGACAATTCGCCCACCTGGGCGCGCCCGGTATGGAGTTCTTCAACGCGTCCCGTGAATGCCTGCCCCTGGAATGTCCAGCCGTTGGGGTTGTATTCGTAGTCGGCGGGCGTCGTCGTCTCCCACTCGCATCGCTGGTATGCCGGCCCGTAGCCGAGGGGTGATAGCGTGTCTAGCATGACCTCGACGGATGGTGAAACGTGGATTCGGTGAGTCGCTTTGAAATCGGAATCGGACATGGTCTTAGCTCCAAAAAGGTTCAATTAGCGGGAAAGGTCGTAATCTGCAACGAGTGCGCCCGTTTGCCGGTCGAAGAACTGGACGGAGTAGTGGCCCGCCCCGTGGTTGATCCGCTGTCGTCGCGTGCCGGGGTGCCGGCGCTGCAGTCGGTTGACTTGTCGCGTCCTGGAAAATCGGGCTTCGCGTTGTTCCTGGTTCGTCATGGTCTTAACTCCGAAAAAGGTTGAATAAAACTCTCTAGTTGGACACTTAGTAATTGGGACGATCAGCATTCTAGCCCGGCCCGCTCGTCGAATTCGTCGCGTGCCGAGTTGTAGGCTTTCGAGTTTCGGCGTCCCAACGTCTTAGAAAATATGTCGCCGAGGATGTCAACGCATCGGGGGGACAGGTCGCGGAGTGGTTCGCGCTGGAGTTTCTCGCACATGTCCGCGACAAAATCGCCCGGCTGCCCTTGGATGGCATCGACTAGCCACGCGTTCTCGGCGGCCGCAGTGGCTCGCTTACGCGTTTTGGCCCATTGTCGCGTATCGTGCCGGATCTGGGCGCACAGCTTGTCAGCGGCGACCCTGGCGGCCTTGGCTGTTGCTTGGGCTTTACCTTGGGCGATCGCCTCGGGTGTGACGTCGGCAGCGTCTACCGCTGCCCGTAGCTCTTTCAGCAGTCGCAGCTTTCCGGCTGTCCCGGCGTTCGCGCTGAACCATTCCCAGCGATCGGCCAGCGTCTCTCCGTCTCGCTCGCTTAGTAGACTGGCGAGCGTACCGAGGTTGGCCGCGATCCATTCTCGACCGGCGGCCAGTTGTTCGGCTTCACGCTGGTGTCGCTTCTCCAGCTTGATCGCGTTGACGGCCCGGCGCACTTCCTGGGCGAGGGGATCGCGAGACGTCGCGTCTGACTTCCGGTTGCTGTCCCGGTCGACCTTGGCGACGCAGTCGCTGCCGACGGTAAACCGCTTGCCGTCGCTGCTCTTGATCGTGCAGCAGATCGCGATACCTTGCCCGCAGTACTGACAACAGCCCATTGGTTGACCAGGGGCGCCAATCTCGGACCCGTCCGGCCGCTTGATCGGGCCCCGGCTTTCGTACGCGCCGACGAAACGGAATGGGGCGAGCCCGAGCCCGGCGCGTTCGAACGGGTGGAGGGCTTTCGCTGTCGCTGTCGTTGTTGTTGTTGTGGCGTTCATTCGTTCTTCTCCCAGAATGCCCCCGTCTCCGAGGGGCGATGATTGGCCGCGTCACATCCAGCACGAGTACGCGCCGCACTGATTTTGTACCCAGCTGTAGAACTCCAAGCGGTCAGTCTCGGACTGTGCAAAAAACTCTTTCCGCGTTGTCTCGGTGGCCATGACTCTCTTTTGCAGTCGGTTGAAATGTGCCCAGATTTTCGCCCAGTCTTCGCGTGTCTTCGCGTCGTTCGTCATCGTGTGTTCTCCTGTGTTTCCCGCGTCTCGCGTGCAACGTTGCACGTCTCCTATGGAGACTATCGACCTCCTACCAGCCTGTCAATACGTTGATAGCCGAAAACGGCTTATTATCTGACGATAAATCAGGCGAGCCCGTAAATACTGGGGCGCGTCAAAGCATTTTATCTATTTTCGAGTATATCCGGCATTTGATGGCGTTTACCTATTGACCCCGCCGAAGAACTCTCTATTGTTGTGGGTGTAGTGAGTTTGTTTGATATCCAAACGCGGACAACGAAGCAAGGGACGAAACAATGGCGAATCAACTACATGCCGGCTTTATCTCACACGAAGATAGAGTCGAGCGAGACACGAACGAACTAGTCACCCGTCGTGCAGTTTCCACTATCAACCGATACCTACACGGCGAGTCTCGCGAAGGTCGGCAAGGCATTGTCGACGGCGATACTTTGGACGACGCCGCCAACGAGGCTCAATGCTGGTTGTTCGATACCTACCCGAATCGCGCTGGATTCGAGGATCTCCAGCAAGTTTGCGTCGATCTTTGCGATCAATACGACATCGGCAATGAGTGGATACATTAGCCAGTGAGCCCGACGGGGCGCCCTTCGGGGCGTCCGCTCGGTTTTACTTCCACCCCACGAACGAAAGAAGCACGCCATGAAGACCACGACCCCGACCGCACCCCGTATCTATGTTGCTTGCCTGTCCTCGTACAACGCCGGCATTCTCCACGGCCGATGGATTGACGCAGCCCAAGACGCCGACGAGATCCAGCAGGAAGTGCTGGCCATGCTCGACGATTCGACCCAGCCCGGCTCCGAAGAATGGGCCATCCACGACTTCGAAGGTTTCGCCGGGTTGCCGGTCGAAGAGTACTCGTCATTTGAACACATCGCCGAGTGGGCCGACCTAATCGCCGAACACGGGCCAGCCTACGGCGTTTATGCCGAGGCCATCGGCACGACGTACGCAACGCCCGAGGGATTCGAGGACTGCTATCGTGGAGCGTACGACTCAGAGAAGGATTTCGGAGAAGAGCAGAGCGAATGGGAATTTTATGAACTCCGAGACACCCGGATATGGAGTTTTTTCGACATTGACCATTACACGCACGAGCTATTTTTAGACGGATTCTGGAGCGCCCGTGACGTTGACGGCCAGTTGCACGTTTTCTCCGACCGCTAGACCACAGACCGCGACCGGGGGCCCTTCGGGGCCCTTTCCCCCCCCCCGTCTTTTCCTGGAGCACGCCAACGATGACGACCGCGACAATCACAGCGAAGAAAGTCTGGACGAAAACCCGAGCCCGCGACATTCGGCCAAACGACGAACTTCGGGACGGGATCGTTTTGCAAGTCGAGCATACATCGCGGCACGTTGCCGTGACCATCGA
>Ga0302132_10000332_pt1 | contig 26149 bp, 31 predicted proteins | sample CB9_321_MG_FD_203113 | JGI IMG/M metagenome (GOLD analysis project Ga0302132, IMG submission 203113) | Marine microbial communities from Western Arctic Ocean, Canada - CB9_32.1 | ecosystem: Environmental > Aquatic > Marine > Oceanic | place: Canada: Western Arctic Ocean | collected 2017-09-19
CGATTAAATATATGATGCCGGGAGCCGACCATAGAAGTCATAAACGCTTAAACAATCGAGCTGAAAAGTCTCACCAGCCCACTAGGCGAAAGGAGAAGTGCTTGGTGAAATTCAAGTCGCTTCAGGGGGCGCAAAAGATGTTAGTGTTGGTGGGGAGAACTAGAAATATATTTTCAGTTGCCGTAGGTAGATATAGAAATTCGGCTGAGGAAAGACGTTGTCAATTTAACTTGGCAAGAGACATTTGGGATGACGCAGCTCATGAGATCCTTTGCGCCTAAAATTTGCTATAATTGCCCTCTGAGTACTCAAAAAGTTAACTTGACGGTGCCATTTAGACATATGTTTTTGATCAAATAACAATAACTCATCTTGATGAGAAAAAAGACTTCTTCGTGCTATTTGTAAGCATTTACTTACAAATTTGCGATCTGACATTTTCACATGAAATGATGTGTCATCAACATCACCTGCAAAACCAATCGACTCTCTAATGTTTTGTGATGGTCGCATCACAAACCCAATTCCGTTACAGATATTGAAAGTTGTTCAACAAAGTGTCCTTAAATAATGAATACGGCGATAATATCTCAGTTGTTGTGCGAGAAATACAATTTATTTTCTCATGATCTGATTAGAGTCATTCATTTAAGGTTTAAAGTTATTCGTACATGGTATTTAGCCATGAATAATGCTATGTTTCTTATTAAAATAGTTCAAGATATAAAAGAGGTTTTTAAATGCCAAAAAGCACCATTACTCAAATCAAAGAAATGCTAAATCAAAATGAATCACTAAACCCGAATGATCGTGATCATATTCTTGGGTTACTGTCTGAATTAGAAGTAGAAGTGGCTAACTTGCCAGATAATAAAGTTGCAGAAGCAAAAGCCGTGATTGAATTGACACACCAAAAGCTAGAAAATATAGGCGCTAAAAGCGCAAATGAGATTCCTTATGGGGATCTTGAGGATGCTGCCCTTGAATTTGAAGTGGAGCATCCTAAGTTTACGTATATAGTGCAATCTATTTGCCAATCCCTGTCTAGTTTAGGGATATAGTTGGAAGTATTTATATACACATCTCTAAGATTTTTTTGCTGTCAGAGATAGCAATATCTTTATGCTCGCCAAGTGCCACCATATTATGTCTTTCCAATGCACTCACAATATCGGGTAGTTTGCTCGTATCAACGTCATATCCAGAAAGTTTTGTTTTAGCACCCATCGCTTCAAAGAAAGCACGCGTTTTTTCAATAGCCGCATCGATGCGCTCATTTGTATTCCCTTTGGTAATATTCCAGACACGTTCAGCATATTGTAGTAACTTGGCTTCTTTTTTATCACGCTTATAGTTAATTATGTTTGGTAAGACAATGGCCAAGGTTTGTGCATGGTCTAAACCATACATGGCGGTTAACTCATGTCCAATCATGTGAGTTGCCCAATCTTGAGGAACGCCTTGATTAATTAACCCATTAAGTGCCATAGTGGCGCACCACATAATATTTGCACGTGCATCATAGTCTTTAGGATTTTCAAGTGCTTTTGGACCTTCTTCTATTAAGGTTAGTAAAATTCCCTCAGCAAAACGATCTTGTATAGGCGCATTAGCAGGATAAGTCAGATATTGCTCCATAACATGAACAAAAGCATCAACTATGCCATTAGTGACTTGTCTTATTGGTAATGTATAAGTGGTGACAGGATCAAGTATTGAAAATTTCGGGAAGACATGAGGGCTATCAAATGCAAGCTTATCACCAAATTCTCGACGGCTAATAACCGATCCTGCATTCATTTCAGAACCCGTTGCTGGTAAGGTCAATACTGTTCCATAAGGGATTGCTGAAGTTACCTCAGCACCTTTCGCAAGAATATCCCAAGGATCTTTTCCTTCATAGTCGACAGCTGCAACGATAAATTTAGTGGCATCAATAATTGATCCACCACCAACGGCAAGTACAAAATCAATTTTTTCTTTTTTGATAAGTGCAACAGCTTTCATGCAGGTTTCATACTCAGGATTTGGCTCAATACCTGAAAACTCAATATAAGCATGACCTTGCAATGCATCGATGACTTGCTGATAAACAGCATTTGCCTTGATGCTGCCACCACCGTAAGAGATGAGGACTTTAGCATCTTTTGGGATTTCAGTTGAAAGCTGTTTTATTTGACCTTCACCAAAGTGAATTTTAACAGGATTATAAAGAGAAAAATTATTCATCGTCGTTCCTTTTCAGCTATTGTTGATAATGCTTAACGGGAAAAGAATACGCCTCATTTTGTTAGACAGCAAGAAAATAGCAATCAAATGTTATAATAACTTAAAATTATATATTTTCACAAAAAAACAAGTGGGTTTGCTTCACACCAAGGTTTATGTTTTATCATGATATGTTGGAATGCTTCACTCGTATGAAGTTTTTTGTACCAGCGGTAAGTTTCTGGATAAGGCAGTGTTGAAAACCAGTTAGGATCAATATGAATAAGCTGCCTAATAAATGGAAACAGTGCATAGTCAATGTACTTTAGTGTCTCGCCATTCAGGTAAGTGTGGTTTTGTAATAATGCCTCGAATTTATCTAAATAAGGTAAGATATTTTCTTGTGCTTGCTTTAAAGACAGCTCTGGATGACGTTCGTTAAATTTTATTTCACGAATAAGTGCGTTCATTTCTGTTGAAACATGAATGAGATCTAAAGCCGCTTGGTTTTCACGCTTATTGCTAATGAGCAGATTACAAGGGTCATTTTGGTATAGCGCCCAAAGCATAATCTCAAAGCTTTCCTCTAAAACATCTCCATTAGGTAACTGTAATACAGGTACAGTTGCTTTAAGTGAAAGGGATAGCATTGCTTGAGGTTTATTTTTTAGTGCGACTTCACGTAATATAACGGTGATGTCGGCAGCATGTAGCGCTAACCTTGCCCGCATTGCAAAAGGACAGCGGCGAAAGCTGTACAAAATAGGATTATTTTTCGCCTCAGGCATTTCGAGCGGGACTATGTATGGGGTCAAGCAGTAGCGAGTTTAGCTGTGTTTAGCCAACTGCGGCTCAGTACGTTGTATTGGTTTAGGTTTTGTGCACGAAAAAGTTTCAAAAATTGATCTTTTTTTAATCTTGGCGGTTCGCCTGCACGAAGCTTAATGCCTAGTTTGTTTGCCCACTTTCTGATTGTACCGTGTTTAAACCCAAGGCGATCTCCAGCCTCAGCATAGCTTAGCCCATCTTTTTGACATTCCATTAAGGCTTCTTTTGCAGAACAGTTGAATTTATCTTTGACGATGTGCTCAAAACTTCCAGTATATTGATTTGCCATTGTGATGCTCCTTGTCTCTCTCCATCTGACTCACAAGTAATATCATATACTGAAAAACTTAAGATAACCTTAAGAAAAAATGTTTTTGATGAATTTTAATCATGAATATGTTAATTACTTGATATTTATAGGTTTTAAACTGAAAATATTTTGTGCATATGCGAGAGAGCTTGTGCTGATTTCTAGAATGTTAAGAGAAATCTTAGGATTGTAGGCAGCAAGTGTGAGTGTGTTGAAGCTTTCAGACTGTGAGTGTCGATTTAAAAAGCCCTCCCATGCTTTGCCATGGAGCTGGTTGATTTCAATGGGTTTGAATCGAAGCAGCGCAATACGCTTCAACAAAGGGGAGAGCCGTTGAGCATACTGATGGCTATTATCGGGGTATTGGTTATAGAGGTTTGTTATTTCTGATTTTAGTGACATGAGATATTTCTTTTTCTTCTTTGCTCTGTGGACCATGAGTGCGCTTAAAATGATCATAACAAGCAGTACTGTCATCAAAATGTACCAACCTGGTGCGAGTGGCCACCATGAGATTGGCTCTGGCACTTTAATATCTTTTAACTGCGCAAGTAAGGCTTCTTTTGTCATGAGGAAACCTTTTTGAAAGCATACTGAAGTCGGGTGCCTATATCTTCAGAGGTCGCAATATTCAAATAGCTAATGCGGTAGGACTTATAAAGCTTATCTAAGAGCTGAATGCGGCTTTCATAGTGTGTTTGATAGGTTTCAAGTGTTTTTTCATGTCGAGTATCGAGTGATATTTTTTGGCTTTTAGCATTCGAAAATTGGTAGACGCCTTTTGGTAGAGTTTTCTCTAATGGATCATAAATGTGAATATTCAAAATATCATGGTGTATTGATAATTGAGCATACTGTTTAATGACCTCGTCTGAGTGGGTATGATCAAAATCTGAAATCACATAGATTAAGCTACCAGGTTTTGCGACGCGCCGTAGTTTTTTTAAGTAGAGGATGAGTAGGTCGTCATTAGAAGATTGCTCTTGAATAAACTTTGGGTCAACAAGTCCATTGATGAAGTATAAGATGCCTCTGCGTCCACCCATAGGGCGAATTTCTTTGTCCATATGCTCTGAAAAAATAAAGCCGCCAACCCGATCTTTATTGTTCATAGCAGACCATGATATCAAGGAAGCAACTTGTGCTGCAATAATAGACTTAAACGTGTTTCGAGTGCCAAATAGCATTGAGCTGGAATAGTCAACGAGTAAGAAAATAGGGCGTTCCCGTTCCTCATGAAAAAGCTTCGTATGAGGTTTACCTGTTCGAGCGGTAACTTTCCAATCAATACTTCTCACATCATCACCTGGCTGGTAAAGCCTAACTTCATCAAAATCAATACCACGGCCTTTAAAGTTGGAAAGATGGTCTCCTGAGCGTTGGTAGCTTACGCGCTGTTTTGAGCTATGTGCAAGTAAATTTGCTTTGTATCGAAGCCGTAAGAGTGATTTTATGTCTGGGATGAGGCCTTTATCTGTCGCGATATGCATCATAGGACCCTATGGTATGGCAACTAATTCTAGGATTTGATCAATGAGCATATCTGAGGTAATACCCTCGGCCTCAGCTTCAAAAGAAACCAAAATACGGTGTCTTAAGACATCATGTGCTAGGGCTTGAATGTCCTCTGGGGAGACATAATCTTTTCCTTGTAGCCAAGCATAAGCGCGTGCGCATCGGTCAAGCGCAATGGTGGCTCTCGGGCTTGCGCCAAAACGAATACATTCCGCTAATTTCTGATCATAAGCGGCAGGGTTTCTGGATGCCATAACAAGCTGAACAATATATTCTTCCAGTGGCTCTGCCATATGGAGGTTTAATACCTCTTGACGGGCATCAAAAAGCAAAGACTGTGTTAAATGAGTGTCTGGCTTTGCAAAGCCAGATTTAGCTTCTTGCCTAACCAGCCGAAGAATCTCAAGTTCAGACTCAGCATTCGGGTAATCAATCAGCACGTGTAGTAAAAAACGGTCAAGTTGTGCCTCAGGTAAGGGATAAGTGCCTTCTTGTTCAATGGGATTTTGAGTCGCCATCACTAAAAATAAATCTGCCAGTTGGTAACTGGTTTTACCCACGGTAATTTGGCGTTCGCCCATGGCTTCTAAAAGTGCGGCCTGCACCTTGGCAGGTGCTCGGTTAATTTCATCAGCCAAAACGAGATTATGAAAAAGTGGGCCTTCTTGGAAAGCAAAGCTGCCTTCTTGGGGGCGGTAGATTTCGGTACCAGTGAGATCGGCAGGCAGTAAATCAGGGGTAAACTGAATACGTTGGAAAGATCCTTCGATAGCTTCAGCAATGGCTTTGACAGCTTTGGTTTTTGCTAAGCCTGGTGCTCCTTCAACCAAGAGATGCCCATCGGCTAAGATGGCAGTCATCAGTTTGTTAACGAGATCAGACTGCCCGAGTATTTGAGCGTTGACATATTCTTTTAAATTTTCAAATGCCGTGAATGCTTGTGACATTTAGTGCCTTAATCTTTGATCGAAATATCATGATATTCAAATATAGCGAAATATTTAAAGCTTACAAAGTCTATTATGGCAAATATTTTTTATGTTAGAACATTAATGCCAATGGATCGTAGCATTTTATTGAGTTGAATCAATGGAAGTCCAATAAGACTATTCGGGTCATTTCCCTCTAGCTTCTCAAACAAAGTAATGCCAAGCCCTTCTGATTTAAAGCTGCCCGCACAGTTAAGTGGCATTTCTTTGGCGACATAACTCTTGATTTCTGCGTGGGATAGGACGCGAAAATACACGTAAAAAGGCTCAACAATGACTTGGTGTTCATTTGATTGTGTGTCTAACAAGCATAAGCTGGTTAAAAAGGTGACTTTGTTTCCACTGAATTTGGAAAGTTGGGTTTCGGCATTTTGTACAGTGCGTGGTTTTCCAAGAATTTCATCGTTAAATAATGCGCATTGGTCTGAGGCAATAATTAATGCGTCGTCGGTGTTAATCTGTTGCTGTATGGCTTTGGCTTTTTCAACTGCGAGCCTTTGAACCATTTGTGTTGGAGGTTCGTTTTCTTGTCTGGACTCATCAATGTCAGGAGAGATACAGTCAAAGTTAGGGAGGATCGTCTTGAGTAGCGTTGCTCTAAAAGGAGAGGATGAGGCAAGGATAAATTGTTTTGACATAAAAACTAGCCGTGTTTTTTATAAAATCTTTGATTATTAGACTAATATAAAGGAATATGGTTTTGGAAACTATTAGCAACGCTGGAAAACTGAACATAATGAGTGAAATTTCAGAAATAATTGAAGATGCAAGTATACACGATGCAGATGAGTGCAAAGGGATGTATACCGCTCGTGAAGATCGCTTAAATAGCTGGTCGCATTTTTTTGGTTTAGGATTAAGTATCATAGGATTGATTTTAATGGTGGCAAAGGCCTCGACTTACGGCTCTACCATGAACGTGGTGGCATGCAGTATCTTTGGTGTGGCACTGATCCTTATGTATGGTTCATCTGGTTTCTATCATGGTACGACTTCAAAGACGCTTAAAGCGAAACTGAGAGTCATGGATCACATGAATATTTATTTTCTCATTGCTGGAACCTATACGCCAATTGTATTGATAGGATTGAATGGACCGCTTGGGTGGACAATCTTTGGCATGATGTGGGGACTGACGGCTTTTGGGTTGCTTTATAAGTTATTGTTCTTCGGTGCCTCTTGGGTATCGTCGCTTTTGTATATTTTGATGGGCTGGATTGCGATGATTTTTATCGGACAGATTATTGCCGCAATTCCCTCTGCTTGTTTTATGTTGATTGCTTTGGGAGGATTATTTTATACCAGCGGTGTGGTTTTTTACATGCTGGATGAAGTAAAAGAATATACGCATTTTATCTGGCATATATTTGTGATGTTAGGCAGTATTTGCCAGTTTTTTGCGATATATTTCTATCTTGCGGATATGCCGATTAAATAATTTTAGATAAGTACCGAATAAAAGTAAAAACATGAAAGTAAAGACATGAAAGCAATGATATGAAAGCAATGATATTGGCCGCCGGTCGTGGAAAAAGAATGGCGCACCTTACAAATGAACTTCCTAAGCCGTTGTTAGAAGTGGAAGGGAAAAGCTTGATCGAGCATCAAGTAGAACGGCTTGTGCAGGCAGGCTTTAAAGAAATCGTGATTAATGTTTCTTATATGGCAGATAAGATCGTCCGTGCCGTTGGCTTTGGCGAGAGATGGGGAATTAAAATCTGCTATTCGCACGAGATTCCAGGTGGTTTAGAAACAGGAGGTGGCGTTCGTCAAGCTTTACCTCTGTTATCAGATCTATTTTTAGTGGTGAATGCGGATGTTTGGACAAACTATGATTTATCTAATTTTTTTCAGTTAGATATGTCAAAGAAGCTTGCGCATCTTATTTTAGTTGATAATCCAGAGCATAATTTAAAGGGTGATTATTCAATAGATAAGGATGCTTTAGTGTTGCCAGAAAAAAATGGTGAGCATTATACCTTTGCAGGGATTTCCTGTTTTCAAAAATCGCTTTTTGAGCCCTATGCCGTGGGGGATTATTTTAGTATACCAAGAGCAATGGAAAAATCCATTTTAAAAAGACAGGTCACAGCTGAATTACATCATTGTGAATGGCAAGACATTGGCACACCTAGCCGGCTTGCAAGGGTTTGTAATCGCTGATGCTATAACTAAATCTTCAGTGATATCTTTTGCCTAGATGTTGTTGAGTTGCTATCATTCATTCGAGAATCAATTTTGTTTACTGGTGGGGTATAAATGAAAACAATTTTCATCGCTGGCATTATCGCGCTCCTCCTAACAGGGTGCGCTTCGACACCACAACTTTATCCGAATGCAAAGTTGAAAGATGTAGGTAAGGCGCAAGCCAAAGCAGATATTGCAACCTGCACTAAAAATGCTGATGATTATTTAGAATCTCCAGCCGTTAAAAAGACGCTAAAAGGTGCAGCAACAGGTGCGGTGATTGGTGGTGCTATCGGTGTGGTGGGCGGTTTATTTACGGGCAGTATTGGTCGATCAGCAGCCGTTGGTGCGGCTGTCGGTGGAACTGCTGGTGGCGTTTCTGGTGCACTATCTCCAGATCAAGTAAAAAGACAGTTTATTAATAAATGCCTGAAAGACAAAGGTTATGATGTCATTGGCTGGAGCTGACAGGCGACTCAATTTTTAACAAGAGGAAAATACTAACTATGTGGTTTAGAAATTTAACACTATTTGAATGCATTGAAAAATTCATATTATCAGAGGAAGCGCTATCAGAAAAATTGTCTAGCGACGCTTTTATTCCCTGCACATCCGTTGATCCAACAAGTATTGGGTGGGTGGCACCAGTGGGGGGTGATGATGCGCCGTTGGTGCATTCAGCAAACGGTTTTCTAATGATTGCTTTGAGAATACAAGAAAAAGTCGTTCCAGCTTCTATTATCAAAGAAATTTTGGATGAGAAAGTAGAAGAAATAGAGCTGCGAGAAAGCCGCAAAGTGCGTAAGAAAGAGAAAGATTCTCTTAAAGATGATATATATCAAACCTTGCTGCCGAGAGCATTTTCCAGAACGAATACAACCTATGCCTATATTGATGCACAAGATGGTTGGGTTGTGGTGAATTCAGCTTCTAGTAAAAAAGCAGAGCAGTTAACCGTAGAGCTTAGAAAGGCGATGGGTTCATTGAAAATACGTTTACCAGAATTGCTGCCAATGTCTGTTTTGATGACACAGTGGATTAAGGAAAATAATTACCCTGTGGATCTTGTCATTGAGGATAACTGTGTGCTTCAAGATAATCATGATGGCGGTGGGGTGATTCGTTGTCAGCGCCAAAACCTGCTGTCGGAAGATATTATTGCACTGATTGATAGTGGCCGTGATGTGGTTCAGTTAGGTCTTTCATGGAAAGATGAGATTTCTTTTGTGATTAATGATGAGTTTGTGATTAAGTCACTAAAGTTTTTAGAAGTCATTCAAGACCAAGCAAATGATGTTTTAAGTGAGTCGGCGACACAAAAATTTGATGCAGATTTTAGTATTATGACGGGTTCACTAAGAGGCTTTATCCAGTATCTGAGTTCGATATTTCTAAAAGGAAGAGATGATGCCTTGAGCGCTGAAAATATTGTGGGCGTTGAGAGCGCACCTTTAAATGAAGAAATACAAAGCGGCCAAGATGAAGATGCTCCCACTGAAATAGTATTAAATGAGCTGTTGGATATCTCAGAAGAAAGCGAAAACCTTGAGGAAAACAAAAAAGTTGAAAATGTCCCGTTTTAGTGGATCATATTATCTCGAACCACAAAATCACTGAGTATTTTATTGGCAAAATCTTGCCCCTTATCAGAGCCGTATTTATCAATAAGATGCTCCTCAATTTCAATAACCCAACGTGGTTTTTCAATTTTCAGTGTTCCTTCTGGGGTAGCGGTACATTCCCTTAACCCCATAGGTCTTGTTTGTGCCTCGTCATGGTGAAGCATTAATCTTTCCTGTGCAAACTTGACATCCTCTTTTCTACTACGCCATTTATGTGACATATGGATCTCCCCCCCCCATTTTTATGCTTCATTCACTATTAAGTGAAGCAGATTAATCATAATTATCAATAGTAAGGGTTTAAAAACTGTAATTTAGATTGGCTAATGTGTATACTATCCTCGTTGTAATTATAGGTATAGTGAGAATGTGTGAATAATCAAAAACAAAAAAAAGCCGTGGCTTTAATCTCTGGGGGCTTGGATTCTCTCTTGGCGGCAAAGATAATGCAAGAACAGGGCATTCATGTTGAGGGGATTAATTTTTTCACAGGTTTTTGTGTGGAAGGTCACACTCACGCGATTCGTAAAAAAGATGGTGCAAAGCCAAAACGCAATAATGCATTGTGGTGCGCAGAACAGTTGGATATGAAGCTTCACATCATTGATGTGATTGATGAATATAAAGATGTATTATTAAAACCTGAGTTCGGTTATGGCAAGAACATGAACCCATGTTTAGACTGCAAAATATTCATGGTGCGTAAAGCGAAAGAGTGGGCATTAGAAAATAATTTTGACTTTATTATTACCGGTGAAGTTGTTGGTCAGCGCCCAATGTCTCAACGTAAAGAAACTATGCCAATTGTTCAGAATAAGTCAGGCATTAATGATTTATTACTTCGACCGCTTTCAGCAAAAAACTTGCCAGAAACATTGCCCGAACGTGAAGGTTGGGTAGATAGAGAGAAGTTATTTGATTTTCATGGACGCAATCGTAAGCCTCAAATGGCATTGGCACAAAAGTATGGATTTATTGATTATGCAACACCTGCAGGTGGCTGTTGTTTCTTAACAGATAAGAAATATTCAGATAAGTTGATTGATTTATGGAAAGGTCGAGGCTCAAGGGAGTATGATTTTGACGATATTATGTTACTGAAAATTGGTCGTCATATTCGCCCAATGGATCATTATAAATTAATCATTTCTCGTGAAGAGGGTGAGAATATGTTTCTCCAAGGCTACACCAATCAGTTTATAAGTATAAAAACCACAAGTTGTGGTGGACCATTGACGCTTGTAGATGGGGATGCGACAGAAAAAGATTTAGAACTTGCTGCAAGTATTGTTGCACGATTTTCTCAAGGGCGTGATAATGATAAGGTCACGGTTCAAATTAAGCAGCCTCGTGGTGAAGCGCATGAATTGGAAGTGACGCCTTTAACGTCAGATGAAGTAAAAAAAGAGTGGTATGTATAGATGGAATATTTAGATGCAAAAAGGTTATTGTGCCCAATGCCTGTGATTAAAGCACAAAATAAAATCAAAACCATGGAAGTTGGCGCTAAACTTGAAGTGATTTGCACTGACCCTGGAACTTTGCATGATATCCCAGCTTGGTGTAAGATTAATGGGCATAAAGTACTGGAAACACATGAAGAGAAATTCGAGATAAAATTTATCATTGAAGTTGGCGACAAATAAGGATTTATAGCATGGATAATAAGATACTAGATGTTTTAGTCTGTCCTTTATGTAAGGGCCCTGTACGGTTAAGTAAAAATAAAGACGAGCTATTTTGTCCAAATGATAAAATAGCTTACCCCATTCGCCATAATATTCCCGTTATGTTGGAAGAAGAGGGCAGAAAGCTATCCATTAAGGATATAAATGATCATGGCTAAACGTATCATTATTCCTGTTCGCCTAGCTTCAACACGTTTACCCAATAAGCCTATGCTGGATATTGCAGGAAAGTCAATGATTCAGTGGGTTTATGAACGGGCAATGGCCTGTAAGTTGGATTCAGTTTTAATTGCCACGGATGATGTGGGTATTAAAGAAGCGGCAGAAAATTTTGGTGCAGATGTGTGTATGACAGCGAGCGATCACACTTCAGGTACGGACAGAATTGCGGAAGCTGCCATGATTGCAAATTATGCTGATGATGACCTTATTGTGAACTTACAGGGTGATGAGCCGCTTATCCCTGTTGAAAATGTATTGCAAGTGGCTTCTAATCTTGCGGCACACCCAGATGCGGCAATGTCAACACTTTGTGAGCGCATTCACGATAAGGCAGAAATATTTAATGAAAACTGCGTAAAGGTCGTTTTAGATAAAAATGATTATGCCCTTTATTTTAGCCGGGCTTCCATTCCATGGGGCCGAGGACATTTTCCAAGTGAAGTGCCAGAGACTATACGTTGTTATCGCCATATTGGCATGTATGCGTATCGTGGTAAGTTTTTACGCCAGTATGCGCAGCTTGCCCCAAGTCCTCTTGAGCAGTGGGAAGCGTTAGAGCAGTTAAGGGTGTTATGGCATGGCGAAAAAATCCATGTAGGGATTGCTAAATCTATAACCCCTGCGGGTGTGGATACACTAGAAGACCTGGAGCGGGTTAGGCGTTTCTATATAGCAAACAGATAGCCGTTAACATTTTATAAGCAATGTGAGTTTCGATAATGATTAAGAAAATCTTTTATTTCATACTTGCAATCCTCTGTTTTATTATCGGTGTCCTGGGATTGGTGCTTCCCATTATTCCGGGAATTGTATTTTTAATCTTAGGTGTTATATTTCTATCATTCGCTTCAGAAAATGTGAAACGTTATTTGGAGCATTTAAAGAAAAAATATCCTCGATTCGGACATGCTTGGCAGATCGTAGAGGCAAAGCTAAAGTCGTGGGTGAGACGTTAACTTGAAAGAGTGACTTTCGACCGCTCATATATGCAAATAATTCGATGATAATTGTATAATTTGCGGTGATTTTAGGCATTAATAGTGGTTTCGTGATAAAAAAGCAAATAGTTAAAAGTAACGTTTTTTGGCTATCTGAATGATATTTAGTGACATATTGTGTAATTATGGTCATTTAAGATGCTTCTATGCCAAAAAAAAACTTGTAATAAGAATGGGATTCGTACAAAATGTGCGTCGACTGTCTATAAATAGAATCCAGAGGAGTGGAACCTAATGAAAATATTGTCAACTAATGTATATGTAGGACCGAATGTATACGCAAATTTTCCCGTAATTCGTCATATTCTTGATCTTGGTGTGCTTGAGCAATGGCCATCCGCTAAGATAGGAAATAATTTCATTGATGGCCTTATTTCGGCGTTTCCAGGCCTTGAAGATCATGGATGTTCTCATGGATGCAAAGGTGGTTTTATTCGCCGTTTGCGTGAGGATGGTGGCACATGGATGGGGCATATCTGGGAACATGTAACGCTTGAACTTCAAAACGTAGCAGGTTCCGATGTGAGCTTTGGTAGAACACGCTCAGAAGATGATCTTGGTGTGTACCGTATGGTTTTTGAATATCATCAGCGCGATGTTGGTTTGGAGTCAGCGTTGCTTGCAAGAGAGTTATTACTTTCATTATTACCTGAAAGCCTTCAAGCTCAAATTGAGACGAAAGTAAGTGAAGGTTTTGATTTTGAAGAAGAGAAAATTAGATTTATTCGTTTTGCTCAAAGTAAAGAGTTTGGCCCAAGTACGGCTTCTCTAGTGAAAGCGGCAACTGATAGAGGAATTCCGCATCTTCGCATGAATGAACATTCATTGGTTCAGTTTGGGCATGGCAAATTTCAAAAACGTATTCAAGCAACGATTACGAGCGCAACCAGCCAAATCGCAGTGGAAATCGCTTGTGATAAAGAAGAAACAAATGGCATTCTAAATAGCCTAGGGCTACCGGTTCCTCAGCAGCGCATTGTTCGTAGCAGAGAAGGTGCCGTTCGCGCAGCACGTAGATTGGGTCACCCAGTTGTGGTGAAGCCTTTGGATGGTAATCACGGTCGTGGCATTTCAATTAATCTCACGACAGATGAAGCGGTTGCAGATGGATTTGATGCGGCTAAAGACATTTCTCGTTCTGTTATTATTGAACAGTTTATTACTGGTTTCGATCATAGAATGGTGGTGGTTGATGGAAAGCTTGTTGCTGTCGCTAAGCGTGTTCCAGGCCATGTTGTGGGTGATGCTAAGTTAACCATTGCTGAGTTAATTGATGTTGTAAACCAAGATCCAAGACGTGGTGTTGGACATGAAAAAGTTTTGACAAAATTAGACTTAGATCGTCAAGCACTCCTAATGATGGAGAATGCAGGGCACAATGAAAACACAGTACTGCCAATGGGAGAAATTTTTCATTTGCGTGCAACAGCTAACCTTTCAACAGGCGGCACAGCAATTGATGTGACGGATATTGTACATCCAGATAATCGTGAAATGGCTGAACGTTCTGTACAAGCTATTGGCTTGGATATTGGTGGTGTGGATTTCTTGATTGATGATATTACCCGTTCATATAAAGAGATTGGCGGTGGCATTTGTGAAGTGAATGCAGCCCCTGGTTTCAGAATGCATGTGGCACCTAGTGAAGGAGAGCCTAGAGATGTTGCGGGTGCAGTGATGGATATGCTCTTCCCTGAAGGTGTAGATGCTCGTATCCCAATTGCCGCAATCACAGGAACAAATGGTAAGACAACGACTTCACGTATGTTGGCACACATCCTAAAAAGTTCAGGTAAAACAGTTGGTTTAACGACGACTGATGGTATTTATGTTAATGGCAGCTTGACGGTTTCTGGTGATACAACAGGACCTAAATCAGCACAAATGGTGCTTCGTGACCCAACGGTAGACGTTGCGGTTATGGAAACGGCTCGTGGTGGTATGGTTCGCAGTGGTATGGGCTATGATTATTGTAATGTGGGCGCTTGTTTGAACATTGACTCAGACCACCTAGGCTTAAAAGGTGTGGATACGCTTGAGCAGCTTGCAAAAGTGAAGCGTATTGTGACTGATTCAGCGCGTGATACTGCAGTATTGAATGCAGATGATCCCCATTGTTTGAAAATGGCGGCATATACGAAGGCTAAGAATATATTTTATGTAACCATGAATCCAGAGCATATGTTGGTTCGTGAGCATGTTCGTGCAGGCGGAAAAGCAGCTATTATTGAAAAAGGGATCAATGGCGACATGATTACAATTTTTGATAATCAAATGCATATGCCAATTTTATGGACACATTTAATTCCAGCAGCAATGGAAGGCAAGGCGATTCATAACGTGCAAAATGCGATGTTTGCAACAGCGATCGCTTATAGCATGGGTGTCGAGCTAGATGATATTCGTAATGGTCTAAGAACCTTTGCAACGTCATTCTTCCAAACTCCAGGTAGAATGAACTTATTTGAAGAACATGACTTCAAAGTGCTTATGGATTATGCCCACAATTCAGCAGCAGTTAAAATGATCGGTAAAATGGTGAATCAATTTGAAGTTAAAGGCAAGAAAACATGTGTGCTAGCAGCCCCTGGTGATCGTCGTGACGCAGATGTTTACGAGATTGCAGAAGTAGCAGCCCCTCATTTTGATAACTTTATTTGTCGTGAAGATGATGGCCGTCGTGGCAGAAAAGTTGGAGAAATATCTTCAATGCTGAAAGAAGGTCTTATGAAGCATGGTGTTAAAGAAGAAAACATCATAATGGTGCCAGATGAAACTGAGTCCGTTGCTTTTGCACTTGAACAAGCTAAGCCTGGTGACATGCTAACCATATTTGTAGACAACATTAAACGTACTTGGAAGCAAATTATTTATTTCAATAAAGATAGAACTTCCGATGTTGAAACAAAATCAGAGCCCGCGCCACAGCATACTTCAGTGGTTGATCTGTCTATGGATAAAAGTGTTTCTGAAGAAATTTCAAACATTCTAAAAGGAGAAATCATCAGTGACGAGCGTGGCGTTCGTGTCGCAATGATGGAGGAAGATGGCGATTAGATTGGCCAGTGAATGAACAAGGCAATTTGAAAAATTAAATTGGCTGAAATTTTATTTATTCGAGGGAGTGGAGAATGAATTTACCTGAAGGTTACTCAAAACGTTTAATTGGACCTAATCTGTTTTTTAAAGAAACGGGCACAGTTTTGGATTTACCTATTACAGAAGAGCAGGGAAAAATAGTTTCTTTGTGCGAGCAAGAAGCTATGCGTGTATTGCCAGCATTGGGTTGGAAAGAAGTTCATACGGCTCATAAAATCTATAATAATGGCATAAGACTTGCCTTTGTTAGCCCATTTGATATTACGCTGGCATCCTGTGATGTGATTGATTTTGTATGGGCATCTGTTCGCCAATTTTTGGAATCAGGAAACTATAAAACCATTGATGAAGCTATTGAGATTTTATTGCCACTTATCGAGGAAGATGAAAACTTAACATTAAGAACCATATATAATGAAGCAACAAAACGTGGCTTTAATGTGTTTTTTGATGAAGGGTTGGTGACCATTGGCTCTGGAAAATTTTCTTATCAAGCACAAGTTGATGATGTTGATGTCAACAAGATTCCATGGGATAACATTAAAGATATTCCGATTGTATTGGTGACGGGGACGAACGGTAAAACAACCACCGTTAGAATGACAAGCTTTATTTGTCAACATGCCAAAAAAGTGGTGGGATATTGTTCCACAGATTGGGTGATGATTGATGGTAAAGTGATTGATCGTGGAGACTTCTCAGGACCTTCAGGGAATCGTTATGTTTTAACGAACCCTAATGTGGATGTGGCTGTGCTTGAAGTTGCTCGTGGTGGCTTATGTGGTCGTGGTCTTGCAAATACAAATGTGACGGCGGCAACGATTTCAAATATTTCAATCGATCATTTAGGGCTGGATGGAATTGAGACTTTAGAAGATTTGTGTGAAGCAAAAAGTATTGTTTATAGTGCTGTTGAGAATACGGGTAATGCAGTCATCAATCTTGATGACGCCCATATTGTGGCACGTTTTGAAGCAGGGCTAATTAAGGGCACGAAAGTATTTTTCTCTCAGAAGTTGTCTGAATCAGAGATGGATGCTTATTTGAATGAAGCTGCTTTTGTATGCTTTGTAAAAGACGACGAATTTGTATTAAAAACAGCGTCAGAAACACATGTTATTGCGACGGTAAAAGAAGTACCGTTAACGGTAAAAGGCTTTGCAAAACACAATATTGAAAATGCGCTTAATGCGATTGCTCTATCTTATGAGCTGGGTTGTATGCCGAATGAAATTAGTTTAGGTTTGCTTGCCTATGAAAACAATGATGAAGAAAATTTAGGTCGCGCCAATGTGTTTCATATTGGAGAAGCGACAGTTATCGTTGATTTTGCACACAATACGGCAGGGCTTAAGGCAATTTTGGACATGTCGCAAGCTTACTCGCCAGAGCGTGTAAAAATTATGTGGGGTCAAACGGGTGACCGTATGAGCCTGATAGATGAAATGGCGCGGGTTACAGCGGATTATGATCCTGCTGAAGTTGTGGTGAATGAAATTGAAGGCTATTTGCGAGAGAAGGCCATTGTGGGTCAGATTCCAACAATGATTGAAGAATCTTTGTTAAAGTATGATTTTCCAAAATCGAATATTCGTCATGTGGATGATGAGCTGATTGGTGTGGATTATGCGTTGAATAACTTGGAGTCAGGTGACGTTTATATTTTGTGTGTTCATGAGCATATTGCTACAATCGTCGATAAAATAAAAGCGCTTGTGTAGATTTTTTTCATATAAATAATTATGTACACTAGATTTACAATGGATTGTTTGCTACTTTTAGCTTTATATACAGAGATGGCTTAACGGCAAAGTGCATATAAAGTTAAAAAGTTTACAGTTTTTGAAAGGAGTACTGATATGCCAGCACCTGAAGTGACTGGATCAGAACGAGGTTTTATTATCCCAATTGGTGGGCGAGAAGATAAACTTGCCAACCCACGTGTATTGCAACGCTTTGTCGACCTATCTGGTGGCAAAGAAGCTTATATTGCAATTATCCCAACAGCGTCACGTTTAGCAGAAACTGGTCCTGCTTATGTTGATTTATTCAAAGAAATGGGCGCTAAAGAAGTTTATACCATGGAAATTGAGAATCGCTCAGATGCTGCAAATAAAGCATATCTTGAGCATCTTAGTAAAGCCACGGGTATTTTTATGACAGGTGGCAATCAGCTACTTTTGTCGACTATTTTGGGTGGAACACCTGTCGCACAAATGATTCGACGTAGAAATGCTATTGGCGTTCATGTGGCTGGCACCTCAGCGGGTGCGGCCTTCATTCCTGAGCATATGATTGCCAGTGGTGAGCATGGTCTCATGCCTCGTGGTGATATGGTAACACTCTCTCCAGGTCTTGGTTTGACCAATAAATTGATTGTGGATCAACATTTCTCTCAGCGTGATCGTTTGGGTCGCTTGTTGTGTGCAATGTCATATAATCCTTTTGCTATTGGTATTGGGATTGATGAGGATACCGCCGCTTTCTTAGGTCCTGATGGTGTGGTTCGTGTTGTGGGTAGTGGCATGCTGACGGTTGTCGATATGTCTAGACTAGAATATTCGTCAATGGGTAGAACCATGCCGGGTGAGCCTGTTAGCTTGATTGGTGTGAGGCTTCATACCTTGATTGAAGGCGGACGCTTTAATACCTGCACCTACGAAGCACATATTTAATTAGTTGAATAGTTTATTAAATAATCATTCGTCGGTGGTTGCTGAGGATATAAAAATGCCAAAAATAGTTATTCATGGGGGTTGTGGCGCAAGAGAAGATGCGGGCACGAGCTTTTTTGATTATCATCAACATTTACAGCCTATCATTGAGAAGTCTTATCAATTTCTTCAAAAAACGGATGATGCGACATTAACAGCCGTTTTTGCAGCACGTTTGCTCGAAGATGACCCTATTTTTAATGCAGGTACAGGCTCGCGTGTTCAGCAAGATGGTCAGATCAGAATGTCTGCATCCATCATGGACAGTGTTAGAAATAAATTTGCAGGGGTGATTAATATTCAAAATGTTGAGCACCCTGTGGAAGTGGCACGCAGATTAATGGAGCAGCATCATAGCGTGTTAGGTGGTGATCAGGTGACACAGTTTGCGCATCAAGTGATGGGTTTACCAGTTTATAATCTGATGACAGAGCAGCGCTGGCAAGAATACCTTGAGTTAAAAAAAAGCCTTACGGGGACGATCGGGGTTGTGGTGCTGGATAATCAAAATCGGATTTGTGCAGTGACATCTACGGGTGGCGCAGGCTTTGAAGTGCCAGGCAGGGTAGGAGATAGCCCAACGGTTGCAGGAAACTATGCCTCTGCTGTGATGGGTGTTTCTTGCACAGGCGTCGGAGAGCACATATTAAATAATGCTACGGCAGTGAAGCTCCATACTCGCGTTGAAGATGGAATGAAACTCCAAAATGCTGCTGATAAAACGATTGCGCAGAGTGAAGCGCTGGGCGACTATGTCGGCTTTATTGCGATTGATGCTCTGGGTGAGATTGCAACGGCTTCGACTTCTATTGCGCAAACCTTATATGCTTACCATGATGGCGTTGAATCTAAGACTTTTTATGAATGTGAGTTAGGACTATCATAAGAGTTAGAGTAGAAAATGTTTGTTTTTTTTGTTTATAGTGCTTTATGATGACAATAGGGTAAAAACAAAAGCGCTCGTTATTTGAGTGCTCTTAAGGGATTCCGTCAATGAAAGAAATTTTAAATAAATATCTAAATGAAGAAATTGGTTTAAATCTAAATGTTGCAGGAAGGCTTGACTGTGCAATGTTATTGGGTGTTAGAGATTGTTATTTTTCAGTCAAAAATTATGATAGCGAGCATATTCATCATATCCCATATACCTCTGTTGTCGATATTATAGAAGATAGCTCAGGCATTAAAACTGGTGGTTTGTTTTCGACAATACATTCATTTGAGTGTGCAGTGAGGGTTGGACATATTATAGAAAATATGAGTGATTAACCTAAACTATTTTTTTTAATACACAATACAATACTTGAATTTAAAAATGGTGTGGGTATGTCAAAGAATATTACTTGGAAACAGCTTGATGAAATGAGTGCACGCGAATTATACGAAGTACTTAAATTAAGAAGTGAGGTTTTTGTTGTTGAGCAGCGTTGTGCCTATTTGGATCCTGATGGTGAAGATGTGAGTGCATTCCATGCGCAATTTTTGATTGATGGTGTGCTTGTAGGGTACTTGAGGGTATTGCCACCTAGTGTGAATTCTAGATTTGTTAGGTTAGGCAGGGTGGTGTTTAGTCAAAAAGCACGAGGGCAGAGTTTAGGGTTGGAGCTTATGCAATCCGCGATTGATTTTATTATGACAAAATTTGAAACTGTCTCCATAAAGTTAAGTGCGCAAGTAGCATTACAGAAATATTATGCATCATTAGGATTTAAAGTGTGCGGTGCGCCTTATGACGATGAAGGGATTATGCATATTGATATGGAGTTGGTTTAGTCGAATAAGCTGGGAGATTTGAAGTATGAGAAAAACATTGAGGGAATGGCTAACTGAGTATGCTCAGAGCCACCAGAATAAAACGAATCAGTTAATCCATAATATATTCGTACCATTGATTACTTTTTCTATTCTTGGAATATTTTGGTCGATAACACCTTGGTTAGAGATGATTTTAGTTGTGATTGCTATGGGTTTTTATTTATCTATTTCTGTTAAGTATGCGATTGCAATGCTAATTGCTACAGTGCTTATGTTGTATATTCTTGCTTATTTATCTTACCGGCTTGAAATCTGTATTGCGATATTTGTGGTCAGTTGGATTTTTCAATTTATTGGGCACAATATTGAAGGCAAAAAACCTTCATTTTTTAAGGATATCCAGTTTTTACTTGTGGGCCCTTTGTGGGTTTTAAGTAAGCTTGTTTTTAAGGATAAGATCGGGTTTAATGTAGAAAATTAATGGCTGATCTTTAGATGTACTGCTGTGCATTTATGGGGTATTTATTTAAAATAAGTTATTGACTTTGAGGGGTAATCCGAATAATATTCTACCTCGTTGATCGGAGCATAGCGCAGCTTGGTAGCGCATCTGGTTTGGGACCAGAGGGTCGGGGGTTCGAATCCCTCTGCTCCGACCATTAAGTTACTGTCCTGGTGATGTGATTTGCGCCCGTAGCTCATTTGGATAGAGCATCGGCCTTCTAAGCCGAGGGTAGCAGGTTCGAATCCTGCCGGGCGCACCATTTTAAGTGGTGCAAAATAAGTAAGAAAGAAGAATTGTTTTGTGGTGGTCGTAGTTCAGTTGGTAGAGCGCCAGATTGTGATTCTGGTTGTCGTGGGTTCAAGTCCCATCGATCACCCCATTTTTTTGCGGATGTGGCGAAATTGGTAGACGCACTGGATTTAGGTTCCAGCGGTGAGAGCTGTGGGAGTTCGAGTCTCCCCATCCGCACCATTTTATGGTGAAATTAAGAATATAGAAACCAGCCTTGTGCTGGTTTTTTCGTGCCAGGAAGCTAAGAAAAATAGTTTAGTAGCAATAGGCATGCTAGCGCAAATTAATCAAGATAACTTACGTTCGCTAGTTGAGCTAATTGAGTCTGAAACATGTCAGCGAAAGATTTTTGTTATCACAAGCTAACAAGGCGCATGGGTGCCTTGATGCAGGGCACACTAGAGGTAAGCTGGTTGTAGTTCCATCTTGTAAATAATACTCTCCTTAATGAGGAGTTAGAATAACTTTTATGATGCATAAAAAAATATTAATTTTTTAAAAGAACACGCTGCGAGACAGGGAGAGGAGAAGACGAGGTCGAGTAGCCCTCAGAATGGCTGCATTTCGGTTCCATTGAGAGATTGTGCGTAGCGCTTCGACCCTTTGGACGCTGGAAGGTATTCTACAGCCCGTAGAGCCATATACGCAGTACGGGATTTCAAAAGCGAGACTGTAGGCTTGTTTTTTGGAAGATCGTAACGGAGATGGGCGTCTGAGGCAACACCATCTGCGAGGGTAGCGATTCGATTTATGCTTAAATATATTATGAGCGATCGAGAAATACGATAACTCATAACATCAAATGGTTTAATGATTCTATAATATTTGTATGATCTAAGTCATAAAAGAAAAACGGTTGCATAGGGCATCTAGGGGTGTTTTGATTAACCATTATTACTGTCAGATACATTTAAGATTTATGCAATTGATGTAGGTTTTGGTTTTGAATATACTTTTGTTAAGCCTACAATGAGAGGTCCTGTAATATTTTGTAAAACAGCGTATATTGTCCCAGCCACAGCTGCTTCTGGACCAAAAAACATCAGTGCTAAAACGATTCCTAAACCAACATCAAGAATGCTAAATTCAAACATTAATGAAATTGTAGACTTATTATCCATTTTTAATAACTTTGCCGTCATATACCCAGATAGGTAACCAAAGGCATTGAGCAGTAGTGCTGCAATAAATATTTTATATGGGAAATTTATGAGTTCCTTTTGGTTCAGCGCAACAACAGTCGCAACAATCAATGTAATGGTCAAGATTGCAATATTAGGTAATACGTTTTTCACTTTTGATGGAATTGAAATAAGCTTGTTAATAGTGAGTCTAACAATAATAGGAATCAGGACAATTAATGCAGACGTTTCCAGCATACTTTTCCATGGTACATGAATTTGTTTATGTAAAAGGGCATATAGTAATGTTGGAATTATAAATGGTGCGAGGATTGTGGTCATGAGTGTTAGAGATACTGCGAGCGCCAAATTTGATTTTGCCAGATAGGACATTACATTTGAGGCTGTTCCACCAGGACATGTGCCAACAATAATAAGACCAACCATAGCTAATGTATTTAAATTAAGAGATACGGTAATGATGTAGGCACCAACCGAGATAGTTGCAAATTTAAAGATGATTGCTACGAGGCATTTTAACTTCATTTGTGAGACGTCTTTAAATTCTCTTAAGGTCACATTTAATCCAATAACAAGCATAATTAAGGCTAGTAGGTACGGAATGGTTGGAGCAAATGGAGTGAAAGCTTGTGGAAATAAAAGAGCAAGGATTACCCCGAATATCATAATTATACCTTCCTGAAAATGTCGCCATTTGAAATCAAGCATCATATTTTTTCCCATGTTGAATCATACTGCAAGGGTAGCTCGCTTTGCGATCAATGTGAATTTGCGACAGAACCTTTAACACCGCAAAATCCCCGCCACCTAGCATCTCTAACTCTTTTTTGGAATAATACTTACCATATAGCAGAAGTTTTAGAATTGCTTAACCTGCGATCATACATTGATTTTTAAAGTGGCTGACTCGTGTTCATTATACGCTGAACACCAGAATGCGGTTTCGACATATAAGAAGTTAAGTTTTTATTAAATTCAATTTTATAATCTTTAGTGAGTTTAGATTTGATTGTATGGTATTGTGATTTCCGTATTAAAAATATCGCACATCCACCAAATCCACCACCTGTCATTCTAGCTCCGTATATATCAGGAATTCCTCGTGCATTTTCGACAAGAAAATCTAATTCGGAGCAGCTAACATTATATTTATCTCTAAGGGAGTCATGAGACTTGTACAATAGATCTCCAAATGTTGGCCAATCTTTTAAAGCCATCGCGGATGAGGTATCAAGTACTCGTTGGTTTTCTGTAATGACGTGAAAAGCTCGATTATATAGGTTTGCAGGGATATTATCTTTTTGAGAGTTTAGTTTATTTAAACCTAAATGTCTGAGGCTATCGATATGGAAATACTTGCAAATTATATCGCATTCTTGTTTTCTGATATTGTACTCTGACGAACAAAGCTGGTGTTTAACGCCAGTATCACAAATTAGTAAAGAGACATCATCTGATTCAAATGGGATATACTTGGTTTTAAGGGACATGCAATCTAACTGCATTGCATGTCCTATTTTTGCCATAGCACAAATAGTCTGATCCATAATGCCACATTGGGTTCCAATGAACTGATGTTCTACTTGCTGTGAGATCTTTGTTAATTCTGGAAGATTTACAGGTAACCCATGAATATCCAAAATGGCATGACCTAGTGAAATACTTAGGGAGGCTGAAGAGGAGAGGCCAGCACCCATTGGCAAATTGCTATTAATAAAGATATTCATGCCAGAAAGGTTGGTATTATTTTCTAGCAATAAGGTTGTGAGGCCATAAACATAATTGGTCCAGCTGGGAGCATTTTTGTTTACGATGTTTCCTAGTTTGAATACATAGATTTCAGAAAGATTATTTGAATAGACGGTTATATTGTCATCATGACTTTTTGCTATTGCTACAGTCGTTCCCATATTAATGGCCATTGGCATAACATAACCATGATTATAGTCAGTGTGTTCTCCAATAATGTTGACTCGACCTGGGGCATAGTAGAGTTGTGGTTCTGAGTGGTACATTTTAGTGAAAGCACTTTGAATTTCTTTAATGGTCATAATAATCTCAATTTTTCAGCGGCATATTCTGGAGTGATATCTCTTTGAGACTCTGCTAAAAGCTCATAACCAACCATGAACTTTTTTATTGTTGATGATCTTAACAGTGGAGGATAAAAATGTGCATGCAGTTGCCAATATTCGCATGAAGATGCTGATGGAGATCCATGCCAACCCATAGAATATGGAAAGTCTATATTAAACAAATGATTGTAACGTGAAAGAAGATTAGGCAGTATTTTTGATAGACTTTCTTTCTGTGCCTGATTTAATTGTGTGAAGTTGGAGCATTTATGTTTTGGCAGTAATATGGTTTCAAAAGGCCATACCGCCCAATAGGGCACAACAGCAACCCAGTACTCATTTTCACAAACAACTCTTTCTTTCAGCTGAGTTTCCTGGTGGCAGTAATCTAATAGTAGAGAGCTACCATATTTATCAAAATATGCTTTTTGATTTTCATTTTCTTTTTGAGCCTCTACAGGTATAAAATTAGATGCCCATATTTGGCCATGTGGATGAGGGTTAGAGCAGCCCATAATGGCGCCTTTATTCTCAAAAACTTGAATCCAAGTATACTCACCTGAAAGTTCATGAGTTTGATCAACCCATAGGTTAATGACTTTTAAAGTTTGCTTTGGAGACATAGAAGCCATACTTAAACTATGATCTTCAGAGAAGCAAATCACTCGAGAAACTCCAGAAACTATTTCTTTTACAAACAATGGCGATTCATTTTTTGAATAGGTTTTATCTTGAGGGTAGAGGGCTGAATAATCATTAGTAAAAACGTAAGTGCCACTATAGTGTGGATTAACTTGACCATTTGCTCGTGTGTTTCCAGGGCACAAATAACACTTATGATCATGTTTGGGGCGGGTCTCAGTATGAGGTTCTTCTTCCTGGCCTTGCCAAGGTCTTTGAGTTCGATGGGGAGAAACCAGAACCCATTCGTTTGTTAGGGGGTTTTTTCTACGATGAGGCTGATTGGTATTAAGCATGTGTTATACCCCAATTTTATTTAATGCTTTGTCAGACCAAAGGTTTTGCTCAATATGTTCAAGCGAGACTCCTTTTGTTTCCGGGACAAAAAACTTAAATACAAGAAGACTGATAACAGCGAAAGCGGCTAGTAAAAGATAGAACATATTTGTCCCAATACTATTCATAATACTTAATGAATAGGAGGCAATCAGGGTGTTCCCTATCCAGTTAGAGGCGGTTGAAAATGTTATCCCAAGTTCGCGACCACGAAGAGGAAATATTTCGGCGCATAGCGTCCAAATAACGGGGCCATAGCTAATAGCAAACCCAAAAATAAATAGGAAAATAAATAGAATAGAAACAATAGATTCGGTTGCTGTCATATTTTTTTTAAATAATAAAGAAAGTACAACGGTTGATATCAGTAAAATAAAACCACCAATATAGAGTAATTTTTTTCGTCCAAGTTTATCTATTAACGCCAGTGCAATTAAAGTGCTGATAACATTAACAATTCCAATTAAAACCGTAATTCCCATTGCGTTCACATTATCAAAACCAGCTGAAACAAACATAGCTGGCGCATAATAAAGAATAGCATTCATTCCGGAAAATTGTTGAATAAGTTGTAGTCCAATACCTAGTGACAAAACGGACAGAAATCTCTTGTCAGACAACCGTTCGAATATATTGCCAGAATGACTTAAGCTAGATTCTATCTCCTTAATCTCTGTATCTGCAAATTTATCACTATGAAGTCGTTTTAATATAGATAGAGCCTTATTCTTGTCACCTTTCATCATTACCCATCGTGGGCTTCTTGGTAATGCAAAAACAATTAAAAACATTATCAATGAAGGAATTGCAACAACACCAAGCATCCAACGCCAAGTTTCGCTTTTTGTGATAATGTCAGATGCTTGTAAGTGAACGAAATACATATCACTCATATAGGCAATAACGATACCAATCGTAATCATTAGTTGATAAGTTGAAATTAGTAAACCTCTCGTTTCTTTTGGCGCCACTTCAGAAATATAT
>Ga0302132_10000336_pt1 | contig 25984 bp, 21 predicted proteins | sample CB9_321_MG_FD_203113 | JGI IMG/M metagenome (GOLD analysis project Ga0302132, IMG submission 203113) | Marine microbial communities from Western Arctic Ocean, Canada - CB9_32.1 | ecosystem: Environmental > Aquatic > Marine > Oceanic | place: Canada: Western Arctic Ocean | collected 2017-09-19
ACCAATAATAGGCGGGCGAGGGAACGGTGCTGACGATGAACATCTTTAGTTTTTCCTCGCTATCGTACCAATTACAACCGTCTTTCCAGGTCACGGTATGCGCCCCATTCCAAGCTAACCAGGGACCGATTAGACCGCTCAACGTCACGGTATAGGTAAAAGCAAGCGGAGGATCGCAGTTATTACAATCAGGAACACTTTCTGTAGTATCTATGATATCTATCGCGATGATATTGTTACACCCGGTGAAGGCATCGACAGCCTCACTACTGTTTTCGAAGATCCCCTCCTCAGGAGCACAAGTGTCCCCTGTTTTGAATATCCGCGGGGTGAATATATCCAGGGGCATCTCGCCTTCCTCGGCTAAAGCGAGATTCCCGTTGGGAAGCAAGAGAGCTCGGACATCTCCACAATCCTGCGCGCATCCCGAAACTTGAATATCAATGTTTCCGGCATCGTCGGGTTCCGTTCCCGCTACGGTGAACAGCATCCCAGCTTCCGCAAAGGCATCTTCAGAGGACTCCGCGTTCAACGCCAAAATATCCTCTTCCGTCATCACATCGTCATTACGATCAATGTATATTGTGGAGTTCTCTGCAGTCACCGTTACGAGCTCAGATCCTGCGAGAAGGGTGAGCACGTTAGTGATATCCTGAGGGAAACCATTAACGGTAAGATTCATCCTCGGAGCCGTTTTCTGCATTGTCACAAAAACCTCAGGATCCAGGTCAACGGTGACATCTCCGCTGAAGTAAGGTTCTCCTGTAGTCACTCGGGAACCAAATATTACCCAACCAAACCCCACCACTGTCATGTCAAGCGGATAAACCTTTGCGGCCACCGGGTATGTAACAAGTACCGAAGCTACAGGGGCCCGGTTTCTCCGATCTTCTATTGACACAAACACCGTACTGGGGCCTACACGCAGTGCCCCCAGAATAGGGTCTATACCGGCAGGGACGCTGATAGAGAGATCCAATAGGATATCGTTAGGGATATCGACCTCGTGGAAATCACTCAGCGGGTACTTGATATCCGCGTTATTGGCGTAAAGCAGGGGTATCATGACGACTCTTCCTCATCCGGCGGTCGGAAAAACACCAGCGTGTCTTTACTGACCGGATTGGCATCTAAAGCGTCGCCGTGATGGGTATGGGATACCCCGAGGGCGACATCGACTTGATATGAGAATACCGGATTGTTATCCAAAAGGGTTCCCATGAGCACCAAGGCGACGTCACTGTATATCTCATCGTCAGAGGGTACGTTGTCGTCTGATATTGTCTCTACGACGACTTGAGAGCCCCCTACGAAAGCGACACCCGCCGGCCCCAGGATCGAGGAACATTTCCCCTCTCGGTCAAGAATCTCGACATCGGCGACCGAAGCCGCAACGCCTGCCCAGGGTGTCACGTTACCCAGGGCATCAACTTTCTGAAACGAAAACGTAAACGTCATCGTGACACCATTGGGAGCCACTCCTATGGTACGATCTGAGATATTACGATAAAACCCCGCGGCTACCACGGAATGGCCCATGGCCTGGGCGCCCAGCTTCACCGTGGACGTATGGACCAAAAAATCCCAATACCGGCGTGATGACATGAACTGCTGGAGCACTCCAGTATGAGACTCCTGCACACCTCCGTCGGGATGCTCAGGTATCGTATCGGTAGCGTTGTCGTAGGACAGACTGAATATGTAGTCAAAGAAGATCCGCAACCGATCCAGGTATTCCTCAATTCGTCGATAGGACAAACAATCCAGACAAGGAATACAGATATTCATAATACTTAATGTAGAGGCCACAGATTCCGGCCTACCAGGGTTTCCGGTAACCTCAAATTCACCTAAGGTATTACATACATCCCCGAGAATAAACCCAGCACCTGTAACGGGCTCCGGAGGTGCCCCCCCGAGCGCGGTGATATATAATGAGTCATCCGTGAATTCCCAGGCGGAATGCTCGGCGTCCGCAGCATTTCCCGATACCTCAATCCCCTGCGCCAAAGAAGCCAGGCCATCGAACTTAGCCCGGTAGTACGGATTCTCTCCCCCGACCTGCTCATCCATCGACATAACAATGTCGTCGGTGGCATCGTCTACGGTAAAATCTATGTTACCTCCGGCAACAAAGGCAACGCCATCTCCGGAAACAGCTTCCTCAGACCCATCGGCGTGTTCGACGACAAAACTTACGAGGCGGCGGTGAGTAATTTCAGGATTGAGAATATCAACAGCAGTTGCGTGATGCGCCATACTCAGACCTCCGAGCCCAGCACAAGGAGCTTATTCTGTAGCGAATCAACGGAACTCGCCGTACTATCCAGAAAAGCCTTGAGCTGCGCATACCGGAGATTGAGATTCGCTATGGACTCCAGAAGAGCCGTTATATTGGCATCCTCGTCACAACACGGTGACGCACAGGGGTTGCCGATTACAATGCTATGATCCCCGCTGGGATCCACGGTAGTACAATCTTCCCCCAAAAGGACGAAGTTTCGTTCAACATTAGGCAGCATACCGTTAATTGAGCGCAGCGGTACCCCGTATCGGTCGATTAACGCCGATAGGACATCATCATCGTTAGTGAGCTGAAGAGACGATCCGGCATTTAAGGATGCCGAAATAGTTATAACGGTTTCGGTGTCTCCTCCGGCTATCGGGCGCTGCGCAGTCTCCAGAACAATGTTATTGCCCTCGCGTAGCCTGATCTGTCCAGTGAAAAGCCTATTATTGATCGATAGGTACTGGACGTTAAGAAGCCCCTTAGCAACTCGGCAGGATTCCAAATACGTGGAGTGTGCATCGTCAACAGGATCAAAGGACCAGCTCCCCAGGTACTTGATGGTTTCCAAGGTATCCCCAATAATGACCTGTCCTGTCATGTGGAACAGAGGTGCCCAGGCGTCCTCGCTTTGAAATTCCGTGGGGATGAAATCGTAAGTACTGTGTACCGCGGCCGTGGTCGATATGTTCTTGAAAACCCCCAGCGGCCTCGTGACGTCGGGATCGTCATATCCAATCGTTATGTCGATGTAATACCGACGAATCAGCACATTCTCGATATAGAACTTAGTCTTGTCGACATCGGGGATATTGGGGACACAGAGATAGATATCTGAAATCAGAGCAGTGGACAACGTGAACGCATCGGTGATGTCCTGCCCGGCGCTCTCGTCAGTTAGCGGGTATGCTCTGTGCAAGTTTTCATCGAGGAACTCAGAAAAATGGGACATCTATTCACCTGTCTTACCTGTCTTTCGAATCCGCTTCCCCAGGCCATGTAACTTGGGGAAACTCTTCACTTTCTGTTTCCTCTGGGGCTTCGCCATAAGAAACTGTTATAGGATCCTCGTCCTTTCCATACCGCACACGACCAGGGCGAGACAACATACTTTTGAGGTTCTGCTGACTCTCTCCCGGGCCGCGCATATTGTCGAGGTTCTGCGAAGAAAAATCATTCCCCAGGATAATTCCTTGCTCAGAAGCCTTACGATACCATTTCATCGCTTCGGCCTTGTCCTGAGGCACTCCCTCGCCATGGGAATACATATAGCCAATGTTGGACTGCGCCGGGGCATGTCCCTGCTTAGCCGCCTTGCGATACCACTGCATCGCCTCGGCATAGTCCTGAGGTACGCCCCTGCCATTGTCGTACATCACGCCGAGGTTGTGCTGCGCCTCGGGAACACCCTGCTCAGCCGCCTTGCGCCACCACTTCATCGCCTCGGCATAGTCCTGAGGGACACCCTCGCCGTTGTCGTACATCTCGCCGAGCTTGAACTGCGCACGGGCATCTCCCTGCTCAGCCGCCTTGCGGTCGGCCTTGAGCGCCTCATTTGGATTCCGAAGACGATCTGCAATCTCCTCTAACCATTTATCTAACGCCAAGTCCTCAGGGGTATCCTCCGTGAGCTCTTGCTCGGCCCGACTTTTCTGCGCTGCTGTCTTGGGCAGATATCCCTGCAGATACCCTGCTATCCCGGTGCCAGTCCGGGCTGAGGAAGCCTTCTTCTCCGTATCCGTGTCTTCCTTTTCCGGCATAGCATAATCAGCGTACAGGTTATTTAATACTGCAGCTCTACGTAGTTTCTGTTGAGCCTCGCTTCCACCTCTAAATGTGGAAATAATAGGTATCGTTCCAAAGGCTCTACCACGAGTACTATCTGATTTAGCGGTTCCGGCCATATCTCGACGGTTCATTCTGAGTACGGCTTCCTGTAGAGGCCCAGAAAATGACCACGGGTTTAGCCAATACTGCTTTGGCTGCTCTTTTCTTAGATACTTATTACCTGCGATAAGCGAGTCTAGCCTAGCTAAATTGCCCTGCATAAGTACGTGCCAAGGTGTTTCCCTGGTAGTGATCTCCCCTTCCTCTTCTACTTTATCTTGATACTTTTTAATAAGCGCAGCATAACGTTTAGCTACTAGTTTTTGCTCCTCTGGATTTTTGGCAAAAGCGCTGTGAATATCTATAGGAGCACTTACCAGTAGCTGCAACAACTCTCCAGGGGTTCCGGGAACCAGTTTTGGCCAATCTGAATTCCATCTGGCGGCTCGACTCTCAGCTTGTCTAGCACTGTGGGCTTTACCTTTTCTGCCCGCCATACGGTTTGCAGATGCTACGAGTTTATTAACCTTTGAGGCATCGGGCCTATCTCTTACTATTTCACCGCTTCTAAGAGACGCGTGTGCTGCTGGAAGCCCCGCTACATAAGCATGCTGCCAAGCACCTAAGACATCTGCGATATCCTGACCCTTGTCCGCCTGCTTCTCCTTGGGCAAATATCCCTGCAGATACCCTGTTATCCCGATGTCAGTCCGGGCGGAAGAGTTCTTGTTGAACTGTATCCCCCTACTGGCGAGCAGCATGTGCGCGGCCCACCCGGTGATCGCTCCTAGGCCCGCGCCCGTGCTCGCGCCGGAAATCCGTCTATCAAGTCGATCGGCATCCCGCGCCTTGTCGCGCATCGCCAACAAATCTTCCTGGGATACCGTTTTAGGATCTGTTCCCCTGTCAAGCAAATCCGTGTAAACAATCTCGTTCAACTCCTCATCCGTGAGATTTGAAGACTTTCCGGCGATCAGCGAACCAATAGTAGCCCCGATACCGAGACCGGCTAAAGCACCCGTGCGTGACTTTAGTTCCTCAGAGAGGCCACCCTGTTTCTCTAACTGAAATTCTACGCCTGCTTGAAGTTTTGGATCAATCATGGTGTTATCCTATGGAATGTAAAGTCGGATCCCGGTGTTAACCATCCGTAGCTCTGGAACCGGGGAAGCTACAGTCATCGTGTACGCCACCATTCCCTGACTATAGTCCTCTAATGAAAACTGATCCGCACTCTCGACATAATAGACATCTCCGGATACCACCGCAGCTGGAATATTGGGCCAAGTCGTTGTCTCAATGACAGTAGGAGTAACACCGGCTGTATCCGGCGTCGGTATACGAATAAGTTCCAAGGTAGGTAAGACTTGGTTAGCACCGGGACTCAAGAATTGTGCGAAAATCCGACAGTAGTAAATTGCCCCGCTAAGATTGGGTAACGTTACTCTACAAGACGCACTGGATGTCCGGTTGTTGGGGAACATTGTGAAGATATGGGGATCCTCAACAGAGGTTATGGCGTTATTGAGGTTCTGCAGCGTCGCCTCTATGTGCTCATCGTTATCCCTCAAGAACTCCAGTGTAACGGTGCCCTGCCCATCAGAGGGAACGATACTCACATTTCTGCCCGCAACAACCTTCTCGACCACAGACCCCCGGTGCTGTTGATGATTAGCAAGCTGCTTAACAACCACGGACCCTGCTACATCGGCAACCTCTACATACTCGAGATACTGCACCGATACGATACCATTGGAAGACGTAATCGTAACGGCCTCGGGGGACAAGGACTGAATCGCGGAAATCAAGGACAACCCTCGAGCATCCGCAGTAACCACTGTCATATCGATATCGGCTTCTGGAGCTGCAGGGTCAAACCACCACACTCCATTGCTGTCAAGATTGATGTCGGTCTCGTTGACATGAAGACCTCCCAGATCCGACACTTCGGCTGAAGACGAACTGCCCTCCTCAAATTCGTAAAGCCAGACAAACGAGGCATCCCCCGTTGTTGGCACCAGGGCATCCGAGACCTGCTGACTTATTGCCTCGGCGGATGTTAAATCATATCCGTAGGTAGCGCCATCGGGCACACCCGCTGCATCAAAACTCGCTGCAAGCTGCCAATCCTCGGTCTGCAGACGATAGCTTCTATGTGTGTGGGATATAGGCTCGTGGGACGGGGAAAACACCCGTATGATACCACCATCGAGCACCTGCAGTACCCTCACCATCATAGCCGGAGGTTCAAACTCTACGGTCCCCGGGGTTATCATGGAAAGGTAATAGGTACCCGCCGCCGGTGTCGTTGTCCCAAAAAGATTGGTGAGCTCGGAAGACCCTAATGTAGAATACCCATTAACCAGGATGTCTCCGGCACGATCCGCAGTCTTCCGGATCACGATACCGGTATATATGGTCTCTGCCGAGGGCCGAAGCTCTGCGACAACGTCGGAAACGGAGAACCACTGTGCAAACGATTTATCGTGTACCAGCTCCGCGGAGTCAAAGAAGACAACGGTACCCGCAGAGATACCGGCAGCTAGCGGAGCGTTCCGCAGCGTGATCTGTTCCCCGGCCTCAATGGCATCGACGAGATCCCGTAGAGCCTGGGTACGCGCCGCCAAGACCTCGATCGGCGGATTAGTAATAGCCGCAGATACGGCGTCGCCGTCCTGCACATAGGGTACCGCCCCTGTCCAGATAGATTCATCAGCCATGACTTACCTCAGAGAGTGAAATTAATGCTCCAGCGTAGCCCGAGCTGGGCACCCGCTACTTTCTCGAAAGTCGCAGGCCCTGAATCATCAAAAGCCACCGCGGAAAACAATATATCCTGTTGATAATCCGTAGGATGCAGCCAAGCCAATGCAGCGCCATAGAAATCACTGGTACCATCCACCAAGGTATTCCCTGCTCCCGCTAAGACCCCGCTACCAGAAGTTACCCCGACGAAAGTAGCACGGTTGTGATTAAACGCCGCCGACGTAGCTTCATAAGACGGTTGAGACAAGGTTGCCGCCCGCACAAAATTCTGCGTCGCACCAGACCCGACGGTATGGTAGTATGAGGCGGTCCGTTCAACGGGGGGTGAGCAATCATGGACCGGGGGGGCGGCATTATCGTATGCAAAATACATACCATTTACCTGGAGATCCCCGGCCAAAGCTTTGGATGCGAAATCCATTCCGCTGTTTAAGATGGTGTTGCTACGGCGCAGCGCCACTTCCTCCCGTCCGTCTGGGAAGACGTAATAAAGCTCGATCGTGCCATGAGTACGCAATCCCTCAAGGATATTCATGTTTTACCTCACAGAAGTGGTGCCACCATTACAGATTCATCTACACCGGTATATCCTTCAGTCGATATCTCGGGGGCATAAAAAACCGTGACATCTTCGCCAGCATCGGTCATGTCATAACCCTCCGTGATAGTCCGGTGTTCAACTATAATAAACACCCCGGCACCTGCCGGCAGGGTACGCTGCAGTATCGAAAGTAACTGTGCAGTTTTCCGGCCGTCAAGTATATCGGGGCGTACTTTAATAAAAAAAGTAGAGTGTTTGAAACAAACCGCCTGCAGCTCCTTAAACGGATTGACATACGTGGGAACACGCCCATGTCTTTCCTCCAAGTACTCAAAGAACGTAGGTGAATGTCCCAGAAGCCCATTGAGCTGCAGCATGAAGGTAGCCGCTATGTCAGACTCACCTCCAACAAAAAACGTAAAGATGTCCTCAGGCACCGTAGCCAATAAATCCGTAGCTTCCGCTTCCGTGTCCACATACCCAGTGATCTCACCGGTAGCATTTAAGATGTGAAAACCCATGCCATAACCTACTAGGTATAAGAGCTTTTTCTACTGTGACCGTACGGTAAACCAATCCGGGTGTTTTTCACGACTAACCGGCACGAGATCGTTGACAAAAAATAGATCTCCGTTGAGATGCGGGAGATGTGAGCTTCCCAGCGCCACACCCTCGAAATCTTCAAAATCTATCTCTTCATTCCCCTGCCGGATAACGAAAGCGTCAAAAATGATCTGGGAGGCTACAACACTATCCCCGATATTAACCAGTACGGTGGTACCCGTTGGTGCCGTATATACAGCGGTATCGGTACGCACACAGACCTTGTTTCCCTCGGTATATACATCTACCACCTTGCCCGCGGTATGGACATGGTCGACATCGGTAAGTAAGGAAAGAAGGCGATGCACGTTACGTACTGTGGTTCCTCCAATCCTAAGATCCCACGCCACATTTATAGCCGCCTTCGTAGCCGTAGAGCTAGCGCCACAATACCCCACCATATTACCGAAAAACTTATTTAATGCCTTGATATCCTCGGTGACCTGAAACCCCCATAGAAAGAAGGTGTAGAACACCTGGCCATCGGCATCTATCTTGGTTCTCTTTTCCACCCCCGGGATATCCAAAGGATCAGCGAAAAACCTGATCCAGCCGTTCTCGATCACGTAATCCTGTCCGAGCCTCCACACCGATCCTGGAGAAAGCAGGTCTGCGGTAAGGAAAGCGGGGGTGAATGCAGGATCGATCTGGAACCGTCTATTGGTATTACCTACCCGGTCTTTACCGTACACCGCGCCATCTCCATAGGTCAACCCGTCATCTCCATAATGATAGGCCGCGGTGTCCTCCGTGGTCTCGTCAAAGATAAACAACCTAACGACGTGATCTACGTTCTCCGGTACAAGGCTTCTGCTCATGTAATCCGACAGCTCAGAAACTTCCGAAGCGAGTTGGGATAACGGGACCGCTATAGAGCTAATGTAGGAGTCGGTGAAATCGGAGTCGAGAAACAGGGTATGCCAGAAATAGCCCAGGGCCTTGGTGACATCCTCTTTAGTAGTCAGGAATGTCATACGGAGACCTCCGACAACATGACGTTAACACTACCGGGGAAACAGAAGAACGCGGCATTGCGGTGAGAGATCCCCGTAGCCGTCGGTGCCTTGATATGGTTCTGACTACTGGTATACGTTACCGTGCCGTCTGGCATGTAGATCCGGGCCCGAAGATTCACGGGCATACGTACTGTACCCTCGGAGAACGCTAGTCTGCAGGCGTACACTATTTCTGAGGTGAACAGAGCTTCGGTACCTATGGTTTTCAAATTAATGATGTCGGAGATTGTCTGCTGAACAGTGCCTACCTCCGGAGCCTCGACTCCCCCGGTGTACTCAATGTCAACATCGAGCTCCAGGATAACTGGAATAACAGCTTTGACGACGTGATCGAAACTATGGCTGCGAATCCCGGGATCGTTTAGGAAGGTTTGCATGCCCTGAACACCTGGCATATAGAGCACGGTAGCCTCAAAAACCGCTTCCGCATCCGCCGCAGGAACCTCTGTAGTCTCGAACTGCAGTGTCAACGTCTGGTACTGACTATACCGGGCCTGCGCAGTGGATTCGATGAGGGGCCAAGGACCTTGGGTATCGTAGCCGAGAACATGAGTCAAGCTGACATCCAGGGGCTGGTCGTTGTACCTGACACGGGATACCCCGTAGGCTCCTGGAAAAGTAGTGTCAGGAATATCGATCTCAAAAATATTTCCCGTGGTCCTTGTGCCTGTCAAAGCCTGCGTCACCTCTATGGGCACCGGAGATGTTTTAACATAAACATCGACACGGCCACCGGAACTGATACCTGTATTGTTTCCAGAATCCCTAAGCTGAAGATCATCCCCCATTCCAAATACGGCGGCGTCGATGACATTCACCGCGGTCTGGGCTGTCAACAGGGAACGAATATTATCTCTCCCGGTGACGACACGAGCGTTCACACTGGTACGCGCCCTCTGGAGCAGTGCCAGAGAAGTCTCCTCAATCCTCCCCCCGGTAAACGTACTACCTGTTTCAATTTTCGTAATCAAAGGGCTATTCAGGGTTGACGTACAGGACTGCCCCACGGATAGCACGGTATCGGCGGCCGCAAGCGTAGCCGCGGAAATAGAGAATACCTTGGAGGTAGAGTCGAACGCCCTCATCTGGATATACGATATATCTGCGGTATCCTGTTCCGTAATGGCCCCGGAAACACCAACAAACGTCTTCGTCGGGCGCATCGTGATCCCGTTGCACTCAAATTCCGATGTGGCGGGTATATAAACGTTCTGTGTAGACGTCGTAAAGATATTGATAAGCCCAAGGGCCGAAGCTCCGAGATCGCGCTCCACCCCGTAGTTAGATAGCAGATTGTCCACCAAAATAGGATCGGGCTCCGCGGAGCTCATTACTTGGGACAACGACAGATTATCCCTAACCGTGTCAAGCGTAACCTCTTGATTCGCATAGGCCACCGACGCTGGAACTACGAGAAGTTCATAGAGTACAGTACCTACAGAAAAATCCCCAGCGGGGTACTGTTCCGTGAGAAGATTCTGAAGCTCTAACGAGATCTTGTCCTGGCGTTCTTGAAGTGTCTCTGCCATATCACGTCACCTCTGAAATCGATGCTATGGGAACCCTGACGACAAACTCAGTATCAGCCTGGGAACGTACTGTTATGTCCATGGAAACCTCTCCCCTGTCTGTGGTCTCAGCTCCAGCTCGAAACTCTTTAATTCTTTCATCTGCTGGGGTTTCCAGCGATGTTGTTGATAGCAAGATACTCTGGACTTTGCCTAACGCAATCTCAAACAGCGTTTGGAGCTCCTGTATATCATAGTTATTTCGAGACTGATCCCCTCGTGGAAGGTCGGTTCCAACCCCCAATCGCAAAGGGTCTTCGATGTCAGTGTAGAGTAATATCAGAGAACGCTGCACCAGTTTCTGGATTCCGTAGATAGCCGTACCGTCTATACGCAGAGCAGCCTGTTGCTGTTGGGGATTGCCCAGTATGTTAATATCTACACTCATCAATTTCTATCCTTTGTCATCCAACGAGTGTCTCCGACTCGATAACAGGCATAATATGCTGCTTAAATTCGTCGTCTACCTTAACACCCAAGGAACGTAACTGTTCCTGTAGAGCGCCTCCAGCATCGATTGTCCGTTTTTTGAACATGAAGCGGTTTGCCCAACGCTTTATACGGGGCGTCCGCATATCCTCTACAGCCCGCTGAAACACAGCGAGAAAAGCATTGATCTCCAAGTTACCTACCAGCTCATTCTCTCTGCCCTCTTTCTTGTCTTGCGTAACATTAAAAACCTGTTTGATATTGTCGGCCAACCATTCCTCGGTCAACGCAGCATCGAATGTCTCCACGGGAACCTCTGAGTTCCCCTTCTCAACGGCATTGAGCTCTTCTTGCCTACGAATCACCAAGGCATCACACAGTTCCTGTACATTCATTTTTCAGTTGCCATTTCGAGTTGACGGATGATTTGATTGACACGCAGGCTTACCGCAGCCGGGGTGATCTGGAGCCGCCGAGCGATCTCGGTTTTTGGTACAATTTCCGACCCATTATATCCCGTGGTAAGCTCGAAGACTTTTTTACCCCGGGCATCCAGATCATGATAGACATAGTCTCTCCAGACATCGGCTTTATCCTTCGTTGCCCGAAGATCCCCCTTATCGGTACTCTGGGTACCTTCCGGGTATTCCCGCGTCTGCGTCCGCATTATCCGCCTTTTAGATATAGCTGTTCCGTCCGTAATCTCATCTAGATCGGGGTCCACGCCCTGTTTATCCCGGTACTCCGCGGTAAAACGCGCCACCGCGCGTTTATCGGTTTCGACATTTTCCGGTATTCTCACTGCAGCTCCCCTTTCCGCCCGAACCCTCTGAAGCCTCTGAAGCCTCGAATAAACATGAGATCTCAGGGCAGCCCCTGCTTTGGGATCCCAGCTCTGTATAGCCTCAGAGGTGAGAATATGCGCGCGCGTTCTCAGAGATTTGTCACCGCCGGCAAAGCTAGTCATAGCCGAATCAATTACAGGCTTAACCTCTTCAAATACCGCAGCGAAGTTGGTATCCGTAGGAGAGGCTTTCCACTGCGTCCACGCAGCGGAGGTCTGCGTCTTCTTTTTCAGATGTCCTTTAAGTTCGTTCATACTATTGTGTACTGGGTGTATTAAGTGACCCCGGTAGATTATGTGCTGCGGGATTCAATACAGGTTTCTGTACATTAACGCCTTCAGGGGCCGCAAACCACTCCCCAGGCAGATCTACCGGTCCGTCCACAGGAGGGTCCAGTTTTCTAAGTAACTTACCCTCAATATCGATGCCCACCCATTGTTCCGCGAACACAGGATGTCCATTGGATGTCAATTCATCGTCATCGTTATCCTTAGAATTACGCAGCGCTGTAATTTCTACCGAGGTCGTCAATATAGGATCCTCCGCCAAGTTATCACAGACCATCGTGGTTGACGTCACCATACCATGCGTGGTATCCCCGATAAAACTAATACCCTTATCACTATCATCGAACTGTATGTTAGTTCCCGGCATCAGATCCAGCCTATAAGGAAACACCATTGTTGAACTAGTCTGTTTCTGCTTGAGCTCTCCATACATCGCACGCGCCAAATTACCACCCACCTGCTTATAGTAATCAGCCAGCGATTCGGCGTTTCGAGGAAATTTAGGATCAACCACCGGAGAAAAGGCCTTATCCGGAGTAAGGGCGTGGTTACGGTTACTCATAGCGGTCTGGATCCATGCCGGAAAGGTGCGGTAGTGGTAGTACTTGTTGAGCAAGGCATCCTTACCCAAGATAACATTAGGAAATGAAAAGACGTCGCTCGCGCCGCCTGCGTCAAGCGTTTTACTACGTACAGGGGGCCTTATTACGATACCATCCTTGGGTTCCCCGAGATCCGCCACCAAACCCTGCGTCACCTTGGAATACTCCCTGGCCTTGATAACAACAGAGGGGTTACGATTCAAAGCATATGGATTAGCGATGTAAAACCCGGTATTAAAGGGTATGATCTGTAAAAACAGGTCCTTCGCCGTGGCTACCAAAGCCTCCCATGTACTATGGGACATCCAATCTTCAGAGAACTTCTTCGAGATATATAATAGGTATGTCTGGAGGTCTGGATCGAGATTAAGAACATTGGCGGGGTCATAGGTACGGATCACCGTATCCAGATCTTCCTGGGACATCTGGGGATCGTTGTATTCCTTGAATAACCCCTTTACAATCTCTTTGAGTACGTGTCCGGGAAAATAACCGAAAGTGTTCGCATGTTTGCTCATCCAGGCGATAGTGGAAGCGTAGGAGTACATGCTTTCGGCGCCCTCGGGACCGGGCAAGAAAGGGTTTACATAGACTTTATTAGTGCTTAGGCTATCCAGGGTTTGTAGGGCGTTCGCCGAGTAAGCGAAGGTTGCAGAAGGAGCCCCTGCCAGCTTCACAGCTCGATGTGTAACCTTTAACAACAGGGCCTGCCGACGTGCAAACAGCGAGGCCGTATCGTCAGTACTGATGTAACTGATATATCCGGTAAGTAGTAGGGTCTGCGTATCGTTGACTTTGATGATCAGGTCCACGGCATCTTTTTCCTGGATATCTGTAAGGGAGGCCCAGTCCCCTGCTCCAAATACCACGCGCCCGAATGCGGGGATGACTTGAGCCGTCGGTAGTTCATTCAAGGCAAACCGGAGACTGAACCGGGAAACCGGAATGCTCAGGTTCTTTTCGGTAAGCCGTAGGATACAGTCCTGTATCCGGAACCGTCTCATGTTCGGATCACCCGCCATGTTCAGAAGTCTCCAAAGCATTAAAAGTAAAAGCCGCCAGCCGCTCCGTCCACACCCAATGTCCGCTCCAAACCTGTTGAAACTCCGGGGCTTTCCAGGTTACTGGAACGTCCTCGATACGAGTAAGTAACGTCTCCCAGTCCATGTTCACAGGAGCGGCGTAGTCATAAATGACGTTGTGCTCGGAAAGCATCGTCGGGAACCTCATCTGAATCGCCAACCCGGGAGATAAGATGATATGACTGGTTAGCCCATTGGATATCGTGTAGGGCAGCGTGACATCATCATAGCTGACGTCTTCAGCAACGGTGTCGATAACCAGAGCCCATTTCTTATGTGCAAACCCCTGGGTCTGGAGCTCGGCGTCGTCAGCCGCAGTATAAATAGTTACGTCTCCCGCTGTGGTCTCCCGGTACAGCGCCCCAAGGGCAGGGTAGACCAAAGAAGCTTTCTCATAAGTATTATTGGGATCCCAGGTCAGGAACCGGTCACGAAGAGAGGATCGCAGGATATTACCGATGAGCTCATCTGCCTGTACCGCCCTAAACAATGTGTCCCCAAACCCCGGAGGTACCAAGGCATCCAGCAGCGCCGTAGATTCCTCGAATACCGCGGGATCCACATGCCTGGAGTATGACGGATCGGTGCCCGGAATACCTCTAAACAAAATAGACCAAGCCTTGTTCGTGGCCTTTTTAAGATGAAAGTGAAGTTCGCTCATGCTATTTATCAGGTGTGTGAAGTGATCCGGTACCGATAACTGCGGGTACCCCGTTCTTGTGCGTAGAGTCTGTTTTCTTAGGGGGGTCGGGTTTCCCTTCACGAACCTTCTTCGGCGCAGCCGGGGCTGCAGGGGCTGCAGCATCCGCTACTTTGATCGGATCTGGAGCCTCGAGAAGATTGTTCATGCGCCCGAGAAAAGGGGTCTCCCAGGCAAACCCGTCAACACCTTCCTGTGTGTATTCCATAACCTTCATTTCGATAAAGAACCCGACGAGAACAATGCCATTAAAAGCCATATCAAGCGGTACCTTGGCATTGCGAATGTTAAATCTACGGTAAAGGTCAACGAAAGCAGGCTCCCCCTTGAGATTATTTCCATCGCCACACAGCGCAGGAATGTGGAGACCGTGTATGGTCCACATCGATAACCTTTGGTTAAAGGCATTGATGAAGACATCGGCGCCCAGGCTGTACATGATCTGGAAGTTGGGCCGCACACCCCCCTCTATCTTGGTAATTAGCAGCTTACCGTCATTGAACTGGGGGATGACTAGACGAACAGGTTTATCATCTGCAATCGAAGCCAATCCCAGGGCATCATTATTAAAAATGTTACCCATGTTAGTCTTCCATATCCTTTATTTTCATAAACTTTTCATTAGGTCAACAATTGTCTGAATGGCTTTTTCGATCCCGGCCAGCCCTAGATCATCCAAACCACCCGGATCTTTCGTGGACGAATGTCTTGCTTTGCCAATTTTTGACAAGGCGTCCAGATCCTTATTCTTAAGTATGTCCGTGTAAGTAACATGCTCTTTATCGGTCATCTTACGACCATCAATAGTTAAGCTTTGCAGGCTACTTACGACGAGGCTAGCCCCATGGTCATCTTCTTTGCTTTTCGTGAGATCAACAGCGTCTAACAATTCTTGGCTTACACCGGCAAAATCTGCAATTTCCTTCACTGTCGCAGTGGTATCCCCCGTTAATGCCGTGTAAATCTCTTTAGCGCCTGTAAACTTCGCTCCCTTGTTCTTCACTTTTGTAATGTACCGGTTGAGATTGGAGAGTCCACTGAGCTGACCTTTATCCTTCCAGATTTCTTGCATTTCGAGGCGATCATCTATCCTACCTGGCAGAATCTCATCCTCGGCGGCCACCCACAGCGCGTCAACCTCCCGCGCACTGTTGGCACCACTTGACTTGGCCGCCACGTCCCACTTTTTCTCCAGTATTCCTTCTATAACATGTCTGTCATTGCTGTCAGTCAACCCTACCTTAAGTGCTTTTTCAAGGTTGGCCATTGTCAAGGGGTTGTCCCCTAGGCTTCCTTTAATAGCAGCGGCCTGTTGGGCGGTGATGTCGCGGGAGGCTAATTGCCTATCCAAGTCCGCCATACGGTGTCTCTCCTCCATCCCTTTAACATGGGCGAGGGCGGAAATAGATCCAACCCCCGTGGCCCGGATCGCGTCCACATGGGCTGACCCGGAGGCACCCCTAATATCAAAGGAGTTGATATCGTTAAACGCCCCGTCTTCGCCACCAAAAGTTTTTAGAAGTCGCGCTACATCCGTTCCGGTACTCAAAGTTTCATCTGCTCTGGCCGCTGCGATAAAATCCCTCATTTTTTCGTCGCCAAACTTTCCTTGAACCAGCCGAGCAGCACCACTAATATCAAAGGCTAAATCACTCTCAATAGCCCCGGTGGCTCGGCGTGCAAATGTCATCTGTACCTGGCTTGTGTTGACACCGAAGCTATCCCCTGTCTGCCTATGGGAACCCAAAAGCTGTGCGGTCAGGGAAGCCGCAGACATGGCCCCCCAGGGATCCCTGCCTATGGCCTGCGAGTACTGTGACGAAAGCCCCACCATCCCCGCCATTTGTTGGCTTGTAAATCCCGCGGCAGCTCCTGTAGCCATCATCCTATTGCCCATTTCCAACCCGCCCCCGTGCTCCCGGAAAGTCTGTTGGACGTCGGTACCCAGAAGATGGTTCACATCTTTCATAGCCTGGGTAACGGACCCCTTGAAAATCTGCCGGAAAGACTGCACGGCGGCAGTGGCCTGCTGTGTTGCATCCAAAGTATCTTTTTCTAACTGCGTCATTATTGCCGTTAGGTCTTCATCGGACGCACTATCTCCCAGTGCAGCAATCTTATCATTAGCGCCCTGCCGTAAATGGTTCGTTGCTCCAGTTCTGCCCATCGTCGCAGCAATCCTGCCTACATCCTGTCCCGACGCTCCTGCCCAGGCCCCAGCCTGTGAGGGGTCATTAAACGAGCTGGCTACCGCGGCTGCCATCGCACCGGCTTGCTCCCGCAGCTGGATCTGATGTTCAGGGGAAGACGGTGAAAACCCCACCCCCATGTACTGCATACCTTCTCGTAAACCCTGATTTAACTGGTCAGGCCCTCTCGCATTCCACGCGAAACTATGCGCAATACTCACCGGCGACAACGGATTATCCACGAGTTTGTCGATCTCTCCCGGGGAAAGTTTGCCGCCAGTAGCCGATTGATGCCACTGCCGAAGCTGTGCCTCTCTTTGATCTATATTGGAATCGATGACCCCGCCCATCGTAGCATCGACGCCTGCCGTACCGAACCCAAACGCGAGATTACGACCGAGGTCTTGGGTACCAAAGAGCTGCGAAGACCCAAACCCCATTCCGGCACTGTGACCGGGGACGCCACCGAAATTGGCACCGAACGCACCACTGATCTGACGGCCAATCTCGGGCCCAAGGAGACTGGTAAGCAAGGGAGCGAACTCCCTGGCTACCGCCATAAATACGTCCTTATCCCCTTTGGTATCCCATCCCTCGTGTACGCTATCTTTTTCCGCGCCGTCAGCCATTTTCCTCTCTCATCTTATCCTCGTCTTCCATCTGCTCGATTACTCTGTAATAGAACTCCTCATACTGATCCGTATCCGACTCCGGAGATGGTTCCACCTTTCCCCCGGGCTGCTTACCTTGACCTCTTTCCAAAATACCGAGTAAGAACTCGTTTCTACTATCCATATCCAACGAAGATCCAGCGACTACCTGAGACTGTAATCCCAGGAATTCAAACGACCTTCGACGCGCAGCCTCTTTATGTATTAAGGCCTCCCTGAGCAGGCTCTCCGGATCCTCTATTGTAATGTCATGGAGATCAATAGCTCCATCGTAAAGGGCACTGAGAGTCAGGTTAACCCAGCGCCCTTCCAGAAATTTTCATCTAATCCCGCTTGCGGTAACATCTCTGCAAGCCTCAGGAACTCCATGAGCACCCTGGCCAACAATGCAGGAGAATCTTCACCGTAGTCCTTGAACCTTGCGGCGAACTCCTCTTTCCAGCTATCAGCGTTCTCCGGAGGTCTAAACTCCTCGGTATTGAACTGCCGAAGGTAAAACAAGAGCTTAAGATTCATAGAATCCGTGAGTCCCTCTATACTCCTCGTTCTATTAAGATCGTTGAGTATCGGCCCCATGCGCGAACTATCAGACTGGGACAGCAACTCAAAAGCCATGGTCACCTTACCATCAAACAACGTGTAGGTCTTACGATAAAGCTTCTTACCCAAAATGCAGCGCAAGTACTCTTGCCTCTCCTCTTCTGAAGGTGCCGGTTCCTCTGTAATCTCCGTGTCATGACCGCACCGTTTACACAACACGGCTTCTTCCACAGGTTCGGGGAGAGGCAGGGCGTCTACCTCAGCGGTCTCCTCATTTTCAATCTGTGCTACCGCAGCGGCAGCAAGGGATTGTACCATATCCGGCTGCTCTTCCATATTCTCTTCCTCCAAGTTTACGTTTTTACACCAACTGACCAGGGAAAGGCCCGGGTGATCGAGGGTCTGTTGCGGGCAGATTTGTTTTATAGGCGGTCAGAGGTCCTTTCTCTACCGTGTTACCTTTTCTAGTTATCAGGGCGGTTCGACTTTCGTGAGCCTCTCGTCCCGGATACGGGAACGTCTTGTCTAATATAGCATGAGCCACCGAGCGTTCTATCCATGGCTGTGCCTTTGCGGATAAAAGAGTTTGCCACTTCGGGGCCAAGAACTCAAGCCCACCGGCGCGGTAGACCTCGCTGTCAGGGAACGCAAACTCTGTAATTCGTTGTCCCTTTTCCGTTGCTACCCCTTGGACAACCATACGTTGCATGAGTGACCCCGTCGCCGTCGATACTGTATTTAGGGTTCTTTGTATCCTCTCGGCACGACCCTGTTCACCACCTTCCATATTAAACCTGTGACGGCTATACTTCGTAAGGGGAGCCACGGTGACTCCGTCGTTAGCGGTGACGTTTCCTTCAGCTGCAATACTACCCTCCGTACGAATACCGCCTCCCCCGACGACAAGACCGTCACGAACCCACAAAGTGGGATGCTTAGGGGGTAAGGGTTCGAGATTAGAGACATCAACTTTAACTTTGCTCAACACCGGCCGTGACATCGTTCCTGGGATACCTTCCATTTGAACCCGGGGAGTCACCATAGACATCCCGCCTGGAGCAACGTTGACGATAGCGTTAGAGGCGACATACATACCGGTTACGGAATGCATTAGGGACATCGAGATGGAGTTTCGAAACGACATGATGCCGTTTTTTCCGTTGAGCATGAGATCCTTGTTACCGGCGTCCAGCATGATGTCGCAGGGTATCGATGCCGAGGATATGCCGGTCTCGGACTCCACCCCCTGAGAATACCCACCACCGTATATATGTGATCCCAGGAGAGATATCCCGGATCCGCCCGCACACTTCAGCAGGATGCCGGAGCCGAAGGGGCTATCCTGGCGAATCTTTTCCGGGTCTATGTCCGCGAGTCCAAAACGCTTAGACCCGTCCTCAGCCGGGCTCCGGTTCTCTACGGTCAAGATTCCGCCGTCCTTACCTCCACTGACAAGCTGCATATTGGTCTGTGCTTTGATGGCTACAGAACCATCTGTACTCGATATATCCACCCGGCCGCCAGCTCGGGTGATTCGATTACCGGGGACCTGTTCAATGAGATCACGACCAGGGAGGAACTCAATATCCCCAATCGATGCAATGGTTACCCGGCCGCGATGCATTCGGATTTCCCCGCCAAACCCATCGCCGATTGTTATTCCACCGTCATCGGACATAAGGAATACCGATGAGTTACGGAACAGTTTAACGTGCCTCCCCGGGTATATTTCAAGATCCTTACTGACAAGATCACTCAGCGTGTATTCCCTTTCCTCTTTTTCTAGTACACGAGTACCTCCTTCCTTTTCGACGTAATCCCCTTCTCCTTCGGAAAACATATCGAGTTCGATGTCATCTTTGGTCGGGAAATGCCAAACGTGATCGTCCTTGCGGAGTCCCTTGAAGAATACTTCCGCTTCTTCCGCTGTAGAGAAAACATCGTAGAGCAGAGGCATCAAGGCATAGACTTCGTCATCCGTGACACGCTCCCTCGGTCCTTTTTCCCCTGGCGCCAGCTGACCCTCCTCCATCAGATCCTTACGGAATTCAATATCGGTTCGGACGTCCTCTTCCTCGGTCTTCTCCGGCGCCGGGGGAGCTCCCCTTAGTTCCTGAAGCAGCCAAGGGGTAACGATCGCCGCGGTCTTTTCAAAACAAATCTCTTTGGCGGCACGTAGACGGTAGATACCATCCATACGCGCCATCTCGGAAAATACCCCGGGGTAAGTGTGGGAACCGAATGTATGGGGATCCACGAGATCCCCCTGGTAGGTCCGATTAGTTCGACAGAACCGCCAGGCACCTTCCACAGCACCGCCACTGAAACGTTCGTCCCGGAAGAAACCGGTCTGGTTCTCGATTACGGGCTCCAGTCTCCAGGGCTCCTCGATATCGTCAACCGCCTTCAGGGGAACCGTAGCCCCCAATCCCTCGGAAATAGTCAAGGCATACCGGGAGACATCGACAGCGGTGAGCCCGCGGTGAATAAGTTCGCGGAACACCGAGGCGTGGTCGGCACTGAAGTTCATGGAGACGAGTTCGGCGAGCTGATCTATACCGTTGAAGGTAATCTCGCAGTCCGGAGAACTACCGACACGCGCCATGAAATCTGAGAGAAGGAAAAGCCCGCCGAGCACCGTGGATTTGAACCAGTCCCCAGGAAGAATATCGAGAGGCCTATTAGCCCCTCTGTTCTCATTAACTATCGTATTGGGCTCAGCTTCGAGGATTCGACGATACGCCTGATTGTTGAGCGCATTAGACTGACTATCCTGCTGAATCCAGGTGGGCTGGAAATCAGTGTCATCGAAGGTCGAAAAGGGGTTGAACGCCCCCAGAATCATATTCGGAAACGATACCCGGGAAGCAATCTCTGTCGTGATACTTATCTTGGCAACGAGAACATGAGACCCGGGCACATAGGCGCCACCCCCGATATGTCCGCCGCGTCTACCACTTCCTGTCTCCAGGCCTGTGGCTAGTATCTCATCGTTCTCTGTCCAGACAAGATATTGGTTTTGAAACGGAGCAGCTACCGTGATGCGCCCTGTATGCAAAGATACAGTGGCATTCATGGTGTCTCCTTAAACGGCTTCGACCGCTCCAGCCCCAGCGTTGGCGCCTGCATTACCGACCTCATCAGGACCCACCTTCAGTGCAATGAACCCCATTCCAATACCGGCATTAATGGTGGTTAGGGCACCCCCGGTTTGTCGTACAGAAATACGAAGGGTGTTAATGAGAGCCCCGGTGCAAACAAACGTGATCTCGGCGAACTTGGACTTGCAGTCCCCGCCCATCGCACTGTACCGTAGACCCGTGGGCTTAATGGTAACGGTGTTTTCCTTGAGTCTACAGGGATCACTGTAGCGACTAAGGAAACCTTTGATTGCCGCGTGAGGACCGATAATTAAGCCGAGCTCAATACCCCCGTCAGCTTCGCCAATGGCGAGGTATTTATGGGGCTGGTTCAACGGGGAAAACTTCTGACTCCGTCGGGCATAGGTGATGTCGACCGAGGTTACAACAAGGCGGTCTCCATCTTCGATCTCCACAACTGCACCATCCAGAGACCAGGCGCCGCCAATGCGACTATCGATCCCGAATACATCTCGATTATTTCCAGCCATCTGGATGTTCTCCTGTTTATGTTACCCGGAATGTAATGGGCAAGTTGTTAAGGGGGTCCGGTAACGCCGGGTTGATTTCGACAATCACGGTATCCCTAAGTACAGGGTCTCGCTCCAGTCGAAGAATGGAGGCGTCCAGCATCTGCGGACCCACCTTGGCCGAATATGTTCGATTTGAAATCAACTCGATAGTATTCGTGATACGCTGACTGATCAAAGATAGGGACTCGTCAGAAATGTTGGCCTGCCCGAAGATCCCCGCGGTCGCCGTGAAGAAATCCCGGCTAATATGATCGAGGTTCGTGGTCTTCGACTGTTCCCGTTTAAGAAAATCATCTGGGTCCGTTATCGAAGTTACCTGATGTCTAGAGTAGACCCTACCACTGAACTCCTTGTTAACGATCCAAATACCGCCGCTAGCGACGGTATTGAGCTGATCCCGTGAGAACTTCTGTACGGGGTCCAGCAGAATGGTCGTAAGATCGAGCTGAGTCATCGGCGCATGTGGAGGCACTCCTGCTCTCTGACCCGCAAGGGCTGCAGCGAGATAGTACATCGAAATAGAGGTGTTATCCACATCTACGGGATTGTCACCCCAGGTACAGACAACACGCCGGCTGTTTAATACCACAGCCGCGGCACCCAGTGCAGTTGAGTAATCCGCTTTATTTTGAGTCCGCCAGATCTCGAACTTCACCTCTACGGAGATAGGACCACCGAGATCCTCGACCAAAACGAGCTGGTCTTCCCGGTTCACCCGATCTACCGTGAAGCTATCGTAGGTAACGACACCATCAGCACCCGTGACGTAATTTATCCGTATGGTATCTCCGGTACGTACACCGTTGGTAATGAACAGAGATCCAGTTGAATTGAGCTCGCGATACGTGCCCACCGGATAGATGTCCACGGTACCTTCAAGATTACTGCCATTGGACAGCTCAGTGTATACATCGACGATTTGATCGGCATCGTTGCCTAACCAGGCGATTCTCCACTGATTATTAGTTGCATTGCTCCTTTCGATGACATGAGCGCGATACAGTTCCTTAATCGCGGCATCGGTAGTAAGCGGTACCAGACTGTAGACATCCTCGTTCTCAGTGAGGAGGTCCAGAGCTTCTTGATGTCCCGCTGCGTCATCCGTATCTGTAGCGACGTAATACACCGCGTTGATGTACTCACCCTCGGCCTGAGCGTGATACACCGCTTTACCCAAAGGATTCTCTGCGGAGTTCGGACCCAGTACAGCGAGCCGTTCGGTTTCCGTAGATACGGTACCGATGCTTCCCGACAGATCGGTACGCAACTCACGGTAATCGGCATACATCCTACCGCCAATCAATGACTTGAGCGTTTCCGTACCCAAGAGATCATCGAGAATCTGAGCACTCGAACTCGTGGTAATGGAGGCCTGAGCCAATGTAATATAATCATCGGGGAAATCTACGGTGGTATTAATATGAAGGCTAAGATCCATATTAGGTCCGGAGCCTGAGAAATTAGCGCCCTTGTCCGCCGGTAGGCTGTCGTTCAGCACTAACGTCTTGATTTCACCATCTGTCGGCGCATTCATCGAGAAGGACCAAATACCCCCGGTACTGAATTGCTCTCCCTTGTAGAACCGGAGTTTCACATTGCGTATACCAATGGAATAATCGGCCTCTGTAGCGGACGCGAAAGCCGAGTCCGGAACATCGAGATAACCCTCGGTGTCAGCACCGTTGTTAGTACGATAGTGTACCCGAACAGTTCCGTTAGTCGCGGATGCTGGATCCAACGTGCCGCCGGTAATAACGGTGATAATATATTTAGTATTCGTCGATCCGTTATAATTAGGATTACCTAAAGCCTGCCATTCCGCGGTATTGGTAACGTCAACCTGAGCATAAAGCTGTGCGACCTCGACGGTCCAGGTAGCCCCTATGGTGACATCATCATTATTCGTGGCGTGAACGGTCAGCTCGAAATTAGCACCGCGGTCTCCCAGAGGAACCGTGTACTTATTGGAGGCCCATGCCACGTCAGTACCCAAAGTCAGTGTCTTAGCTGTATCGTTACCAGCACTGGTAATTCTCAGCTGCGTACCATCAAGCGTCCCGGCACCACCGGCACCCTTAGCCATAACCTGAACGGTGTACACATCCTGAGGATATCCGTCGACGAGTCCGTTGTAAGCCGTAGCGACATACGCGGTAACGTAATACGCCGGGCTAGTGGTTAATTCAGTGGCGTGGACCGTTGTCGACGTCGAGGTGAACCCTGCTTCGCGGAACGGATCGTTTACCGGTGCCGCGGATCCCGCGATGACATTAGCTTCCAAAGCGGCTATCTGAGTGTAGTACTCGTGTGTTGTCGCACCATCAATCCAATACACGCGTGCCCAGTCGCCCACGGTAACATCCCTATCACCAAAAGAGGCGTTACGGGAAGCGTAAGAATTAGTAGCGAGGACGGCAGAGGTGTATATCTTATTTCCGTTATCGGTCTTTAGCTCGGAATTAGCTGTGTCGGAGTAATACCTCATAAGGGTATCCTCAATGACAACCCGAGCTCCAGTAAGATCGACATTGGCACCCGCGACGTGGTCGGGCCAAGTAACCTCTACGGTGGGGGTGACTTCGTTGTAATCGCCTACAAGGGCCTTCTCATCTGCGACTTCATAGCGATGAAGAGCGTAGAGAGGGCCGATGCAGCACGCAAACAGAGGAGCAGCTCCCTGAGCTTGGGCCTCCTCAAATTCTTGGAAAATCTGCCGTCTTGGCTCTACGTAAGGCATACTGTTCTCCTTGTTGTTACGCTATCGGAACTCGAAAGCAACTCGTTTGATCACGGGGGATTCTGGAATAACTAACCATTTGTAAACATAAGCCCAATCTAACCCAACTACTGTATAAAACGAGGCCTTTGGTGTTTCTTGTCGTTGACGCGCTTCGCTGACCCCTGTCGTCATCAGGGTTCCGAGGTGAAAATCCTTTTTGATTATAGGCTGGTAATGCAGCATTCGAAAGAAAATCTCCTGTCCCAATAACTCGGCCTCGGCTCCCGTGCCCCCGGTACAAATTATATTGTGGCTTCCCCGAATATTGGTCTGGTATTCCATACCCTCGTAAACGCCTGATCGATTGCGTCCTGGTAGAGAAGCGTCTTGGAAAGAAATCCTTTCGTTGGTGAACGACTCCCTCTTCACATACAGCGCGGGCTGCTGGCTCGCCGGCCCCCTCTGACTGTAAGACGGCCTGATCTGTATACGACTCCCCGGTATGATCTGTGAAGCCCCCTCGGAGTCCGTGGTCTCTTCCGCTATGCATTCCCCTGTACTCGGTGTCCAAATATATTCCTGTAGTAAGGGTTCCTCTATATTGTCGGCATGGGAGAAATGATACTGCAACAACCGCAAAAATACACCAGATAACAAGAAAGGACTGGGCCCCCCGAGATAAAACGAACTGCAGGGCTCCAAAGCCTCCTGAGGTATCCCCCATGTTGGTTCCGCAAACGTATTCATGAGCCCTCATTCTACACCGTGGCGTCAGTATCTGAAGCTTCAGATTCTGGAAAAAACCTATCTTTGACTGAGCGCATCCAATCCGGGGTAAGCGAAGGATCGCCGCGCAGCACACCCGCATAGCCGCCTATTGCAGCACCGCTCAATACTCCTAAAATGTCTCGCTTCATACTCTCTCTGTCCAAAATCCGGCCAGCGATGTTAGATATCGCCCCTCCCGCGATCCCACCAACAAGAGCCCCGCCAGCCCCGAGACGCTGCGCCCTCTGAGAGGTTGTGAGATTCTCCGTCGCCTGCCTTGTTTCTTCTGCGGAGGCTAAGTTAGCGTCATTGACGTTTTCAAATGATTCTTGCTCGTTAGATCTTTGTTCTAACTCCTTGTCGTGCATCCTTTCTTGTGCGTCTATAACAGACTGATGTTCCCACTTTTCGAGTTCCCGGTCCCGCCATTGATTCGCCGAGTCTACCATACTGTCGACAGCGGTAGCAGCTATGAGAGTCGTACCTATAGGGCCAGGCTTAATATTTTTGAGAACGGTTTTCATTTTCCCGGACGGTTTCTTCACGAGGGGCTTAACAGCCCCCTTCACCCCAAAAAGAACTGCTCGGAGCCTTTCTCCCCAAGTTACCCCGGAGGCAGCCCCGGAGGCCCCCACTCCGCCGGCGGTGCCGGAGGCCCCCACTCTGGCAGCACCCCTGCCCGGCTGGAGTACCGGGCCGCGAGGAGAAAGCCCGGCGGCCCAAGCCTCTTTATCCAACATAGCTGTTTTATTGGGTTCCTGCTTCAAAAAATGATAAGCACCCCCAGCGGCACCCCCGATCAAAGTAGCGATAAGATCCCGTCGGAGACTCGGTTGGTCCGAGAGTGTGCCGTAAAGCAGGGACCCCAGTC
>Ga0302132_10000341_pt1 | contig 25880 bp, 25 predicted proteins | sample CB9_321_MG_FD_203113 | JGI IMG/M metagenome (GOLD analysis project Ga0302132, IMG submission 203113) | Marine microbial communities from Western Arctic Ocean, Canada - CB9_32.1 | ecosystem: Environmental > Aquatic > Marine > Oceanic | place: Canada: Western Arctic Ocean | collected 2017-09-19
GAAACTCCATATCTGCAAATGGTCGGCTCTGGAATCCAAATCGTTCAGACTCGATTGAAGATTATGAATCTCCTGAGCAAGCCTACTCACTCGCCTCTGCAATAAGAGATTGTAAGAAAATAGTAAAACAACACACCCCACTAAACCAATGATAACAGAATCCACAATATCCCTACCTTAGTTCATCAACCAATTTAACCAATCGCTTAAGTTCCCACTCAAGTTCACCTACCCTTTCCACAGACTTCTGCAACAAAGCCCATATTCGTGACATTTTATCCTCGTTTAAGGTTCTATCCGAAGGGTTCGGAATTAAAGGTTGATAGGTGGAATCAATTTCTTCTATATTTTCTATCTCATAAGCATCATTTTGAGATTCAGTAGTAATATAATTCTCAGTAACTTTAACACAGACGCTTCCGCATTGACATTCTAATTCTTCGGTGCGCCCCATTACGGCTCGCAATACATCTTCACATTCTAAGCATTTGATGTCTTGATTTTTCAGTATCGGCACTTACAACCCTCCTTTATGACCCTATTACGAGGGCGGCGTTTATTAAGTTTTATGTGGAATTGAGGGAAAAAGGTCACTTCCGCAAGATGCGAAGTCATCCGATTCACTCAACATATTTAGTATAACACTTTTCGCTACAAAACAAGGTCATGTGAGGTGTATGCGAAAAGAATCTATCACAAGCAGGACATTTCATGTTTTCACCTTAACTAATGTTAGAGTCAACCACTATATTAGTATTGGGATTTATTATCGCCGCCAAGATGGATTATTCTCACCCCTTCAGGTTGCTCTTTCGTGATATAGCGGTGAGGGTCTATCACTATGGAACCTTCAGGAAATGTAAGGTATTGGAATGCGTCGTGTTTGGTGGAAATGAGATAGAGGGCTTGAGGGCAATACCACATGGTATCTGGCTCACGCAAGAAGGGGTCAAAGGACTCCACCTCTATGCCTCTTTCCGCTAAGATATTCTCTAATAGAATAGCAGGGCTACCTACTGTTAACTTGGTTTGAGGTTTGAAGGTGCGACCCATCAATACAACAGGCAATTCGGGTGTGAGTTTATGCTCTGCCTCTATTAAGTCAGCAAGCCATTCGGTTTGATGTTCTCTCGCCATCATTAAATCGTCAAAGAAGTTATGGGAAAGGTTTAGTTCTCTGGCTAACCATGACATAGCGATATTATCTCTGGGGTGACATCCTCCACCATCTCCCATACCTCCTGATAGATACTTCTTCGACATTAAACGGTCGTGGGCTAATCCCAATGCTTCGGTGACCGCATCCACATTAGCACCTGTATGGTGACAAATTTCCATCATAGTATTCGCAAAGACTATTTTCATTCCGATGTAAGTATTGTAAGCCACCTTAATCAGTTCTGCTGATTTCAAATCGGTATGATAGAACGGACGGTCATGCAAAGTGTGGTAAAATTCTTCAGCAAGTTGCGCCGCATGATTATCATCCACTCCAAATAGGACGAATTCAGGGTTGAGGAAATCGGGGATAACAGTTCCCATAGCAATAAAGAATGGATTGTAGCATAACTTAACCTTGTCATTCAAAACAGGTTTAATTTCTCGCTCTATCGTTCCTGGTAATACGGTCGAAATAATGATTACTACTTTTTCCTCATCTTGCTCATCAATCACTTTGGCAAGGTCGGCCATACCTTCACGCAACCAAGTATAATCGAAATCAACTCGGCTCTCAGGTAAGCGCGTCACACCTTCGTATAACGGGTCGTGAGGGGTTTGGATAGGAACGAAAATTATATCTGAGAAAGCAACTAATTCAGATAACTCCATGATTTTTAAGTCTGACTTCCTGAGTAGGTTGTCTGTCTCTTGTTCATGTCCTGCGGCTAACACTTGATTGACGATAAGATTTCTTCTTTTAATCATGTTTAAAGTTTTTTCATCAATATCTATACCTGCTACTTTGTGTCCTTTAGTTTCAACCGCTAAAGCAACGGGCAATCCAAGTTTACCTAATCCTACAAAACCTATGTTATAACTACTGTTTTCTCTTGCCATTTTATTCACCTACATTCTATCTAATAAGTTTCTTATCTTTAAACTATCCTGTCGTCTTAACTCAGTTTGTTCAGGAGTCATTAATAACTGATGGGTTTGATGATAGCCCCCCTGTTGTTTGTTCCAAACATCTGTGTAAGTTTCATCTTCCATTTTAGGGTCTGCGGATAAATCATATCTATAATGATTTGTTAATATTCTCCATTCCATCCTTTCAACTCCCGCCGCTTCAGCAACCATGTGCATCCAAGTATCGTTGTGAGCGTTGAGAGAAAAATGACCTACGGCTCGGTAAATCTCTCGATGGACGAAAGGGAATCCAAATTTCCATCCTGCCGTGTCATCTATTTGGATAACTGCTATCGGAGTGCCGTGTAAGCCTTGTCTGTGTTCTTCCATTATTTTATCCCATTCAACAGTCAATAATTCGGCATCATCATTCCACAAAAAAAGATATTCTCCCTCTGCAATAGCACACAAATCATTGATATGAGTATGCAAATCTCCATAGCCTAATCCGCGAGGAGAATACAACACCTTGTAATGCGAAGTTAACTTCTCCAATTCAGGGTAGCAATCCATATAAGTGTCCTTATCATCATTATCAATCTTCAACAAAATTTGCACTTGTTCAGGATGGCGAGCGTTCTTGATAATGCTGGAAACTGATTTAAGCATCAATTCAGGCCGTCCTCGCGTCGGAAGTAAAACCGAAACTAAGTAATCTGCACCCATGCTTCAAAGAAGCCTATATGCTTTATTAAACTACGGACTCACCTTAGATTTCATAGTCATGGCAGCCAATCCAATTACCCCGATTGCACCTATAACAACTAATATCTCCAACGAAGATAAATCTTCCTTGACTACCACAGTAGTATTATCTGAACTGTCAGGCTTAAAATCCATATTAACTGTGTCAGCAGGGAATTGTTCTGTGCCATGTGGCCCAAGCCTTTCATTTACTAAATGTGGAGTGCAACAACGACCTGAAGGTTCTAATTGGGAAAACATCATTATCATCACTTCTTAATTTTCTTTTTGCTTAGTTTCGATGCGACCTTCTTATTCTCAGCCACTATCGCCGCAATCTTATCAGGAGTAAAACGAGAGGTTTTCTTACGAGTGGTTTTATTCTTCTTAAACAATCCATAGAATACAGATGAATTGATAGGGATTTCTTGGATTAACTCAAAGCCATTCTCTATCATATCCTCCATGATGTCTTCAGGTGTGGCGATGCGATAACAAGTAGGGTCATTGGCAAATTCCGCCGAGTCTTCTGCATAGTATTCGCTTGGGCCAAAACGATTAGTGGCTGAACCAAAGAACAGTAGCGCATCCTTTTTCATCACCTTATTTATCTTCTGAAGGGCTGAGTCTGTATCGGGTAAATGATGATAGACCCCTAAGCACATAACGACATCGTAAGTGTTATTATGGGTTGTTGGCAGTTCCATAATATCCATATTTTCAAATTTAGCACCTGTCTTTAACTCTGATTCTAACCATTTTGCTTGAGCCAAAACATCTGTCCCTGCTTGGTTAATGTCAATACCTAAAACATCAGCCCCATTATGAGCAAGAATGAGAGAATAAAAACCAGAATTACAGCCCACATCCAAACATTTCTGTTCAGAGATGTCTTGAGGGATAAATGGATAAAGCGCATCCCAGATAGGTAGTGGGTGTTCGTGGATTTCTGTTGTCCAAACTCCCTTTACGATGATATGATGATAGAAAGCACCCAATAAAGCCATTTGAGTCAAAGTTTCCTCATATTGTTTCTTGGTGGCTCTTATTGTAGGGAGGCGTTTCTTAATTCGGGTATGATTTGAGGGTGTTGGCATAGAAAGACCTATCTTAAAAGAGACAGTTGTGCTATTTGAAACTATCCTAAGTTAAGCCGACAATTATCTTAATTGTAGTTATGTAAAACAACAGCCAGACAACTGCTCCAACTCATTTAATATCGAGGAAGGTCTTTTGTTTTCACAGCCCGTCCATACCACCGTTGTCTCCCCTCTGCACCTGATTGGATTATTCGATGTTCAACTACTGTAAAACCATTCGATTCTAAGTCCTCTATAATGTATTCAGGGGTGGCTACTAAAAATACTGAAGGGTCATTCTCATACTCCTCACCCTTTTCAAAATAACGAGTTTGGTATTTATTTACTTCACCCTCAATATACAACTCTCCACCCATCTGTAAAAGTTTATTAATGTGCCTCAAACCTTCAGAGGGCTTCTCTAAGTGATAATAGACCCCTAAGAATAAGACTACATCATAATCTCCATAGTGGTCGCAATCGAACAAATCCATAATTTCAAACTTAGCCCCTGTTTTTAATTCAGATTCAATCCACTCGGCTTGCTCTATCCAATCAGAGTATTTTCTATTATCTAAACCTCCTGATAGATTAGAGTAGTCTTGGTCATATTCATCGTGTTGATTATTATCTATACCGAGAACTTCAGCACCCAATTTAGCCGCTTCAAAACAAAAGAATCCTGCGTTACATCCAATGTCCAACATTTTTTTACCTACAACATTACTTAAAGATGGTCTAATTGCGTCCCACAGAACATTAGGGTGTTCATTGGCTGAAGAATAAACACCCTGTATATTAATGCGTTGAAAGAACGGCCCTCTTTTCTCTATTTCATTTTTAATACGCTGATGCTCAGACTGTTCGGTGAGAGAATCAAGAGGAGTCTGCAAATTATTGAGATTATCAAAAGTGTTCTCTGGTTTTGGGTCATCAGAGATTTTAATCGCTCGCACAGCATATCTGTTCCCACAACAAATATCTCTGGTTCTAAATGTCTCCAATATCTCAAATCCATTCCTTTTCATATCCTCATTAAGATACTCTGGGGTGGGAATCAAGAAATTGGAACTATCCAATCGGTATTCCTCCTTATCATCATAGTAGGTGGTTTCAGTAGGATGAGTTTCACACTCCAAATAAAGTTCACCTCCCATTTTCATCAAACGATTCAATTTTGCTAACCCTCGCGAGGGGTCTTTCAAGTGATAATAGACTCCTAAAAAGAGTATCTTATCATAAGGTTTGGATTCATCACAATACATAAAATCCATTTCTTTGAATTTAGCCCCCGTTTTTAATTCTGATTCAATCCACTTGGCTTGCTGTAAAGGCATACAATCTCGATTAAAAACTCTTTCGACTTGATTGTTATCCACTCCCATCACATCTGCTCCTCTCTTTGCGAGTTCAAAACTGAAGAAACCAGAATTACATCCTACATCTAATACTTTTTGACCCTCAATATCTTTAATGAGTGGACGATGAATGGCTTCCCAAAGATTCAAAGGATGATAATCATAAGTTTTACTTTCTCCTGAATCAGTATTAATAGGTATCTGGGACTCATATTGAGTGGGAACTCCATGCACATCTATCTGCATGGCAAATGGTTGACGACTTTTTATCTCGGCTTTAATGGATTTAAGGTTAGATTCTTTCATTACAGGCTCAGGAATCTTTATGTTATCTGTGAGTTTCTTCTCGGTGGAAAAGAAAAATAGTTGAAATAGTCTTCCATTTTCTTTAGAATCTCCAAAGTAGTCCAAACTGCGATGCCAATGTTGAGCATTAAAAAGAATAAGGCGATTGAATACATTTCCAATTCTATCAATTTCATTCCATGCTTCTAAATTCTGTGCGTTTGCATCGAGAAGTGTTCTATCAAGATGCTGCACACCAAATCTTGATTTGTCCTCCTTAAATTCGTAAAGTCCTGTTCCTGATGAAAGTGGAGCATCAGGAGTTAGGTAAAGAACGCCCGCCCAATCTGTTACATCAGCATCCGTGTGCATCCACGAAACATCTGACTCTAAGGTATATTGAAAACAGCCATTAGCATTGACATAATTATCTTTATCTGACCATAAAGTAATGTCTCCCGTAAAAGGTTGGATAAATTTTTGTAAATGTTGACGAATTTCTTCGGTCGCACAAGAATGTGTTCTCTTTCCTGGGTAATTTCCTACAATCGGAAACTCCTGTTGTAAGACCCATTCACGAACAGCCATAGGGTTTTCATAGAAGTCATCCAGAACCATAACAGTCGGAGTAGGATTATTAACAGCAAACATATACACAAGTAGGATAGTTTTCTCTTAAACCTTTGTGTCTTAGAAATAGGGTGGAGACTCTCCATCAACTTTCTCAATGACCTCTTTAGGTTGTTTTATGTTATGCGTTAGTCTTCTCTCTGTGGAAAAAAAGAATAGTTGGAATAAACGAGCGTTCTCCTTTGAATCTCCAAAATATCCCATACCTCTATGCCAATGTTGAGCGTTAAACAAAATTAAACGATTAAAAACATTTCCAATATTATCAATTTGTTCCCAAGCATCCAGATTTCTTCCATTTTGTTTATGTTCTGTATGGTCAGCATTTTCTAAACTGAATCTTGTTCCATCTCTAAACTTAAACAAACCTGTTCCTGATGAAAGAGGGGCATCAGGAGTTAGGTAAAGAACACCAGCCCAATCAGTTACATCAGCATCCGTATGAATCCAATCATCATCCGACTCTATTGAATATTGGAAACAAGCATTAGCGTTAAAGTAATTATCTGCATTAGACCATTGAGTTATTTTTCCTGCAAACGGTTCAATGAACTTTTGAATGTGTTCGCGTAATTCGGGTGTAGCAAAAGACTTAGTTCTGGGACATCCAACATAACTCATAGCGAACTCCTCTTGTAATATCCATTCACGAACATCCATAGGGTTTTCATAGAAGTCATCCAGAACCAGAAATGTAGGGGTGGGATGATTAACCTTAAACATATAGATAAGTAGGGCAGTTTCGCCTTAAACCTTTGTGTCTTAGAAATCAGGAAGGGATTCCACCGACTTACTCCAATCAAAACCTGTATCGTAAATATCGGTATTTACCAATCCTGTCGGGTCAACTGCTGATACCATGTCTGAAGCGGTGTGAATAGATTGAGTGACAGTCTTACCCAATGGACTCTTGGCGTGGCGAATCTTATCTTGGGAATGAGTGTGGTGAACCATAGCGGTGCGGAAGAAGTTCTTAGCATCTCGGCTCATTCTCCTGTCATCCGTCATATAGGTTAAGAAGCGTTGGTGAATGTTGCGACCGAAGAACCTCTGCCTCAATATCCCCTCACTCCTTTTGAAGATAAACAAGAAGGGTTTCTCCACTTTCTCGCTGACAGTCATCACATCATTTTTGAATTTAACTTCCCACTTCTGGAAAATCCATGTGCGGTCTGGAAGAGGCTTTACCCCATCATAGTGCATAATAGGAGAAGGTATTTTGGAATTAACTTGTTGCATGGCTACTTGCTGATGTGGACTTAGATTGAGAATAGGCTTAGTAACAATGTCGAATTGCTGTCCCGACTCGGAAACAATGTGACGGTTAGCCCTCTCAACAGGGTTGTCTCTTAGACTGTCAGATATACTTCTATTCAAATCCATAGGAAATCCTCACCTTTATGAAGGGGGTTTGACTATAAGAAGGTATGCTCAGACCATACACTATACGGTTCTGTTTATAGCCCACCCCACAGCACGAAAGAAATATGATACGGTCAACCCACACTAAGCATTTGTCGGAGAACTCATTGATTATGAGAGAATTAAAGCCAATAAGCCTCATTCGTTATGAATAAGGCGAAACACTTAAATAGGTTATAGCGCGTAGGATAGGTAAGGTAATGGAATGAAGGACGAAAAAGACATTTACTCAGATAACGATATGTGGAATAGGGAATCAACTGATTCAACTGATACTGAAATTGAATTGCCTCGCGAAATAGGTAAATCTGGAGTGCCAGAAAGTTATAATTGTAAATGTGGTAACAACAACCATTCAGATTTCCATGTGGACGATAACAAGGGAGAGGTTTCCTGTAACCAATGTGGAACTCTAATTCTTGAAAACATGATTGACCCTTCTGCGCCCACACGCAGATTCAGTTCCTCAGACCCCTCTGTGGACAACGCCCATTATGGCGCACCTGCGAGCAACCTCTTTGCAGACAAAGGGTTGAGAACCACTTTCAATCCTATGGAGGCCAACCGAAAGGACAGGCAAAAGTCCTTTATCCTCAAGCGGATAAACCAACAAACTGTTACTAACAAGGAGAGAAACCTTGCGGTCGCTCTAAGAGATATTGAAAGAGTGATAAGCAGAGGTGGTTTAACTAAGTCTGTTCACCAAGCAGCAGTTAATGTCTATCGTGATGCGGTGGATTTACAGTTAATTCGTGGTCGCAGCATTGAGGGTATGGTGGCCGCATCTATTTACACCGCTTGTCGAATCCAAAATGTTCCTCGCTCATTAGATGAGGTAGCAGATTTAACTCGGACAGGGAGAAAGGAGATTGCTCGCAATTACAATACCTTGAAGAAGAATATAGTCCGACTCAAAAGAATGCCCCCTACAACCCCAGACCAATATCTTAAAAGATACATTTTCTCCTTGAATCTTTCTCTGCAAGTGGAGAACCGAGCCAATGAATTGTTGAAAACTTGCTTTGAGGGTGGAATGAATCAAGGTAGGAATCCTATCGGAGTTGTAGCGGCTTGTATTTACATCGCTTGTGTGGATTGTGATGAACGAAGAACTCAAAGACAAATCGCTCGCAAGTTGGAGATAACTGAGGTGACCATTCGTAATCGCTACAAGGAAGCGATGAGTATTTTGAATGCAGAAAAGAAAAAGGCTGAACTTGAAAATGGGTCAGAAAATGCCGCATAAAGAAGAACGCATTATCAGTAAAAGCCGCGAGGCTTCGCGTAAATCAGATTGTCATATTGGAATGAGTGCAGTAATAGTGAATAAGCACTATATTGTCTCTGTCGGATATAATCGAAAGAGATTTTTCCACAAGGGACTAACTTCCATTCATGCTGAAATTGATGCTTTGAATCGAGTTAAAGATAAATCTTTGAAGGGGGCTACTATGTTTATCACAAGATATGGAAATAAGGACAGGTCGGGTGGCTCAAGATTGGCAGCCCCTTGTAGGAATTGTAGTCAAGTATTGCGTAAAGCCATGAAGGAACAAGGTTTGAAGTCGGTTTATTACACCACCACACCTACTAATCCCTCTAACGAACAAGTTATTTGGAAAGAATGGTCACCTATGGAAAAAGGCTATCAAAGGGCAAGACATTCTTTAGGGGCTTAAACGCCCCCATTTAGGCCATCCCACACTTTTGCCCAGAATCCCTTTGGCTTGTGTGAAGGTAAAGTCATCATAGGTTTCATTGGTGTTCCTGAAACACATTCTCCTGTGTTCGGGTCACGACTAAAGCCAGCATTACATTGACAATCTTGAGTCTGACTGTCGTATCTTTCATTAACCCCGCTACAACCGTGATAGTTTCCACCTGTTCCGCTTGTTCCACCCCTACCGTAAAGACCCTCTTGAGTAGCCCCATCGGAAGTTTGACTAACACCCGTATCAACAGGGGTTAAGTTCTGAGAATCATCGGTGTTTTGTTGTGTGGAAGAAGTGTCTTGGGCTACGCTGGTAACAACAGGCATTAATTCACTATCATCACCATCACAATACTCATCATAGCCCATCCAACAGAGTTGTCTTCGACTGTTAGAATCTGGATTATCACAATCGCCAACTGCACACCAAACAGTTTCCACAGCAGGAACATCGAATTCCCAATTGGTGACAACCGTAGTGCGACCTTCAGGAGCAGCACCTATGCCCATAAAGACAGGTTCTTCACCATCACTAATCCATGTGGATTCTCCTTCCACATAATTATCATCGTCATCCCAATATCCTGTATTAGTTATAACCTCTCCATCTTCATCAAGACCTCCTGAGTAATTAGCACTATACCATGCTCTTACGCGGTCAGAGTAAGAGTCTTCTAACTCAGTTTGTTCGTCTATTACAGATTGCTCGTCTTGAGTGTAGGTAAATTGTAATTCTCCCTCTTCATTAGAAGGAGCAGTATCTCGTTGCTCACGGAAAACTCTTTGTTGTATCTGAGTGTATCGCTCCCATAGAGTAGGTTCAGGAATAGCAGGAGAATTATCCATCTCACCTATGTTAAGGGCAATTGGCTGTGTTGAGGATATTGGGCTGTCGTTGAACATTTGATTATCGTAAGGGTCATCACCAAATGTGTTTCTTCTCCATGTCGCTTCTCCAATTGCATCCCACCAGCGAGTCGTGACTTCTCCTATTCCTTCTCTGGAAAGAGCGTATTCTCTCTGCTCTTGAGTTTGCCCTGTAACATCGCCCCACCTTCGGTCATCAGAAACTTGGTGCATTAAAGTTGTTTGGCGTTGGAAAAGAACTCTGTCGTCATCGTCTTGAAGGTCATCAGGTAATGCGTCACCGTAAGTAGTGCGAGCAGAAGTTAAATCGTCTTGAACTCCTGATTCACGATTTATTATATTTTGTCGGAAATACCCCACCCATGTTTCCACATCTTCCAAAGTATTAAATCGGAAACCATCATCACGAACACATTCATTTTGCTGTGTCGCATAATTCCACCTTTGTCTTTGACCTTCACCACAAGTCACGGCTCTTGTCATCATAGCGTTAAAGTGCTTAGGTTTGAGAGGATTAGAGTTTATATCGAATGGCGAACTTCCAAAACTCATGTTTAAGCCTCCGAAGGTGTTAAGGTTTTGAAGACTTTAACTGCGGCGGCTACCCCAAGAATCGCGACTACGCCAAAGACACCTTTCCCTAATGAGGTTAATGTCCAATCCCCTGTTTCTCCATCAAATAACACTCCTGCGGGATTTTTAACAAAGTCAAAGAAATCCGAAAATATTTCCAACATATCTTTTCCTGTGACGAAACCAATAATACTCATTACAGTCCAAATCAACCCTGCACCTAAACTCAACCAACCAATGTTTTTTGCCGCACCTGTGGCAGAGTCCAAATTTTTCAAAGTCATAGAATCCCAAACTTTTCCAAACCATGCTCGACCACCATCGGCTTTAGCAAAATGAGGTGCAGCCATAATTTCGATAATAGCCTTGCGTTGTGCAGGACTGAGTTCGTCTATATTCCTAAAGAAATTATCACCATTTGGAATGCTGGACTTTATCTTCACTTGCAGGTCAGGGTTAGCCTTGTAAAAATTGCGTAAAGCAACTTGACTTGCTTCATCTCCTGAATGAAGTTGCTTCATTACCTTGCTAAACTCTTGCGGATTAGATTTAGCAGTTTTGACTAATCCTTTTTCAAGGGCTTCTTCAGGAATGTTATCTATCTCCGAGAGAAACGATGCTTTAGGTATATTTGCACCATTACTTAGATTTAAGGCTTGTGAAATAATCTGAGCCTTTTGATTATCTCCCATCGAGGCTACTGCATCCTTCATAATATTCTTACGAAATGCGGCAGTAGCACTTGTTTCAGCCGCTTCACCCGCGACTTGTTTGATTGCATATCTAAAAACTGTTGACATATCTTCACACCCTATGCTTGGGGTGCGTCATCTGATTCTTCAGAAGGGGCTTCCGAATCAGGAGCGTCATCCCCGTTTATCTTAGTATTCGCCCAATGACGGTAAGCCATTCCTGTGACAAAGGCGGCTGCTACTCCTACTATTCCTCCATAGGAGTTTATATCTTCTGCACCAAGATTCTCGGTAACGCCGTGACCGAGTGGGGCTTCGACTCTAACACTCTCGACACCGTTAAAGTCGTCAAGAGAGGCTAAATCTCCTCCGAAGGCTTCTGCACCGAAGTCTGATATGTATTGTTTAAGTTCAGCATCTCTTTCATCACTCGTCTTGAACCACTCAACATCGGAAACTTCCTCACCATCCATGTATTCGATTCCATAGATTAAACCATCATTGTCATCGTCTTTTCCTTCCCACATAACTGCGGAAGCAACTTCCATACTCTCTGCGGAAGCACCGAATGGTGTGTAATCAGTTTCGGCTGTGATTGCGCCTATGACTTCTCCCATTCCATCAGGCTTAAAGGTTTCTTCCATATAAGATTCTGCACCCTTATCCTCACAACCGCAAGCGGCGAAGGTTTCAGCGCACTTCACACAAGATTCTGCGGAAACGCCGAAGGGAGTGAAATCGGTGGAGGGTGTCATTTGACCCATTATTTGACCTGTTCCTTCAGGAAGAACCATTCCATCCCAGACTTCAACATCTTGGACAGCGAGATTTTCAGCCGCATAGCCGAATCGAGTGTAAGGAATTCCATCGGAAGTCTGACCAATGATTGCGCTTGCATCAGGCTCATTAGGCATTGGGTCTGCGGATTCTTCCGCCGAAGCACCGAATGGTGTAAAGTCAGTTTCAGGTATCGCTTGTCCTACGATAGCACCGCTTCCTGCTGGAATGTTCATTCCATCGTGAATCTCAACATCGGCTACTGCGAGGTTTTCTTCAGCCTCAAAGGATTCTGCCCACATATCATCCATCTCATCATAATGTTTCTTACAAAAGAACTCGTTAATGTCGCCAAGGTGCATCTTTTCGTATGGGTCTGAACCCACTTCATATTCCATCAAAATATCCTGAAGATTGACTGTGGCGGGTGCGGTGCATTTCCGACAGGTCTTTCCCCATCCTTCTGCACACATACAACTTTCATTTGCGCCACAGGCACAGGATTCTGCTGAAGCACCGAATGGTGTGAAATCAGTTTCAGGTATCGCCTGTCCGATGATAGCACCGCTTCCTGCTGGAATGTTCATTCCATCGTGAATCTCAACATCGGCTACTGCGAGGTTTTCTTCAGCCTCAAAGGATTCTGCCTTCATATCAGCCTTACCTGTTACGGGTGTAGGGTTAATTCTCTCGACTGAGAACTCAGAAGCCATTTCTTCGGCATCGAAAGATTCAGCCTTGAATGGTTTATCACAGTTCCGAAGTTTCTCAATTCGCACCTCGATAAATTTCTTGGCATTTTCCTTAGCCTTTTTACTGCTACGGTAAGTTTCCACACCATCAATATAAAAAGATAGGGCTTTACCGTCTTGCCCTCCAAATAAGACAGGGAATTTTCGACTATTAGCAGGGAATTCAAGTTCAATTTTTCGACCGTCAGCATTAAAAAGAGTTATAGTAATAACTTCAAAACCATATTTCTTATCATCAGAAACAATGTTTAAGCATTCATAACCTAAGTCATCAGTTTCACCCTTCATGTAAAACAAGCCACAAGGGTAGTAAGTCATACATTCGTCAGCAGTAACCTTTCCTTTGATAGTTATTTTGGATTTAGCGAAATCACCCTCACGGTCGTTATTCCAAACATCATCGGAGTATAGAAGGATTGCATCATAATTTTTTGCCATTTAATTCACCTACCTTTATTTTATCGTTCAACTATAAGAATACTTACCTACGCCTCAATCTTAGACTATCCATCCCACTTCGACTTGCGAGGGAAATACTTTGGTCACCATAGCCAAAGATGTTATAATCCTGTTGCCATTGGTGTCGCGATTTGGTTTCCGTTCCATTAGTGTAATAACGGTCATTGTCGGGATTGTCTAACATAAAAGTAAATGGATTGTAAATTAATGGGCTATCGCGCCCGTAAGAAAGATACTGACCTTCAGGAGTAACTACTCCCCCTGCTTCATCAATAACCGTTGACACGATGGAATTGGTTCGCGGTTCAACCAAAGGGTAAGTAGGCATTTCGTTGTTGTAGCCTACCTCATTCCAACTATCGGTGTGAGGTTCGCTTAAATCTAACTCGGTTAAAGTTTCCAATCCATTTGGAACTCTGTTAGCAGGAAAATAAAACACAGGAATTTCCTCTGCACTAAACTCCCCAACAGGAACACCACCTGTGGGCGTAGCGTATGAACCTGCAACAGCAGTTCCATCAAGTTCCACAGGATTTCCTTCATGGATGCGATAAGGTAAGTTAAGGATGCGAGCAGGGCCAGAGCCAAAAGCCGTATCATAATTAAGTGTGGTTAAAGCAGGTCGGCTGTATAGAGGAGCATCAGTAGGCAAATGAGCCTGTCCGTCAAATACGAAATCTCTAAAAAGTGAACCTTGCGCCCCTTCATAAAGAGCGTAAGGTATAATGGTCTGAGCGGCAGTAGCCGCATACTTCATCCTCTCAGCATCAGCAGGAAAAACATCAGAAGGCTGTTTCACTTCTGCAAGCATACTTTTGGATGCTGCTTTAGAAATCAGCCAATAGCCGCCTCCAACGGAAGCCGCAAAGATAAAAGCATTCTTCAAAATCTCTTCTCTCGACATGATAACCACCCTCACTTGTCGGTTTGACTATAAGAAGGCTCGGTTTTAATCAAAAATTTATCGTCCGAAGGGAGATATTAAATTTACAGTCGTAGTTCCAATTAAATCTGCGGAAGAAATATTTAATTCAGTCTTAGGAAAAGCGCGGCTGGCTGTCCTAAGCATAGAATCCAACTTAAAATCACTAATTTGAGAAGGTTTTGGAGTTTGACCAAAGTTCTCAGGAGTCATCCCTGCGGAAGAAGCAGTTCCTTCAGGTTTAGAGGAATAAGGATTAACGAGATGAGGGTCACTTTCCGCAGCAAGATTAAAGTTCTGAGCGGTTTTCCCTGTGCGTCCGATAACCGACATTAAAGGGTTAACTGAACCGTGTTGATGATATTTAATTATCTCATCCTCTGCGAAGTCTTCATAGGATTGAACCCCCTCATCAAATGTTATGACCCCGCGAGGGCGGTCTTCATCTCCAAGAGGTAATAAATGGTCAATATCGAAAAACTTTCCACTTCTTTCCACCATTTTATCCACCTCTGTTACTGCTGTTACCCAAGAAAGGGCTAAATGAATCATAGACATAGGAAGTAGTGGTATCATAACATTCACTTCCTTGTCTTACGACCTCCTTATTTTCCCGTCACCTTTTGATAAATTAAGCCTAAAACTCCTGCGGCTATACCAAATCCAATTGAAACTGCGGTGAACCCAACGGCTGCACCTGCTCCAAGTTTAACGCCTGTCTTGAACTTGTCATCTTCGTCCACTTCTATTATCCATCCTTTCACACATTTTTCACAAGTTCTTCCCAAGGTGGAAGCATCATTAGGGAAATAATAACCGAAACCTTGACAGACCCTACATTCATCGTTTTCTGAATCAAACATAGAATCAATCGCTATCACACCTCCAAACTTGGGGTCGGATGCGGCAAATGATTCTGCCCCATGAATATCAAGCATGAGTGATTTAATGTATCGGGAAGCGTCTGAACGGTTCATAGCCTTATCAATACGACCTCCGAGTTTCCTAATGCGGTAGCGTTGTCGCTCGCTGATAGGCATATCGTAAGAAGCGAAGGATTCTGCACCGAAGGATGTTCCATATTTACCATCCCCATCTGTTCTAATGAAATCTCCACCTGCGGATTCATTAGTTTCATTTTGAGTTTTCATTACGCCGTAGTGTGAAGGTTTAATTTTATAACTCCTTTGAAAATTACCTTTACCCGTAGGTAAGGTGAAATAGTCAATTTTACCGTCTTTATTAATCATCATTTCCATGAAATCTGAATCGCCGTAATTGTCAAAATCAGTTGTTCCTACTGAAACAATCATTGAACCATCATCAAAATTAGAACTTGAAACCATTAGTTTTTCACCATCTATTTCAACCATTCAATCACCTCATGCCTTTAAGATTGCCAGAAAATCCTTGCCTTTCCAAGCCATAATTCCTAAGCCGACAGCCGCCGAAGCCAAAACACTTCTCTCGTTATCGTTAGGGAAAAAATAAGCGTCTTCAAAAGCGGTCACGGCTCGCCAAAGCGAAACTGCACCTACAAAAACGAAAATACCGTCTGATAATCCGAATACAGGGTCGTCCGACATATTTAATCACTCACGGTTTTCATCATCTTTAGATAAACTTGAAACTGCACCCATAGCAAATCCTCCGATAATTAAACCACTCATAATACCAAGAACAGCACCAAAACCTTTCTCGATACTGTTTGTTAAACTTTCAGCACCATACATTCCAGACGGAGCATAATCCATATTGGCTGTGAATTGTCCTACAACATGACCATCGCCAGCAGGAATTGAATCGTAAGTTTTAACCACTCCTCGTTGAGTAGTTGTCGCACCTATGCGCGTTGGAACAGATGGGCCGACTTCAGCACCGAAGGATTCTGCCCCTCTCAAGTCAAAGTCCTTGAATTCGTGGGAATATGGAGTTTGGCACATCGCTATGAATTCTTCTGCGGGCATATCAAATGAAACATACGCCTCTTGCCCGCACTTATCACAATAGATTCCAAAGTTTCCATATACTGTTTCATAATCATTCGTCAGAGAGTTCTCCTTAACAGGCCCACCCATCCACTTGTGACTACCATATTTTCCTGTCTCCATACTTTGACATTTTCCTTCAGCACCGAAGGATTCTGCATCATAGATTTTATCACCATATTCGTCATATCCTTCGGGGATTACTAACTCAACTCCTTTTCCACACATAGGACAATGAATTGATTCATAATCATAATCATATCCTACATTATCCCAAACATCCTTTAGGCCCGTCATTAAATGAGTCATTCCACCCTCATCTCCACATTTTGCACACCTAAGTTTCACCTTATCATAGAAGCCCCAATCAGCATTGAAGGATTCTGCCTCCCAATAAGTATCTAAGTCTTCTTGAGATATGTCAAACACATCCATAATTTCATCATCACTTGTTTCACCCAACAAATATTCCATCACATGAGCGCGATAATTACCTGCGTATGGGCCATGCCCTTCAGCACCGAAGGATTCTGCATCAAAATCCTCATGTTCCCAAATCAAATCTTGAATGTGACCTGAAAGTAAATGGCCATTGGAATCATTTTCCCAATCCTCTAAACCTTCTTCCTTTGCCGCCCTCATGCGAGCCTCAATAAGTTCGCCAATCTCCATGCTCTCCTCGTTTATGGAAACATATTCTCGTAATTCGGGATAAGCGGGGGGAAGATTTTCAAAGGATTCTGCATTAAAACCGAGGCTTTCAGCCCTGTGTTCATATTTCCCATCCTCAAACCACTTGCGTAGTTCAGGATAACGCGCGAAGACCTTCTTGCGAACTTCAGGAGCATCAGCCTTGTTATCAGGCCATGTTGAATAGATTAAAGCCAACTTCCCATGAGTTTCGTTTCCAATCGGATAAGCCTTCCTCTTAGGGAAAACATACGGGCCTCTGCGTGGAGTCCCTTCATCCCAGACCTTCTTTTCAGCCATGAAATCAACTCCGCCTATTTCAGCGTTTTCTCTTGGTAAATCCAAAGCAGGACTGTCAGCAGGAAGATGCAAACCATCATCCATAGGACTTATTCTTGGGTCTGCTGGTAAAGGACTTGATTCTGCTCGATTACAAGCGCAGTTTCCGCCACACGCACAACCCATTTATCTCACCTATCCATCCTATTCTGTTTTTCCAGCGAGGGAACTCATCATTCCGCCGACCCAACCAGCAAAGGCCAGACCACCGATGACTCCGAGTGTAGCACCCATTCCCATCTTGAATCCGCTTGTAACATCGCCTTCAGCCGCAGCCAAAGGAGCGTAAGTATCGTGGAGAGTCATAGAACCGAAAGCCCTACCATCGCCTGTTGGGTAAAAACCACCCACCGCGTTCTCAAAGTAATCTGCGTTCTTATCCATAGTTCTTACGCGGGAGTAGGCTCTTGCACCATCATACTTCTCAGTTCCCTTTGACTCATCTCTGCGAGCCTTGCGGGATTGCTTCATCTTGGACTCCCTTCGGGACATTCCAAGTGACTCATCGAGTTTGTCGTCATATCCTTCGGCTGATACGCCAAAAGGAGTGAAATCAGTTTCAGGAGTTGCTTGACCTACAATAGAACCTGTTCCTTCGGGAAGAACCATTCCATCGTGAATCTCGACATCGGCAACTGCGAGATTCTCTGCTCGCCTCTCATCGCCCATCTGTCCAAATCCGCTTTGTTCATTCTGGTCTTTCGCCTTTCGTGCGCGGTCTTGTTTGAGGCTTCTGCCCACATTAACATTAGAGATAAACTCTCCACTTGCATTTCGCGCTACATATCTATTTCCAAATCTCTGTCTTTTACCGTATTTTCTTACCATAAGAACACCTACTTATCCGTATGAAGCGAACAGACTATAAGAAGATTGCTATTTCAACACTCAAAATGGATTGAGTGGTGTAGTGCGCGAATCACTCACCAGAAGCAAAGAATTAGGTTTGTAACTTGCAGTATCTCGGCTTACAGGAGGTTTAGATTTAACAGGCTTGTAGTTAAAGGCATTCCGCGCTGTGACAGGGGTTGAAAGTTTTATTCCACGATAGGAATCTGTATTGCGATACATATCATAAACCGACGGGCCGATAGAACCTGTGCGGCTTAAACTGTAAGAATCAGCCAACTTTTCCTGATTGATGAAATGTTTAACTTCATTTCCATTATTGTAATGAGTTGCTCCTTCTCCGAAAATCGAACCTTGTCCATTAGGGCCAACTTTAGTAGGGTCATATTCAACGGTGGAGATAGAATCACGCAAGTTTTCCATAATCTTCTGTTGACGATTAAAATACCTATCGCCCATTCCCTCATAGTCCATTTCAACAGTTCTAAGGTGAGCCATAGTGATTCCTCTATCTCTAATAAACGGTCAGACTATTTTATGCTTTGGATTCCCAATAAGCCAGAATCCCACCCAGAACCGCACCCGCACCAATCATTCTCTTGGTATCAGAAGGCAGAGTAAAGCCTGTCGCCCCACCCTTTTGAATATCTCCTCTGTGTCCAAAACCACTCCTCGCAGGGGTCTTGGACTTGTTTCTGCGGTCTGCTTTCAGGCTTGCGCCCACTCCTACATTGGAGATGAACTCGCCTTTGGTGTTTCGGGCTACATAGCGGTTTCCGAAGCGTTGTCTTTTACCGTATTCTGCACCGAAGGATTCTGCATCAAAATATTCATCTAAACCGCATTCACATTCATCTTCGTTGTAAGTGCAAGTGTCGCAGATGTATTCCCATTCAGAGAACACAGGTGGCTTGCCTGTGCCGTTCCCGCCCCTTGCTTCTTTCTCTGCCCATGCTACCCCTGTGCAGTAGCCCACACCCTCAACATAATACACGCCTATGGGGGAAAACCCTTCTTTCCGCAAAGGAGGGGATTCTCCATATTTTTCGTGGTCTGAATCTAAGTCATGGAATTGCGCGGAGAATGATTCTGATTCGGCAGCCATTTCCTTTTTCCATCGTTTTGCGACCTTTTGACTTACCATATCATGTGATTCACAACCTGTGCGGTCAAAATGTGCGTGTGTTTCTTTCAAACGGCAAGCATCACAAATATGTTCATCACACCGACTACAATAGCGGAATCCCTTTGCAGGTCGCCTTGAAGGGAAGGCGGAAACTCTTGATAATCTGTGGCCGCCCGTGACAGAGCCATCCTTCTCCTTTTCTTTTCCGCATGAATCACATTTCACCATAATGTGTTCGGCTTCAAATGATTCTGCTTCATATTTGTCCTGATTTTTTTCTAACCAATTGATGACCTTTGGTTCATCGTAATGGTCGGCAATAAACCAAGACATTTCTTGAGCATCTTCAGGGTCAATATCAAACCGATAACAAAACTCAAAGTAAGCCTTTGTGCCTAAGTTTTTAACCCACTCATTCATTTCATCAACAGTTATTTCATCTTCAACCCCGAAGGATTCTGCCTCTAAATCATAGTCCCAAATACCTACAAACCTATACCCATGATTACAATTCAAACACACATAATCTTGTTCGTTCCACTTATAATTGCGCTGTCGGTGCATAGGTTCATCACATTCACCACAAACAAAAATATTCGTTTGTTTCGGAACATATTCAGCACCGAAGGATTCTGCACCCCCTCCTGTTCGCCTTGCGTGTCGTGCATCATATTTTGCTTCAGCGAACCCTGCGCCTTCAGGGTAATCTTTCCACCCACTCTTTTTCTTCTTAGCAAGAGATAGGGCTTTACGCTCGGCTTGACTTGGATAATCTTTACCTTTGACTTTGAAATCCTGTTTTTGATGTGTGAGTTTATCCACAGACACTTCCCAATCAGCACCGAAGGATTCTGCCTTTTGGTCAGGGTATAGACAATCGAAACAAGTGGGCTTATCCCAATCCCACTCATTATTTTCATCTCTTTGATATGCACTACATTCTTTACAGACTTCTTCCTTGCAGACTACGCACTCAATTGGGAAGTATTCGCTTTCATCGAAAACATTCTCACACTTAGAACATTTTTCTTCGTCTGTTTCTGCCCCTCTAACTTCAAGGTTCTGATGGCCTGAGTAGTTAAGGCTGGCTTGGTTAAAGTCGCCGTGAATAGCGGAACTCTCTGCAAGTTCCTTTCCAGAGAAACTGCTAAGTGCCGTATCGCCCTTGATAGGCATTAAAGCACCCGCGCCCGCGTAAGGGGCATTGAAGGATTCTGCGGCTTGCTCTTTCTCCTCACAAGGATAGCACCGACCTTCATGCTGATTATAACAAGTCACACACATTTTATTCCCACAAGAAGGATTCTCTCGCTGATAGTGATAGTGAGAATTGATACAATTCTGGGGTAGGGAAGACTTTTCATTATCCCCACACCAACTGCACCAATATTCTTGGTTTAAGGGAACAAAATCAGCCTCAAAGAATTCATGGGATTCAGGGTAATTATGTTGGCAATCATAACAAAGCCACGATTTATCGTTTAATTGCCACGCATTCACATCTTTAGGACAAATATCTTCACGGCAATCTTTACACATCGAACCCGTAGCGTGACAATCTCCACACAACCTACAATCCACACAATGAATTTCATTACCGCATCCTTCACGGCAAGTTTCGGCGGAGAAGGAGGCTTCACTCATCTGAGTCACCTCTAAGGAATGGGCCTCGCAGTTTATCTGGGAGGCCGTGTCCAAAGAGGCCCATATACAAGAAAGCGGTTCCCGCGAGTAAAGCCGAATGCTTCAAAGCAATATCAGTTTCCTGTCCATAAAGTTTCATAGCACCTAAACCAACCAATCCAATAACAACGGAGTGAACTCCCATGTCTGAGATAGAGTCGCCCATCATGCTCTCAGCGTTCCAAGCGTAGTCTGAACGGTCAATGTAATCTCCACGACCGCCGCCAACACGCTCGGCATCTTCATAGAAAGGTTTTATGATAGGATAGCCTTCATTGTATGTTTGAGCCATTTTCATCATCTCCTTCAAGGTTGTATATCAGCGTTATCCACTTCGGCCTGTTCGTCTTGCTCCTCGTCTGCGCCGCCTGTGTAGGTAGGACAGACATTAGAGTAGTGAGTATCAGCATCAGACATGATACTGTCACCAAACAAAATGTAATTGCCAAGTAGTGCGGCTGTTCCTGTTCCAACACCCATAAGGGCTGAGTCCTTGAAGCCATCTTTCTTTAACATGAAGTGGGCTGCACCTGCGCCAAGAACGGCGAAAATTCCACCTACTTGAAGACTCTTGTTTAAGCGAGCCTCACGCGAATAAGTTTCTGGGCTGGCTGTGCAGAAATCAGGAGAATCTGCGTTCTCATCATCGCCTTCTGCGTTAAGGGTTTTATTTCCACAACAACTCATTTACTCACCTCAAAACTCCTTGAAGACATCTGAAGGCATAGTGGAGGGGTCAAAAACTTGTTGAGTTGGGCCAGCAACAGGGTTGTAATCGTATTTAACGGGTGCTGGTGCTTCCTCGTTTGCTGGAAGTCCACCTTCTCCACCTTGAAAACTAACTTCTCCAATATTATAGTGGGCGGCTTCCTCAATCTCTCTGCGAGCGATTCTGTTTTCAGCCGAGAATCCTCCTAATAGGGATTTACCCATGTCCATTATCTTGTCCCAATGATAGCCTATCAGTAAAGCCCCGCCGAGAACTGCTATGGATTTCATTGTTTTCATTTCATCAGCCATTGTAGCACCTATTTTTAAGTTAGCAGAAGGACTATAAGAAGGCTTGGCTTTTGATTCCGCCCAATAATCCCGCAAGTAGTCCCATGAACTCGATTCGTCATAACTTAAACGGCCTTGTGGCCCTGCCGCAGAATCTATTAAATCCCTCAAGGAATACTTTCCCAGAATGGGTGGGCCTTCAGAATCTCCAAACCCATAGGCGTTAAAGTCTTCCGCTCTCCAATGACCGAGCATCCGAGGAGTTATTCTATGAAGCATAGTGGTTCGTTTCTTAAGCAGAGTTTGTTCTTTACCTTGTTGATGCTTAGGGTGATAATTAGTGAATCGGTTTATCTTGGGTTTAATGGTGATATACAAAAAGTCCTTTCCTTTAGGTTTAATACTGACTACTTGGGAGGAATAGCCTCTGTTCCATCCAATCCAATCACCCGATTTCAAAGTTTCTGCTCTAACGGCTGTTACGCGACCTACTCCTTGAAGGTGAATCCAATTCTTCCTGAAATCCTCTCCTCTGAAATCTTCGTCGTGTGAATAAGGATTTTCGGTAGCGAAGTTCTCTGCACAGTCTTGACAAGTCATTAAGTCTGCTCCTTCAGAATCATAAGTAGGAAATAAACAACAGTTATGCACCCACTTTTTACATTTCTCACATTGAGTGTTAGAGATGCGACTTGTTTGATAACCTTTCGCTCCGCACCTTTGACAAGGTATCTTCAACGGAGATTTCTTCAGACTAAATGCTCCAAAATGATGCTCAACTTCTTGTTTTTCTTTTTGACCCCATTCACTTAAGGGTATATCACCGTGTTCTTTTATCTCATCATTTAACCAATCGGTAAATGAAGCGTTAGATTGATGTCCTTCTCCTGAGTCTTCATCATGCGCCCAATCACGAAAAGACTCAGAGTTTAACGGGTGGGGAGACATTAAACCACCTTACTCTCCGAAATTTTTTCTTTCACTCCACTTGGAAACTCCCCAAAGTCCAGCCCCTAAACCTATTAATGAGGCTATAAGCAGTTGTGAAAACATCATGTCTTGATTAATCTGTTTCCTTGTGGTATCGGCTTTAGCCCGAATTGAGTTTTTAATAGTTCTATCTATCTGATACCCTCTATTTATAGCACTATGAGTGGCATGAGAAGCGAAGGATTCTGCCCCATATTCTCTATGGTGTCTGCGAGCGCAAGCCATACAATAATCATCCCACCCTTGAGAGAAGTTTTTCAAATCAGTCGTTTTACAATAACTACACATTTTACTTTCAGCACCGAAGGATTCTGCACTCCACACGCAATCACACAGTTGACGCTTCTTATATGGCCCTCTGGAAGAATGAGGATTGAGAATTCCCCCACACTCATTACATTCCACATCTTGAGTTTCATATAGATTTTCCAAATCTTCTTGAGTCATATCCGCACCGAAGGATTCTGCCTTTCCAATGTAATTACCATCATCGTCAAACGGCCCAATTGTATGTTCAAAAACCAACCCACAACCTTCACAAGAAGGGTCGTCTTCTCCAACACAACCTGCACAGGCTCTTATATCACAACTTTGACAATACCAAGTGTCGTGTTCTGCGATTCCTGTTGGGCCTTCAAAAACATAATCACAACAAGCGCAATCTGCGGTATCGTCTTCACCGTAGCACCCTTCACAACCTCGACATCCATCTTCAGGACAGGTGTAGGTATTCGCTCTGGTGCTATATTCTGCCCCTAATGTTTCAGCCCCGAAGGATTCTGCTTCTTTGCATGAGCATGATGAACCCTCCCTCAATAATCTAATATCTGTCTTCCCGCCATGAGGATTCCGAAAATCAACCATGAATCTTCCTGTGCATTCATCTTTCCAAACAATTCTTCCATTGGGTGTGAACCCTGCAATTCGTCCTTTACCTCTATGGGCTTGGGGGCCGCAAGAATAGCAACCGTAAGGATAATGAAACTCTTTTTCACTTCCACATTTACATTTTAACAAATTGCCTTTGTATCTTACACCCTCATAACTTCTATGTTTTATACCATGATAAGAACCCGAATGAATATCCAAATCATCATCACCTTCGGCGGAGAAGGATTCTGCATTTATTTCTTTTCCATCAGGATGATACACGCAAGGTTCATTCTTTTCATTCCACCAACCACATTCGGTTAATGCCCCATCTTTCCAAACCATTACAGAGCATGGTGTTTCAGCCCCGAAGGATTCTGCACTTGATAATGAATTATCAAACAAGTATTCATCCCCTGCGGCCACTTGTTTCGGTGTATTACATTTAGAACAAGCAAACACATAATAATCTTCTCTTGTGAGCATCATGTTATGATTTGTTGATGCTCCACATTTTTCACAATTAGTCCACCATGTTTCGGCGGAATATGATTCTGCTCGCTGGTCAGCAGGAACACGCCCTCGCTCCTCAAAGTAGGCTCTCTCAATTCCACCTAACATCGAGCCTTCAGGGGGAATCCAAGTTTTCTTGTCCTTTAAGTCAGGCCACTTAGAGTTTAACACTTCTAAATGCTCAGGGTCAGTAGGAGAACGCACCTTTAAGTCAAAAGATTGTGTAATCTCAAAAATCACGCCTTCTAAACAAGCATTAGTTGGATAGAGGCCCGTATATTCGTGGTGACCACTAATTACTCTTTGGTCGTAAGCGTCCCTATCCATACCGACAATCACCCCGTAGTTGTCTTGAGCATCGAACATAGATTCATCCGAAGGATTCATAGTGGAACGAAGAACTACTAACAAAGGCTTTCTAATCTCTGTATAATACTCTTTCCATTTGCGAACCACCTTTCGATAAGTAGTGTCATAATCTCCATGTCCTCCTGAAACCAAGAGGATAGCAACATCAGCAGGTTGAGATATAATTTCGTTAATCTCGGAGATTAACCCAACCGAATCTCCCAGAACCACTTCAACACCTTCGGCTTCCTCAAACATGAGTCGTGCTTCATCTGCTAAAGTGTTTGTCCACCCACCTTTACGCTTCTCACGCTGTTCCGTAAAACCCGTCTTAAGAGGTGTTGGAGAGTATAAGTCCAAATCTAAGAGTTCCACAGGAATCTGATAATAACGGAAGCGGTCTTCTAAGAGGTTCATCATAGTGGATTTACCAGAGTGAGGGGGGCCACCAATGATGATGCGGAGAGGTTGGTCAACGGTGAACTCAATGTTGTCGCCACCGAGTCTTTCTCCAATATCCGCCATTTTAATCTCCTCTCGTTCTATACAGTCCTAATGCTACACCTATGGATGCTCCTAACACCATTAAACGAGTAGGACTAAATGAATCTATGCCTTCAGCATTCACAACTAAAGTTGATGCGCTTTCTTTAGGAGGTTCAGCATTACCTCGCCGATTTAGAGTCCAACCATGTGCGACTAACTCATCTTGTATGTGCTGTTTAGTATAAGATGATGAGTCCAACTCACGCAAAGTGGAGGTAATCGTCCATTCTAAATACTCTTTCTGGTCAGAGGTTAATGTTCCTTGTTCCTTTAATGCTTCCAACTCATAGAAAATTAAGAGAGGATTCGCGGCGGCAGAATCCACAGAAAACTCATGTCCACAGCCACAATAGCCTCTCCACTCATCATCCTCAAACGATTCATCCCAATCTTCACTCCCACAGGCGGGGCAAACACTATCACCTGGAAGTGAGTTCCCGTAATCCTTAAAACGCTGTGTAGCGGTTTCCGCACTCATGCGAGATTGAGCGATTGGGTCATAAACGACCTCTTGATAAGCGGCAGTTCCCTGCGGCCCTGCTATGGATGAAACGAGTTCTGCTTTAGTGTAAGAGGAAAGGTCTGGGGCTACTTTGTAGGA
>Ga0302132_10000343_pt1 | contig 25866 bp, 25 predicted proteins | sample CB9_321_MG_FD_203113 | JGI IMG/M metagenome (GOLD analysis project Ga0302132, IMG submission 203113) | Marine microbial communities from Western Arctic Ocean, Canada - CB9_32.1 | ecosystem: Environmental > Aquatic > Marine > Oceanic | place: Canada: Western Arctic Ocean | collected 2017-09-19
TATAGCCGAACCATTAATTCTGCCACGCAACTTAGCCTCAGTAAAAAGTATGAAACGGGAAAACTCACTATAAACCTAAATAATGGCTATCAAAATCTGCAATTCCCAGGGGCATTAAATAGCACAGATGAGCAACAAAACCCTTGGCAAGCAACTAGTGGCAAACAAGATTATGAAACCTATACCGCACAATTAGGCATAGATTGGCAGCAGGGAATAAATGAAAACTTAGACTTCAGCAATTATGCTGTTTATCGCCAAATGTGGGCAAATGGTGACTACCCAGATCCTAAGTCAGGGCTTGCTTTTACTCAGAACGCTCAACTTTGGAGTACTAGACCTGCTCTTAAAATTTATTCCAAATTTTATGGTAGAGCTCTGAGCACAATTATTGGCGCTGATTTATCTCACCAAACTTTTAGCCAAAGCACGACTATCCATCATGCAGAACAAAACAATATTGAGCCTTTTTTGCAAAGCGAGCTTAAACTAAATAAACAATGGAGCTTTGGTGGAGGGGCTCGCTTCGCTTATATTACTACTAATGGCAGTATCACATCTTTCGGATCCACCAAGCCACCTACGTTTAATAATGACATTTATACAACCTATGCCCTGAGCAGTTTTTTACAATATAAATGGACTCGGGCATTTAGCACGGCATTTGAAGTATCACGCGCCTATCAACTGCCCTTTATTGACCAATCATCCTTAACAGGACAAGGGACTACCACGACAACCTTTGGGTTGAAACCCCAAACTTCAATCAGTTATTCACTGAATAATAGCTATAATACAAAAAGTCTTTCATTGGGATTAGATCTTTATTTTATGAATACAGAAAATCAAATTTACTTTGATCCAACTGCAGTACAGCATAATAAAGGCGCTAATGTTAATCTAGATCCTACACGCCAATTTGGCGCAATAATAAACGCAAACTATCAACTGTTTACTAGGCTATCATTAGGTGGTAGCACCAGTCTTTTATACAATACCTTTAGATCTGGATCTCTTGATGGGAAACAAGTACCTGGGCAACCGAACCTGCAAGCTGAAACCCATTTCACTTTAAAGCTTACCGAGCGATTAGACTGGTATCTGCAAGAACAATACCACGGTACCCAATATCCTGATAGTGATCTTAAAAATGCTGGTGCGAAGGTTGCCCCTTATTGGCTCACGAATACTGCTCTAAATTACCACCTCAATAACTGGCGCATTCAACTTCGTATTAACAACCTATTTAACAAATATTATTATGATTACGTTACTGGTTATTCTGCTGGCAATGCTTTTAATTATTCTTATTACCCTGCAGACGGCATTAATGGGCACTTAAGTTTGACCTACACATTTCTATGAAAAATCATCGTGCCGTTCTTATTTCTCTAGCCATTCATCTTTTTTTGATTGGCATTGCTTTGGGATTTTATTTTTACAATAAAGAGCAAAATCCAATCATTATTAATCTTGAGCAGGCGCATATTGTTCAGGCAAGTATGATTGCACTTACCCCCACATCAAGACCATCCGAGCAAAAGCAGCCACAGCAAGAAAAGCCCCAAACACCAACCATTAAGACTCCTCCAACACTTTTAACACATCAATCACTGCCAACACACTCGAAAAAAAGTGAAAAAAAACCTTCCACACAAAAAGCAATAAAAGAGATCACCTCAAAAAATAATCTGACACAAAACGCGCAGTTAGCACAACAAGAGAACGCCATTACGCAAAAGATACTCAAATCACTCTATCATCAAATATCCACAGCAGTCAGCCAACTTGAAGTTGAGAATTCACTAATCATTGAGATAAAAGCAACGCTGCTTCCAGAAGGAAGGCTGATCAATATTTTCATTGACGGTAATAATATTTCACTTCAGACAAAAAGAGACGTCTCAGCCGTTTTAGAAAATATTCATATTCCAGAATTCTCTAAAAAATTGACGCATCCTATTAAAATTAAGATTCCCATCCGCATTGAAGATCGCTGGGATTAGGCTTCCAACGTGACAATTTTAGTCACCACTGAAAGCACTTCCATTGCCTGTTTTATTTCGGCCACAGAAGGTAATGAAGGCGCTATTCGAATATTGCTATCATAAGGATCTTTACCGTATGGAAAAGTGGCTCCTGCTTTCGTTAACTTCACACCGGCATCCGCTGCCATTTTAACAATTTTAGCTGCACAGCCAGGTTGCGTATCAAAACTGATGAAATAGCCACCATTAGGTTTATTCCATGTAGCATATTGGCTATCTTTGCCTAACTCACGAGTCAATACTGCATCCACCTCATTAAACTTAGGGGACAATATCGCCGCATGTTTATCCATTAATTGATGCAATCCTTCTGCGTTTTTAAGAAAGTTTATATGTCTTAATTGATTGATCTTATCATAGCCAATAGTTTGATTTGCCATTTGCTTGGTGAACCATACAACATTTTTATAACTACTCACAAACACAGAAACCCCACCACCCGCAAAAGTAATTTTCGACGTGGAGGCAAACATAAAAACACGATCTGTCGTGCCATACTTTTTACATGCCGCGAAAATATTTGCAAGCTTGTCATGTTTGGAAGTTAAATGGTGTACCGCATAAGCATTATCCCAAAATATTCTAAAGTCAGGGGCAGCCGTTCTCATTTTTGACAAACGTGAAACGGTTTCATCTGAATAGGTTTCACCTGTAGGATTACTATATTTAGGTACGCACCACATCCCTTTAATCAAAGGGTCATTTGCCACCAGCTCTTCAACCATATCCATATCTGGGCCAGAACCAATCATTGGAACATTTATCATTTCTATCTCTAAAGATTGACAAATATTAAAATGTCGGTCATATCCTGGAACGGGGCACAAGAATTTCACTTTATTGCTTTTTCCCCAAGGCAACACATCTCCAGGTAGAGGATGCAATATGGCCCTGACAACCGCATCATACATCAAATTTAAAGATGAGTTTCCACCCACCACAATTTGATCTGCATCCACATCAAGCACATCAGCAAACAAACGCCTCATTTCAGGCAAGCCTGATAGCAGGGCTGGAACACTATAATTACGATAGTCTTTGGCACCCTTGCCAAAATCCTCCGCTGAAACGTCATTCAATAACGCCATAGACAGGTCAAGCTGCTCAGAGGAAGGCTTGCCTCTGGTCATATCTAAATTTAGATTCGCTTGTAAATAAGTTTGGTATTGTTCTTTTAATTTCGTTAATTCTGACATGAGTTATTTCCTTATTAACCCCAAGGTGGTGAAACCAATAGATAGATATATATTGCGCTGTATAATAACGCAAAAATATAGGGCATGTAAACTTCCATTCTTTTTAATGGATTTTGTGCACCTTTTCGCTGAATCGCATCTTGCTCTGCTCTCCATATCGGGCTTGATGGTAAGCGCTTTTCAAGCTCTCCAATCACTTTATCTTTAATGGTCACCATATGTCTAAAATATCGTACAAGGCGCTGCCAACAATAACAGATAGCAATCAATCCTAAAAATGGCATTAACATCAATACCATCGAAAGCTCGCTGGTTGTTCGGCTTAATCCCAATGCCATCAAACTGATAATAAGAATATTGACGATTAGGAAAAATAAATTTATTAACGTTCGTCGAAAGTTTGCACGATCCGCCATTTCCACATAAAGCTTATATTGTTCCATTAACAATGTGCTATATTGGTCATTGGAAAAATGATCTTCATCTTCATTCCAAAACTCTGATATTTCAATATCTTCAAACCTCATCTTCGCCACTTTCAGCTCCTATATTCATATCTAACTTATTTATCTTAGACAGAAACCGGTAAAACGTCTACTTATACCTACCGAATAAGATTATGCTCGCAACACCTGACCAGAAAGCAATTCTATTATTTTACTCGGTGGGTTATCATTCATGATTTCACCCTCGTAAATATAGTCAATGCCAACAGGAAAATACTGGTTCACCTGAGATGAATCCTTAGCGGGTTGCGCATTCGCTATGTTTGCGCTGGTGGAAATAATGGCTTCTCCAAGCGTATTACAAATATCTTTCAAAAATGGATCAGAAGTAAGGCGAATTGCAATTGTATCACGCCCCCCCGTTAATAACTTAGGCGCATCATTAGAAGCTGGCACCACCCAAGTGATGACTTTTTTTTGTGGTATCGTAATCATCTCAATATGTTGCGATGTCAAAAAACTATTGTCCACATAACGCGCAAGCTGTGTCCAACTGCCTCCCAAAAGAATGAGTCCTTTTGTTGCACTACGTTGCTTGAGCTTAAGCAGTTTTTTCATACAGGTCTTATCAACCCGACAACTCAACCCAAACACGGACTCCGTTGGCAATGCAACAATTTTACCTTGCCTTAAATAATGGATTGTCTCCTGCAGCTTAACTGATAACGTCATTGAGGATTTATGTCTCGAACTTATGGATAACTTGTATTATTCTACCAAATTTACTCGGGGTTTTTAATATCATTGACTTTATTTACCTATAATTGTTTAATGTCCACTCAAATTTAATACAAAAGGGACTTGATCCATGAGACAGGTATCCAGCAATCAAATGCCTCCGCCATCGCAAACCATGCGAGGACTTTGGCCAACATACAGCATTATATTCGCTTCAGAATTTATTATGGGGATGTTCGCGCCCATGTTGACGCTGATCTTTTTTGATCATTCCTCAAGCTTATTCCACACATCTAGCGCCTTAAGTGATCGAAGTTTTTGGTATGGTATCACCATTATGCTCACCCAAATTTGTGCCGTCTTCGCAAATCTAACCCTTAGCGCGTTATCTGATGTGATCGGCAGAAAAAAAGGATTATTGATTACTTTTACGGGCTTTGTTTTTCAAGCTGCCGCTTGTTTAATCGCCCTCATCAGTGGACACCTGTTATTATTTATTGTCGCCATCGCTATTTCCTATCTGACTTATGCCAGCAGACCCATTGCCACTGCAGCAATCATCGACAACACAAGCATCGACAAACGCTTTTTATATATCGGACTCATTCAGCTCTTTACTGGAACGGGATACATATTAGGACCATTTTTATCTGGCCATATCGCGAACATCTCTATTTTAAGCACTCCTTTTTCAACCCCTTACCTCGTTGCTTTAGCTGTAGCCGTTCTATTTATTTTCCTAATAATATTTCTCTATAAAGAAAAGTCCCCGCTCAAAGCACGCCATAATAAATATACCAAACAAGATATTTTGGCTCTATTAAAAAATAAAAAAATACTCATTCTCACCTTGCTATTAGTGCTTAATCAACTTGCATGGGGAACTTACTTCTTATTTATACCTGTTATTGGAAAAAACGTTTTTGATTTTAGCCCCTCTGATGTGGGCATGGTATTTAGCCTTATTGGGGTCAGCCTTGTTTGTGCTTCAGTTATTATAATTCCCATCATGCAGCGGTTATTTTCATACAAAAACATTTACCTCATCGGTGCAATATTTTTTATTGCAGGCATCTTTCTATCGCTCTTGTCATCAAGCTTTCCTAATCACCATCTATCAAAAATACTTTTTTGGATCAGCCTATTCCCAACGGTTTCAGGTGATGTCGTCATCTTTACGATGTTAACGGTTTTATTTTCTCAATCAGCACCTGCTAATTTTCGAGGGCTTATTAATGGCGTCATATATACAGTTGCCGCTGGTGTCACTTGGGGAGTTGCAGGGATTATTGGAGGATTGTTGACAGGGCTACAAGCAAACGCATCACTGTATATCTCCGTTTTTGCTTCCATCACGATGCTCATCGCCTCCTTAACTTATGCGCGCCATTTCTTTAAGCGGTCTTTTTGAGGTAAAAGACATACCCTAAAATAGTCGTTAAGCCAATCACCGATAATATTGCAAAACAAACTGGCATGGTAAACACCCGACCAAGATCAATAAATGTGGCAATCGCTGTTACCAGCGATGCCATACCCATTTGAAAAAAGCCCATCATCGCCGCCGCAGAGCCCGCATTTTTATCAAATGATGCTAGCGCCTTGGCGGTAGCAATAGGAATTTCAAAAGCAATCCCTATAAAAATAATAACCATGGGGATAAGTAGTCCCCAAATATTAACATAATCAAGTGCCATTAATACCCACAAAAGAATTGAACCTGCCAAGATAATCAACATACCAAAAACTAATATCCAGTTCTCATTTACAACAGAGCAAAGCATAGTACAAAACAGAGAGCCCAGCATAAAAGCAAAAACAATGCCCACAGCAATCACCAGAAACCATTTCTCATCTAGTTTCATCACATTAATCAAAAGGCCTGGCGCTTCAACCAAACTACCATATACCATCCCGACACTAATCCCAAGAAGTAGCAAATATACCAAGTAACCCGAACACTTAAATAATGAAAAGTAGGTTATCACCAGTTTAATCGGGTGAATGGCATGGCGGTTTTTAATTTTTATCGTTTCTGGGAAAAGCCAATAAACAGAAAGCAATACAATAATAGATAAAACGAGTAAAACCAAAAAATTCATATGCCAATTTGAGTAATGCGCAATAAAAGTACCGACAACCGGTCCAATACCTGGCGCAATGGCAAAAGCAATATTCATCTTAGCAAAAACTTTACCTTGCTCGCTCGCAGGAAAAGCATCTCGGACTGCTGCACTTGAAATAACCGCGCCAGCACAAGCACCTAACCCCTGAACAAGACGCCCAAAAATCAGCATATCGACATTTATGCTTAACATACAAATCAATGACCCAATAACAAAAGCGAACGCTCCTACCAACATAATTGGGCGACGGCCATAACGATCCGACAACGGGCCATAGATTAACTGGCTAACCGCATAACCAAAAAGGTAGGATGTCATGGTTAACTGAACATCACTATATGCGGCAGCTAAATCTTTCGCAATATCGGGCAAAGAGGGAGTATAGAGCGTATCCCCAAAAGGCCCTACTGAAATCATCAGCACTAATATAAACAAAGAAGGAATGGCTAAACGAGCTTTACTCACTCGACCCCCCCTTAGCTGGTTAAAGGTCTAACTTTCAGGGCGACCAAAGATCCACTGTTGGTTTGCACAATAAGTTCACCTTCGTTTGTCATTGGCATGCCGCGAATACCATCGCCACCAACTTTAATTCGATCAGCGTATTTTCCTGAGTCACGATCGAAGAAATGTACATATCCTTCAAAATCTGCAACGGCGACATAATCCCCAATCACGGCAGGTCCCGTCACGGAACGACCTTCTAACAATTTCTGTTTCCAAAGCGTATCACCTGTCTGTTTATCTAATGCCATCACATAGCCATCTGCATTCGTCACATACAGTCTAGTTGAAGTCACTGAGAAATTTGTATACGTTGAGAATTTTTTTATCCAAACATCTTTTCCAGAGGCTAAATTCATCGCAACCAAATTCCCTTGGTATGTTGCTATATATAAGACTCCATCAGAAATAACTGGGTTTGCCTCAATATCCACCATTCTTGAAATTTCTGAACCACCTGATGGTAGCGCCACAGGTCTATCCCATAACTTTTCACCACTGGATAAATTAAAAGCCCATAACTCGCCATCATCAAAACCAACAAAGACGGTGTCGCCACTAACCAAAGGCGTGCTATTCCCAACCAAAATCAGCGAAGGAGTAGAAACATTTTGTGTCCACTCTTGGGCACCAGTTTCCGCATTGTAAGCCGTAATCGTGCCATCATGGGTATAGGCAATCACTTTGCCTTTTGAATACGCCACACTCGAAAAAAGTGAGCTGGCTAAGTCTGTTTTCCAAACTTCTTTGCCTGTTTTACGATCTAATGCAAAAAGTTTTCCATATATCGAGCCCACAAACACTTTGTCTTGACTGACCACAGGTATCGCACTGAGAGATGCATCCAATTTAGTAGACCAAATCGTATTACCCGTTTTTGTATCTGTGGCATAAACGCGACCATTAAAACTAACTGTATAGGCAACATTATCTGAAATCGCCGGCGCTAACGTAAGATATTCACCGTCCGCACCACTCCCAATACCATTTGACCAAACGGTTGCAATTTGAGCGCTTGGCGTAAATGGCTTTAATTCAGCCGGTGGTTTAATATTACTTTTGCCTCCACATCCCGCGAGTACGGCAACGGTTACGGCAAGGAAAACACCCTGTATCAATAACTTTTGAACTTTTCTCATTACTGGTCCTTCTCTTTTACTTTTTTGTCACATCGAGATTATTAATCTTCATAGTAATAAGGTTTTTCATGACCTCATCCTCTTTAGAAGTTAGTCCGGTCAATGCCTCTGTCCATGCCTTTTTAGCTGCAGAGGTATTTCCTAAGCCCATATAGGCATTCCCCAAAACGACATTTACACCCACATCAAAACTCTTATTCATAGCGACTTTATTTAATAAATCAATCGCTTGCTGATATTCTTTTTGCGCAATCATTATTCGTGCCAAACGCTCTTTTGCAATGGTTTGAATAACAGGATTATCTGTATGTGATAATACCCACTCCAAAGAGGTTCTTGCCGCATCTAGATTATTTTCCGAGACATAAACACTCGCCAACAACAAGGCTGAAAAATTTGCATAAATTGTCTCAGGGTAGTTTGTCATAATGGCATTTCCCTTTGCAATCACCCCTTCTTTCTGAACCGTGGGAACCTGATAGTCTGACAAGAGAACTTGATAAGAGATCGATGCCTCCATCACTTTTTTCTGTTGGTAATTATTCCAAAACCGCCAACCTGCAAAAATAATGGCACAAATTAACACAACCGTTAGTAAAATGTTGCCAAACCTATCCCAAAAGTTCTTCAATGAACGTATGAATCCATCATCCAATACCGTTTCAGACATACTGTACTCCTGATTAATCAAATCGGTTTTCTAAAGCCAAATCGTATATACAAAGCGATAAAGCCTAAAATCCCACAAAAAAGTGAAGACAAGAGTATAGCTAACTTCGCACTCATTAACCATCCATCATTGCCCCCTAAAGCTAATTCTGCAATAAATATCGACATGGTAAAACCCATCCCACTCAATATCCCCAACGGAATAAAATCACCCGCTTTAATCGTCGCTGAAACATACACTAAATTAAACTTAATTAATAAATATGGAATCAAGCCAAGCGCAATAAATTTACCAACTGCCAATCCAAATACGATCCCCCAAACCATCGGATCATCTGCCGCACTATGAAAAGCACCCATCGAAATAATCATGCCCGAGTTAAATAACACAAAAACGGGTACAACGAAGAACGTAATAAATTTATGTAATCGATGCTCTAAGCGGTGCAAGGGTGTTTCATAGTGGTAAGCGGTCGTTTCAATAGATTGCACAATCGCTTTTTCACTTTCATTTTCAAAATCACTGGGCGTATCATCGCCCTCTTTGGTAATCGCTCGCTTAAAGCGTGCCATCAAGTTTGCCAACTTTTTATGTAGGTCTACTGAGTTGTAGCAACTCCGCCCTGGAATCACAAAAGCCACAAGCACGCCCGCAATCGTTGCATGAAGCCCCGCTCTTAGCAAACAATACCAAAGTATCGCTCCCAAAACACCGTAGAATGCTAAGTTACGAATATCCCAGCGGTTACAAAGAATCATCAAGGCATAAACAAATGCACCCGCGAGCAAATAGTTATACCCAATCGAATCATTAAAGAATATTGCAATAATGATCACTGCACCTAGATCATCTACGATGACCGCTGCTGAAAATAAAACAATTAATGCACGAGGGATTTTGTTTCTGAGAATAGAGAGCAACCCTAGGGCAAACGCAATATCCGTTGCCATTGGGATTGCCCAACCAATAATTTTATCCTGCCCCCAAGTAATATAAACATAAATCAATGCGGGTAAAAGCATTCCTAACAGAGAAATCGTCACAGGAAAAATGGCTTTTTTGAGCGAGCCCAATTCACCAGAGAGTATTTCTCGCTTTATTTCTAGCCCCGCAAGCAAGAAGAAAAAAGTCATTAAGCCTTCATTGATCCAAAGACCGATGTTTTTTTGTAGCTCAAAGCCTCCTACATGTATACCTGCTTTGGCGTCGATAATATTAAAATAGCTCACACTATATGAACTATTTGCCCAAACTAAAGCAATAATAACACAAGCCAGCAAAACCATTCCGCCTGCAGATTGGTTTTTAAAGAAAGTGTCAAAAGACTCTACAACTTGAAAAACACGTTTTGGAATTCGATGTGGCCTTTTGATGGGATCCATTTATATACCTATTAAATTTGATGAACATGAAAGACAATTAAAATCTAGCAAAAAACCTAAAAATAATCCATAAATGATTGCATATTCACACAAACTGTCTACGATGTTCGATCATCTGTATGTTTTTATGGCAAACATGTAAAGGGTGAATTATTATGACTGAGAAACTACGTTACCAAGCCATCAAGAAAGTCACTATTGTTGGCATGACCATCAACAGCATCTTGGCTATCGTAAAAATTATCGTTGGACTTATTGGACGCTCACCAGCGCTCTTTGCTGATGGGATACATTCTCTTTCTGACTTAGTTAGTGATTTATTTGTACTCTTTGCTGCCCGCTATGCCAGCAAAGAAGTAGATCACAATCATCCCTATGGGCATCAACGCATTGAAACCATTGCCACCGTTGCATTATCCATTGTGCTTATTGTTGCAGGTTTTGGAATTGCTTATGATTCTATTTCACATCTATTATCGGGTAGCGCCTCACAACCAGATAATTATACGATTATCGCTGCCGTTTTTTCCATTTTGGCAAATGAATGGCTTTTCCGATACACCCTAAAAACTGCCAATAAAATTAACTCTGACATGCTAAAAGCCAATGCATGGCATAGTCGATCCGATGCACTGTCCTCTATTGTTGTTTTAATTGGCCTTATAGCCTCGATGATGGGCTATCCGTTTATGGATGCGGTTGCAGCTATTATTGTTTGTTTAATGATTATTAAAATGGGTATCACTTGGGGCTACCAGGCAATTTCTGAGCTCATCGATACCGGCGCTGAACCTGAAACTATTGAGAACATTTCACAAATCATCCAAAATGCTGAAGGTGTTTTAGACTTTCACAACTTACGCACGCGAAAAATGGCAGGGCAGTTGTTATTAGATGTTCATATCCAAATCGCCTCAAATCTTAGCGCATCAGAGGGGCACTATATTGGGGAACGCGTACGTGCAACACTGTCTGAAAAAGTAGAGGACATCAAAGACATTACCGTTCATATTGATGTAGATAATCATCCCGAAGGAACGCTTAAACTTGCCGACTTACCCCTTTCCCGAAAAGTGTTACTTAAGTCCGTCACACCTATCCTTGAAAAAGAAGGTCTCAAAAAATTTCTACGCGCTACCCAGCTGTATTATAATGGGAAAAGCATTACCATTGCTTTGTGCTTTGATCTTTTAGCCCTTGAGCATAAATCGCCAGAGCAAATAAGATTAACGATGTCTAAAATTAGAAAGTTTTGCCCTGAAATAACACAAACTGACGTATTATTTCAGTAAACATCTTAAACTTTTCCTATGTAATTACCGTATCTGATGTCAGTGATTTAAAATCAAACAAGGCGTGATCTAGCATTTGAGAAGGTGCAATATTTCCCAACGCACTAAAAATAACTTCTTTCCGCCCAGGATATAACTCATCCCATTCTGAAAGCATCTTCTTCACCTTTTTGCGCTGCAGGTTTTCTTGCGACCCACAAAGATTGCAAGGAATAACGGGAAATGATTTAAGCTTTGCGTATTGAGCACATTCAGCCTCATCGACGTAAGCCATAGGACGAATCACAATATTATCACCGTCATCACTTTTTAATTTTGGCGGCATACTTTTAACCTTGCCACTAAAAAATAAATTCAAAAAAAAGGTCTCCAAAATGTCATCTTTATGATGTCCCAGTGCAATCTTGGTAATACCATTTTCTCTTGCATATTGGTATAAAATACCTCGCCGCATTCGAGAACAAAGCCCACAAGTGGTTTTATCTTCTGGGATAAGGCGCTTCACAACGCTATAAGTATCTTTTTCAATGATGTCATAATTCACCGTCATCGATTGTAGATATTCGGGCAAAATATGCTCTGGAAACCCCGGTTGCTTCTGATCTAAATTCACAGCGATAATTTCAAAATCGATTGGTGCTTTTTTTTGTAGGTGCAACAACATATCAAGCAAGGTATATGAGTCTTTGCCTCCTGAAAGGCAAACCATTATTTTATCACCATCTTCAATCATATTGAAATCAGCAATCGCTTTGCCCACTTTACCAACAATACGTTTTTGAATCTTTGCTAATGGAAAATCACTCAAAAGCATTTTTTTGCGCTTTGGGATTTCGAATATTTTAACTTCTGACATACTATTAATTCTCTACCAAAACCACCAACCTTCAGAAGGTATATTACAGCTTTTCAATTGAGAAGCATATCTCCATGCCCAAGCCTGGGTGTCTTTGGCATAACTCATCAAACTTGGGTTATTTTTATAACTGCCTTGCTTATAGCCATTTGGACCTTGATGATATGCAAGATAAAGCTTATAGGCATCATTCTTAGGAATCCCTAAACGCTGGTGAATAAAATTTCCATACCAACCAATAAAATCTGTGGCATCAGCAAAATCGGTACGAGAGCCTGCGCTATTCCCCGTGGCATTTTGATATTGTTCCCACGTGCCATCTAACGCTTGTGCATAACCATAAGCCGTGGAGACTCGTGAACTTGGAATAAACCCAAGAATGTAGGTTCTGGGTGTTTTTGCATCCGCAACAAAATGAGATTCTTTGCGAATCATGGCAAACTGAACACTAATAGGAACACCCCATTTATTGTAAGAACGCTTAGCATCATAAAACCAGCTTGGATATTCCTGAGCAATGGCACAAGCATTGCCAATATTTCTGGGCGGTGCCGTGGTGCAGCCCACCAAAAATAAAACACCTAATAGAGGTAATGTATATAGAAATTTTTTCATTAAGGGCTCAAAAAATTTTGATACTTTCTTCCAGCCTAACGAGCTTATAAAAATATCACAATTCAATTACTTACTATTTTTTAACATATTCTCTAAAGGCTTTACCTAAACCAGGGTGGCGACAGGCATATTCATAGTTCGCAATCAAAAAACCAAGCTTATCACCACAATCATAACGTTGCCCTTCAAAGATATGTGAGATCATTCGACCTGCTTTAATTTGTGCGGCAATCGCATCGGTTAATTGAATTTCGTTTCCTGCGCCTGGCTTGATTTTCTCTAAATGATCAAAAATGCTTGCCGACAAAATATATCGCCCTACAACGGCTAGATTTGACGGTGCATCTTCAGGCTTCGGTTTTTCAACAATTGATTGAATGCTTTTATCTGCCGAAATTTCAACAATACCATATTGATGCGTATCTTTTTGGGGTACTTCCTGTACTGCCAAAACGCCACAACGCTGATAACGATGCTGATCTACCATTTGAGACAAACACCCTTTTCCTTCACTCGCGATCAAATCATCTGCCAACAATACCGCAAAATCCTCACCACCGATCAAACGTTTTGCACATAACACCGCATGCCCCAACCCTAACGCCTCTTTTTGGCGGATATAAACACACTGAACATGTTTCGGCACAATATTACGCACCATCTCCAGCATGTCTAGTTTTTGTTTTTTCTCCAGCTGATATTCCAACTCAAAGCTTTTATCAAAATGATCCTCAATCGTACGCTTATGGGTACTGGTAACAAAAATTAACTCATTAACACCTGCTTCAATCGCCTCTTCAACTGCATACTGAATCAGCGGCTTATCCACCACAGTTAACATCTCTTTTGGCGATGCTTTCGTAGCAGGTAAAAACCGAGTTCCCAGCCCTGCCACAGGAAAGACGGCTTTGCGTATTGGCTTCATAAAATACCCTCTTTGGTTATCTTCTCTATAGATGATAGAATATTCTCATTCAAATCACAAAACAACTTTTCCATGGCAAAGCTACATTTTTATTACTCCACCATGAACGCAGGCAAAAGCACCGTACTACTTCAATCCGATTATAACTACCGTGAACGGGGCATGAACACCCTGCTATTTGCACCAAAGTTCGATAACCGTTATGGCATTGGAAAAATCACTTCACGTATTGGTCTGCAAGCAGAAGCACAGCTTTTTAATGCTGAAACAAACTTTCTAGAAATCGTTTCGCTCACTCAATCACAAAACCAGCTACACTGCATTTTGCTAGATGAAGCGCAATTTTTAACGAAAGCACAAGTCTACCAGCTGACAGAAATTGTTGATCAACTTCATATTCCCGTGCTGGCTTATGGGCTCAGAAATGATTTTCAAGCAGAGCCATTTGAGGGTAGCAAATATTTACTCACTTGGGCAGACAGCTTGATTGAAATCAAAACCATTTGCCACTGCGGAAAGAAAGCAAACCATGTCCTAAGGTTGGATGAAAATGGGCAAGTGGTCAGTGATGGCAATCAGGTTCAAATCGGTGGCAATAACAGCTATGTTTCTGTCTGTCGGCGACATTTTAAATCAAAAACAATATAAAGACTTAAAAAGTCTTCGCTCAGCACTTCAACTTTGTCTGTAAATAGTGCTAAAATACTCCTGTTATTCCACCAAAGTTAAAAGAATTTCATTATGGCAAAGGATTTTTTATTTACCTCAGAAAGCGTCTCAGAAGGACATCCAGACAAGATAGCAGACCAAGTTTCTGATGCGGTTCTGGATGCTATTTTGGAGCAAGATAAACAAGCCCGGGTCGCATGCGAAACCTTGGTAAAAACTGGCATGGTGCTGGTCGCTGGTGAAATCACCACAAACTCTTGGGTGGATATTGAAGCACTGGTACGCAAAGTCGTCACCGATATTGGTTATACCAGCTCCGCTGTTGGGTTCGACGGCAACTCTTGTGCTGTTATTAATACCATCGGCAAACAGTCTCCTGAGATTGCACAAGGCGTTGACCGAGAATCAAACCTTGATCAAGGAGCTGGCGACCAAGGACTGATGTTTGGTTTTGCGAGCAACGAGACGGATGTGCTCATGCCTGCTGCCATTCACTACTCACACCTCATTATGAAAAAACAAGCTGAGCTTCGCAAAACTGGAATCTTACCTTGGTTGCGTCCCGACGCAAAAAGCCAAATTACCCTGCGTTATATCGATGGAAAACCCATCGGTGTGGATACAGTTGTCGTTTCAACGCAACATGCACCTGATATTTCACATAAAGATATTTGTGAGGCCGTCATTGAAGAAATCATTAAGCCTGTACTCCCCAAAGTATGGCAACAAGATAAAATCACTTACCACGTGAACCCAACTGGACGATTCGTCATTGGAGGACCTGAAGGCGATTGTGGTTTGACAGGACGTAAGATCATTGTAGATACCTATGGTGGAGCGGCACATCATGGCGGTGGTGCCTTTTCAGGGAAAGACCCTTCCAAAGTGGATCGTTCCGCGGCTTATATGGGACGTTATGTGGCTAAAAATATCGTCGCCGCCAAACTTGCAGATAAATGTGAAATACAAATTTCATACGCTATTGGTGTAGCAAAACCCACCTCCATTATGGTCAATACCTTTGGAACTGGAAAGATTCGCGATGAGAAAATTGAGGAGCTTGTCACCCAGCATTTTGATCTACGCCCTTATGCCATTACGGAAACACTAGATCTTATTCGCCCGATCTATCTAAAAACTGCAGCTTATGGACATTTCGGACGTGAAGAGCCTGAGTTTACTTGGGAAAAAATAGACAAAGCAGAAGCATTGAGAATGGATGCTGGTTTTTAAAGGGTACTCTAAAAATATGGGACAAATCTAAAATGAAAATATTAATCGTTGCCGCCATGCATGAAGAACTTGAAGGGTTTGTTAAATCATTGTCTGAAAAAGTGACTCAGATAAGCAATACTTTTACATTTTCACTTGCAGGACACCATTGCACGGCACTGGCGTGTGGAATTGGAAAAGTGAACTCAGCGGTAAATGTCACAAAATATTCACTTGTGCTTAACCCTGACCTGATCCTTAATATTGGCACAGCGGCAGGCATTGGCAAACATACTCAAATTTTCGACACCATTATTGGTTCAGAATTTATTTACTCTGATGTAGATGCAGTTGGTTTTGGTTATGCTTTTGGACAAGTCCCGCAAATGCCTAAAACCTATACTCTTCACCCATCATTAATGCCACTTGTCACAACATTCACCAATAAAAACTCTACCAGTTTAGGACAAATTGTTTCTGGAGACTCATTTATTAGCGACATTAAATCCGTTGATAATATTAAAACCAAACTGCCAAAAGCTTTATCTCTGGATATGGAAAGTGTGTCTATCGCACAAACCTGTTATCTCCTCGACAAGCCTTTTCTTTGCATTCGAGGCATCACAGATAAAGCAGATGATGCATCCAGTAATCAACATGCTGAAAATCTGGACCGAGTTTCCAGAACCGTTGCTGAAACAGCAATTTCATTGATCACCTCATTGTAAAAACGCTACTTCGCAGTATAACCGCCATCTATGGCAATATTCGCGCCCTGAATAAAGCTTCCCGCATCATTTGCCAAGTAAAAAACAAGCGACGCCACCTCACTCGCCTCTCCCACCCTTCCTGCTGGCTGAAGCTTGCTTTCTTCCTGATGCACTTCCTCAAGCAGTCTCCCTGATTGCTGGCAATATTTTTTAATCGCCTTCCAATAAAGTGGGGTGGCAATCGTTCCCGGGCAAACACAATTTGCCACAATGCCCTGCTTGGCATAATCCAGCACAATATTTTTCGTAAACTGAGCAATCGCTGCTTTGGTCATTCCATAGGCTGCTGAATTTGATTTCCCCACAAAAGACTGATCCGAGCCAATGGTAATGATACGCCCACCGTCTTCTCTCTCTCCCTCTCTAGCCCTCATCAACCTCAATGCCGATTGCACCACAAAAAAAGTAGATTTCAAGTTTGTAGAAATGATTCGGTCGAACAATACCTCATCGGTATTTTCCACTGTCGCTGACACATGAATCCCTGCATTTGAAACTAACACATCAATGTGTGAATATTTTTGAGCGATTTTATCAAAAGCACTTTGAATTTCATCTACCTTGGAAATATCTGTTTGAATAAACCAAGTATTATTACGACACGATTTGGCGTGATGAGGCTTACAATGTCTAAATTAATCACCTCGTACTCTCGTTGATTAAAAATTTCAACACACGCCTCGCCAATGCCTTCTGAGCCTCCAGTCACGACCACTACTTTTTTCATCAAAGACGATCACAACTTTAAATTTTACTTATATCAAATATAGCTTAATTCTCTACTGCGCTTCTAGTCATTATTCGTTAATATTGATAAAAACATCACGGCTGTTAGTCATGGATCAAATAGAACAATCATTACGCATTAAACTTGCTGCCGCCCACCACATTATTCACTATCACGGCTGGGATGATTTGTTGGCAACTCATTTGAGCGTAAGAATTCCGAATACAGAGCACCTTTTAATTACCCCTCACAATACTGCTTTTGAAGAAGTCTCTGCTTCCAAACTCATTAAATCAGACTTTAATGGAAATATTACTGGGCATAGCGATTATCAGATTATGCCTCAGGCAACAAACATCCACGCATCTATATACAAGCACTCAGGCACCATCATGAGCGCCATGCATACACATAGCATTAATGGCGTTGCGGTTTCCTCCTTAGAATGCGGACTGCTTTTCTTCAACCAACAGTCTTTACGCTTTTACAACGATATAGCCTACCACGAATTTAATGGGCTTGCCTTACAAAATGAAGGGGAAGAAATGGTGCAAAGTCTTGGCAATAACAAAGTGATGATTCTCAAAAATCATGGACTACTCAGCACTGGCGGCAATATTGAAGATACACTGTATAACCTATATTACCTAGAACAATGTTGTGATATTCAAATTAAAACCCTTTCTTCTGGGAAGAAAATTATTGAACTATCTGATGAGATTTGTAAGCTCACTAAAAAACAATTCGACAGCATCCAAAGTGCACACTTAGAGTTTGAAACCCTCACCAGACGCATTGAAAGCAAATCAAAAATTGACTATCAAAGCTAATGGATATTATTGATTCACATATTCACTTTTGGGATCTCTCACAAAATATGCATTCTTGGGTGAAAGATAAAAATACCCCAAAAACCTTACAAAAAAACTTTTTACCTGAAACTTTTTTGGCTCAAGCACCTTCAGACTTAAAAGGACTTGTACATATCGAGGCACAGGATAGCGATATGTCAGCTGAAATCGAGCAATACTGGCTCAAGAAAATCATGGCGACCCTCCCTAAGCTTTTATTCAGAAGCATTGGCTTCGTAGACATTACGCTTCCAGCTGATAAATTTGAACAAAAAATCTTATCCCTTAATGAATACAAGGCTTTTATCGGTGTTCGACATATTCTGTCCTATCACCCCTCACACGCCTATTCCCCTGAAAGCAAAGACTTATCTACCCATCACAATATCCCTAATAATCTGAAACTACTTGCCAAATATAAACTTGTTTTTGAGTGCCAATGTTATCCAGCACAATTGCTGAATCTGCTTCCGGCTATTGTTGATTCAAATGTCACTTGTGTTCTAGAGCATCTATTGATGCCTATTTGGAAAAATGAAAAAGAATATGGGTTTTGGAAGGATGTGTTAATGGCTGCTAATAAGGTTGGTAACATCTATATGAAATTTTCAGGGTTGAGCATGTTTGATGAAACGTTAGATATGGAACAGGCCGTAAAACCTTGCCTTGATTTTTTCATGCCAAATCATTGTTTATACGGATCAAATCACCCTATATGCTTTACGAGTGATCCTAGTAAATGGTATAAAGTTTTGGATGGGCTATCATTATCCAAGCAGGATAAAAGACATATTTTTTATGGTACAGCAAAGAAAGTCTATCAAATGTAATGTTGAAATTTACTTCACCACCATTTTAGGAGAATTTTTCAACACCTCATCATTCAATTCAATTCCCAACCCTGGATCTTCTGACACTTGGAAAAATCCGTCTACAGGCTGTGGATCCTGAAGACATAGCTCACGATTAAAGTCCTTGATCGCATACGTGTGATGCTCATGAATCAAAAAGTTTGGAATTGCTGTTTCTAGATGAAGCGCTGCCATGGTTGCAACGGGACCACCGCAGACATGTGCTTGAATTTTCACATCATACATATCCGCATAATCACAAATCTTTTTCGCTTCCGTTAAGCCACCACATAGCCCAATATCTGGTTGTAACAAATCAACCGTTTGTGACTCAAGATACTCACGCACACCATGACGCAAATAAAGACGTTCACCGGCCGCAATAGGCACATTTAATTTATCGCGTAATCGATGATGTAATTTTGAATTTAGATAATTCACCGGCTCTTCCAAAAACATGCAATTAAATTCTTCTGCAATCGCGCCAAGTTGCAACGCTGAAGATACCCCCGGCAAACTATGGCATTCAAAAATAATATCACCATTCTCACCCAACACATCTCGAATCGCCTGCAAACGCGCCCGAATAAGGTTTAGATGATCTTGCCTAAAAGGCTTCGTGCAATCGTAAATCGTATCACCATTTTTATCAAACATCATCGGATCAACTTTAACGCTATCATAGCCTTCTGCTACCACTTTCTCTGTCGCCAAACCATAATCTTCTGGGCGAGATAAAGTCTTACGTTCATAAACGTCCCAATCAAACTGAAGCTGACTTGCATAAGTCCGTAGCTTTGCGTTCACTTTACCACCGAGAAGCTGATAACAAGGCACACCCAGGGCTTTCCCCTTTATATCCCAAAGCGCCGTATCAATAGCACTCATCGCCGCATAAACTACAGGACCACCTCCAAGCCCCCAAAAGCTTTCACGGAGCATTCTATTCCACAACAATTCTGTCTGGAAAGGGTCAAAACCAAGCAGCATCTCTTCCGCAAACTCTTTAATCATGTGAGCCGCCGCACTATGCCCCAAATCATAAGCCAAGCCTGCCTCGCCCACACCATGAATACCTTCATCGGTATGAATTCTGACAAATACGGGATTCCATGCAGGGCGTTTTGGACAGTGGGTGTCTATAATTTCAATTTGGGTGATTTTCATGAGACTTCTTAAAAATTATGGATAACCACTCAAGCATAGTGAAGTCGTGAGTAACTCTCAATAAGAGTATATTGGGAATTAGCTGTTAAGGTAAAATTCGATTGTTTCTTTAAACATTTTCATAAAGTCTTGTGACGGCTTCCAATTTAATTCTTTCTGTATCTTGGCATTATCTATTGCATAACGCCAATCATGCCCTTTACGGTCTTCCACAAAAGTAATCAAGCTTTTATGAGGTGAATTTTCTGGATTATAGCCATCCATCAAGGTGCATATCGTATGCACTAAAGTCAGATTATTCACCTCATTGATGCCGCCCACATTATAAACTTCGCCTCGTTTTCCCGTTCTAATTATACAATCTATGGCATCACAATGATTTTCTACATACAACCAGTCACGAATATTGGAGCCATCACCATAGATTGGAATTTGTTTTTGTTCAATACAGCTCTTAATCACAACGGGAATCAATTTTTCAGGGTGCTGGTAAGGCCCATAATTATTCGAACAATTTGAGGTTGTGACAGGAAGCTTATAGGTGTGATGGTATGCCCTGACAATATGATCAGACCCCGCTTTAGATGCAGAGTACGGAGAATTTGGCTCGTAAGCTTTCTCTTCCGTAAAAGCAGGTCCTGTTTTAGATAAGGTGCCATAAACTTCATCCGTAGAAACATGATGAAAAAGACAATCATTTTCATCTAACCCCAACTCGTCAAACCAGTATTTCTTAGCCTCGTTCAATATGGTAAACGTTCCCATAATATTGGTTTCCAAAAATACTTTTGGTCCACTGATAGAATTGTCCACATGGGATTCCGCAGCAAAATGCACAATCGTATCAATCTTATGCTCACGCAAGGTTTTTGCAACCGAGGCCTCATCACAAATATCTGCCTCCACAAAAGTATGATTCCGATCATTTTTTAAGTTTTTTAAATTATCCAAACTTCCAGCATAAGTTAATTTATCAAAGCTAATGATTTTCACATCAGGATATTTTGCTAGAATCATACGAACAAAGTTAGAGCCTATAAAACCTGCCGCACCTGTTACCATCATATTTTTAGGCATGTATTTTCTCATAAATCCATCTCTTTTTTTAATTGCGTAATGACCGCTGGCAGGTCGTCATGCCAAACACGTTGTTTAATATTAAACACTTTTTGGATCTTACCCACATTAAATGCTGAATTTGTCGGACGCGCAGTTGGCGTTGGGTAATCTTCAGTTCTAATCGCATTGATCCTATTTGTAACCACATCAAACCTCTGTCTTTTAGATTCTGAAATAATAGCAACAGCTAACTGATGCCAAGTCGTCACGGGGAAACCACTATAATGATAAAGCCCCCACTTCCCCTGACTTTTTACATGGCATGATTGGCAGATTTCAACGATCACTCGAGCAATATCACTTGCGGATGTTGGTGATCCATATTGATCGGAAACCACACCCAGCTCTGTCTTCATTGTAGAGAGCTTTGCTATAGTTTTGACAAAATTATTGCCATGCTCACCGAAGACCCAACTCACACGTAAAATAATATGCTTCTGCCATATTTCTTCTAATACCTGCTCACCTTTTAACTTCGTCTCACCATAAACACCCAATGGTGAAACTAAATCATATTCAACATAATTTGTCTTTTTTGATCCATCAAAAACATAGTCTGTGGAAAGGTGGATTAAAGGTAAATCATATTTCCTGCATTGCTCAGCTAAGCTCTTAACGGCCAAATGATTGACCGCATTGGCAGACTTAACTTCCTGTTCTGCTTTATCTACCGCAGTATATGCCGTGGCATTAACCACAAAACAATAGTCATGGTTTAACTCAAAAAACTGGGACACCTCATCTTTATTCGTAATATCAAGGTCACCTCTTCCCGTTGCTTGATATTCAATACCGTTTTTTTCACAGTAAGCCACTAAAGCATGTCCCACCTGTCCATTTTTGCCTAAAATTAATAGTTTCATATAAATGCTACGCCTTTTGATAAACAGGCAAGTCAGATTTAGACATATCTTTTAATCGAGTACCTTTTTCATCTTTCGCAGATAACAACGGCTTGATATCCTCTGGCCATTGAATCTGGAGATCAGGGTCATTCCATAAAATACTCTTTTCAGAGCTTGGGTGATAATAATCTGTACATTTATAAGAAAAGTCCGCTGTCTCACTGAGCACCATAAATCCATGCGCAAAACCTACAGGCACCCATAATTGGCGTTTATTTTCTTCCGACAACTCAACACTCACTGACCTCCCAAAATTAGGTGAACCCACACGCACATCTACAGCCACATCAAACACTGCACCTCGAGTTGCAGAGACCAACTTTCCTTGTGTTTGCTGCAACTGATAGTGCAATCCCCGCAAAACACCTTTGGAAGACCTCGACAAGTTACCCTGAACAAACGCACCCTGAATACCTACTAGACACTGATAACGTTCTGCTGAAAAATCTTCATAAAAAAAGCCTCGTTCATCACCAAAGATTTTTGGCTCTATGATTTTTACTTCTGGCAAACATGTGTTAATGACTTTCATTTCATTCCTTTATCAAACTTCTCTTAACCGCCTAAGTATATATTGCCCATATTGATTCTTCTTCATTTTCTGCCCTGCACGCTCAAATAATTCACCCGAAATCCAATTCTGTTCCCAAGCAATCTCTTCCAAACAAGCCACCTTAATCCCTTGGCGGTTTTCAATCGTTGAAATAAATCGTGAAGCTTCAATTAATGACTCATGAGTGCCTGTGTCTAACCAAGCATATCCTCGTCCTAGTTTTTCAACCTTTAGCTCTTGTCTATCAAGGTAAATTTCATTTAGATCTGTAATTTCCAGTTCACCACGCTCAGATGGCTTTACTTGCTTTGCATACTCACAAACGTGATGATCATAAAAATACAATCCCGTAATGGCGTAATTTGATTTCGGATGCTCTGGTTTTTCTTCTACAGAAAGAACATTCCCTAACGTATCAAACTCCACAACCCCATAACGTTCCGGATCGCTAACACCATAGCCGAAGACACATGCCCCATTATTTTTTTCAACACAAGCACGTGCGCTTAAAAGTTGTTCCGTTAAACCATGACCATAATAAATATTATCCCCTAATACCAAACAAACAGAATCTCCATTCAAAAAATCTTCTGCAAGAATAAACGCCTGCGCCAACCCATCTGGAGAAGGTTGAACCACATATTCAATCGCCATCCCCCACTGTGCACCATTTCCCAGTAAAAGCTTAAAAGTAGCTTGGTCCTGCTCCGTAGTAATGATCAACACTTCCTTTAAGCCAGAGAGCATCAGAATTGACAGTGGATAATACACCATAGGTTTATCGTAAATGGGAATTAATTGTTTACTAACACCCATTGTAGCTGGAAATAAACGCGTGCCTGAGCCACCTGCAAGAACAATGCCTTTCATATTTTTATATCCCCTCATTAAATAAAATTATCAAGATGTGTTAATGGTAATCTACGTTTGTTAAAAATAACAGACTCTAAAGCTTTACACTTTCAAACATCAGCAGATGGGATTTCATAATAGCATAAAAATCAACCATTCTTAGTTATCCTAGCTTCTTTTGAATAAATGGGTCTTTGCCAAAGACTCAGGTCACCAAATCTACTCCTTGGATGATATGAAGCCAATACTCCAACCAGAAATACAAAGAAAATAGATGAAAAGTCCATAAATGATGAGTTAAACAACATATTCACACTGATACCCACCAAAGAAACCCAAGCTACACTATACCAAAATCGAGGCAAAGTCTGAGCATAGCGCCACACTGTATATAAAAACCCTAAAAAAAGCATTAAGCCTATAATGCCATTTTCAAATAAATAGGTTAAATATTGGTTATGAGGATTAGAAAAACTCTGATACTCAAAATTTGGGTTTTTATTTTTTTTATCGGCATAGTAGCTTTTAGTTACCGCTTCATAACTGCCTGTCCCATAACCGATCACTAATTTTGATGGCCGTTCTATCAAAATATTTGCAGTTGTCACATAAAAATTCAAACGCAGTCCTACCGAAGTTATATTACTATGTCCTTCCGTATAAGCCACCACATGATGCACACCCTCATCAATTCGCTCCTTAAATGTGGGAGAAAACAAATACGCACCACCAAATAGAGCAAGAATAAAAGCGACCATTCCTATAATAGACCACAACTTCCGCGCTTGAAATAATAGGCAAATCAAAATAGATAACTCCATCACATAACCTGAACGAGAGCTATTTAAAAATATTTCAGCAATCATCGCAAGCGCACCCAGAGCTAAAGCGACATAACGCCACTGTATTTTAATTTCTTTCAATCTAGAAGTGATTAGACAGCTAAATCCAAATACTAATGTGAAATATGCAAAAGTGCCATGCCCTTGTGCTGAAGGCCAACTAGCTCCCCCGATAAATTTAATTGCATAGCTCTGTGATAAAATATAATAGTTTAAATATATAGAAACCAAATTAATCAAAATACCTAACGCTAAGGCGCTGACCATCCAATAAAATTTCTTCACATCACCATGAATAAAATACACAACGCACCAAATCGTTAATAAGCGATTATACCTTAGTGCTGCACTAAATGCTTCTGACCAACTACCATAGCTATATAACACACCAACCAGCTCCCAAAAAACGAAAGCAAATACCATAATAATAATGGGGTGCTTTAGAAGCCTGATTTTTTCTCGCCAATTTCCACTCAATAAAAAGCACGCAAAAAGAATACCCATACTAATCGAACCGCCAGCTGTAGAAATCGTACTCCACAGCGCAAGCATAAAACAGGAAAATAAACCAAACTTCTCAAAGAAACCACTTATTTTTTGAAAAATAAAATCCACTGGTACGACCGTTTTCTGCTGACGAATGATATTTTTTTCCATTTTAATCATGAAGGTTTATGCCATATGTCTTGCTACAGTATAGTGATGTTATACAAAATATAGTAATTTTATTAAATTCTATTTAGCGATATCCCTCTGGACGGTGCTCATTACCCCACTTCTCTTTCAAAGAAATTAAGTTACCCCCATCTACGAAAACTGGCGGGTTAGATTTTAATGTAATACGAATAAAATGATGTATGTATACATCAAGCGCGATATGAATCGGTTTAATATCGCCATAATCCTCATACCTTTTTATACTTCTCATACATAGATCAAAATCCGCACACTGTAGTCTTTCGTCAAATTTCCCAACTTTTTCGATAGCATTTCGTGTCATGATAACCCCATAGCCAACAAAACCTTTCGTCACTTTCAACTTATGTGTATGATAATGTTTTTCGATAAATTTCACCCAATTTCTATACATTAGTTTGTGCATTAACTTGTACTTTCCAGAAAATGGCATCTTTATCAAAGCTGTCTTAATAGCTCTCCAACGTCTCCGAATTTTTTTCGTTTCCTGTCTGCTTTCAACACATTCAAGACCACAACTGGTCACAATCTCTAGACCATTATGCTTCATTGTTTCTATAAATTTCTGATCCCAACTCGGCGAAACAATAATATCATTATTCAAAAATGCGAACACATCATACTTGGCTTGATCAATACCTTGATTTTGACAATACGGATAACTGTAATTGTCATCATTTTCTATAACCGTTACCCCTACTGAATGAAAAAATTC
>Ga0302132_10000348_pt1 | contig 25771 bp, 28 predicted proteins | sample CB9_321_MG_FD_203113 | JGI IMG/M metagenome (GOLD analysis project Ga0302132, IMG submission 203113) | Marine microbial communities from Western Arctic Ocean, Canada - CB9_32.1 | ecosystem: Environmental > Aquatic > Marine > Oceanic | place: Canada: Western Arctic Ocean | collected 2017-09-19
ATCAAGCGCGGCCTGAATGGGCGCGAACGCAGCGGCGTCGAGATCATTAGAGAGGTCGACGCCTAATATCTCCGCCCCGGCCGCAGCGCCGGTTGACTTAACCTCGAAGCTCATGAATTCGATCCATTACGAAGGATTTCACCGATAGGAGCAGTGCTGTTACGCACTGGCATCCACCAATGATAAACCGCCTTCAGCCGACCAACAAAGAAGCAACCACGCCGAGGCCGACTTCGCGCCATCCAAGCCCGGGTCTTTAGCCAGTATATCGCCGCAGTGACGGCGCCTGACCCTTCTCCGGTCGCGATGCGGAACAGGTTGTTGGGCAGGCCATATCCGCCTGGACCACGCCGCCATCAAGCTCGTCGCGGTAATGACGCCGGAGACATTTCTCCTCGATGCCAACGGCCAGCGTGGATCGATCGAGGTTAACGCTCTCGCAGGCGAAGATCTCGGATTGTCGGTACAGCCGCAGATGACCCACTGCCCGGCTGTTGACTACACCGCATTCATTGCGAGGGGCGAATTTGCCGACCAGCAAGTGCGCGGGCAAGTCGCGTCTCGATCCAAACAAGTTGCAGTGTAAACTAATGTAACCCGCACTCCTCTTTCTGGTCGCCTTCTAGACGGGAAACTTTGAACAACACCCAGCATCGGAGGGCAATCCCATCAACATCCAAACGATCCCTAAAATTAAAACCATCGAAAAGGCGCATTTCGAAATTGTTCGTGGTTGTCAGCTTCGCTGCGTTGGGTGTCCCAATTCTACGCTGCAACCGAAAGTAAAGCGTATTGAGGTCGAGGATTTTGATCGATGCCTTCGAAATATCGATGTTGATCATATCAGTTATTTTAGGTTATTTAATTTTGGCGAGCCGTTGCTACATCATGATCTTCCCGGCATTTTGGCGCGTATTCCCGATCAGAGTTGGCAAGCTAAAGAGGTTGAAATTTCCACCAATGCACAGTTTGTCGACTGGCCCTCTTTCGAGCAGGCTATTAGCTTGGGAATTCTTTCCCAACTCATCGTAAGCTGTGACGGTGACGGATCACCGGAAGACTATGAGCGGTTGCGGCCGCCAAGCCGGTGGGAGAAATTGATCGAATTTCTTGATCGAGCAAGTGCGATCCGCGATCGGCTTTCCCCGAAACTTAGATTGTACACCAGGACGATTTGTGTGGATCCTGAGGCGCAAGCGCGGTGGCGAGCCATATTCGAGCCGCGAGGATGGATTCCGGAGTTCCGGGAATGGGCGTACCTCCCCGATTCAATTGAGAACATGACGGGCCGAGACTTGCGATTCCGGACCGGCATATGTTCGTATCTAAAAACCAATCACAGACTTTATGTGGATTGGGACGGTACCGTGGTGCCTTGCTGCATTCATCCGCGCGCCGGCGAGTTCGGTAACCTCATGAACCAATCTTTCAACGACATTTTATTTGGCGAAAGAAGATCGGAGTTCAGCGTTATGCAACGAGCGGATCGGAAAAAGATGCTCATTTGTAGCTCTTGCGAACTCTGAGGCTACCAAGGCATCTAGGTTGCTTAGCCAATGTCTATCACCGTCGTGACGAACCGGTAATTGATGTGGATCGTCAGGCGATTGGCTATTGGCATGTCGACAGCGACGAACTCGACTTTCGTCTCCATCAACTTGGAAACGAGGGCAACGTTTGTCGCGAGCCGATCCAGCTTGGCGATGACCAACGTCGCGCCAGCCTTCTTCGCCGCCCCTGTGGCCCTGGCGCCTCGATGAAGTGTTCGTGCGGATAAACACAGAGACGCATTATCTTCGGTGAGCGGTCGACCATGAAGGCGAGGTTTGGAGGTTTTTGTCACGAAGCACCGTGATCGCATTGGCTAACTTCGAAGTTCATGAATTCGATCCACCCCGAAGCATTTCAACGATAGGAGCAGTGCCGTTACGCACTGATACCCGCCGATGATAAACCGCCTCCAGTCGGACTAACAAAGATGCAACCCCGTTTCAACCTTATGCCGAGACCTTCCCATCGGCTTCGTCGAGCACATCACCGAGAAAGTCTTTAGCTAAGATTTTCCAAGTAAGAACCTTCCAATCCGCACATTTTGGTTCGGATTAGCCAGACCAGTAACCAGCTTTGTTCTCGCAGCCCCCGGAAGATGAATCCGGTTGATTGAAGGTTGAATAGTTGCCCTCTCGGGGCGAAATGGGCGCGTCAGCCGCTTGTTATCGGCCGGGATCATGCGGTTTCAGTGCCCAACGAAATCGTAGACCTCTTCACGATTGGCTCGATCGGTTCATCGTCGTGGGTCGCTGATTTTCTTTATTTTACCCATGAAGTCACCTTACCGCCGTTTGACGCCGTGCATGGCGTGGAAGGCCCGGCACGTTAGACCTCATAAGACTTCCTGACCGAGAACCGCATCATTGAGGTTACTGCGGATCAGCCAATTACGCTGCAGTGTGCGGCAGATACTGATTCAGTAGCTTGATTAACCCGCTGGGGTGTACCCCGCCGCGACTTTATTCGCGACCTCAATCACGGATGGCAAATCCAGAACTTCTAGATATGTAGCGCTACTGAAGGCTCCGCTCGCCTTTAACGCCGTAGACACTCCCACTAGACTTGTTGCGTCTGGTACATCCACGACAACGACGACGTCGTGTTCACCTCGGGTGAAATACAGGTCATGAACAGAGCCGCCTACACTTGCTAGGATCTTGTCGACAGCCCCACGACGATCTGAACCTGCCATCAACCCTTTCAAAGCGGCGGGGGTGTAGCTCCCCATTAATAGTGCTTTCATTTTAACGCCTCCAATTTTTCTCGACTAAGTTGGTAACTCCCGGGAAGATTACCCTAGTTGAAATAAAATTAAAATCTTCAGGCGCGCTCCGGCGGACACGCCTTTCATGTCGTAAGTTCGCCCATAACGCCGCTCTCCTGCAGCTGCATCGGCGATTGGTGAGCCAGGGCCTTGAGGCAATGCAAGGTCTCGACGGCTGGATAATGCCAACGGTTCCCGAAGTGCCTTTGCCGCTTTGCGAGTTCCCCACCGTGGAGCGGATGAACTGGTGGAATACCCGTATCAACGACGCCACGCGTCTGGTCAATTATCTAGGCCAATGCGGCGTCTCGCTGCCGTTGCCGCCCCGCTCTCCCGGAGATCTGCCGGTTGGATTACAGATCGTTTGCTCCCCCAACGCCGACCGCTCTCTACTATCGATAGCGATGGCGATCGAGACAGTTATTGGTCGATCGCCGGCGCCGGGCCTCAATGGTTTCCGTGACATTGTCAGACCAATTCGGAAGGCCTGAGAAACGCATGAACGATGGAATTCTCAAGCCGCGAGATACCTCCCCAAATGGCGTCAATTTGCGTAGGCATCAAACCGTCGGTGCGGGTTAGATTAGCGGCGTCGGCGCAACCGCCCTTTTTATAGACGGACAAGCTGGCGCCTTCAACATTCGTGGGGGTCCCGATGATCAACTGGCCAATCGCACGTATAGGATCGGGATTTATTTTTATGAGCGAACAATTAAGGCAACGGGAGCGGTAATAATGGATACGCTGATCGAGACGGAACGGGACCTTATGCGGGAGATTGCAGAATCCGGCAAAGATCATCCAGTGTTTATGATTAATCAGAATAGATACAAGGAAGGCGAATTCCTCACCGGGGTTTTACACAGATGATGGCGCGACGTGAATAAAAGGATGGTAGACAGCGTTAAGGGCACAATTCTTTAGACTCTGCCAGTTAAAGACCAATTTCTCATCAATGGTCATCTCGAAGCATTGGATGAAATCCTTGCTTATTTGTATCCATCTCATCAAGCATCCTTAGACATGGTGAGTAATGTCGACCGAGTGGAAAATTTCGAAATCCGAAGAGAACTAATTAGATATGCGGTGATCCATCGATGTTCAGGCGTTAATTCACCCACTGTATCTACGGTCTAAAGGGGGTTCCTCAAGATGGTTGAAGGGGGATATTGATGGTGGGTGGTGGATTCAGATGCATTTAGCGGAGGATTTCACCATGAATAGAATACGAGGTGCCGGATGGACGGGTTGACCCAGCGCTGGTTGGCAGACGCGCCGGCGGTTGAACTGGCCGAGCTGGCGCTCGACGCCATCGGTCGGCACAACGGCACGATTAACGCCATTTTGACGCCGTTGCCGGACCGGGCCCGCGCCGACGCCGAGGCCTGCGACGCGGCGCGGCGGATGGGCCGCCGGCTTGGACCGCTGCACGGCATGCCGATCACGCTCAAGGATAACATCGACCTCGCCGGAATTCGCACGACCGTCGGCTCCGACTTCTACGCCGACAATATCGCTGGCGAGGACGCCGAACTCGTCGGGCGCCTCAGGCGCGCGGGCGCGGTGATCGTCGGGAAGGCCAATCTGCATGAATTCGCCTGCGGCGCCACCAGCCAGAGCCAGCGCTTTAGTCCCTGCTTCAACCCATGGAATCTGGCACATGTACCGGGCGGCTCATCTGGCGGGTCGGGCGCTGGTGTCGCCTCCGGCATGTGCGTGCTGTCGATCGGCAGCGACACCGGCGGATCCATCCGCGCGCCGGCGTCTTTCAACGGGGTGGCCGGGTTGAAGCCGACCAACGGCGCCGTGCCCAACCGGGGCAGCTTTCCCGTCAGCCCGCCGCACGACACGCTGGGACCGCTCGCGCGGCGGGTCGAGGACCTGGCCGCCTGTTACATGGCGATGGCGGGCTTCGACCCCGCTGACCCGACGTCCGAGGACCGTCCCGTTGCCGATGCTACTACCGGCTTAGGCGCGGGCGTCGCGGGCAAGACGATCGGCCTGCCACGAACGTTCTTTCAGGACGATCTGCAGCCCGAGGTGGCTGAGAATACCGAAGCGGCCATTGCGGTGCTCTCCAGCCTCGGCGTCCGGGTGGTGGAGGTCGAGCTGCCTGAAGCCGCCGAGGCATGGCGCATCCTATCGACGGTGATCGTTATGGCTGACGCGGCGGCACTACATCGCGACCGGATGGAGACGGAGTCTCAGCGGATGGGCCGCGACGTCTACGATCGCATCGCGGTTGGTCGTAATGTTAGTGGTATGCAATACGCTGAAGCTCTTAGTTTCCGCGAGCACTGGCGGCAAGGAGTGGCATCCTTGTTCCACGATGGCATCGATATGCTCGCCATGCCTACGACGCCCTTCACGGCGCCGCTGGCCGACCCCACGGCGAACATGGGGGAGACCTCCAATCGCATCAACCGCAACAATTTCCCCTGGTCGCTGGCCGGGGTACCCGCCCTGTCGCTCCCAAGCGGCTTCGATGCGAGCGGCCTGCCGACCGGCCTCCAACTTGTAGGTCCCCGTTGGCACGACGCAAAATTGCTGGTCGCGGGCAAGGCATTCCAAGACGCCACCGACTGGCATCTGAGGGCGCCGCGCCTCGGTTAACCGGAAAGCGCGACGGACAACCGTTCGCCGCCGCCACGTTTTTTTAAACCGGCGCCTCGCCCTTCACCGTCGTCCGCCACATCAGACGACGTTGGGGTAGATCATAGTCCTGCACCGCCCGGTGCTGCACCGTACAATTGTCCCAGACTACCACGTCGCCGACACGCCAGCGGTGTTGATAAACGAAGGCCGGTCGCACAATATGGTCGGCCAGCGCCCCTATCAGCGACAGGGCCCCGCGCTCATCCTTGCCGACAATACCGGTGCAATCCTCGCGCGCGACATAAAGGCTCTTCCTGCCGGTTCGGGGGTGCGCGCGAACAATAGGATGCTCTACCGGTGGGTATCGGGCAATGTCCTCGACGCTAACCGGCGAGGATCGCTTGCGTCCCCGGAAATCAAAAATACCCTTCAAGTCTCGGATCTCTTCCCGCATCGGTTCGGGCAAGGCATCCCAGGCGACTGCGGTGTTCGCGAAAGCGGTGTCCCCCAAAGCCAAGCCATGCAGCACCGGGACCTCGACGGCATACAACAACGTTACCTTGGCAGGATGTTTCGCATAGCTCATATCAGTATGCCAGGTCTCCCCGGCGCGACGGGTGCCAATCGGTTCGCCCTGTTCCACGATATTGGAGACCGCATAAATTTCCGGGCTGCCGGAAATCCCGAACCGCTTGGCATGGAAGTTTACCTCCAACGTGCCAAAGTTACGGCTTAAGGCGATCTGTTGCTCCGGCGTGATTGTCTGATCCCGCAGGACGATGACGCCATATTGATCAAGCGCGGCCTGAATGGGCGCGAACGCAGCGGCGTCGAGATCATTAGAGAGGTCGACGCCTAATATCTCCGCCCCGGCCGCAGCGCCGGTTGACTTAACCTCGAAGCTCATGAATTCGATCCATTACGAAGGATTTCACCGATAGGAGCAGTGCTGTTACGCACTGGCATCCACCAATGATAAACCGCCTTCAGCCGACCAACAAAGAAGCAACCACGCCGAGGCCGACTTCGCGCCATCCAAGCCCGGGTCTTTAGCCAGTATATCGCCGCAGTGACGGCGCCTGACCCTTCTCCGGTCGCGATGCGGAACAGGTTGTTGGGCAGGCCATATCCGCCTGGACCACGCCGCCATCAAGCTCGTCGCGGTAATGACGCCGGAGACATTTCTCCTCGATGCCAACGGCCAGCGTGGATCGATCGAGGTTAACGCTCTCGCAGGCGAAGATCTCGGATTGTCGGTACAGCCGCAGATGACCCACTGCCCGGCTGTTGACTACACCGCATTCATTGCGAGGGGCGAATTTGCCGACCAGCAAGTGCGCGGGCAAGTCGCGTCTCGATCCAAACAAGTTGCAGTGTAAACTAATGTAACCCGCACTCCTCTTTCTGGTCGCCTTCTAGACGGGAAACTTTGAACAACACCCAGCATCGGAGGGCAATCCCATCAACATCCAAACGATCCCTAAAATTAAAACCATCGAAAAGGCGCATTTCGAAATTGTTCGTGGTTGTCAGCTTCGCTGCGTTGGGTGTCCCAATTCTACGCTGCAACCGAAAGTAAAGCGTATTGAGGTCGAGGATTTTGATCGATGCCTTCGAAATATCGATGTTGATCATATCAGTTATTTTAGGTTATTTAATTTTGGCGAGCCGTTGCTACATCATGATCTTCCCGGCATTTTGGCGCGTATTCCCGATCAGAGTTGGCAAGCTAAAGAGGTTGAAATTTCCACCAATGCACAGTTTGTCGACTGGCCCTCTTTCGAGCAGGCTATTAGCTTGGGAATTCTTTCCCAACTCATCGTAAGCTGTGACGGTGACGGATCACCGGAAGACTATGAGCGGTTGCGGCCGCCAAGCCGGTGGGAGAAATTGATCGAATTTCTTGATCGAGCAAGTGCGATCCGCGATCGGCTTTCCCCGAAACTTAGATTGTACACCAGGACGATTTGTGTGGATCCTGAGGCGCAAGCGCGGTGGCGAGCCATATTCGAGCCGCGAGGATGGATTCCGGAGTTCCGGGAATGGGCGTACCTCCCCGATTCAATTGAGAACATGACGGGCCGAGACTTGCGATTCCGGACCGGCATATGTTCGTATCTAAAAACCAATCACAGACTTTATGTGGATTGGGACGGTACCGTGGTGCCTTGCTGCATTCATCCGCGCGCCGGCGAGTTCGGTAACCTCATGAACCAATCTTTCAACGACATTTTATTTGGCGAAAGAAGATCGGAGTTCAGCGTTATGCAACGAGCGGATCGGAAAAAGATGCTCATTTGTAGCTCTTGCGAACTCTGAGGCTACCAAGGCATCTAGGTTGCTTAGCCAATGTCTATCACCGTCGTGACGAACCGGTAATTGATGTGGATCGTCAGGCGATTGGCTATTGGCATGTCGACAGCGACGAACTCGACTTTCGTCTCCATCAACTTGGAAACGAGGGCAACGTTTGTCGCGAGCCGATCCAGCTTGGCGATGACCAACGTCGCGCCAGCCTTCTTCGCCGCCCCTGTGGCCCTGGCGCCTCGATGAAGTGTTCGTGCGGATAAACACAGAGACGCATTATCTTCGGTGAGCGGTCGACCATGAAGGCGAGGTTTGGAGGTTTTTGTCACGAAGCACCGTGATCGCATTGGCTAACTTCGAAGTTCATGAATTCGATCCACCCCGAAGCATTTCAACGATAGGAGCAGTGCCGTTACGCACTGATACCCGCCGATGATAAACCGCCTCCAGTCGGACTAACAAAGATGCAACCCCGTTTCAACCTTATGCCGAGACCTTCCCATCGGCTTCGTCGAGCACATCACCGAGAAAGTCTTTAGCTAAGATTTTCCAAGTAAGAACCTTCCAATCCGCACATTTTGGTTCGGATTAGCCAGACCAGTAACCAGCTTTGTTCTCGCAGCCCCCGGAAGATGAATCCGGTTGATTGAAGGTTGAATAGTTGCCCTCTCGGGGCGAAATGGGCGCGTCAGCCGCTTGTTATCGGCCGGGATCATGCGGTTTCAGTGCCCAACGAAATCGTAGACCTCTTCACGATTGGCTCGATCGGTTCATCGTCGTGGGTCGCTGATTTTCTTTATTTTACCCATGAAGTCACCTTACCGCCGTTTGACGCCGTGCATGGCGTGGAAGGCCCGGCACGTTAGACCTCATAAGACTTCCTGACCGAGAACCGCATCATTGAGGTTACTGCGGATCAGCCAATTACGCTGCAGTGTGCGGCAGATACTGATTCAGTAGCTTGATTAACCCGCTGGGGTGTACCCCGCCGCGACTTTATTCGCGACCTCAATCACGGATGGCAAATCCAGAACTTCTAGATATGTAGCGCTACTGAAGGCTCCGCTCGCCTTTAACGCCGTAGACACTCCCACTAGACTTGTTGCGTCTGGTACATCCACGACAACGACGACGTCGTGTTCACCTCGGGTGAAATACAGGTCATGAACAGAGCCGCCTACACTTGCTAGGATCTTGTCGACAGCCCCACGACGATCTGAACCTGCCATCAACCCTTTCAAAGCGGCGGGGGTGTAGCTCCCCATTAATAGTGCTTTCATTTTAACGCCTCCAATTTTTCTCGACTAAGTTGGTAACTCCCGGGAAGATTACCCTAGTTGAAATAAAATTAAAATCTTCAGGCGCGCTCCGGCGGACACGCCTTTCATGTCGTAAGTTCGCCCATAACGCCGCTCTCCTGCAGCTGCATCGGCGATTGGTGAGCCAGGGCCTTGAGGCAATGCAAGGTCTCGACGGCTGGATAATGCCAACGGTTCCCGAAGTGCCTTTGCCGCTTTGCGAGTTCCCCACCGTGGAGCGGATGAACTGGTGGAATACCCGTATCAACGACGCCACGCGTCTGGTCAATTATCTAGGCCAATGCGGCGTCTCGCTGCCGTTGCCGCCCCGCTCTCCCGGAGATCTGCCGGTTGGATTACAGATCGTTTGCTCCCCCAACGCCGACCGCTCTCTACTATCGATAGCGATGGCGATCGAGACAGTTATTGGTCGATCGCCGGCGCCGGGCCTCAATGGTTTCCGTGACATTGTCAGACCAATTCGGAAGGCCTGAGAAACGCATGAACGATGGAATTCTCAAGCCGCGAGATACCTCCCCAAATGGCGTCAATTTGCGTAGGCATCAAACCGTCGGTGCGGGTTAGATTAGCGGCGTCGGCGCAACCGCCCTTTTTATAGACGGACAAGCTGGCGCCTTCAACATTCGTGGGGGAACGACGCCATGACAGAAGAAAAACCAAAACCCAGAAAGCCCGATCGGAAGTGGGTGAACGGCCTTGTTATAGGCGCCGGTCTTGGAGGTTTGTACTCAGCGCTATGGCTCTTGTTTGGCACGCCCATTGCAATGGCGATGACAGGTATATTTGACATAAGCAGCCCGGATCATATGTGGATTGCTGGAGGCGTAGTTGGAGGTGCAAGCGTTGGCGCTTCGATTCGATTAATAACAAACGCAATAGACAGCGGCTAAGCCGCCACCTCGGCACTGAAATCGACTTCGCGCCATCCAGCACGGATCTTGAACTAGAATATCATGGCGGTGCCGTAGCCGAGTTCCTCGCGGTAATAGCGCCGGAGACATTTCTCCTCGATGCCAAGGGCTTCGGCGATCATGGGCTGGGTCGCGCCCTTGGCGGTCATCTCCTTGATGTGATGCCGGGTCAGGTCGTTCGGGGCTTGTCTCTTATCGCGCATGTCCGTATTGCCCCAATCATGAAAGCCATAGCGATTGCAGCATAATTGCGGCATTGAAATATGAAATTTGACGAGTATCCCACTGTCCCAACACCCCGCGAATAAAAAGATGGGACAGTGCTTATGTTGAGGACCTGTGCCATTTCCATGACATGCAGCCAAGACATGGCTCCAATGTTATTTTTGCACTGCAGCATTTTTGTGGTCGCGCCATATATAGCGTGTTCAACAACCAAGGATGCAAAAAATGTCTCTTATCAATCTCCTCGCTTCGGTCCTCACCATTATCGGCTTCAACAGCCTCATTGGGTACGTTGCCTATGTCGGGGCCCTGGTCTGATCTACGTTTAGAACAGCTGCGGTTTCTGTTCATTTCGACGCGCCCATATTCGCCGCGATTGCTGTTGCGAAGGTCTATGACGATGCAGCGATGTGTAACTAGGAATTCCTCCATCGGGTTGAAATCGTGATTGGCGAGGCCGACCGGTCCTTGGAGCCGAACCCTCGGTCAAGTGGGCCGAAACACGCCTATCCCCATGCATCCCCTGGTCGATGGGTGAAGAGGACGACTTGACATTCGAGGCCTCGATAACGTCGACTTGGGGTCTCTGACTGTTAAAGGGGCATTCGTGCGCGCTGCGGTTCTGCAAGGAAGCAAGATCACGATCGAGACCCTGGCGGACCCCCATCCGGGGGCCAGGCAGCTTTTGGTCTCGCCACTATTCACTGGTATTTGCGGGTCCGACCTGCATTTTCGCGCTCGGGCGATCGCCGCTGAAGCGGAAACGCCGGAAGGTCAGCGCCATCTCCTACCAAAAATCGTGCCGGGGCATGAGTTCTCGGGGACGGTGGAGGAGAGCGGATCCGAGACCGACACGGAGTTGTGGTTCGGAGACCGGATCGTTGGTTTGCCCTTCACTCCTTGCGCGTCGGGTTTCGAGGTAATCGGGCTCTCGCCGTCGCGTTCGGGTGGCCTGTCGACGCTTTGCCTTGTCGACGCCGTGCGTGCGTTCCGAATTCCCGACGAGGTGCCGAGCGAGCTCGCAGCGCTCACTGAGCCACTTGCGGTGGGACTGCACGCGGCCTATCTCGCCAACCGAAATTCTGGTCCCAACCTGGTAATCGGATGTGGACCCGTCGGCCTCGCGGTAATCACGGCTCTGCGGCGCCAGGGAAAACGTCCTATCATCGGAGTTGATTTTTCCGCGCGCCGGCGGGCGGCGGCCGAGATATTAGGATGCGACATCGTGCTTGATCCGACCGAGGAATCCCCGTTCGGGCGATGGGATGACTTGGGTTTCGCGCCCAGTCCGGCATCGCCGCTTCTGGAGCGTTCATTCTCTGGACTGCCGCCAGGGGCCAACATCTTCGATTGCGTCGGGGCACCTGGTCTGATCGACTCGATCATTAAGTCGGCGCCGAGGCACTCTCATGTGATTGTGGTCGGGGTTTGCGCGCACGAGGATAAGTTCACCCCGCGCGAGGCGATAGTGAGTGAACTGACCCTTGACTTCAGCTTCGCGTACCGTCCCGAGGAATTCGCCGAAGCGCTTTCCTCTATCGCTGCCGATCCGGCGCGCGCGCGGGCTTTCGTAACCAGCACAGTACCGCTCGGGGAAACCTTGCCGGCATTCGAACGGCTGGCTCGTGAGCCGGAAGAGATCAAAATTCTGATCAACCCACGCTTATGAGATCAAGGCGCTCCTTTTAAACGCTTTCCTAGAGGTTCGACTATGGCGACAGAGCAACGCATCCTGACGACCCATGCCGGCAGTCTGCCGCGGCCAAGTCGGCTGGTTCAGATCTATGCCGACCGGGTCGCCGGCAAGGCCATCGATACCACCGAGCTTGAACGCGAGGTGGCCGCGGCGACGCGTTGGGTAGTGGCCCAACAGCGCGACGCGGGCATAGACCTTCCCAACAATGGCGAGCAGGCCCGCGAGTCCTTTTTCCTCTATGTGCGGCGCCGGATGACCGGTTTCGGCGGGCACGGCCAGCGCAAGCCGTGGCGGGAACTGTTGGACTATCCGGAGTTCGCCGAGTTCAGCCGCGAGAGCTTCGCCGCTAAGACCATGGTTAGCAACCGCGAGCCGCCGGTGGCGCTAGATGCCGTTCGATACGTCGCGCCGGAAGAAAATCTATTTGAAATCAATGAATTCCAATGTTCATTGGCCGAGACCGGGCATGATTTCACCGACGCCTTCATGACGGCCCCGTCGCCGGGCATGGTCGCCGCCGCGATGCACAACCGGCATTATCCAACCGAGAACGACTATCTCGATGCATTGGCGGATGGTCTATCCATCGAGTATCGGGCGGCGGTCGACCATGGTTTGATCTTGCAGATCGACGCGCCGGATCTGGCGATGGAGCGTCATGTCCACTATGGTGATGAACCGCTGGATGTCTTCCTGGATTTCAGCCGCCGGGTAGTGGCCCGAATTAACCGGGCGATCGAAGGCCTCCCGCGCGAGCGGGTGCGTCTGCATGTCTGCTGGGGTAACTACGAGGGCCCGCACGATCGCGATGTTGCCATGCGGGAAGTGCTGCCAATCCTGCTCGAGGCCAATGTCGGCGGTTTCATGCTGCCCTTCGCGAATCCGCGCCACCAGCATGAGATCGACGTGTTACGCGAAATTCCTCTAAAGTCGGATCAGTACCTGATCGCCGGCGTGATCGATACGCTGACCAACTTCGTCGAGCATCCCGAGGTGGTCGCGCAACGCCTGGAGCGTGCTGTCGAGGCTGTCGGGGATGCGTCCCGGGTTATGGCCGGCACCGATTGTGGCTTCGATACATCTGCTGGTATGGGCCGGGTCACCGCCGACGTGGTTTGGGCAAAACTAAAGGCAATGCGTGATGGCGCGGATATCGCCGGCGCGCGGTTGTTTTGAAGTTCGGGGGTAACAATCGAGATTATTGTTCCGCGGGGCATTGCTAGACTAATTTGCTAGGTCTGAGAAACGCATGAACGATGGAATTTTCAAGCTGCGAGATGTCGCCATTCGACCAGAGCGGCGGTGCGGTCATGTTTGAAAGTTTTGCGGGGTTAGGTGGCGCTCGTGGTTGAAAAGGTTGTGGGCCGAGGCGGGATACTTGCGGCGCAGGTGGAGAACCTTTTCCTCGACCGCCGTCGGCGTCTTGTTGGGGTGGTTGTACGGCACCGATCTGTTGTTGGCTAACCCAGCTTCGCCGTGGGCCCGATGGGCATGGCACCATCGGTAGAAACTGGCTTGGCCAACACGGAAGTGCTGGCAGGTCTTGCTTACATCTCCGGATAACTCAGCGTATTCAAGAACGCGCAACTTGCGACGGATCTCTCGTTGATCGTCTGTCATCAAACACCCCTCCTTCTCCAAAATGGAGATTATCAAAGAGGGCTCGCTGAATCGTATAGACCTACAGGGAACGCTGAGCTGATCTTGGTGATTTAAAGCGCTGGATCTTCCGTTCTCGGCGACGAACCGGGTGAAGAGGAGCCACCGCCCGATTGTTAGCGCGAAGGCTCTGGTCGTGATCATAGCCAAGACCGAAATCTCAGATCGCCGCCTGATGCGCTTTTAGTTTATCCGTGATCATCCTAGCGGGGGCGCACCAAATTTTTTCAGCAGGTTCCCGAAGGGCTCAATCCAGATGAAACGCCCAACTCACAAATGTCGCGCAAAGATCTTGGAGGTTTGAGGAGCACCTAAACCGGCCTCTCTCCGGCGAAGGTCGTGCGCCAAAGCAATCGGCGCTGTCCGTCATAGTCATTAAGCGCGTAGTGCATGGTTATCCGGTTGTCCCAAATCGCAACAGCCCCCTTGGTCCAGCGAAACCGGCAAGTCAGATCCGGTCGCGTCGCATGACGGTATAGACGGGCCAACAATCGTTGGGCTTCGTTCGTCTCCATTCCCTCGATACCGACAGTATAAATCGGATTTACGAACAACCGTTTGCGCCCACTGCGGGGATGGATTCGGACGATGGGATGCAGACGTTGCTTGTCGGCCTCGGGATCACCTCAGGTCATGCTTATGGACTTACTTAAGCTTGTCCTCGAATTTAGGTGGTGCCTTGACGCCGTAGGGCGCGCCGATATGGATTGCGCGTTTGCCTTCGATCTGGGCCTTCAGGTCATCGCTCAACCATTCATAGGCGGCGGCTTGGTTCGCCCATAGAGTGTCGCCACCAAATGGGGGAATCTCGAGCGCGTACAGCACCGATCCGCCTGGCGGCAGTTCGAGGAAACTGAAATCGGAGTGCCAATCTCCGCCAAAATTAGCGATCTTGGCTTCGCTGGCTTCGCTGGCTTCCTTGAGAACCGCGATGATGTCGGGATCTTCCGGCAAGGGCGTGATGTAGGGAACTCGTACCAGCGGCGCGAAAACCTCGGTCACTCGTTTTAGGGGTCACGGGATCAAGGGTCTGGCCCCGAAAGAAAAGTACGAGATGCATATCTAAGGCGTCGTTTAGGGCCACCCGCGTCGTGGTCTCAAACGGGCGGGAGAGATCGAGGTCTATCTCGGCGCCTAAAAATCCGGAGACCGGTTCGATCGTCAAAACCGTGTGGGTCACGCGTGGTTCCTCTTCGATGGTCACACTGGTAGATATTAAATCATCGGGTTATCGTGGAACAGCTTGCGTTGGCCTTGGTCCGGCAGTCCGCGACCATCTGCTTTAAAGGCTATGATACGAAACTCAGCATGAAGGCGAGTAGCGGGAAACCGCGATTAATCAGCGTGCCTTACTGAATGAAGACAATAACGACGCGAACGCATAGGAGCGCCAATGAACCATGGTGCGGGGTTCGACGAAAAACACACTCCGCCGTAAAACCCAATGATGACGCTGTGCGGTCTTCTCCGGGGCTTGGTCGCTACCTTGTGCGTCGGGGAATTTTCGGCCGGATGAGGTGATCAATCCGGACCGTCAATATGATCGTCTTTGGAGCGGTTGGCTGAACGCCACGTAGCGATGGGGTGGTTCGGATCGTCCAAGGAGTTCGCATAGGCTTGGCGTCTGTCTGGAGCCCAGGAATGTCCGCAAGATCGACGTGCTTCATTCAGCGGCAACATGTGGTCAATATCGAGTGCCTTTGGATCTCGAGTGATGAAATCGGCGTACGGACCAACCCATAGGCCGGCGACGATCTCACCGGTTTTATCCTTGATAACAGGGATTAGGGATTCAGCTCGCTTACCGCGAACTTGATGGTGCCCTTGCCCTGACCGCGCGTACGCGGGAACGATGTTTACCGACAGCCGGACAGGCAAAATGGTTGGCATGGTCTGGTAGGTCTTCTGCGGCAGTCGGTCTACGGTCGTCTCGCCGGCTACGAGGACGTGAACGACGCCGACCGACGAACCCGCGATGCGCTGGATCGTCGGCGGCAAGGCCATCGAGCGCGGCGGCGCATCCACCAGCCAGATGGGTAGGCTCGAGACTGAGCTTCTGTCGACGAATCATATACGGAACCACACTATGCTGGCTGGGAGGCTCTCACTTGGGGAATCCCGATTAAAATGGGGTCCGGTGTGCATATCCAAAAGACGGACGCGACGTAATCTAGACTGTCGTTCTACTAACGGTCCGGAATCGCAGTTAATTCCATTCCCCACTTTCGCCCCGGTGCCATAAACACGTATCCTCCCGGTATCGGACATTCGGATGAGAGGATAATGATATGGGCAAGATCACCGGTGCCACCCTGATTGCAAGGAGCCTCAAGCAGCAGGGCATTGACCATCTATTCGGCGTCGTCGGCTTTCCAGTCGGCCCGATTGCCGCAGCAGCACAGGAGGAAGGTATTAACTACGTGGGCATGCGCAACGAACAAGCGGCCTCCTACGCCGCGCAAGCGTATGGCTACATGACCGGCCGCCCGGGTGCATGCATCGTCGTTACGGGTCCGGGCGTAGTGCACGGTCTAGCAGGCCTAGCAAATGCTCAGCAAAATTGCTGGCCAATGATTCTGATCGGAGGCGCCTCAGAGACGTATCGCGGCGGTATGGGCGCCTTCCAAGAAGAGCGCCAGGTACTGATTGCTACCCCGTTTTGTAAGTTTGCGCACGGCATCGAAAGCGTGCGACGCATCCCTTACTACGTCGAGATGGCAACGCGACACGCGATATATGGACGTCCGGGTGCCTGCTACCTCGATATGCCGGATGATATCATCACTGGTGAATGTAACCTCGACGAAATCGTCCCAGTAGAGCGAGTGCCGGAGCCGCCACGCATGTTGGCGCCGACGGAAAACATCGAGGCTGCCTTGGATGTACTTGAGGGCGCTGAGCGACCGCTCGTACTCATCGGAAAGGGCATGGCCTGGGCACAAGCCGAAAATGAGGTGCGCGAGTTTATCGACCGCACACAACTTCCATTTGTGCGGTCTCCAATGGGTAAAGGCGTCGTCCCCGACGACCATCCACTCGCGGCATCCGCAGCCCGGACCCTCGCGCTGCAGCAAGCAGACGTCATTTTCCTTATGGGTGCCCGGTTCAACTGGATTTTCCACTACGGCTTGCCGCCGCGGTTCGCGCCCGACGTTAAGGTCATTCAGCTCGACATCTCCCCCGAGGAGATCGGGCATAACAAGCCATCAGAAGTGGCACTTGTAGGCGATGGCAAATCGATCATGGGTCAGATGAACCAAGCTCTCGAAGGGCGGCAGTGGTTCCATCCTAAGGACACTCCATGGCGCAAGGCTATTAGTGAGAAAGTGTCCGCAAACGTCGCCCAAATTCAGGCGCAAGTTAACGACGATACGGCACCAGGCGGCTACTATAGGGTGTTGCGCGACGTCGCAGCGTGGATGCCGGAGAACGCTATCCTGAGCGCTGAGGGTGCCGGCACGATGGATATTGGGCTCACAATGTTGCCGGTTTCCGACGCCCGCGCCTGCCTGAACGCGGGCACCTATGGCACCATGGGTGTAGGCCTCGGTCATGCCATCGCCGCGTGCGTCGTACATCCGGGCCGACCGGTCATCCACCTCTCGGGCGATTCGGCCATTGGTTTCTCCGGTATGGAGATGGAGACGCTAGTCCGATACAATCTGCCCGCTAAAATAGTGGTGCTCAACAATGGAGGTATCGGTCCGGGTATGCCGGAGATTCCAGAAAACCCGATGATGAACATGAAGCCGAATACGCTAATTTACGGCGCGCGCTACGATAAGATTATGGAGGACTTCGGTGGCAAGGGTTTCTTCGTCGAGGATCCGAAGGATATACCGGCCGCGCTCGAGCAGGCGATGGCATTCCCCGGCCCTGCGCTGGTCAACATCGTGATCTCACAAAGCTCATCCCGAAAGCCACAGCAGTTCACGTGGCATTCGTGAGCTAAGTCCAGTTTGCCTAGTCTAACAGAGCAAGCGGCTCTCTCAGCGCCGCTTGCTCTGTCGCTGATGGATTAAACATGAGTATAGCCACTGATTAATCATGGTCTATTTTTCAGGCTCAGCCCGAATGAGGCGACCCTGCACCATATTGACCAGGGCTGGGCCGTTGAGGCTCATCGCGGTCCTGGCATGCTCCGACCCGAGGGCTTTTTCATGAGATGGCCAGCGCGCGCTTGTAGAGAGGTTTGACCTCAGCGTAGCGGCCTTGGACGAGGTAGAGCTCGGCAAGGTTGTTGAGGAATATCCCAATGGTCTCGTGGCCGAGATCAAACTTTTCTAGACCCAATTTCAGGGCCCTCTTCGCGAAGGGTTCAGCCTTTTTGTAACGACCAGCGGCCTCATGGACTTTGTATGCCTTCAACGCAGCCATCGTCCGCAATGTTACGACGACGCACACCTCTAACGATCCTCGGCAGGTCGACCCGGTCTACTAAGGACTGATCTTTGGGCGCGTCAGACGTAAGAAGGTTGCGGGTGAACCTGATTCGAACAACACTTGTCAAATTGGGAGACTCCTGCATGGGGAATTCCGAGGAGACTACAACTTAGAGCATGTGATCCAGGGCAACATCGAAGTCCTGGAAACACCGTCAGAGGACTTTAAATGACCGGATTTCTAAGCACCGTCCGCTTCCTCGTCAAGGATGGCATGGCGGACGAATTCATCCAAAGACACCAGTCCTTGCCCAAGCTCAAGGAAACGAGCGCCTTCATTATAGCTCGAACCGGCAAGAGGACGTTTTGCTTCGTTGGTCTATTCGACGATGAAGAGCAGTTGATCGCGGCTCGACCCAAGATGATCACCTTCTTGGACACGGTAAGAGAATTGTTGGAGGAAATTTCGCCTGAATTAGGTGTGACTGATCCTGTTTCGGGACCAATCGTCCATTCAATGTGACCGATTGTAACCTGAGTAATTCAGTCCGTGTCTCACCGGATTGTTCAGGTTACAGTTATGAGGAACATCCGGCCATGCAACAGCTCACTAATTTCGACGACATTGAACAGGCCCGCACGGACGCTGAAGCGCATTTCTGGCCGCACTCGCAGCAGGCCGGCAATATGTCATCCGACACCGGTTTACAACTGGTGTCGGGCGGCCAAGGGGTTTGGGTCGAGGATGTCAATGGCGAGCGTTGGTTCGATACGCTTTCGGGTCTGTGGCTGGTCAATATCGGCCATGGCCGGCGCGAGATAGCGGACGCGGTTTACCGTCAGATGCTCTCGCTTAGTTTTTCACCGAACGACACGGTGGCGCCGATTACGGCCACGCTGTCCGCCCGGCTCGCAAAGCTGGCGCAAGACCCGCGTTCCCGTACCTACTTCGTGAGTGGCGGGTCGGAGGCCAACGAAACCGCGCTCAAGATTGCCAAGAATTACCACTATATCAATGGTGAGCCGAACCGGTGGAAGGTGCTGAGCCGCCGCGGCTCCTATCATGGCGCGACCTTGGCCTGCACCAGTCTCGGTCGGGGCGGGCCCGGCGGGGCTAGTATCCCGGCTCAATTCGGACCGCTGGTGCCGGGCAATATCCATGTCGCGCAGCCGGCCCAATACCGATGCCATTTATGCTCCGGCGCCGGCGCCTGTGATCTCGACTGCGCCCGGGACGTGGAACGGGCGATCCTGCACGAGGGGCCGTCGACGGTCGCTGCGTTCATCGGCGAACCGATCTCGGCGGCGGCAGGAATCCACGTGCCTCATCCGGAATACTGGCCGATGGTGCGCGAGATCTGCGACCGCTACGGCGTTGTCATGATCGCCGACGAAGTGATCACCGGGTTCGGCCGAACCGGCAAGATGTTCGCGATGGAGCATTGGGGGGTGAAGCCGGACATCTTCACCGTCGCCAAGGGACTGACCAGCGGCTACCTCCCGATCGGAGCGGCGATCGCGACCGGCAAGATCGCCGACGCCTTTATCGGCGAAGGTGACAAGACATTCCAACACCTCATCACCTTTGGTGGCAATCCCGTATCCTCGGCGGCGGCGATCGCGAACCTCGACATTCTGGAGAACGAGAGCATGGCGGCGCGCTCGGCGGCGATGGGTGATTATCTATTTGAGCGTCTGCAGGTGCTGCGCGACCACGCGATCGTCGGCGACGTGCGTGGCGGCAAAGGATTGTTATGCGCGTTAGAACTGGTCAAGGATAAAAAGACCCGCGAGCCGTTTCCAAAAGAGGTGAAGCTGGACAAATTGGCGGTCCGGGTCATGCGCGAGAACCGTATGTTAGGCCGGGCAGGCCATATCATCCCGCTCGCGCCGCCGTTGTGCATCACCCGCGACGAAATCGACGAAGCTGTCGATCGACTGGATAAAGTGCTCAAAACACTGGGCGACGATCTGGGGGGCTCCTGACGGCCACGGCGAGAGTGCGGGTGAATCTTTCCGGTCCTTCGAGCCTGATCCGTCATCACATCTCGAATAGCTCACGGCCTTAACCGCCATCACATCGTATTTCTCGGCCAGAGCATTGAACTGGCCGCTTGAAAAGGTTAGCTCTCGCTAAGGAGAAGGTTGCCTCAGGCCATCTCCGTCAACTTCCACACATGGTCTATGAAGCCTGACCTCACAGCAGACGGAACGCTGACGCCTCGGCGCCGCTACCTGATCCTGGCTGCGCTGGTGTTAGCCACCACTCTGTATGCAACCACCATCTTGGTGGTGAGTGTAATCCTGCCGGACATGCAAGGCGCGCTTTCGGCGGCCCCAGACCAGATCGCCTGGGTGATGACCTTCAACATCGTTGCAACGGCCGTGGCGACGCCGATGACCGGCTGGCTAAACAGCCACCTTCGGTCGCCGCAATGTAATGCTCGTCTGCATGACGGGATTCACGCTCGCGACCATGATGTGCGGTCTGGTCTATTCGCTCGGTCCGCTGCTGTTGTTCCGGATCATTCAGGGATTGGCAGGGGCGCCCCTGGTGCCGCTGGCGCAGGCGGTGATCCTTGATGTAGTCCCGCTCCACGAGCGTTCCCGCGCGACCGCTATTTTCGGCATCGGTGTAGTATTAGGTCCGGTTATCGGCCCCCCCTCTCGGGGGGTATGTAGCAGAGCTTTATGACTGGCACGCCAGCTTCCTGGTCCTGGTGCCGATGGGTGTTCTCGCGGTTTTGGCGCTTTGGATCTACCTCCCCGACGGCGGGCGCGAGCGCCATGTGCGCCTAGACTGGCCCGGTTTCCTGACGCTGGTGGTTGCAATGATCTGCATGCAACTGGCGCTCGACCGCGGTGACCGGCTGGATTGGTTCGAGTCGATCGAGGTCATTGTCGAGGCGGTGGTCGGTGGTATCGCGTTTTACCTGTTCATCGCTCATAGTCTGACGACGACCGGGCGACTATTCCTTGACCTTAGACACCTGCTCGATCGGAATTACGCGACCGGCCTGCTCCTCCTGACCATCTATGGCATGATGAACTTCCTGCCGATGATCATGCTGCCACCAATGCTGCAGGACTTGCTCGGCTTTCCCAACGCGATCATCGGTACACTTTTGGCGTGGCGGGGGGCCGGCGCGGTCGCTGCGTATGTCGTATTTCTGATGGCGTTGTCAATCGGCAGGCTGGACCCACGTCTGTGGATGTCCCTCGGCTTTGGAATCCAGGCCTATTCCGGCTGGTTGATGATGGGCTTTGATTTCAATACCGGAACCGAAATAGTGGCGCTCACCAGCTTGATGCAAGGGGTCGCCGTGGCGCTGGTCTGGGCGCCTCTGGTCGAAGTACCTTTCGCAACCCTCAACCCACGTTTTCTCGCCGAGGCCTCCTTGACATTCCACCTGTTGCGCAACCTTGGCAGTAGCGCCTTCATTTCGGTCTGCGTGTTGATCGTCTCGCGCACCCGCAGCGGCCACTCTGCGACGCTGGGCGAGTTCTTCTCGCCGCTGAACGAGGCCCTCAAATTCGGCGGCGCGCGGGTCCTCTGGGATGGAGGCTCGGCGGCGGCGTTGGCCAGGTTTGGCGGAGAGGTAGGGCGGCAGGCGGCGTTGATCGGCTACATCAACGCCTTCACGGCCTACACGATTTTGAACGGTGTGGCGATCGTATGCCTCCTGACGATCCGGTCGAGGCGACGCTATGGGAATGCGAGAGATCAGAACACAAGCGCCCGGGGCTAAATTTAACCGTTAAAGGGAATTTGATTTGTTGCCGAAATAACGGGTCTCGAGCCTGTAGGCTTGTACGATTCATTGAGACGCCTTTGATAATCTCCGTTTTGGAGATGGAGGGTGCATTCGATGACAGCCGATCAGCGGGAGATCCGTCGCTAGCTTCGGGTACTCCAGCATGCATAAATATCTGGAAATGTGAGCAAGCTATGCCGACACTTTGGTATCGATCGAGCCAACTTCTGCCGATGGCCTCATGCCCATCGGGCCGATGGCCGGAAACAGCCGCGAATGGTAGCAGTTGAACTGGTCGGAGTAAGAGTGGGGGTCGTGTTCGATTCAAAATTTTAAATAGGGACAGCCGCTGACAATAGTGAGACTCTCCCCGATCATTGGACCATCGCATTTAGGTTAAAAAGTCCGGATATTCAGTCACGCTTCAATATGGTTGCCGCGATTTTCTCCGCGGCCATGATCGTTGGGAAATTGGTATTGGCAGAAGGAACAACAGGGAAAATAGAGGCGTCCACGACCCTTAAGCCAGCAATCCCTCGCACGCGGCCCTGATTATCGGTGACCGCCATTGGATCATTGTCGGCGCCCATGCGGCAAGTACAGGACGCGTGCCATACCCCAACTGCAGCCCTACGAACGAAAGCTTCCGCCATTTCATCGTCGTTACAAATTTCATGTAAGCTAATATCGTCCATGAGAAAATTTTCGATCAAATAGTTGCGTAGAAATTTTGGACCATCCAGAAGTCTGGCTGCAATTCCCGTGAGAAGTTTGTTCTTTGTATTGATCGCACCAACCTGCCGAACTTTGTCCGAATAGGACGCTGGAAATGGGTTGCTCGTTACCGCCTGCATCGCGGGGTCTGCGTACAAGGGGGCCAGCCTCCGGATAGCGTCAACGATACGGTCCAAATCCCGCCGGTCGGAAAGTAAATTGAAGTCCACGGACGGTTCCTCGCTCCAACTAGGAGAATTCAGCTTGACTTCCCCTGTCTCCGAAAATGTTTTATTCACAAAAACTAGAAATGCTCCGATTTGTTCGCCGACTTTGTGCCAAGAATTTTTCGAAGTGCATACGATGAACATGTCTCCTGCTGGCGCGTCGCCAATCTCCGAAGAATAGCGCATCCCAAGATTCATATGCCGCCGCGACTCCTGATTTCTAACTCGAGCGGACGGATTTAGGAAAGAGGCTATTGCCACCGAAGGATGATCCATTAGGCGCTGTCCCACCCCTGCGAGGGGTTTGCGAACCGGAATCCCTAATTCGCGCAAGTGGCCTTCCGGGCCGATACCAGCGCGCATAAGATGGGCGGGCGAGTGAATAGCGCCAGAAGACAAAATGATTTCCCGGCCTCTAAATTCTTCCGGTTTTCCTTTGACAAGCGCCTTGACGCCGACACACCGCGTGTCTTCGAAGAGGAGTTCGGTAACCGACGTATGGGTGGAAATGTGTAAATTCTCGCGTTTGCGTACGGCAGCGGTCAGGTAACCCATCGATGCGGAAACGCGCTGCTCCTCCATATTGGAAATAGTTACCGGAAAAAAACCATCTTCAAAGAAGCCATTTTGATCAGGCAGGTATTTGTAATTCGCCCTTTTGAAAGTTTCAAAAATTGCTCTGGAATGCCCTGACCAATGAGCTTCCGGAACGCGGCGGACGGGTATCGGGCCGTCCTTCCCGTGCCATTCGTCATCAAAATCGAGATCTGTTTCTAGCTTTTTGAAGTATGGTAGAACGCTCTCCCAATTCCAACCGTCGGCGCCACGGGCCTCCCATTCGTCATAGTCGCTGGGAGCCCCCCTATTCGCCATTTGACCATTAATGGAAGAACCACCGCCTAGGATTCGAGCTTGCTCATATTTCCGCAACGGAGGCTTTGGCGCGTCCTGGTCGTTATGCGAAATGACCTCGGTCGTGACCTTTAGGTTTGACCAGATAAAACGGTCGTTCAAATAGGCCGTACCCGGATAAGAATCTAAAATTTCTGATGGGACTTTGCCTGGAGGTGTGTCCTCGCCGGCTTCGCAAACCAAGACTTGGTTCGTCTCGCGCGCGGAAAGCCTATTCGCCAAGACACTACCAGCTGACCCACCACCGACAATTATGTAATCGAATTCCACGATAAGCTCCTACAACATCGTATTGTGTATACTAAGCGCCTTTTTTCTTTATTGAGTGTAACTTGATGTACCGTACCATAGAGACACCGCCATTACGCTCGCCTAAAATTAAAAACAACGGCGCGGCCCAAGGCCTCAAATGATGACGGTGCGACGCCGGTTTGCGACGGAGCTCAAGTCTAAGGTCGGAATCTTCTGCACCGATTAGGGCGCTCTACCCTGATCCGCGAAGGCGGGACATTTTTCTTTGATGCTCGCCAGCAAGGCCATGATTTACCTGGGCTGCACAATGGGACTTGAGGTCGAAATTCTCGGAATTCCGACGCTGAGCCTGATGCTCGGAGATAATCCCTGGCACTCATCGGCGATTTCAAATGTCGTGAACGCCACCGCGCAAACGGTTGAGGAAGCGCTGGACTATTCAGATTATCTCGTTCTCGACCCCGAGAGGATTTCGGCTCATCGGGTGCCCGATGCTCTAGCGATTTTGTATGGAAAATTAACTTTGGTGGCCACAGCCAATCCCTCAATGATCGAGGCTTCGCGAGATACCTCGCTCCAGGATTGGTGAAGCCATAATTACAAGATCACGCTGCAACACTTCCGGCGATCGGCCGCCTCCGTTTCCGCGTCTCTTGGTTATTCGGACGCGGTCGAAGTGAATACAATCGCGGGCGGCGCTATTCTGATCTGCGCGGTTTGACGAATACCGAGCCGGACGACGCAAGACGCGGTTTCACTTCCCAGTCACGGAAGATTGTTCGACTTTCCCGACAAATCGGCTATCATTGAAACAGCCTTTTTCTAGTTCTTTGTTGGTGCAACGAGCAGCCTTTAAACTGGGCTTGAGTGTGAGGCAACAGTCTGCGTCCGGCCTAGGAACTCTGCCGGCCAGAACCGGCACTGTTACGATTAGCCCTGAGTATAACTCCAGGGCTAGTCAAGGGCGCTAGTCCATCAACTCGATTGGAACGTACGATGACGGCGAGGCGAACCACGAATTCCTGCCGACTTTGCCGACATGCCGAGACACGGCGCGGCACGCCATGAGTGAATGCGCTTGATCGAACTCATCCCAAAATGACCCAAATCTCGGCGCCAACTGTCAAGGAGGTCTTGGATGCCGCGGAACAGGCGATGCGGCGTGGTGAAACCAGAGGTCCGGCGATCTGGTTGAAATGCGTTCGCCAATCAGCGCCGCTGCACCCCCGAACCCAATATTTGATCGGTTTGCTACACCACCTCCAGGATCACTATGATCTATCGATTGGCGCGCTGCGGGCCAGCCTGCTCTTGCGCCCAGGTATTGCCATGGTCGCAACACAACTCGGCGTCCTCCTGAAAGGACAATCCAAGCACTTGGCGAACCTTCGACTCCAGGAACAAGCCGTGGCAATTTAGCCGACGGATGCCGCAATTCTAAACAATCTAGGTAATGCATTGAGCGAGGTAAATCTTCTGAGCCGGGCTACCAAGGTCTTTGAAAAAGCGCTCTCCGCGTCACCAGGCGATACAACAATATATGCGAACCTAGCATCGGTTCTCGTCAAGGTTAGTGCTCCGGCGTTGGCGACCCGGGCGGCCAAGCGGGCCATTTTACTCGGGCCCGGCGAACAATCTGCCTATCTCGCTCTGTCTGCCGTGTCTCCCCATGCGAAATGCGACGACCCCGGTAGGCGAATTCTCGACTTGGCGGCATGTATCAACCTGTTCAACCAGGGCTTGCTCGCCAACAAAGTGAAACTGTCGTTGCGGGCCGGTGACGTGAATTCGGCGCTACGCGACGCGCGACGCGGCGTCATCGCGTATCCAGACAACACGATCCTAACCATCCGACATGGCGCTGCCGCGTTGGAATTTAGCCTAAAACTGCACCTGTCCTGCCCCCCTATAACTGTGCCACGTAATTCGTGATATTTTACGAAGGTGTGGAGGTATTTGGATGGCAAGGAAGCGATATTGCGATGAAGATGTATTGAACCTG
>Ga0302132_10000358_pt1 | contig 25249 bp, 19 predicted proteins | sample CB9_321_MG_FD_203113 | JGI IMG/M metagenome (GOLD analysis project Ga0302132, IMG submission 203113) | Marine microbial communities from Western Arctic Ocean, Canada - CB9_32.1 | ecosystem: Environmental > Aquatic > Marine > Oceanic | place: Canada: Western Arctic Ocean | collected 2017-09-19
CAGGATATCCGCGGTTCATGCTGGTGCCTGATATTAGATTGGCCACTTCTCGGAAAACGCAGTGCGCATGAATGTCAACTGTTCGGATTTCATTGTTACCAACCATGATGCTTTTTCGTCCGGCCTGAGCTTTAACACCAAGCCCATGCCCAAACAGGTATGCACCTGCAGATGTATTTACCATAGCCTTTAGAAAGTCTCTTCTATGCCGCATGCTCATCCCCTTTTGTATGCCAAACAGATAACCTTCAGTACTGATTATGTTTAATTTTTTGTATGCTTACCCTATAGCCAGAATAACATAAGGCGTGGAAATGAAAGCTTAGTCTAAGTGATTATTTTTTAGACATACAAGTATGTAGAGAGCTGTTTTATTTCTAGATACGGTTTTTATGAAAAAGCTTTTTAGTGATACGGAAAGAGCGTTCTAAAAAAAGGTGAGGGAGTGCCATGATTCGTTTTTGGTTTTGTCTGAGTGTGTTGTTTTTTATTCTTAATGTAAATGCTCATCATGCGGCGACGGGGCTCTATGAGAGAGATGTTTTCGGAGAGATAGAGGGTGAGATTGTCTCGGTTTTTTGGCGTAACCCTCATGTTCGTTTTGTGCTCAAGGTAAGTGCTGAAAATGGTGAAGATGAATCCTGGGAAGTTGAGTTTGGCTCTGTGAATACGCTGGAGAGGATTGGGGTGACTCGCGATATGGTTAGTGAGGGTGATAGAGTCGGCGTCTATGGACGTATGGGTAGACAAGGGTTAAAAGCAATGTTTGCTGGTGCGATAACACTGGCAAATGGCGAAGGACTAGCTCTAAATGCCGATACTGCTCGTCGTTATGGTACAGAACGAGCGGCGCCTCGTGATCTTGGCGCAAATCTAGATCCTCAGATCGCTTTATTAAAAATTTGGATTCCCACAGATAATCGCCCAAGAACTGGGTATGGAGATATGCAATATCCCCTCACTGAGGCTGGTCAGGTAGCTATTGATGCCTATGATGCATCTCAAGACCCCGCTCTTCGCTGCGTGCCACCTGGTATACCTACAGCAATGGATAATCCGTATCCAATTCAGTTTCTTGCCCAAGGGGACGACCTCGTCCTATTGCTTGAGGAATGGGATGGGGTGCGCAACATTCAAATGACAGAGAGGGACAATGGTAATTGGCGTGCTCATCCTCGAATGGGCCATTCAGTTGGTCGTTGGGAAGGTAACTCATTACGTGTTAATACAACCCAGATGGATTGGCGGTTCATTGATGATCTTGGGACTCCGCAAAGCGAGGATTCAGTTATTGAGGAACGGTTTACAGTTAGCTCTGACGGAACTCAATTAGCGTGGGTAGCGAGAATTACTGATCCACTGAATTTTTTCGAACCAATAATTATGGAGGCTCTATGGATTGCTGTACCAGGAAATGAACTCAAGCCTTTCAACTGCACTCTATCGCAGAATTAAGGATAAAAGATTGTTAGTGGTGTTTGGAATTAAAAACGAACGAGCTACTTTGTAAGCAATATAAGGGATGAGCAATGGTTTTTAAAAAATGTATTTAGGGCCAGAGTCTAGCTGGAACAAAGACCTGTCCATCCATGATTTTTCGTGCCGTGCGAACCACCCCTGCACTAAGTACTTGAATGTCAGTTCCTCTACCGGAGATGCTTAGATCTATATCAATAATGCCAGATGGGTGTTCAATGCGGACGGTTTTAGGAGTGCTATAGGTCTGCTTGGCAATTGTATCTGCAACGGTTTCCTTTATTGAGACGCAACAAGCCACGCATATTGCACCGGTTACAGCATGAGCAGCATGCACGTGATGTGGCGTAAGATAGCACGAGTAGATTGTTCCACCCTGACGTGGTTTCGCAAGAATGCCTACTTTAGGCACAACCATTTCTGTCACATCGCCTAGCCCCATCCGTCGTCCTGCTTCAAGTCGAATTTTTTCTATGCGTTGCATTAATACGCTATCGTTGGCAATGGAGTTCGTTTCGTATCCAGTCACACCTAGATCATTAGCTCGCATAATCACCATTGGCATGGCTACATCTATACAACTCACCCGTACCCCTTGTATATCTTCATTAATAGAGCCTGTTGGGAAGAGAGCATTACATTTCGATCCCGTTATATTGGTAAAATTAAGCAGGATAGGTGCTGCGGTGCCTGGCACACCATCGATATGTTGTTTGCCCTCATATATGACTTGGCCATTTGGTGTTTGAATTACGGCCTCAATTCGGCTCCCAGTATTTACGTTGTAAATATTTACACACGTCTCATCCCCTTTTGTTCTCACTAGTCCACGTTCGATTGCGAATGGGCCGACGGCAGCTAGCATATTTCCACATGAAGGAGTTGTATCTATAATGGCTTTGTCTAGCCATGCCTGTGCAAACAGATAGTCAACGTCTATCCCCTTGCGTTTTGAGTCACTGATGATGGCAATTTTGCTAGTTAACATATCTGCACCACCTAAACCGTCGATCTGGCGAGTATCTGGCGAACCCATTGCTGCAAGAAGAACTTTATTTCTGATTTCCAAGTCAGTTGGTAGATCGTTGATGTTGAAGAAAGGACCCCGAGAAGTGCCACCACGCATGAAGAGACAGGGAATGCTTCGCTGGCTCATCAGATTCGTCCTAAAAGCCATGGAAGGTCCACATATTGCGATAACAACCCAGTTGGTAGTTCTACGATCAGAAAGTTAGCGAGAGAGCTAATGAGTAGTATCGCAGCAACTGAGAGCGCTATCGTCATTCGCCAATTTTGGCGTGCTTTTAGCTTAAGGAACCCTATAAAGAAGAATAAGACCCCTAACTGAAACCCCACTAATCCAGTTATAGCGATGAGAACAGCAAACCAGCCAGCATTACTCAAGATACTACCCCGAGTGGGATCAGATTTGCTTTCAACCTGATGTTCTAAATCAAAATTAGCAGGGTTGTCCGTTGGCCCAATTTTTAAAGTCACAAGTTGGTATAAGCAAAGGCTCATTGTTCCCAGTGCAATACCAAAAGGAAACATTTGTCCAAGAGGAGATAGCTGTAGGCTGCTCCAAAGGGCATAGGATAGTGTCGTAATCAATCCCATTAAAAATAGTATCTGGGGTGTCTTAACAGATGTTTGTGCAGTACCCGATAAGCCTTCAACCGGAAGCGTGATGTTTTCAGTGTTTCGACCGCGACCACGGGAGCTAAACCAAACTGAGATTGCCGTAATTCCTAGAATAATGAGTACGCCTGGTCGTGTGAACATATTCCAGCTGTAAAACTGTACAGCCAGATTTAAATAACCCTCGGCTTGTGGAGCAAGCACGAATCCAATCAAAAATGCTGGTCTAGACCAACCAAATCTTTTTAAAGCAACACCTAACATTCCAAGTCCTACAAGTGCGATAAGGTCCATAAATTGCCGTGTGGCTTGAAAGGCTGCAAAACTAACCACCATAATCATAAAAGGAGCGAGCAAGTTAAAAGGGATTGCAGTTAGACGCGAGATGGGCCGCGCTAGAAACAGGCAACTGCCAGCGCCTATAACGTTTGCTAATGCTAGAGACCAGATAATCGTATACGTTAAATCTAGATTGGTTGATACCATAGCTGGACCTGCTTCAATGCCAAGCAATACCATCCCGCCCAGAAAGACAGCCATTGCGCCCGACCCAGGGATTCCAAATAGAAGTGTTGGTACTAATCCGCCACCCTCCTTAGCATTGTTTGCTGATTCAGGGGCTAGGACTCCACGTATATCACCTTTGCCAAACTGGGTTTTGTCTTTAGACGTTTGAACTACGTGTCCATATGCAATCCAATCTACAACCGAACCGCCTAGTCCAGGAATAGCACCAATTAAAGTGCCGATTCCAGCACAGCGTAGGCAAAGAAACCAATTTCTGAAGACATCACGTACTCCTTCAAACCAATTTCCCTTAAGTAGGCCGCCAGCGGCAATAGGCCGGTTTTTTCTTAGTAGTTCAGTTATTTCAGGAAAAGCAAAAAGACCGATGCCGACAATTACTAGTGGTAATCCATCGTAAAGATAATCTATTCCAAAAGTCATGCGGAACTCACCCGTTGCAGGGGCTGCACCGATGGAACCAAGAATTAATCCAAGTCCACAGGCAGAAATGCCTTTGATGAGGCTTCCGCCTGACAATACTCCAACCATTGAGAGTCCTAGTAGTGCAAGCATGAAGAGTTCGGCAGAACCAAAAGTTAGAATAAGCGGTCTAGCGATTTGAATAAAAAGAGTCAGGATGATCGCGCCGACAATACCGCCTATCAATGAGGCAGAGAATGCAGCAGCTAAAGCCCTAGACGCTTCCCCTTTTTGCGCTAGGGGAAACCCGTCCAATACGGTGGCTTGGCTTGCGCTTGAACCAGGAATTCCCATCAACACGGACGTAAAGGTGTCTGAAGTAGGTATTACAGCGACTAGTCCAACTAGGGTTGCAAGCGCTGATACAGTATCCATGCCGTAGAGAAACGGCATCATGATGGAGAGCCCCGCAATACCCCCCAATCCTGGAAAAGCGCCTACAGCAAGTCCTAACATGACTCCCAGCACCAGGTGTAACATGTGTTGGAGTGTTGCTAGGTTAGCTAGGGCAGATAGCAGAGCTTCAGCCAATATTAAACCTCAATGTTGACTTGGAATTGATCCCTTAGCCATTGTCTAATCCAATTTCTGGCTTGCTGTGGTACATCTGTTGCCAGTTCATATAGTCTTTGAGCGGCTGGGCCAGTTACTTGCTCGTAGGTCCCCAAAGCTGCCGGCTTTCTTGTGATGTATTCTGGATCTTGTTTCATGGCAGTGACAGCATGCTGATAGGCCTGCACAATTTCAATTGGTGTTTCTTTAGGTGCTACCAAAAGTTTCATTGCAGGAAAACCCGCAGTGAAGAATGAGAACCAACTCTCCCAACCTAGTCCGCTTGGTTTTTCCCCATGAAGTATCTCGTAGGCTTCAGCAAAGTGGGGAAGATCAGGGAAGGTTGGATCACGGATTAGTTCACCCGAGTCGTTTAGGGCGCCCCAAGAGAACAGCGGTACAGCATTACCTTGGTCTATAAGAGGAACGACATTACGCAAATAGGCGGTGGTGGTTTGATAGTCTATGTTGACTTCTCCACGTTCGAAGGCAAGCCGTCCGGCGCCACGTCCACTCATCCCAAATATGGGTCTCACATTTAGTCCAAGTAATTTGAATCCTAAAACTGGGACAAGATCCAGCGACGTAGGCCCCTGACTTCCATACAGTAATTGTTTGTCTATTACCGAGCCTAACTCGGCTACATTAGCGACTCCAAGGTCAGAAGAGACATAGGCCACACCGCCGGCGCCAGAGGCCATGAGTACCTGCCAGTCACGGTATTCATAATTGACCCGAGGATCCTGAAGAAGGTACGGAAATTGCGTGGATGCAGATGTGCCGAGTACCGATAGTCCATTTGGTCGGGCACGAGCAGCAAAACGATTGCTGCCAGCAATGGAGTTTCCACCAGGGACATTTCTAACAATCACTGTGGGTTGACCTGGAAGATAGCGGGAGAAGAAAGTGGCATTGAATCTACCCCACGTGTCAGAGCCACCACCCTCTTTGAACGGAATCATGATTTCCACGATTTGGCCAGAGAAGTCGACGTTTTGCCCTCTGGCTAAACCAAGTCCTAGTGCGCCCAGCCCCGCTGAAGCAGAAGCTAGAAATTTTCTTCGGTCAATTTTTTTCAAGTGTTTTTTTGAGCAGCAGATGTGCCCGCAATTTTTCCAAATACAGAGCCAGACATCAATCCCGTGCCACCTGGGTAGTTATGGTAAAAAATCCCACCAACTAGCTCTCCTGCTGCATATAGGCCTGGAATGGTGCGTAGATCCGTATCTAGGACTTGTGCATCGGTATTGACCCTTAGTCCTCCGAACGTAAAGGTTATTCCGCATGTCACTGCGTATGCTTCGAATGGGGGTTCATCTAGTGTGTTAGCCCAGTTGGTTTTGTTTATTGATAAGCCCTCGGTACAGCGTGCGTCCTTTACATTAGGGTTGAAAGGTACATCTTTCTTCACAGACGCATTAAATGCTTTGATTTCTGCTAGACAGGCTTCTGTATCCACGTCATCTAATTGCTTCACTAGGTCTTCTAGTGTAGTTGATTTCACTTTGGTTATTTGGCGTATATGATATTCGTCACGTAATAGATGTGCTGTTTTTGCATCGAATATTTGCCAAACAGCCTGTCCCGGTTGCTTCATGATTTCTGCACCGTATTTGGCATAGGTGTAGTTGCGGAAGTCCGCGCCTTCATCAACGAAGCGTTTGCCATCAGCATTTACCATGATGGAGAAAGGATAGGAATGTTTCTGAAACTGGTCTCCAACCGCCAGATCACCAAACTCAGGAGCATTTTTATCCCACCCTACAGCATGACAACCAGACCAGTTCCCATAGGGCGCGGCACCTAAACCTAAAGCCATCTTTATGCCATCGCCGGTATTGAAGCGCGTACCTCGAACTTTCGCTAGTTCCCATCCTGGGCCAAGATAACGCGTTCGCCACTCTGGATCGGCTTCGAAACCACCAGAGGCGAGCACTACAGCATCCGCCGATATTGTTTCGGGACGTTCGCCTCCTCTGCGAACTATTACGCCATTGACATTTTTACCATCGAACATTAAATCAACAACTCTGGTGTCATATTGAATTTCGATGCCTCTTTTTTCACATGACTGGGTCAGACTGTCGACTAAACCTGGTCCGCCTCCGACAGACTCTACAGTGAGTCCGCCCCAGAATTTAAATTTACCGTCAATCTTGAAGGCTTGACGGCCGTATATAGGGATGAAACGAACACCTTTTTCACGCATCCAAAACATGGTTTTTTTGGATTGCCGTACAAGACATTCAACTAGGTCTGGGTCACATCGATATTGCGTGACTTCATACATGTCGTCGAAGAATTTGTCTTCGGTGTAAGTTCCAAAGTCTGTGGTGGCAATATCGTTTTCAGAAAGATCTGGCATGAGGTTTACCAGATCATCAATTCCAGAATATGCAAAACGTATTGCTCCAGCCGTAAAACGGCTATTGCCGCCGCTTTCATCTTCTGGTGCACGTTCAAGCACCTTGACGCTACCTGCGCCATTTTCTTCTGCTGCTAGAGCCGCACATAGTGCTGCATTTCCGCAGCCTACGATCACAACATTAGTTCCATTAGAAGTCATTTAATCTCTCTTTAAGTAAACGTTGATGCTTATAAATGGCAAGGTAATTTTTAAAGTTTCAGCTAGCATCTAAGCATAGACAGTCTATTCTATTATCGCGAGCAGACAGTTATCTGAGTATGCTATGGTCCAAGCATATTCTAATAGTAAAAATAAAATAAATAGGTACAGATAATGCCCCTTTGGCTTCAAGCTTTATTAGCTATTTTACCAATTGTAGTTGCCGCTGTTCTTTTAGTAGGTTTTCGTTTGCCAGCCCGTTTGGCGATGCCAGTGGTTTACGTACTAGCGGTCCTGATAGGTGGTTTTGCTTGGATGATGCCACCGACGCAAATAGTTGCGGCTAGTATTCAGGGACTTTTTATTGCAGGCGAAATAATATTTATTATCTTTGCTGCGATTTTGCTTCTTAATGTTCTCAAGCGGTCAGGCGCTATCGCTGCCATAAGAGCAGGATTTACATCGATTACCCCTGATCGTCGAATACAGGTAGTGATCGTATGTTGGTTATTTGGGAGTTTTATAGAGGGTGCCTCGGGTTTTGGGACTCCAGCGGCAATCACTGCGCCGCTATTAGTGGCTCTAGGATTTCCTGCAGTTACTGCAGTGATGCTCGGAATGATGGTGCAAAGCACTCCAGTCACATTTGGAGCCGTGGGTACGCCTATTCTTGTAGGTGTAAGGGGGGGGTTGGAAAGTGCGGAGGTCAATGAGCAGCTTGCAAACGCAGGTCTTGAATATTCCGAATATCTTCAAATTATAACGTCGCATGCAGTTCTTTTGCATGCGATTGTTGGCACAGTGATGCCATTGTTAATGATTATGATGATGACCCGTTTTTTTGGCGAAAATCGATCTTGGACGGAGGGCCTGTCTGTTTGGCCATTTGCTCTGTTGGGAGGGGCTGCATTTACGATTCCTTATTATTTTACTGGGGTTTTTCTGGGCCCGGCTTTTCCATCCCTTCTTGGCGGTTTAATTGGCCTTGGGATTGTCACTATGGCAGCACGAAAGGGATTTCTTATGCCTAAAGATCAATGGGACTTTCCGGATAGAGATTCTTGGCCTGCTGACTGGGTGGGTAAACTTGAAATGCGTCTGGAGGTGCCTGAAAAAATGATGTCTCCAGTTCGTGCATGGATGCCATATCTTTTGGTTGCTGTTTTATTAGTGCTAACGAGACTTCCTCAGCTACCCTTTGGTGCGGCCCTACGATCCCTTGTGTTTAGGTGGGAAGGGATTCTTGATACGCCGGTAGTTGCCAGCACAGCGCCACTTTACTTGCCGGCCACTATGCTGCTTGTAGTGGTTGTGATGACAGTCATTCTCCATCGCATGCGCATTGAACAGTTCACTTCCGCAGTCTATGAATCTTCAAAAACCCTTATAGGGGCAGGTTTTGTGCTTATATTTGCGGTTCCAATGGTAAGGATTTATATAAACTCTGGTGTTAATGCTCTAGATATTCAAAGTATGCCTATCGCTATGGCAGAGTGGGTATCACTAAATGTGGGTGCCGTCTGGCCATTTTTTGCACCGTTCATAGGTGCGTTGGGCGCTTTTATCGCCGGCAGTAATACCGTAAGTAACCTTATGTTCTCTCTCTTTCAGCATGGGGTGGCAACCGCACTTGAAGTTTCAGCGGCAATGGTTGTTGCCCTACAGGCCGTTGGTGCAGCAGCTGGCAACATGATTGCTATTCATAACGTGGTTGCGGCATCTGCTACGGTTGGTCTTCTTGGTCAGGAGGGAGCCACCTTGCGTCGAACAATTATTCCCACTCTGTACTATCTAGTCGCAACTGGAGTGCTCGGTTTAATTGCTATCCATGTGCTGGGTGTAACTGATCCGTTAGGTTAGGTTGCTTCCTAGTAGGCCATAGCGTAACAGTCTCTTCGCGCATCCGCCCCGGCGATGCGCGCGCCATCTCTGGGCGCAAGCATAACAATAGTCGCGCAGCCGGGTATCCTAAGGGCAGGTACTCGATTGACGATATGTCCCCGTTCCTCAAGTGCCTGAATCACCTCAGGTGCAAAGGTTGTTTCGATATTTATACGATTGAAGCCTGCGTCATGCGGCCAAAATGATGCCTGAAAATGAAGGGTCTGGACTCGTGGTAGCTGTGCAGCCTGATGCAGGTTTGGGTACCATTCTTCAGGAAATTCAACAATATTTAAGAAATTCTGCAGTATTGTTTGTTCTTGGTTGTCGCCTCCAGGTGAGCCTATGGCAAGAAAAGGCTCGTCCCCTATTAGCACAATACTAGGGGTTAGCGTGTAACGTGGTCGTGAGCGTGGCCGCAGTTGTGCGGCACGGGTTTCGTCAAGCCAGAATTGTTCTCCTCGAACACTCATCGCTATACCGGTATTCCCGAGGACTACTGAACCCCCAATCCAACCTCCGCTTGGGGTGCTATCAAATACATTCCCGTCTTTATCTATGATGGCTATATGGCTTGTGTCTTTCTCGGAATAATCAACTGCGGCAACCAACTGCATGTCAGGTTCGGTTGGAGCGTCGATGCCTGCTATCCAGTATTGCCAGTCAGAGATGCTATCGAAAGCTTCGTCAAACTCAAAGGGGTTGCCAGCTTGAAAGGTTTCGGATGAGTGTTCCATATCGATAAGTAGCGCTCGTTTGGACGCATATTCTTTAGACAGAAGGCCAGCTGCAGGTATGTTTACAAAATCAGGATCCGCATAAAATGAGTCTCGGTCCGCATATGAGAGTTTTAACGCTTCAACGATCGTGTGGATATAGTCGGCACTGTTATGCCCCATGTTTTTGAGGTCAAAATTCTCCAGAATGTTGAGTGCTTGGAGTAATGTTGGTCCTTGGCTATTGAACGATTGCTTATAAACAGTGTATTGCTTGTAGGTGGTGCTTGTAGGCTCTTCTATGCGCGCGTAGAACTCAGAAAAATCATTAATATTAAAAGGTGCCCCATGCGCTTGCAGAAACGCCACCATTTCCTGCGCTATGTCACCCTTATAAAAGCGATCTCTAGCAGCCACGATTGCAGCGCTTCTACCTTGATGTGAAGATGCCCGCTCGGATTCCACCATCTTTTTGAGCGTATTGGCAAGCGCAGGCAACTTAATAATATCGCCAGGAAAGTATGTCGTACCATCGGGCCGATACCAATAACGCTGATTTTCCGGCCATTGATCAATAAATTCCCTTTCTCTCTGAATCGAAAGGACCGTCCGTGTACGAATTGGAAAGCCGACCTCTGCATATTCTATTGCCCGGGCGGCAACTTCCTCGAAACTCATGGTGCCCCAGCGTTCTAATGTAGTCAGTGCACCGTGTAGTGCTCCCGGGACAACGGCGGGGTCTAACCCATAACCATTTAAATTCTTGTCACGTTGTTGGTACCAATCGATTGACGCATCACTAGCGGCCCAGCCTTGACCAACAATAGACGTTACTCGTTTTTCAGACTGTGGGTAAACAAGAATGAGGGCCTCACCACCCAGACTGTAAAGATCCTGCTCGACAACACCACCAACCAGAAGAGCAGCTACTCCGGCGTCAAATGCATTGCCACCATTCTGTAAAACTTCTAACGCTGCTGCACTTGTAAGAGGATGACCTGTTGATATCCCACCATTTAGGCCCATCACGGGGGGCCTCAATTGGTCTGGAATTACTGAAACGGTTTGTTGGACCGGAACCTCGGTTATTTGCTGTGCGCAAGAGCTTAGTAACATACATAGGCTTGTCATAAGCAGAGTTTTGTTAGTGTATTGGCTCATTTTTCTCAGACTCCTTGCCTGATTACGATAGTCCACAATAGTTAACTACACTTTATACTTTTTGTGCATTGATCGAGCAAGCTTGTTATAGCGAGGATAGGTTGAGTGACACAAAAACCAAAATATATTGAACATGAACTGTTTCGGTTGCCTATGGGGTTTTCGGTCGAAACCTTCTGTTCAGCGTTAGATTATCGTGCCAATCCAGAGGATATTTTTGTTTGCTCGTACCCTAAGTGTGGAACCACTTGGCTTCAGAACGTGGTTTATCTCATTCTTAATGATGGTGTTCCTCTAAGTTCTAGTGAGTTTTTACCTAGATCATTCCCGCATTTAGAGGAAGTTGGCAAAGAGATTTGTAATAAATTACCAACACCGAGACTAATAAAAACCCACCTCCCGTTTATGATGACCCCACAGCATTCTAAGGCTCGTTATTTGTATATTGCGCGCAACCCATTCGATTGTGCGGTTTCATTCTTTCACCATACTCGTGGCTTTCCACAGCATTATGATTTTTTAGATGGAACATTCGAAGGGTTTTTTGAATGTTTTATTAATGGGGAAGTGGACTTCGGCGATTACTTCGATAATTTAATGTCTTGGTATAGGCGTAAAGATGAGAAAAATATTTTTTTTATTACCTATGAGTCAATGAAAATTGATTCATATGGTGCAATCATCGCAATTGGAGACTTTCTCGGTGTGGATGATGCCAAGATGAAAGGGATTATCGATAACATCATGAAACACAGTGGTTTTAAGGCCATGCAACAACACCAGACACGTTGGTCTAGTTTTCGTTCAAGTGAAGTAGCTCCCTTTATTCGTAAAGGTGTTGTTGGGGACTGGAAAAACTATTTCACACCTAAACAGTCGGATCTTTTGTTAGAAAGATTTTTTCATAAAATAAAAGGAACGAGCATTGATAAGCTTTGGTCAGATATTATTGAATCCGCTGATCATAATAGTTAAAGGAGAAATGTGTTGGATCCAAAGCTTAGAACCGAAATAGAAGCAGGAGTTTTTCGTCGTCTTTTGCAACATCTTGATGAAAGGAAGGACGTTCAAAATATTGAGCTGATGATACTTGCGGGGTTTTGTCGTAATTGCCTAAGTAAGTGGTATGTAGAGGCAGCTGACCAGCATGGTTTAGAAATTGAACTCAATGATGCTCGTGAGCTTATATATGGAATGCCATATCGTGAATGGAAAGAAAACCATCAACCTGCTGCCACAGATGAACAACTAAGGCGTTTCGAAGAGGCTCAGATAATCAATGAATAGCGGCAAATAAAAGTCCGACCTACCTATCGTAAGACTATGAGTACTGGTGGTTTAAACATACCTTCGCAGACCAAGACAATCGTCAAGGACGGGCGTTATTTAACAGGCAAGAGGTGTTCACTAGAGGCATCAGTTCACCTTCAGTCGGTAGGCGATCAGACCGCCGATAAGCATCGGTAGGGCGAATACGACGTAGTTGCCCGACATGCTGAGTCCAGCCGCGATCAGAAACCCTGCTGCTGCTGGACCGATGACTGCACCTGATCTGCCGAGCCCGACCGCCCAGCCGATACCTGTGCTGCGAATTTCCGTCGGATAGAGTTTTGCAGCCGCAGCATACAAACCGGTGAATCCACCTTGTTGCAAAACTCCCATAAAGAAGATTATGGTCATAAGTAGTGTTTGTTGGTTTGGTGATATTGCAAAAATCACCATGAGAATTCCTGATGTAAATAAGAATAGAGAAACGAGATTCGTCAGTTTCCAACGCGTGGACAGCGCACCCAGTATGAATATTCCGAGGACACCTCCGAAATTAAAGAGAAAGAACGCCAATCGACCAACCTCGGCTGAGTAGCCTGACTGCTCCATTAATCTCGGAATCCAGCTCATCAGGAAGTAGAGAGTGCTGAAACATAGAAAGAATGTCGTCCATAGCGTTAACGTCACTATACGATGTTTCCTCCCCAGGAGACTGGTCATGTTTTTGACGACTCCGCGCGGTTTCCGTAGTTCATTTTTCTTTATGTCAGGAAGTTCGGAGAGTATAGGTCTACGTAGTTTTTTAAGAATCACGTTTATTTTGTGTAACGCATTCTGAGGGCGATTATCTAAGAGGTATTTAAGCGATTCTGGAATGAATCTCCAGGCAATTATCCCCATCACAAGCGTTAAACCGCCGCCAAACCAAAACATGCCTCGCCAACCGAAGTCGGGCATGATGAAGCCTGCTACTACCGATGTCATAACCGCCCCAAATGGGTAACCAGCCGTCGTTATAGCAACAGACAGTGATCGATATTTTTCGGGGCTGTATTCGGCTGCCAACGCAGCTTGAGACGCGATAACCGCACCGGCACCGAGCCCGCTGATGAATCGCAACACGATAAATTCGACGAGCGTACTAGCGAGAGCTGTAAACAGGATTGAGACGCCGACTAGAATCACGCTCAAAATGATAATTTTTCGTCGACCGATTACGTCCGACAAGGGTGCAAGCAGCATTGCTCCTGCCATCATTCCGGCTAGTGCAAAGCTGAAGATAATTCCTAACAAATCTGGTGTAAGCCGCAATTCATTCGCGACGGGAGTTGCAACAATAGCCATTGCCGTTATGTCGAAACCATCAAGCATATTTAGAAACATGCAGAGTCCGATAACCAAAAATTGTTGACGGCTGGTTGGCCCATTGTCTATAACCTTAGAGACCAGGTCGGTACTCAGTATAGGCGCGTCAGATCCTGCCATTAGGGTGCTCTTTCAGTCTTGTGATTATTTCATAAATCATAGTATGGAAGGAAAACTACAGCTTGCGGAACCAGCCCCATCAACCGTTGCATGGAACGAATCTCCCGGCTGCGCCTGTATGATAGGAACTAGACTGCCACAGTAAACAATTTGGCCGGCTTTTAGGTTCTCGTTTCGTTTTGCAAGAGCTGACTGCAGCCAGATTAAGACATTCATTGGATCACCCATACAAGCAGATGCATTTCCGGTCGAGACGAGTTTTGAGTTTTGCCGCATTTCCATGGATAGTGCGGCTAGGTTTGTTTCGCTAGTCATTAACTGGCGATCACCCAGAACATAACCTGCGGCTGCAGCGTTGTCGGCTATCATATCTACGGCATCGTATTCTCCTGAGAAAGACCCGTCTGGAATTTCGAGAGCGATGTAAAATGCATTGACTGCAGAGGAAATTTCTTCGTCAGACAGTTTTTCTGCAGTCAAATTCTCCCCTAGTTCTAGTGCGATTTCTCCTTCAAGTTTTGGTCGTGCGACTTTTCCTGGTGGAATTTCACGGTCCGTGGGGAAGCACATATCGGCAAAAAGGCATCCATAAACAGGTTCATTCGTCCCAAAGTTTTTTTGAGCCTCTGGTGTTGTAAATGCAACCTTAAACCCTGTTTCATGTCGGCCTTCAGACACCCATTTTTCTCGGTTAATTTTTTGGATTTTGTACGCATCTTCTGCGCCATTGATTTCTTGATGGATTGAAGGAATAGGATTAAAGGCGCTTATAGAACGTAATTTTTTCGCTACTTTGCTTAAGTGATGTTGTTCGGTCATAAACTAGGTTTCCTAGACGCTTCACCGCCAATTGGTTTCCCATTCCTCAACGAGCTCTCTTGTAAGTCTTGGTTCTTGTTGCGCGAGGTCATTTTTTTCACCAGGATCATTGGTGATATTGTAGAGTTTCCATACGTTTTCTGTATTTGCATCCGAAGCTTCTTGGCGAACGATTTCACTGATTATTTTGTAGTCACCCCGAATTAATGCGCCTCCATCGTTTTGAACCCAGCCTGCGGCATCAGTTGGCAGATGAACTGTGTTGCTCCTGCCTGTTAGATGCGGCCAAAATGAACGGCCAACTATAGGGTTAATCCGTCTACCGTTGTAATTTGTGGTGCCTGGATGTTCGGTGCCGGCAATGTCAAGGAATGTTGGTAATACGTCCATCATGGTCATAAAGGTTCCATTTATCGTGCCTTGCGGCAGTTCTTTTGGATAATGAACAAACGCAGCAGCACGAAGACCGCCCTCACTATGGGTGCCTTTGTAACCTTTGAGTGGAGCGGTTGCAGCTTCGGCAAAACCAAGTCCATGGTCCACAAAAGAATTTGGACGACCCCAGTTTTCAAAGCGGTTATCAATGAAGTCAGGAATCTGAGGTCCTCCCTCACCTGGAAGGCGCGCCCGTTGTCCATGCTCAGCTGCGGAGGCGCCATGATCAGAGGTAAATACAATAACGGTATTGCTCAGTTGTCCAGAGTCTTCTAGATAATTGATTAGTCTTCCGACGTTTAGATCCAGGTTTTCGATCATAGCTGCGTAGAGTTCCTGTGCACGAGAAAACTGAAGTTGATTTGCTTCCGTTAGCTCTGCCCAAGGGGGGGCTGTTGACTCATAGTTGCTTATGGCTGCTCCGGCAGGGATAACGCCTAGCTCATCTGCGCGTGTCATGCGAGATTCACGCAAAGAATCGTAGCCTGAACTGTATTTTCCCGAATAACGATCGAGCCAGTCCTCTGGTACTTGCAGAGGCCAGTGCGGCGTTGTAAGTGGAACATAAGCAAACCAGGGCGCATCATCGTTAGACTGTATAAATTCGAGCATTTTGTCTGTGTAATAGTTTGTCGAATAGAAATCTTCAGGTAACTCTGTATATTCGATCCGCTCTCCGTCTAGCTCGTAGAGGCTGTAGTCGCCCCACAATAGTTCTGCGAAATGACTTGCCGAAGCTCCAAGCTGTACAAATGAGCGATCAAAACCACGAGTGGCAGGTGTATATCCTGCCTCCAACCCTAAATCCCATTTGCCGGTCATGTAGGTTGCATAGCCAGCGTCCCGCAATAGTTCAGGTAGAATCGCCCAATTCAAACTCAAGCGGTTAGCGCGTTCACCACTAGATAGCCTTGGTCGTATTTCTAAGGCGGCTGAGACTCCGCTACTTGCCATTATCATGACGCGTGTCTCTTGACATGCCCTGTCTGCATGGAAATTTGTAAGACGTACGCCTTGAAATGCAAGGTTGTCTAAATTGGGCGTGGGAATCTCGCTACCAAATGCACCAATATCTGTATAACCGAGATCATCTGCCACAATGAGTAAGATGTTTGGCGGGCGCATCAAGCCCTCTTCCACTGTTGCATTCGCCGGATTATCTTGGGAGCATCCGGCAAGCGTAAAAAAACAAATAGTAACGAGACCAGTTAACCATCGCATCTAGTATTACTCTTGGTGATCTATGAGCTTTTCAGATTGTTGCATTAACGGTGACGCCTAGTCATTAACCATGGTGATGTTTATTCTTTATTGGGGAATTGATTTGTTCTAGTCTTATCCCAGCGCATTGCTTTGAGTCGTTGAGATTATCTTGGATAGTCAATTGTTAATGAAATCTATAATGGGGTTTATGGCGCTATCTCTTAACTCGGAATTTTACGTCTTTCATGAGTTTTGTGTAGATTTAGATGTTTGTTTTTAAAATCTACGATTTACAGCAAACAGAGCAAGGTTTCTAAGGCCTTCCTTATAGCGGCTTTCGGGTAGAGGGTTTAGTTTTTCAATGGCTAAATGGGCTTCGGTGCGCGCAACATCTGTTGTGTATTTTAATCCCCCTGAGCTTTCAATGGCGAGTTGAATGGAAGTGAGATTTTGGGTGCCGCCTGTTTCTATTGCTTCACGAATCATGTTGCGTTCGGCAGCGCTACCTTGGTCCATCGCATAGATTAGTGGCAGAGTTGGTTTACCCTCTGCAAGATCATCACCAATATTCTTGCCAAGTTCTTCTGTTGTCGCAGCATAATCTAGGGCGTCGTCTATGAGTTGAAATGCCAATCCGAGATGTCGGCCATATTCGAGTAGGCTTTGTTGTATAGATTCTTCTGATTGCGCAAGTATTGCCCCACAGTGCGTGCCCGCTTCAAATAACTTGGCAGTCTTTCTATAGATAATTTCTAGGTAACGTTCTTCCGTAATATCGGGGTTGTTGCAGTTCATTAGCTGCAGGACTTCGCCCTCAGCGATTGTGTTCGTCGCGTTAGCCAGGATATCTAGAATCTCAATTGCCCCAATTTCTACCATTATTTGGAAAGCTCTCGAGTACAGGAAATCTCCCACAAGAACGCTTGCTTGGTTTCCAAACGTAGCATTTGCAGTTTCTTGACCACGCCGTAAGCCTGATTCGTCTACAACATCATCATGCAACAGGGTAGCAGTATGTATAAATTCGATAATGGCAGCAGTTGATATATGGTCCGTTGATTCATATCCGCAAGCTCGGGCCGCCAGAAGCACAGTTAATGGCCTGAGCCTTTTTCCTCCGCCATGGATAATGTGGTGTGCGACCTGATTAACTAATGCCACATCGCTACCCAGGCGTTGAACGATCACCCGATTCACGCTATCCCAATCCTCTTGTACCAGTGATCTTACTGTTTTCAAAGAGACGGAATCATAAGGAATTTCAGCGGGTCGCATCATTTTTTAATAATGCCTGATACTCTACGAGTTGGCGAGATCTTGTCATTATTTGGATCTAGAAGGATGATAGAGCCAAGGCTGGCACTAACGCTTGTTAACTCGTTGACTAGGCAAGGATAAGTCACTACAATTCTGCGCCTTCCCACTTATCTCCAGATTGGGGGTTTCCCTGAATGTATGCGGTTTTTCGAACGGGCGGTAAGCAATATCGCGCCAGCAAAGGTGATCGAATCAGAGTTGAACGACTCCAGGCTGAAGAAGGCGAGTCAGTTGAGTTTTCTGAGGTTTTACTGATTGGTGAAGGATCCAGCATTAAGGTTGGTTCTCCGCTTGTATCTGGCAGCAAGGTTAAGGCAAAAGTAACTGCGCAGGGCCGTGGCTCTAAGATTATGATCATGAAGTTCAAACGCCGTAAGAACTACAAGCGGATCAAGGGACATCGACAGCACTTTACAGAAGTTGAAATTACCTCAATTACTAAAGCAGTAAAGAAAAAAGCTGCTAAGACTAAAAAATCAAGCGAAACTGAGACAGCAGTAGGATAAGGAGTAGAGGCATGGCACATAAAAAAGCAGGTGGCAGCTCAAGAAATGGCCGCGATTCTGAATCCAAACGTCTTGGCGTGAAGCGTTATGGCGGTGAGAATGTGATTGCTGGCAATATTATTATTCGTCAGAGAGGTACAAAATTTCACCCTGGTGTTAATGTGGGCCTTGGTAAAGACCACACTTTGTTTGCTACGGCAGCGGGGAAGGTGGCGTTCAAAATTAAAGGCCCAAAAAACCGAACATACGTTAGCGTTACGAACGAATAAAAAATTTGATTGTGCGTATGTGAAGGCCCGATTTGCGGGCCTTTTTTGTGCATGAAGGGTAATGTTGTGTTTTTGGACTTAGCCAATGAAATTCGTTGATGAAGCAATACTTAGGGTAGAGGCTGGCAAGGGAGGGGATGGCTGCGTTAGCTTTCGTCGCGAGAAATATGTTCCGTTCGGTGGCCCGGACGGGGGTGATGGAGGTAGTGGTGGTGACGTTTTTCTGGTCGGTAGAGAAGACGTTAGTACTTTAGCTGACTTTAGGGTCCAGCGCCGATATAAAGCTAAATCCGGGCGTGGTGGAGCCGGCAAGCAACGCACGGGGGCGTCTGGGGATGATTTGAATATTTCCGTCCCTACAGGGACAGTTGTCTCGGATTTAGATACCGAAGAAATTCTTGGAGATCTTTCTGACGTTGGTCAGAGGTTGTGCGTTGCACAGGGCGGGCGTGGCGGAGCGGGTAATATTCGCTTTAAAAGTAGCGTTAATCGCACGCCGAGAAAATCAATTCCTGGAGAACCCGGGGAAAAACGTCGTCTCGGACTGGAACTTAAGCTGATTGCTGATGTTGGATTAGTCGGTTTACCAAATGCTGGAAAATCAACTTTGATAAGGGCTGTCTCTGATGCTCAACCGAAGGTCGCCGACTACCCATTTACGACATTGCATCCTAGCCTATGCGTAGTGCGTATAGAAACAGACCGAAGCTTTGTGATGGCCGATATTCCCGGCCTGATAGAAGGTGCTGCGGATGGAGTGGGTTTGGGTATTCAATTTTTGAGACACCTACAAAGAACCCGTCTTCTGGTTCATGTGGTTGATATTGCGGTTGGCGAAAATGATTCTGTAAAAGCAGTCAGAACCATTGAATCTGAGTTAATGCGTTATTCAGATGCGCTTGGTAAGCAAACGCGTTGGCTTGTCTTAAACAAAATGGATTTGCTTCCGCGGGACGAATGGGGATCAACGGTCGATAGAATAACAAAGGCTCTTGGCTGGGAAGGGCCGGCTTTCGGCATTAGCGCTGTAACCGGTGAAGGAACCGATTTGATGACGCAAGCAATTATTACCTACTTGGAAGAACCTATTGTCCACTTGGAGGAGTCAATGGAGTTTTAGCGACAGGGGTCAAAGTGTCCAGCGGAAAAAAGAGTTTTTCCTGGTCATAGAGGTCATCTAGATCTTATTAGATGGCGCGAACCTTAGCGTTTAAGCGGCTTTTGTAACGTGCCCCTCGATTCTTGTTTATTATGCCCTTTGTGACCATTTTATCTATTTCGGGAACTGCTGATTTATAGCTTGCCTGAGCAGCTTCGCGCTCACCCGATTTGATGGCTGTTAATACGTGTTTCAATGTGGTCCGCAAACGCGAACGAAGCATTGCATTGTGTAGTCGCAGTTTTACGTTTTGACGAGCCCGCTTTTTTGCTGACTGAATGTTTGCCATATCTTGTTAAACCTACGGGGGTGCCCGGAAAGGGCGGTATTATTGAGACCCCCTTGGCTCAAGTCAAGCTGGGGAATTTGATCAGGAGTGGTTTGAGTTGCAAAAGCCCTATTACTTTGGCTGGTTAGCGAGATTATGACTGAAAAAAAGAAGGCTCAAAGTGAGCGAGATAGCCATGAAGGTTTGTTGCGTTCAACTTTTATAGTCAGTTCCATGACACTGATGTCGCGAGTGACAGGTCTTGCACGGGACGTAGGGTTCTCGCGTTGGTTTGGCGCGGGTCCACTGATGGACGCATTTTTCATCGCATTCAAGATTCCTAACTTATTCAGGCGATTTTTTGCAGAGGGGGCGTTTTCAGCTGCATTTGTACCGGTTTTTTCCGAATACCGAACTACTCAATCTTCAGAAGCCACTAAAGAACTTGTGGATCATGTTACAGGCACTTTGGGACTGGTGTTATTTGCTTTTACAGCCATCGGCGTCATTGCAGCCCCAATTCTTATCATGCTTTTTGCGCCGGGGTTTCTTGATGGTGATGGTCGTTATGAGCTTTCCCGCAACATGCTGAGACTTACTTTTCCCTATCTTTTTTTCATTTCTCTAACAGCATTAGCGGGAGCTATTCTCAATGCTTATCGTAGCTTTGCTGTGCCGGCGTTTACCCCTGTTCTACTAAATGTAGTGCTAATTGGTTTCGCTGGCTGGGTGTCTCCTAGATTGGACAATCCGGGTATTGGACTGGCGGCAGGTGTTTTCGTGGCGGGGATGGTTCAGCTGTTATTCCAACTACCATTTTTAATAAAGCTAAAATTATTGCCGGTACCGCGATGGGGTTGGACCTATCCTGGGGTTAGAAAAATTCTTAAACTGATGATGCCGGTTATCCTTGGATCCTCGGTGGCTCAGATCAATATTCTGTTTGATACGCTGATCGCATCATTTTTAGCCGCAGGCAGTATCAGTTGGTTATATTACTCGGATCGGTTGATGGAGTTTCCATTGGGAGTTCTAGGGATTGCTCTTGCGACAGTAATTTTACCAACGCTTTCTGCACAACATGCAAAGGCGTCTAAAGAAGAGTTTTCTGCAACACTTGATTGGGCATTAAGGTTGGTCTTGATTTGTGCGCTTCCCGCCTCATTGGGGTTGGTTGTTTTAGCTGAACCTTTGCTTGCAACTATTTTTTATGGTGGTGAGTTCACAGCCCTCGATGTGAGCATGGCGACAGCCTCATTAATTGCCTACGGATTGGGTTTGCTTGGCTTTATCCTGGTAAAGGTTTTGACGCCTGGTTATTTTTCTCGTCAGGACACACGTACACCGGTAAGGATTGGAATTTACTCTCTTGTGTTAAATATGATATTAAATGTGTTTTTTGTGCTTGGGCTAATGAGAGGTGGTTTTTATGCTCCCCATGCAGGGCTTGCTCTAGCAACGACATTATCTTCGCTTTTTAATGCCGTTCTTTTATACAAGGGACTTGTTGTCGAAGGGATTTTTCGGCCTCGGCCTGGATGGGGGAAGTTAATGGGGCAAGTCCTCGTAGCTTGTATAGCCATGGTTGTATCAGTCTATATTTTGCAGAGGGAAGTTGGAAACTGGTTGCAGCTTCCCTTTTTTGAGCGCGTAGGTTCCCTTATTTTTTGCGTGTCAATTGGTATTGGCATCTACCTTGGAGTCTGCTTCATACTTGGGTTGCGAATCCGACATATTCGGCAGACTTCTTCTTTGGAACTATAATTTCAGTCATGTATTTGAGTTTTTGATCATTGAGCCATGCAGTTTTACCGACATTTATCACAGTTGAAAAGAATAGGGCCGCAAGCCAGAGCGGTAACAGTGGGGGCCTATGATGGAATCCATCTTGGACACCAAGAGATTCTGAGGCGAGTGAGATTGCAGGCGCGGGAGGTAAATGGGCGCGCCCTAGTGTTGTCTTTTGAGCCAATGCCTAAGGAGTTTTTTTCTCCTGATAAACCTGCAGCTCGTCTTACTAGATTTAGGGAAAGATATGAGTTACTTAGAGACTTTGGAATAGAAGAGTTTTTTTGTCCTAGTTTTTCGAGTATCAATGACCTGTCACCTCAGGCTTTTATACAAGACATTCTTCTCAATGGGCTTAACGTCTCTCATATTGTGGTGGGAGATGATTTTCGTTTTGCAGCGCAACGGATTGGGACATTGGATGATCTTGTTAAGGCAGGCTCAAGAAGCGGCTTCGGCGTGACTGTAGTCCCTGCTGTTTATCATCAAGACCAGCGTGTCAGCAGTACTGCAATTCGTGAGGCACTTAGAGTGGGTGATATGACAACAGCTCGCGAGATGCTTGGGCGGAACTATTCTATGTCAGGGAGAGTTGTTCGAGGCCTAGGTCTCGGTAAAAAACTAGGCTTTCCAACAGCAAACGTTAATCTTAACCGTCGTCGTGCTCCAGTCGATGGTATCTTTGCTGCTCGGGTCAATGGGTTGACAGAGAGAGCTTTGGACGGAGTCGTAAGCGTTGGTGTGCGGCCAACAGTTGGTGGCGTAGAACCATTACTAGAAGTATTTATATTTGATTTTGATAGAGACATATACGGCAAGTACATCACTATTGATTTTGTTGAGCGTTTGCGTGAAGAACGCACTTACTCTGATATTGATGCTATGACGAAACAAATGCATAAGGATGTGGCTAATGCCAGGTCTGTTTTATCTGCTTGAGAGAAATGACTAATTATAAAGACACATTAAACCTGCCAAACACTAAGTTTCCGATGCGCGGAAATCTAGCCCAAAAGGAACCAGCGATGCTGGAAGTTTGGGAAGAACAGGATATTTATGGACAGATTCGGGCGGCTACTAGTGGGCGGCCGCGGTTCGTTTTACATGATGGTCCGCCTTACGCTAATGGGGATATTCATTTGGGACATGCGCTGAATCATGTTCTCAAAGACATTATTATTAAGGCAAGAACATTATCAGGGTTTGATGCGCCCTACATTCCTGGATGGGATTGCCATGGTCTTCCAATTGAGCATCAGGTAGAGCGAAAAAAAGGCAAAGCTGGCGAAAAGCTTACTCCAAGGGAGTTTCGCGCTGCTTGTAGAGAATACGCAGCTGCCCAGGTAGAACGTCAGCGAGTAGATCTTAAAAGGTTAGGAGTCCTTGGTGATTGGGAAAACCCTTACATCACCATGGACCCGCTCTATGAGGCAGAGCAGATTCGTGCGTTTGCAACGCTTATCGATAGAGGGTTGGTTTATCGTGGATATAAACCGGTCCACTGGTGCTTGAATTGTCGATCAGCCCTGGCTGAAGCAGAGGTGGAGCACCAAGAGAAATGTTCTGATGCAATTGATGTGCGGTTTTTTGTAAACGATGTTTCAGAGCTCTGTAGCATGCTGAAGATTGACATGTTTGACGGACCAGTTTCGATACCTATATGGACAACAACACCTTGGACATTGCCAGGCAACCAGGCGGTTGCATTGAATGCAAAGCTTGAATATAGCCTGATCAAAACAAACAATGGACAGGACAAAGAATACCTCCTGGTCGCGAGCGATATGCTTAACACTATTGCGGCTCGATACCATTTGACTGAGCCAGTCAGACTAGCGGGCGCAGTTGGAAAGGTATTTCAAGGGTTAGAATTAAGGCACCCTTTCTATGATCGGTTAGTTCCAGTAGTGCTTGGAGATCATGTCACTACAGAGGCAGGAACAGGTGCTGTGCACACTGCACCGGGAAATGGTCATGAAGATTTCGCCTTAGGTATTGAATATAACCTACCTTTGGATTGTTGTGTGGATGAGGGCGGGCTGTATTGCGCAGATACTCCATTATTGGCTGGGACCCACATTGAGCCGGCAAATAAACGCATCGTGGAGCTGTTAGAAGAGTCAGGTGCGCTGTTGCACCTCGAACCTATCACTCACAGTTACCCTCATTGTTGGCGTCATAAGACTGCGGTCATATTCAGGGCTACCCCTCAGTGGTTTATTGGTATGGATAACGGCAATCTTCGAGAAAATGCGCTGGCAGTATTGTCAGATGTGGAGTGGACTCCGGAATGGGGCGAAGAACGCATTCGTGGCATGGTGAATAACCGTCCAGACTGGTGTATTTCTAGGCAACGGACCTGGGGTGTGCCAATCCCTCTTTTTGTGCATAAAAAGACGGGAGAGATGCATCCAAAATCAGCGGCATTGGCGCTACAAGTTGCGGACAAGGTAGAACAGAACGGAATTGATATTTGGTTTGAACTTGGCGCTGAAGAACTTTTAAATGCTGATTGTGCTGAGTATGAAAAAGTCACTGACGTGATGGATGTTTGGTTAGATTCCGGATTTAGCCACCATGTTGTAGGCCTCCTCCGAGAGGAGGTCTCATTGCCTGCTGATCTTTACTTGGAGGGTTCCGATCAACACCGCGGATGGTTTCAATCAAGTCTACTGACTTCAGTTGGAATGTACGATCGTGCTCCTTATAAGGGAGTCTTGACGCATGGTTTTACGGTGGATGAGCAGGGCCATAAAATGTCCAAGTCGCTTGGAAACGTCATAGAACCAAAGAAAATTTATAATACTTTAGGTGCAGATATTATTCGGCTATGGGTTGCTTCGACGGATTATCGATCTGAAATGAGCGTGTCTAATGAAATCCTAAATCGCGTTTCTGATGCATACAGAAGATTGCGAAACACGCAACGATTTTTGCTTGGGAATCTGTCTGGATTTGATCCTGAAAAACACGAAATTCCCATGTCGGAGATGATTTTTCTAGATCGGTGGGCAATTGATAGAGCGCGTATCTTGCAGAAAGAGGTGATCGGCGCATACGAGAGTTATGAATTCCATCACATATACCACAAGGTCCATAATTTCTGTGTCGTTGAAATGGGGAGCTTTTATCTTGACGTAATAAAGGACAGACTTTATACAACGGGGACAGATGGAATGGCTCGCCGCTCTGCGCAAACAGCTATGTATCACATTGCAGAAGCTATGGTTCGGTGGTTAGCACCAATTCTTACTTTTACTGCTGAGGAGATTTGGCAGTCCCTTCCAGGTGACCGACCGGACTCAGTTTTTCTGTCTAATTGGCATTCTTTTCCAAACAAGGCCCAGGTGGAAAATATTGATTGGGATCTTGTTTTAGATGTGCGTCAAGCCGTCTCGAAAGAGCTTGAGAGAGTTCGAGCAGCTGGTGAAATTGGAGCCCCGCTAGATGCTTGGGTTGAGATTTTTTGTCCGCCGGATTTAATGTCTACGCTCAAGACTCTTGGTGATGAGTTGCGGTTTGTGTTTATCACGTCTGAAGCTCAAGTCTACCCTGAGGAGAGGCGACCCAAGGATGCAATTGCCGTTTGTTTAGAGTCCACACAGTTCTGGCTAAAGCTGGGTCGTAGCGAAAAAAACAAGTGTGCCCGTTGTTGGCATCGGCGTGATGACGTGGGTCACCATGATAGATATGAAGATCTTTGTGGTCGATGTGTGAGCAACGTGGAAAATTTAGGAGAGGTTAGGGTGTACGC
>Ga0302132_10000366_pt1 | contig 25056 bp, 18 predicted proteins | sample CB9_321_MG_FD_203113 | JGI IMG/M metagenome (GOLD analysis project Ga0302132, IMG submission 203113) | Marine microbial communities from Western Arctic Ocean, Canada - CB9_32.1 | ecosystem: Environmental > Aquatic > Marine > Oceanic | place: Canada: Western Arctic Ocean | collected 2017-09-19
AAAATACCTTTATAAATAGCTTTACCAGACTGTAATAAATTATCTGTTGTGTCTCCAAGTGCTGAAATAACGACAAGTACCTTTTTATTTTGGCGCTGCAGAGCAATAATTTCATCAATAACCTCGGGGATCGCTTGAGCATTGATCAATACGGAGCTTCCGATTTTAATGACTGTTAGAGGCTTTTTCATGCGGCACATTCCCCTGATTTTGCTAGCGCTTGGCTTAAATCTGCAATAATATCTTCAGGAGATTCCAGACCCACAGATAGGCGTACAAGTCCTTCAGTGATGCCAATTGCTTCTCTTTCTTTTTGTGAAATAGGACCATGCGTCATTGAGACTGGGTGGGTGATAATGGTTTCCACAGAGCCTAAGTTCTCAGCAAGAGTACAAAGCTCAGTGGCGTTGAGTAAACTCACACTTGCATCATAGCCACCTTTAACTTCAAAAGTTAAAATTCCGCCAAAGTTTTTTTGCTGCTCACAAGCAAGTTGATGCTGAGAGAATGACTTTAATCCTGGAAAACAGACGCTTGCAATATTTGGATGTGCTTCTAAAAATTTTGCCACAATCAGCGCATTTTCACTATGTTGTTTAATACGAAGGGGTAAGGTTTTAATGCCTTGCAGTGTGAGCCAAGCATTAAATGGTGACAATGTGTTGCCAACGGTGTTTTGGATAAATCTAAACTGCTCGATTAATTCAGCATTGTTTGAAAGTAGAGCGCCACCGACGGTTGCATTATGCCCTTCAATATATTTGGTGGTGGAGTATAAAACAATGTCCGCGCCAAGCTTAAAGGGCTGCTGTAGGGCCGCGGTTAAAAAAGTATTATCCACCGCAAGATAGATGCCTGCATCTCTGGCAATACTTGCCGTTAAAGCAATATCGGTTAATTTCAATGTTGGATTGGCAGGCGTTTCAATAAGTAATAATTTGGTGTTAGGAGTGATGGCGGCTTTTGTTGCCTCTGGATCTGTTGTATCGACAAAAGAGGCTGAGACGTTAAATTTTTCAAATACTTGTCTGAGTAGACGCACCGTACCACCGTAAACAACGTCGGAACAGACAATATGATCTCCAGCTTTCAATACCGCAAGGCAAAGTGAGGTAATGGCAGCCATGCCTGTGGCAAAACATACAGCAGGCTCAACATTTTCGAGTTCACCCAGTTTTTTTTCTAAAACGGTGAGTGTCGGGTTGCTTGTGCGGCTATAAGTGTAGCCCTTGTCATCACCGACATATTTTTGTGCAAAAGTCGTGGTTTGATAAATTGGTGTTAAGATCGCACCGGTAATTGGATCAGGTTCAACGCCAGCATGAATAGAATTTGTTTCAAATTGGTATTGGCGCGGGGCGGTATTTTCTTGAGTATGATTAAGGCTATCGGGTGTGTTTTTTATTGGTATGTTTTGTAAAGTGCTCATGTTGTTATCCTCGTCAGTAAAACTTTTAAGCTTTAGTGGCGCAGATACAACAACGCCAGTGTCCATTCCTGAGCACTGGCGTTAATCTAGAAAAAGAATGTTTAAAGCTTACTTACATTCATCTAGCTTAACCTTAAGAGCAGTGCCCAGGTTAAGCATCATCATTCGTTGTAAGTAATATGGTTTCATTTTAAACGCGCTTTATTGTGTATTTGTTACTATTTAATCTAGCCAATCATTTTTAAGAATGCAAGTGGTTAGGCAAACAAAATTATTATCTTCATTTTATTTGCAGTAAAAAAATCGACATTCATATATCATATAGACCATTAAGATTTTATTTTTTATAAGGCATAAGATGTCAGACCAACAATATTTTGCAACGGTTGCAAAAGGCTTAGAGGAACTATTAGTTGCGGAGCTGGAAAGTATCGGTGCCGATTCAGTAAAACAAGGACGCTCAGGCGTTTATTTCTCGGGCGGCTTGGAGATTGCTTATCGTGCTTGCCTGTGGTCACGTTTGGCAAACCATATTTTATTACCGATTGTGAGTTTTGAGGCAGAGAACCAAGAAACATTATATGCTGAAATACAGAAAGTTGAATGGCTTAAGATTATGCGTTCAAATTCAACGTTTAAAATTGATGTGAATGGTTCTCATCAGTCTATCAATAACACACAATTTATCGCACAAAAAGCAAAAGATGGTATTGTGGATCAAATCCGAGAGATTGCCAACGAACGACCTAGCATTCAGTCCCAACAACCTGATGTGGTGCTGAATATCTATGTGAATCGTAATCAATTTTCAGTGAGCCTTAGCCTTTCAGGTGAAAGTTTGCATAAACGTGGCTATCGTACAGAAGGTGGTATTGCACCACTGCGTGAAACCTTGGCTGCGGGTGTTTTAATGCGGGCGGGATGGCTCGAGCATTTGAAATTAGATAACCCTTGCTTGATGGATCCTATGTGTGGTTCCGGGACTTTATTGGTGGAAGCGGCGATGATGGCGTATGGTATTGCGCCAGGTCTTGACCGACAATACTATGGGTTTTATGGTTGGTGTGAACATCGTGAAGCGCTTTGGAGTGAGATTGAAGAAGAAGCAGAAGCATTGCGAGAGGAAAACCTCAAAAACAAACAGTTTAAAATTATGGGCTCTGATTTGGCATCACAAATGATTCGAATGGCTGAGGCGAATATAGAGAGAGCAGGGCTGACGGATCAAATTGAGGTAAGGCAAGGAAATGCTATGAATCTTTCTCTTCAGAATTTCAGCTTGAGTGATAATAATGTCAGTAATGGTTTAATTGTCTTTAATCCACCTTATGGTGAGCGGTTAAATCAAGGAGAAGAAGAACGCCTAAAAGAGACATTTAAGGCAGTTGGTGAAAATTTAAAGCAAAATTTTGAAGGTTGGGATTTGGGTATTATCAGCTCGGCACCTGACATGATTAAGTCCATCGGTATTCGTAGCTATAAACGATATAAAATGTTTAATGGTGCATTGCCAGCTGATTTATTAAAATTTCATATTGTCGAAGCCTCTTTTATGCGATTTGAAACACCTCAACAAAAAATGGCGCGTAAAGCTGAGACGCTTTTAAGTGAGCCGAGTGAGCATAGTAAAATGTTTGAAAATCGACTTAAGAAAAAATTAAAACATATCCAACGTTGGGCAAAACGAGAGGGAGTGAGTTGCTATCGAGTTTATGATGCAGATCTACCTGATTTTGCGATGGCGATTGATGTGTATGGAGAGCATCTCCATATCCAAGAATACCAAGCAGGGAAAGAGGTCGATCCTAAAAAAGCAGAATTGCGTATCATGGAAGCTTTTCATGGTGTGCATAAGGTAATAAATATCCCACTTGAAAATATTCATTTGAAAGTTCGTAAAAAACAAAAAGGTGATCAACAGTATCATAAAATATCCGATCGGATGCAATATCAGGTGGTGACGGAGGGTCAGGCAGAGTTTTATGTAAACTTTGAGGATTATCTTGATACGGGTTTATTTTTAGATCATCGCCTAATGCGTGAAAAGATTGCCTTGGCTTCTGTTGGCAAAACTTTATTGAATCTATTTGCTTATACCTGCACTGCCAGTGTTCAAGCGGTGCTCTATGGGGCAAAATCGGTGACCAGTATTGATATGTCAAAAACCTATCTTGAATGGGGTGAACGTAATTTTGAATTAAATCAATTAAGTACACAGAAACATGAATTTATCCAAGCTGATTGCTTAAAGTGGCTAGAAGCGAATCGTACACAATATGATGTCATCTTTTTAGACCCCCCTACTTTTTCAAATTCAAAACGGATGGAGAGTACGTTAGATATTCAGCGAGATCATGTGAACTTGATTCAGCTGGCGATGAAGTCTTTAAAAAAGGGTGGGAAGCTATTTTTCTCAAATAACTATCGCCGTTTTAAGTTGGATGAAGAAGCTCTGTCTGAACTAGGTTGTGAGGATATAAGCCATCAATGCTTACCTGAAGATTTTAAGCGTCGTCCGAATATTCATCATTGTTGGTTGATTCAGCATAAATAAAACTTATTCGGTTTAGCAATATGATTAATGAATTGGCTTTAACCTTATTTTTAAGCAGCAAATAAAGCTAATGATCAAAGGAACCAATAGCACTAAAAACCCAATGAATGTTTATAATGAAGGTTCAAATAGGGGCACGCCAAAAGAGCAGTTAGCACTTAAGGCAGCTTAAATATTATGGGAATAAGAATTTAGAAAATGTTGTTTGACAGATTGGGGTAGTATAAAAGTAGTCAAGGGAGTAAAACAGTGCAGCAAGTAGCCACATTATCCAGCCAATGAGTAAGATGTGTTTCTTCGGCATAAGAATATTTTCCTTTGTTAGCACGAAATCTTAGTAATCATAAATTATAATAATCCATTATGAAATAAATTTTTTCAGTAGATCACGTTTTTGTGCGGCATACCGATAAAAGCGACTATCTTTGGCAATAATATTAGTGGCAAGCTGAAATTGTACAAGGGCTTGATGTAATTTCCCAGCATTCAAAAAATACTCTCCCATATAGTAATAGGACAACCCTTTGTTAGAGTATTCTGTTTCAATGGCTGCAATCATTTGATATGGCTCAACTTGATTGGGAAAGTTCTTGATGATTTTTCTGAGTATAAATTTTGCATCATTTATATTACCCTGTAGCGCATTCATTTTTGCTTGAATCAGCATAATGGGGTAAGTATCCCAAAATATTTGGTTGACTTCATTTAGGATAGACTCAGCCGTTGTAAATTGCTGTTGCGCCATAAGAGAAAGCAAATAAGTGCTTGAGATGGTTAAAGATTCTGGATACTGAAAATAAAGAATTTGAAGGATATAAGAGGCTTTATTGACTTGTTGAGTTTGGGCGAAAGAGAGGGCTTGTAAATATTGATTTTGTGGTTGAGCTAACTCTGTTGGCTCTAACCGTGCTATTTTTTTTCGTAGAATGCTTTTGTTGCGAGATGTTAATGCTTCGATACGTGCTTGAATAAATTTAAACTCAAGTTTTTGCAGGTTTGAGATTTTCTTTTCTTCACCCTGACGATGCAGCGCTTCAGCATACCGTTTAGAGGGCATAGGGTGCGTCATAATGGCTTGAAATATGGTGTTATGGTAAGTGCCTTGCGGTAATCGGGTAAAAAAACTTGCCATATCGGTGGCAGGATAACCTGCTCTTGTTAGCACGTTTGTGCCTATTCGATCAGCTTCATATTCGTGCCCCCTTACATATCCGATCATTTTTTGTTGGTGGGCGGCTGAGCTGGCGGCGAGTGCGGCTTGAGCGTTTCTTGGATTATTGACAGCAACAATGGCGGCTGCTAATACCGTGGCGATTTGACCAAAATAAGCGTATTGTTGTTTTTCAATCATTCTTGTAAAGTGGTGTTGGGTAATATGCGAGACTTCATGTGCAATAACCCCTGCAAGCTCGCCTTCTGTTTGTGCTTGTAAAATTAATTCACTGTTTAACCCGATGATATTGCCAGGTAATGCAAAAGCATTAATTTGGTCAGAACGCAATACCACAAAACGAACCTCAGTTGTGGGATATTCAGAGTGACTAACAATATAATTCCCAAGCTCATTGATATAATCATTAATAATCGGGTCAAGAATAATGGGCGCTGTTTGAGCGATATAAGCAAGAATTTGTCGCCCACCAATATCTGCTTGTTCAGGTGTGATTGTTCCGCTGGCAGGATCACCTAAATGTGGCAGCTTGCTTGCGGAAAATCCTGTGAGTGTTGAGACTGATAAGCATATAAGAAAAAATACCCGAACCATTGCAGCAGAATGTATAACTATTTGTCATTAAGTTTAGCAGATGGTTTATCAAATATGGCGATGAATTAATTTCGTAACTTGAGTAATGCCTGTAATTCATTCTTTGGTTGGAGTATGTCTCTTGCTTTTGATATGTTGTTAGTTGGTACAGGAACGGCGCTGGCGCCATTAAGAGCCATTGCAAAAGCGGCTTTAAAAGCAAAGCATAAAGGTAAGATTACATTGCTGCATGGTGGTCTTGATGATCAGGATCTTTATTATGTGAGCGAGCTCCAAGCCTTAGCACTAAAAGAAGATAATTTTTACTATGATAATTGCGTGTTGAATGAAAGCATCTTGTTTGAGCAGATTGCTATTGATAATAAAATGCAGCAATACCTCCAAGCGCCCAATACAACTAGGCTGTATATCTGTGGTCCAGCTGACACAACCTCTAAATTGAAACTAAAGGCTTTTCTAAAGGGGGTGCCTTCTTCAGCAATCTTAAGTGATTCTTTCTTATAAAAAAGCGAGAGTGGCTTAGAATATATATTTACATCTCAGGATTTTTAGTAATCAGCTCCTCTTTACCACGGAAAGGACAGTCGTCTAAATGGACGAATTTAGTCTTCTTGACAATTTTATAAGTGATCCCAATGATTAAAAATAGAATCAGACCAATATAAGTTGCAAAAAAATGTAACCATGAAAGTTGTCCAGTGAGCATATCATTAAGTTGCTGTCCTGCAATAATGATAAATATAAATAACATGGCAATCATGGGGGCAAAAGGAAACCATTTTGCACGGTATGGAAGGTCTTTTAAATCGTGGCCTTGTTTGACATAGGCTCTTCTAAAGCGGTAATGGCTTAGTGCAATGCCAAACCAAGCGATAAAACCTGCAAGACTTGAGATATTCACAAGCCAAATAAAGATGACGCCATCTTGAAACTTATAGGTCAGCAAGAATGCGGAACCGATTAAGCAGGTGGCGATTAGTGAAACATAGGGGATACCATTTTTTGTTAGTTTAGAGAATAATTTAGGGGCTTGTTTGGTTCTACCCATATACCATAGCGTGCGCGTGGCAGAGTACATGCTTGCGTTACAGGCAGATAGAACAGCAAGCAATATTACGGCATTCATCACGGTAGCCGCGAAGGTCAAACCAGCCTGCTTGAAAACGATGGTAAAGGGGCTAAGCGCGACATTTGAGTGTGCGTTTGCAAGCGTGTTATCTGTATAAGGAATTAAGAAACTGATGACCCCAATGGCTAAGATATAGAAAATTACAATGCGCCAAAAAGTATTTTTAATCGCCTTTGGGATTGCTTTTTGAGGGTCTTTTGCTTCTCCTGCGGCAACCCCAATAAGCTCCGTTCCTTGAAAAGAAAATCCTGCGATTAAGAAGACGCCCATAAATGTAAAGAATCCGCCATGGAAGGGAGCATCACCGATTGTCCAGTTTTGAAAGCCTACAGGCCCACTATGTCCAACCATGCCAAATATGGTTAAAATACCCACGACGATAAAGATGATCACAAAGGAAACTTTGATCATTGAAAGCCAATATTCTGTTTCACCGAAAACTTTAACCGTTAGGATGTTCAGTGCAAAAATTAGGAGGAAGAATCCGCTAGACCATAATAATGTATTACTGTCTGGAAACCAAAACTGCATAATGAGTGCGGCAGCGAGTACTTCTACGGCAACGGTAATTGCCCAGTTAAACCAGTAGTTCCAGCCCATGGCAAATCCAAAGGCAGGGTCAACATATTGACCGGAGTATTCACAAAACGTGCCTGTCGTTGGCGAGTAGGCAGACATTTCGCCAAGGCTTGTCATTAAGAAAAAAACCATGATTGAGATGAGTGCGTAGCCAAGCATTGCTCCACCAGGGCCAGCCTGATTAATGGCCGCACCACTTGCTAAAAATAATCCTGTCCCAATTGAACCACCAAGGGCAATCATCATAAGATGTCTGCTTTTAAGTCCACGTTTCAATCCTTGATCAGACATGTAATATATTCTCCTAATTTCTATAAGAAATAACTTTTATATGTTCAGGGCTTAACTTTATAGCGCACGCAGTTGCTGATGTCAATATTCTATTAATTCAAGAAAAACTTTGAAGATCGCTTGGACAAAAATATCATTGGGCGTGAGAATATAAAATTAAATTGCATAAATTCGCTACATACTCTACTCTGTTTTTTCATAGAAAGCGATTAAATCTTCGGTTTTCCGTTAATTACACGATTTCGTGAATAAGATAAATGCCTCGGTGTGGAATATATTGTCATTTGGAGATGAGAATGGAGCGTTCAGAAAATAAACTACGGCAACCTGTTGCCCTACCAATCTGTTTTTTGACCGAACTGTGGGAACGATATGGTTTTTATTTGCTTCAAGGATTGTTGTTGCTTTATATGACGAGCTACTTACGCTTAGATGAGGGTGCAAGCTATGAGTTAACAGGAACTTTTATCGGGTTAGTTTATACGGCAAGTGTGATTGGAGGGATGGTTGCAGATCGCTTTGTGGGACATTTTAGGGGCATCATTATTGGTGAGCTTTTGTTATGCTTTGGTTTTTTTATATTGGGTATCAGTATTGGTTCAGGAGAAGCACTTTTATTTTGGGCGCTTGCCTGTATAGCGATTGGGACAGGACTCATCAAGGCAAATATCTCAACTTATTTGGGGTATTTTTACATACGGAAAGACCCACGTCGAGATTTGGGATTCACTATATTTTATATTGGCATTAATGTTGGTGCGATTATAGGTGTTTTTTTTGCAGGCTTTGGACAACACCATTTTGGTTGGAGTGTGCCCTTTTATACAGCGGCGGGCGGGAGTCTCATTGGGTTGCTTACCATCGTGGGTGGCGTTTACTTAAAGAAGCTAGATTTTGAAAAAAAGCATAGAGACGTTAAAGTTATACATTATTTGGCGTCGTTTTTGGTTGTATTAGCTTCGGTTGTGGCCTGTTATTTCATTTTTTATTATACCTACTTATCCGATATATTATTCATTACGATTTGTGTCGCATCTGTCATGATCTTGATCTCACACATGATAAAGTATTCAGAAATGCGGGCACAAATTTTTGCGTATTTACTTTTATTGCTTATCTCTGTGGTGTTTTGGTCAATGTATTTTCAGTTATATATTTCCATGACACTGCTGGTGGCGAATATTGTTAACCATCATATCTTTGGCATATTTTTTCCAACCCCCACCTTTTTGATTTTTGCAAATTTAGGCGTAGTGCTATTTGGTGGTTTTATGGGGAAACTTTGGTTTCAAAGAGCAAAAGCAGGTCATCCTGTTCATGATGGTACGAAGTTTTTAACTGGGTTAATTCTGATGTGTTGTGCTTTTGTTATTTTAGCTTTAGGCGTGACGTTGAGCAATGCTACCGTATTAATGTCAGGTTATATTATTGTGGCGGTTTGTTTGGTGGTGTCTTTAGGCGATTTATCTCTGTCGCCAATTGGTTTATCCATTGCGCATAAGCTTTCTCCCGATGGCTGTAAAGGGTTGTATATGGGGATGTGGCTGATCTCGTTAGGTGTTGGCGGGAAGTTAGCTGGCACGTTGTCAGGTTTGATGGTATTACCCTCTCACAAGGTAAGCTTGGCAGAAATGTATAGCGTTTATGGACATGGCTTATGGGTATGTATTGCTATTATGCTTTTTGCAATAGCTCTGGCTGTTGTGATTAATCCTTTGTTAAAACGATTAATTCCATATTAAAGAGGAAACTCTGGACACAGTGCTGTCAAGGATAAAAATTTTTAGTAAGCTTAGCTTTAATATGTTATAGTTTTCATCTATATAGCATTTAATTATATAAAAACAACTATGAGTAACAAACACCCGATTGCGTTATCAATCTGTTTTATGACGGAGTTTTGGGAGCGTTATGGCTTTTATATTTCACAAGGTTTAATTACGCTCTTGATGATTAAAGTCTATGGGTTATCTGAGAGTAATAGTTTTGCATTGGCAGGCACCTTTGTGGGTTTAGTCTATACCACCAGTATTGTGGGAGGCTTAATTGCAGACAAATTGATTGGGCATTATCGTAGTACGCTGCTGGGTGAATGGGTACTCATTATTGGGTTTATCTGTTTAGGGTATGGTTCTTCGATAAAGTCTTTAATTTTATTGTATTTAGCGATGGCGTTAATTGCGGTAGGGACGGGATTAGTTAAATCAAATGTATCTTCTTTCTTGGGACATTTTTATGGGGTCAAAGATCCTAAACGAGATATGGGTTTTTCGATTTTTTATGTTGGCATTAACTTAGGGTCTCTTGTTGGTGGATTTATAGCGGGCTATTTAAGCCAATATTTTGGCTGGAGTGTTCCCTTCTATACAGCAGCCATAGGTGCAGCAGTTGGATTATATACCATTTTTCATGGTGTTAGAAAATACAAGCTTGACTTTGAGTCTGGAACAGGGGGTGCAACTGCTTTGAATCTTTGGATATCAGTTGGGATTACTTTGACCACTGTGGCTTTTTGTGTTTATGTTTTATACTCATCTCAAGTCTCAAATATTGTTTTTATCGTTATCAGTTTCCTCTGTGTTTTTTTATTATTTCAAACGGCACTAAAGTATCCCAGCCATGCTAAAAGATGTGTCGCTTATTTTATATTGCTAGTTGTATCCGTTGTGTTTTGGGCGATATATTTCCAACTATTTACATCAATGGTGATGTTGATTGAAAAATTGGTGGATCACGCCATGCTAGGAATCACGCTTCCAACGGCTTCATTTTTCACGATTGAATCGTTTGGTGTGATTGTGTTGGGAGGTGTGGTCGGAAAATTTTGGCAAGTTATGGCGGCAAAGGGAAAACCCGTGCATGATGGTACAAAGTTTGCAATAGCAATGATTATTATGACGATTGCCTTTGCAAGTTTTGCAATGATTGTTTCAACGCATAACCCCGCAGTATTGATATCAGGCTATGTTATTGTTTTGCTATATTTCGGTGTGGCGCTTTCCGAACTGTCACTGTCTCCCATTGGTTTGTCGGTTTCCAATAAGCTTGCTCCACCAAATAGCCGAGGGCTGTTTATGGGAATGTGGATGATTTCATTAGGGCTTGGTGGAAAATTATCAGGGATGTTGGCAGGTATTGCGACTGTCTCAGAAGCGGCATCGACTCTTGAGGTATACCAAGTATATGGTCACGCACTTTGGGTATTTACTGGAATTTCATTCGGGGCACTCGTTTTATCCGTTGTTGCCATTCCTTTTTTGAAAAAACTGGTGAAATAAAGACGAACCATAAATTTGCATAGCGTGCCTTTTTGAATTAAAATTTCCTCTGATTATTTTACTCAAAAAGGATATTGATATGTCTGTTATTAAAGTTGAAGATTTTATTCAAAGTATTGAAGATGCACTGCAATATATTTCCTATTATCACTCACAAGACTTTGTGGATGCCATGTATGCAGCTTATCAAAAGGAAGCCTCTCCAGCGGCGAAAGATGCCATGGCGCAAATTCTGGTTAACTCTAGAATGGCGGCAGAAGGTCATCGTCCTATTTGCCAAGATACAGGAATGGTGTGTGCTTTTGTTAATATTGGCATGGATACAAAATGGGATGATACGAGTCGTACGGTTACAGAGCTTGTAAACGAGGGCGTTCGTCGGGCTTATACAAATACAGAGAATCCATTAAGAGCATCTATGGTATCACCACCGAATGGTGCTCGTAAAAACACGCATGATAACACGCCTGCAATTGTACATATTGATATGGTGGCAGGGAGTGCTGTTCAAGTAGATATCGCTGCAAAAGGTGGCGGTTCTGAGTTTAAGGCAAAGTTTAAAGTGCTTAATCCAAGCGATAGTATTGTGGACTGGGTGCTTGAAATGCTTCCGACAATGGGCGCAGGTTGGTGTCCTCCTGGAATTATTGGTATTGGCATTGGAGGTACGGCTGAAAAGGCAATGGTATTAGCTAAAGAGTCATTAAATGGACATATTGATATTCAAGATCTGATTGCGCGTGGAGCAGAAACGGGTGCTGAGGAACTGAGGCTAGAGCTTTATGATAAAATTAATAAATTAGGCATTGGTGCGCAAGGTTTAGGCGGGCTTACCACTGTTTTAGACGTGAAAGTTAATGAGTATGCCACACATGCTGCTTGCAAACCTGTGGCTTTGATTCCAAATTGTGCAGCGACACGCCATATTCATTTTACTTTAGATGGCTCAGGCGCGGCAGAGTTTAAAGCCCCAGCATTGTCACAGTGGCCTGAAATTACGCAATCTAATAAATCAGCATCACGAGTAATTAATCTCGATACGGTAACTCAAGAAGAAATAGAAAGTTTAGAAGCAGGTGAGAGCGTGCTTTTAAATGGAAAACTCTTAACAGGCCGAGATGCAGCACATAAACGAATCTATGATATGGTTCAGAATGGCGAAGAATTGCCAGTGGATTTAAAAGGACGTTTTATTTATTATGTGGGGCCAGTTGATCCAGTCGGTGATGAAGTTGTGGGGCCTGCCGGACCGACAACGGCCACGCGTATGGATAAGTTTACAGACTTTATGCTGAATGATATTGGAATTCGCGGGATGGTAGGGAAATCTGAACGTGGTTTGGATACCATTAATTCTATCGAAAAACATAAAGCTGTTTATTTTATGGCAGTTGGAGGCGCTGCATATTTGATTTCTAAATCCATTAAAAAATCACGTGTGGTAGGATTCCCAGAATTGGGTATGGAGGCAATTTATGAGTTTGAAGTTGAAAATATGCCTGTGATTGTTGCTGTGGATTCCGATGGAGAAGCAGTGCACACGACTGGACCTAAAGAATGGAAAGTGAAAATTGCTGATATGATGGCTAAATAAATTCTTACAAAATGATACCCAAGCTATGATTTATAAAGTATTCTGTTCAATTCAGGATGAAATATTCATAAAACATGGAGTAATAGGTGTCTAAAAGTTCTTCTAAACCGGGTCTATTGTCGGTTATATTTTTAAGTGTGGGCACGATGATTGGAAGTGGCTGGTTATTCGCGGCCTACTATGCATCAAAAACAGCTGGAAGTGCTTCTATATTATCTTGGATTATTGGCGCGGTGCTTGTGCTATTTATGGCATTATTGCTTTCTGAGATCGCCATCAAACACCCAGTTAATGGTCTTTTTACACGTTTAATCAGTATTTCTCATAACAGTCATTTTGGATTCGTGACGGCAATTTCAAATTGGTTACTAGGGCTCATTGTTGTGCCATCAGAAGCCATTGCCTCTACACAATATCTTGCTAGTATGTATCCACCTTTGACCCCTTATCTTTTTACAGATGGGCTTATTACGACGACTGGACTTGGTTTGGCCGCAATATTCATGATTTTTTATTTATTTGTGAATTTTTGGGGTATTCGTCTTTTGTCTAAAGTAAACAATGTGATTACGTGGGTGAAAGTGATTGTGCCTATATCAGTTGCGGTCATTATTATGATTGCGGCATTTGATAGTGGAAATTTTACGGCCTATAAAGATAGCTTTATGCCTTTTGGAGCCACCAGTATTTTTGCAGCGATTGTCTCAAGTGGTATTTTTTATTCGTTTTTTGGCTTTCAAGCAGCAGCTTCCTTCACCTCCGAGCTTCCTAACCCTAAAAGAAACATACCTATCGCGCTGGTAAGTAGTGTATTGATTGTCTTGGTAATATATTTACTTTTACAAGTGGCTTTTATTGGTGCTTTGCCTTCTGAAATGATTACAAAAGGTTGGGCAAGCTTGAATTTTGACTCCCCACTGGCACAGTTAGCCGGATTGTTGGGATTAAATTTCTTGGTGGTGATTTTATATGCGGACGCTTTTGTAAGCCCGTCAGGAACAGGATTATTATATTTAGGTCTAAACTCACGTCAACTAAATGAAATGGTGAAACACAAACAAATGCCCAAGGCCTTTGGCTCCAGAGATAGAGCGGTGAATTTTTCTAGGCGCGCATTAATCCTTACTTTTATTTGCTCATTCGTGTTGATATTTTTCTTTCGAAACTGGCAATTAATTGCATCATTGACGACAACATTTATTGTCATATCTTGTATGGCATTACCTGTAGCTTATGATCGTATGAGAAAAATAACCAATGAGCTTCCTGTAAAACTATTGCCTTGTTCAAGGGTGGTTGCATTTTTGATTTTTCTATGTTTATCATATTTTTTATTGATTTCAGGGACTAAAAATTTAGTGGTTGCATTTACATTAACCTTTGTTTTCTTTGTGTGCTATGCCTTAAGTGTACGCCCTGAAAATAAGGCTCGCTCATTGATAATTGCTTTTGGCTCTTCATGGGGGATTTTTTGTTACTTACTTTTTGTGATATTGTATGGCATCATTGGGTTATATGTAGAAGGCGGTGTGATGTACTATGTCATTTATATCATTGTCTCTGCGGCGCTCTATTTCCAGATGGTGAATCAAAAATCAGTAGATGAAATATGATTGCGGAGAGTGCGTTTTAAACAAATTTTCTTGGGCTACTTGTGATCATTTTTTATGTTGTTACAATAGCTCATTCTATTTAATGGAGTAATGACAAATAATACTTATGGAAATCAAAAATTCAAAATCTAGATTGATTGGCTCGGCATGTATTATCGCAGGAACTTGTATGGGAGCGGGCATGTTGGTCTTGCCCTTAATTACGGCAGCAACGGGCTTTGTTACGGCAAGTGTCTTGTTAATTCTGGTTGCACTTTTGATGATGGCAACCGCTTTTTTAATCATTGAAGTTAATTTGCATTTTGCCCCGGGTGTTAATTTCGGAAATATGGCAAAAGGAACTCTGGGTCGCTGGGGGCAAGTTGTTTCTTGGTTTAGTTTTTTACTGCTTATGTACGCATTGACGGCCGCATACACTTCTCAAGCCTCGACACTTCTTGGGTTGTGGCTTGGGGATATTGGGATTGTTTTACCCGTTTGGTTAAATAGTTTGATTTATATTTTTGCATTTGGTGCTTTTGTCTATGCTGGAACATCGGCAGTAGACGGCATTAATAAATTCCTGTTAAGTGTCAAAGGACTCGCGTTTATAGGATTGACTTTTATGATTGCGCCTCATGTTTCGATGGAAGATTTATCACGCGCATCCAGTAATTTTAACTATATCTGGATTACTTTTCCGTTGTTGATTACCTCTTTTGGTTTTCATACGGTGTTACCAAGTATTCGGGTTTATTTAAATTCAGACAAACGTTCTTTGAGAAATGTTATCATTGTGGGAACCCTTATCCCTCTTATTGCATATCTAATCTGGGAAGTGATTACGCTTGGGACGATCCCACTTTATGGACCGCATAGTTTTGATTATATTGCGAATAATGGCGGATCGGTTACTGAGTTGGTTCAAGTCTATCAGGCAAGCTTTCACTCTACTTGGCTTAGTACGTTTGCGACAGGCTTTACAAATTTAGCCATCGCAACTTCTTTTCTTGGGGTAACCTTAGGGCTCTTTAACTTCAACCAAGATAGCTACAATCTGACAAAGAGGTCGCCAACGCATAAAATTCCAGTATTCATCATTACTTTTTTGCCACCTTTTTTGTTTGCGGTTTACTATCCAAATGGATTTGTAATGGCGCTAGGGTATGCCAGTATATTTGTGGTGATACTATTAATTGTGATGCCTGCTATGATGGCTTGGAAAGTCCGTAATGAAAAAGGCAAAAACAGGCTGAGAAGTAAGTTATATTTACTGACGATTGTCTTAATTGGTGTGGTGATTATTGGGCTTCAGTTTGCTGGTGATACGGGAATGCTCCTGAGATTTCATTAAAGTTTTAACAGCATGCTCTTTTAACGATTTGTATTAATTTAGGTACAAAAACTATCAAAGCATTTGCTTTAATATATTCATTAGGCTTATGTGCTTGGGCAATGCTTCCAGCTCCAAAAACAATTGGTTTCATGCCCATTAATTGAAGGTGTGCGCCATCTGTCGCATAAGCAACGGCGCTGGAATGTTTGGTTTTTGCGTGTTGGCAAAGGTCTTTTTCTAAAGTTGTGTTCTGTCCCGTAGAGAGGCTTGGAACTTTGGTTGAGATTTTGGTAGAGACTTTGCTTTTCGTGGCGGTATTTAAGATGCGTGCGGTGAGTTCCCTTGTTAGTGCATTAATGTTTGCTTTGGGTATAGGGCGCATAGAAACCTTAATAATACTGCGTTCAGGGATAATGTTGTAGGCAGTGCCTCCCTGAATCGCGGCTACGTTTATGGTGGTAAAAGCATCTTGATGATCTTGAGCAAGCAAACTATCTATAGTTGTTTCTTGTTCTTTTGCAAAGCTTTGGATGACTTGAATAATTTTCATGGCATCGGTGATGGTATTAATGCCCCAGCTAGGTTGGCTTGAGTGTGCTGGCTTTCCTTGGAGTATGATCTCAAAGTTGAAAATACCATTATGGCTACAAATCATTTTTAGATCTGTTGGTTCACCAGTTAGGCATTTTTCAGGTAAAGCGCTTTAGTAAATCAATGTTTTCAGAGAGAAGTTTACTACCAAGGCAGCCAATTTCTTCATCGTAAGCCCAAATAAGCATTAAATCTTTTTTATAGTCGGATGCTTTAAATTTTTGCAAGGCGATCATTGTCCTAGCAATAAAATCTTTCATGTTTACAGAGCCACGACCGAAAAGTTTTCCATCTTTTTCAGTGAGTTTGAAAGGGTCTGATGTCCAATTTTGCTCATCTGTCGGGACAACATCCATATGTCCAGAAAGCACAAGACCTTTTGTACCTTTAGGACCAATAGTGCAGATTACATTAGATTGTTTTGCTTGCTCAGATGACTTAAAGTGCTCTATCTCAAAAGCCTAAAGATTCAAAATAATGCGCAATATGGGCAGCAATTTCAGTGGTGGGGGTGTTTGAAATAGTTGGGAAAGAGACTAATTGAGCGAGGGCCTTGAAAATTTGCTGGTTGTTTTGCATGTTAAGCGGTGACAAAACTTATTTAAAATCATTCCTCATAGTGTCTTAATCCTATTACCATATCATTAGAGTAATATATTTTTTACTAACGTAAAAGGTTATCAGTTCTAGTGATGAGGGTTATTTAGATTAGGGAATGAAACGATACCCTACACCTGATTCGGTTATAATTAGGGGTTGTATGGAACATGCGGCTAATTTTTTGCGTAATTGACCAATATAGACACGCAAATACTGTACCTCATTACCAAAATACTCTCCCCAGATCTCACGTAGTAAATGTGATTGAGTCACTAATTTTCCGGCATGTTTTGAAAGCTCGGCTAGCAATAAAAATTCTTTTTTTGAGAGGTGAATGCATTGATCGTCAATTTTCACTTCATGGTTTTCTATTGAAATCTTCATGTTGCCAAATAGATAGGATTTTTCCGCTTGAAACTCCTTATCATCAGTTGTCGTTGTTAATAGTAATAAACGTTTGATGCGCGCAACCAACTCCGGCATATCGAAAGGTTTTTTTACATAGTCATTTGCCCCATTTGTTAAGGCAAGAACCACTTCTTCAGTTTCATTGCGTGCGGATACAACGATTATAGGCGTGTTATATTTTTTGCGTAAATTTTGTAGCCACACTTGACCATTTTGGTCTGGGAGTCCCAGATCTAGTATGATTAGATTTGGGTGGCACTGTTCCAATAATATTGTGGCATGATGTGCGTTACTTGCCTCAATGACATTAAATCCAAGCACGAGCAATGTCTTTTTCAAAAATTTGCGAATCTGAGGTTCATCTTCAATAAGGAGTATTTTTTTTGGTTTTATCATTTTAATATTTCACTTTGATGTAGGGGCAACATAAGGGTTATTGTGGTACCTTGGTTTAAACCTTCGCTTTGTGCTTCGATACTGCCATGGTGTGCTTCAATGATTCCTTTACATATTGCAAGCCCGAGACCATTGCCTTGAGTGTAACTATCTTCTTTCTCGATTCGGTAAAATATATTAAATATTTGTGAAAGTGCTTTTGACTCCAGTCCTATTCCTTGGTCGCAAATTTGTATGATTAAACGATGAGAGTACGATTTAATATTAATGTTAATTGGGGCGTTTTCTGGTGAAAACTTCACGGCATTATCCATCAAATTAAAAAGAACCTGTTGTAATAATAACTTGTCGGCATTGATCGCTGCATCATTTTTAGGGAGCGCTATTGTGAGTGATGTGTGTTTGTAGCGTTTTGAGACAATGTCTTGGAATTCAACGATGAAATGTTTTATAGAGAATTTGCTTTTGTTGAGTTTAATGTAGCCAGACTCCATTTTTAACATTTGGATAACATTATCAATGTATTGATCTAAGCGCTTAGATTCATCAAATGCAAGTGTTACCATTTCTCTTTTGTCTTCTTTTGAAAACATGTCTTGGTAGTTTAATAAACTGCTTAACGACCCCATAATAGAGGCTAGAGGTGTTTTTAAATCATGTGATACAGAAGAAAGCATTGCTTTTTGCAGCTTTTCTTGTTCTTCTAAAATGGCAGATTTGTGTTCTTCTTTTTCTAGGTTACGTTTTAACAATAGATTTGATATTTGTGAAAACATGGTTTTAAGCAAAGATTGGTCGGTCATGAATTTATCAATATTGCCTTGGTTCTTAACGTGTATTGCCATGATACCCAACACTCGATTATCAATAAGTAGAGGCTCGAAATACCATAGTAAACCAGAAAAAGTGCTTGTGCTGATACCACAAATATTTTTTTGTTGCCAGCTCCATTTTGCGGCAGCCCATTCTTTTTGGTTGAACAATGGGTTTTGAGGGAACGGTGATCCCATGATATTTCGGTCAGAGTCTATAAATACGAAATCATAGGGAAAATATGAGGATAAGGCATTTAGAAAGACTTTACGAAAATCTTCGGTATGCTGTACTGAAATTTTATTTGAAAAATCATAAAGCATGGAGAGCGTTTTCTCTCTGTTGCGAAGTATCCTAATCAGCGTTCGAGTCCTGACCGTCAGTTGGCTCATTGTGAGTGCCACAATCATGAAAACAATAAAAGTGACGATTTGACTAAATGTTCCAATACTAAAAAAAAAGTTAGGCCTTAAATACATGTACATATAGAGTACAAAAATGATTACCGATGAAGCAATAGAGGCGCGCAATCCGTATTGATAGGCGCAAAGCATTAAGACTAAAACGAGCACTAAAGACTGAGCCGGGAGACCGATAAATCCCATGCTAAAGTAAATGCCAATGCCAACAATTAAGCTAATGGAAATGGCTTTTACGATGTCCTGCATATTTGAAATATTTTGTTGTTGAGCATTGTCTTTCAGTGGCAGCCGTCTGCTTTGGCTGGATATGATGACATGAACTTGCCGACCTGCACTATATCGTATGACATCATAAACGACAGAACCAAATATGACATCCATCCATTTGGGGCGTTTAGATTTTCCAATGACAATATCAGTCACATTGTGTTCATTGGCATATTGAATAATACTCTTAGAGAGCTTTACACCGGAAATGTCTTTAATAGCGTAGCCTAGTTCTTGGGCAAGCATCTTATAACGACGAATTTCCCTGAGCTTTTCCTTTGAGAACTGCCGAGATGGCCTATGAATAAAAATAGCGAGTAAATTTGCATTTGCAATAGTGGCAAGCTGTTTCCCACGCCGTAGGAGTTTAGGTGTTGAGCTATCATAGGCACAACATACTAAAACAGAGGGGGAGGAGGTTGCAATTTCTTTTTTATGATAAAGTTTTTTATAGTGGCGGATATCCTCACCAACATGGTTGGCAGCTAGGCGAAAAGTATAATCTCTAAGAATGGTGAGATTTGTATATTTAAAGTATTTTTTTAAGGCTCTATTAGCCATATCTTCTTGATATATTTTTCCTTGTTGTAAGCGATGGATTAAGTCTTCAGGCGTGGTATCAATGACGACTAATTCATCTGCCGATTGAATAAAACTATCAGGTACGATTTCGTTAACTCTGGCATTTGTCACATGTTCTACATCTTGAGATTGGCTTGCAATATGTTGAATATTTAGAGTCGTGTAGATGCTGATCCCAGCATCTAATATTTCGATGAGATCGGAGTAACGTTTTTTATTTCTAGCCCCTTCTATATTGGAATGTGCGAGTTCATCAATCATAACAATTTCAGGTTTACGTTCGATGATCGCCTCAACATCCACGCCCTCAAAAAACTTGCCTTTGTATGGTTGTGGCTTTAGGGGGATTGATTCAAAAGGTTGGGTCAGCGAAGCCGTTTCTTGTCGGCCATGAGTGACAATAAGGCCAATAATGATGTCGCAACCATTTGCTTTTAATGTGTGAGCACTTTGTAACATGGAATAGGTTTTTCCAACGCCAGGCGCAGAGCCTAAAAAAATTTTAAGCTTACCTCGGCTTTGGGTGGTTGTTTTATTTGCCAGATGTAGTAGAGCATTTATTTTTCGATGATCTGTCATATGTTGCTCATCCTATTGATAGCATATTGAGCGATATCTCATTATATTCTGTTATTGTTATAAGTAAATAACATCCATAGTTTAGGGTATTCACTTTTCAGAGGTATGGCTTTTCATGAAGTATACGGTTTAAGTGCTATGTTTAACTCTAAAACATTGATAGTCGGGGGGTTGAACCAGTGTATTTTTCGATTTTCCATAATTAAATCAATTACCGTTTGATAGGGTAATTTTTGAACAGCGGAAATATGATTTGCTTGGTATAATGCGGCTTGTAGAGAGATGTCAGGGTCAAGACCACTACCTGATGCAAAGACGAGGTCTGCCGGCACCTTTTGTCCGCCATAAGTGTTTTGTAGTATTTGAATACGGTTTGAAATAAGTGCGAGTTGTTTTGGGTTATTTATCGCAAGATTTGAGCCACCTGATTCAAGAGCATCATAGTTATTGGCAGAAGGGCGTGGTTGGAAAAACCCTGTAGGTGATACTTGTCCTATTAAGCTGGAACCGACAGGTTTACCTTGATACTTTATGATTGAACCTTCTGTTTGTTCAGGTGTAAAAGTATATCCAATACCCATTATTAAAAATGGATAAATGACGCCTAGTAAAATTGTGAAAAAAATCATTGCGATGAACGACTGTTTTATGGTGTGTAGATACATATATATTCTCCTATGCTAAACCTAAGAATGTAATAATGATGTCAATTAATTTTATTCCTATAAAGCGTACAATGACGCCCCCCAAACCATAGATTAGTAGGTTACGTTTCAATAGCTGATGTGATGAAAGTGTAATACTTTTAACGCCAACAAGTGCCATAGGAATTAAGAAGATAATAATGAGCGCATTAAAGATAACAGCAGATAAAAGTGCGCTGCTTGGAGAGCTTAACTGCATAATATTCAGCGCATTTAATGCTGGAAAAGAGGTGGCAAATAAGGCAGGAAGTACGGCAAAATATTTTGCAATATCATTCGTAATACTGAATGTGGTTAAGGCTCCCCGAGTGACGAGAATTTGTTTTCCTATCGTAACAATATGAATGATTTTGCTTGGGTCTGAGTCAAGGTCAACCATATTCCCAGCTTCCCTAGCCGCGGAAGTGCCAGATGCCATTGCTAAGCCAACATCCGCTTGTGCCAGGGCGGGAGCATCATTTGTTCCATCACCACACATTGCGACAATTTTACCTTCTGATTGCATTTTTTTGATGTAATCAAGCTTATCGCTGGGGGATGCTTGAGCAATAAAATCATCAATTCCAGCTTCGGCTGAAATGGCTGCTGCAGTGAGTGGGTTATCTCCGGTAACCATGACGGTGGTAATGCCCATTTTCCTTAATACGGCAAATTTTGCTTTTATTCCAGGCTTAATAATATCTTTTAAATAAATAACGCCTAATAGCTTGTTATCTTGAGATACGGCAAGTGGGGTGCCACCATTCTCAGAAATTTTTTCGACACTGGCTCTGAAACTGGAAAGAATGGCATCTGGAATGCTATTGTCTAAGTATGTTTCAATTGCACTTACGGCACCTTTACGTATTTCTATACCATTGTGATTAATACCACTAATTCTGGTATAAGCTGAAAATGGAATAAAATCAGCATGTTCTATATTCATTTCATCTTGAGTGAAGTTAAATTGTTTTTCTGCGAGTTTAACGATTGATTTTCCTTCTGGTGTGTCATCAGATAAGGATGATAGCCAAGCGGCATGTGCTAGATTTTTTGGGTCAATGTTGGGTACAGGAATAAATTCTGTTGCAAAACGATTACCTAATGTAATGGTTCCTGTTTTATCTAACAGTAGAGTATCAATATTTCCAGCGGCTTCAACAGCCCTACCTGACAGCGCAACGATATTAGCTTTTAGTAAACGATCCATCCCAGAGATTCCGATGGCTGACAAAAGACCTGCAATCGTCGTTGGGATTAAGGTGACGAAAAGAGCCATTAATACGACGATAGATAATGTAACATGACTAAATAATGCCATACCATATAATGAACTGATAGCCGCAATAAAAATAAGTGTGAGTCCAGCCAATAATATTGTTAAAGCGATTTCATTAGGGCTTTTTAGTCGTTTAGCATTTTCTACCAAAGAGATCATTTTATCTAAAAAACTTTCTCCAGGGTTTGAACTGACGCAAACTTTTATTTGATCTGAAACTATTTTGGTTCCAGCAGTGACGGCAGTGTTGTCACTGCCTGCTTCTTTGATTACAGGCAGAGACTCTCCTGTAATTGCAGATTCATCAATCGTTGCCATCCCTTCGATGATATCGCAATCAGCAGGGATCAAATCTCCCTCTTGTACGATAATAAAATCTCCTGTTCGTAAACTCTCTGCAGGAACCACCTCAAAAAGATCATTGGAGTTTGAGGTTAATTGTTTTGCGGATAGCTGTGATTTTGTTGCTTTTAAGCTTTCGGCTTGGGCTTTCCCTTTTCCTTCGGCAATACTTTCAGCGAAATTAGCAAATAAAATGGTGAACCAGAGCCAGATAACGATTTGAAGCGTAAAACCGTATGGTTGTCCATTTAATAAATCGATAATCAAGTAAATTGAGCACACTAATGTAACAACTTCTACACAGAACATTACAGGGTTTGTGATCATTCGTTTGGGGTTGCACTTTAAAAATGCTTGCGCAATAGCTGTCAGTAACAGTGCTTTTGAAAAAATTGAGGGTGCATTTTTTGTAGACATTTGAATTACTCCTAAAAAGCCATTAACGTAAGGTTAATTGATCTAATATTGGCCCTAAGGACAATGCTGGGAAGATGGTTAAGCCACCGATGATTAAAATTATACATATCACAAACACGGCAAATAGCGGGCTTGTCGTTGGTAGAGTGCTGTATGATGAGCTATTAATCGCCCGTTTTTTGATGGCCAACCTTCCAGCAAGGATGATAACCGCTGCAATGGTGACAAAGCGTCCGATTAGCATTGCCAATCCCAAGGTTATATTTAAGAATGGAGTATTTGCATTGAGACCAGCAAAAGCACTCCCATTGTTGTTGGCAGCAGATGTATAAGCGTATAAGACTTCACTAAATCCATGTGCACCACTATTGGTAAGAGCGCTATGAATATCTGGCATTATAGAGGCAATGCCAGTAAAAATAAGGACACAGCAAGGTGAGACAAGTAAGCCAATCATGATTAATTTCATTTCACTTCCTTGAATATTTTTCCCCAAGAAATTTGGAATGCGTCCAACCATAAGTGATCCAATAAAGACACTTAATATCATAAACAGTAGAAAAACGTATAAACCAGTACCAACACCTCCAATAATAATTTCTCCTAATGCCATGTTGACAAGTGCAACACCACCGCCAATTGGGCTATAACTACCCATCATACTGTTTACGCCACCATCAGAAGCAGATGTAGACACCGTGTTATAAAGTGTTGAGTTAAAAATTCCAAAACGTGTTTCTTTACCTTCCATATTTGCTAGATGATGTGTCTGCCCGTAAAAATCCGTAATGTTTGTCGAGTGCATAAAATCAAGTCCATGAAGCTCAGATATTGTCATGATGAATAGAGATATGAGGAATAATGTTCCCATCACAAATAATATAAACCAACCTTGTTTCGTGTTGCCTATCCATCTACCAAAGGTATAGGTTAGTGCGGCACCAATCGCAAAAATTGACGTTATCTGGATGAAATTAGTGAGCAGTGTTGGGTTTTCATATGGGTGCGCTGAATTCGCGTTAAAAAAACCACCACCATTTGTTCCGAGTGATTTAATTGCTTCTTGGGAGGCAACAGGGCCTTGAGGGATAATTTGTTCAGCGCCACCCAATGTGTGTAAGTGGATATATGCCATAATGTTTTGAGGTACGCCTTGGAAGATGTAAATGATGCTGATCACAATACAAATTGGTAAGAGAATCCAAAAAATAGCCTTAAATAAATCAGACCAAAAATTTCCAATAGTTTTTTCTTGGTGTCGGCTAATAGCACGAATTAATGCGATAGCAACTGAGATTCCCACTGCTGCGGATACGAAGTTTTGTACAGCAAGTGCCATCATTTGTGAGAAGTAACTAACACTGGTTTCACCACCATAGCTTTGCCAGTTTGTATTGGAAACAAAACTGGCGGCTGTGTTAAAAGCTTGATCTTGAGACATGCTGCTAATGTTTTCAGGGTTAAATGGCAAATAACTTTGTGCAATTAAGATGAGGTACGTGAAAGCAAAAGCAAATAATGAAAAAATGAGCAAGCTAAATAAATAATGCTTAGCCGTTTGCTCTTTTTGGAAATTAATGCCTAGCAGTCTTGAAAACCAAGATTCTAAGGGTAATGCAAACCAATCTAACCAAGTTTTTTTTCCTTGGTATACATTGAAAATATACAAACCTAGTGGCTTGGTAATCAACAAGATTGTTATGATGAAAATGGCAAAAAGTATGAAGTTTTGATACATGGGATTAATCTCCTTAAAAACGTTCTGGGCAGATAAGAATCATCACCATATATATTGCTAATGACGCCATAACAATTCCGGATAAAATAGTCATCCTTTCTCCATAAAATTTAGTTGTTAAAATTAAGGAGTGTATTGTAGCGAATAGGGGTATAAAAATTCGATGTGTAAATGTAAGTAAAATATAAAAAAAACATAAAGATTGTAAAAATATAAAGTCATGATCTGATGTTTTTACAATCTTAAACTGGAAATATTTAGGGATTCTTTTGCTAGATAGAAAATATTATAAAGGTTCAGCTTATTAGGGGCATTAATTAAAATCTTTCGTTTGGTACAACCCTTTAAATACTTTACAAGACTCAGGGCTATAGGCTTGATTTAAATCGGCG
>Ga0302132_10000369_pt1 | contig 24969 bp, 29 predicted proteins | sample CB9_321_MG_FD_203113 | JGI IMG/M metagenome (GOLD analysis project Ga0302132, IMG submission 203113) | Marine microbial communities from Western Arctic Ocean, Canada - CB9_32.1 | ecosystem: Environmental > Aquatic > Marine > Oceanic | place: Canada: Western Arctic Ocean | collected 2017-09-19
CAAACCCTTTTATAAAATACTACAATATGTAAAAGCACTATGGGTGTGATATGAATAAATCTTCTTTGAGCGCATTTATTTTTGAATTAACCATATTTATTGTGTGTCTTATCTTTTTTTCTAGCATTTGGGTGGTCGGTTATGATGCGCGGATCTTTTTAATTTGCATTTTTATATTCTGTTGGATTTTTAGATATCAAAATTCTAAATTGCTATTAGAGTATTACACGCATATTTTGACGGTGAGTGTGTGTTTTTTGGGTGTTAGTGTCATTATCTCAATAGCATTACGACATTATAATATATTTATGATATCTATGCTTTCAGGGATGAGCTGGTTTGTGATTGTTACCTTTGTCAGATTTGTAAAAATTCGTTTCTCAAATAAGCCTTATAATATCCTGATACATGTAGATTTTATAAACTTGATTCCAATGAGTCAAAAAGTAAACTTGATCGTTAAAAATGAAGTCTCTCCCAAAGATTTAAAAAATGTGCAGGCCGTTATTATTGATCAAGATTATGACTATTCAGGGAGTTGGAAAAATCTTATCTTGCACACTAATTGCTCATCTGTGCCTATTGTGACCATAGATGAATATGATGAGATGATTGAACAAAGACTCTCGCTTAAAAAGCTCAATGAAAACTGGTTATACGCGGGTTTTTCTATTCCAGCATGGTATCGTTACAGCAAAGCAGTCGTTGAGTTTTTATTTACCATTCTGCTCATTCCTATACTAGCCGTTATATTTTTAATTGTTGGTGTTGTGATTTTGATGACGATGGGAGGGCCCATTTTTTATACTCAATATCGTGTTGGAATGAACAATAAAAAATTTAAAGTTTACAAATTTAGAAGCATGGTGAACGTAAAAGGGTGTCAAGGAGAGACGCTTGAGAGGGATGTCAGGATTACAAGGTTTGGTGCTATTATGCGAAAATATAGAATCGATGAGTTACCCCAGTTTCTTAATATTTTGAAGGGAGAAATGAGTCTGATTGGACCAAGACCAGAATGGGTTGAAACGGCAAATGAGTTCAGCAAGAAAATTCCATTATATCCTTTACGGCATCTGGTAAAGCCCGGAATTACGGGATGGGCGCAAGTGAGTCAAGGGCATGTTGTTGGCAGCGCTGAGAATTACACAAAACTTCAGTATGACCTTTATTATGTGAAGAACTTCTCACTCATTATGGATTTGAAGGTGTTGATTAAAACTATTTATACCATTTTGACAGGGTTTGGTTCACGTTAGCAAACCCTGTTGCTTTACACATGCCAACTATCATTCAACTCCCAAGCCCACGCATCAGCAATGATGTTTTCAAGGCTAGAATATTGAGGCTGCCAGTTGAGAGTATTCTTTGCAAGCTGTGAATCCGCAATGAGTTGTGCAGGGTCCCCCAAGCGTTTTGGTGTCTCAATGACCTCAAAATCTTTACCTGTTACTTTTTTAACGGCATTGACCACTTCTTTGACCGAGAACCCTTGTCCATTACCCAAGTTATAAATAGCAGACTGCCCTGTTTTTTTCATGTGCTTTAAGGCTAAAAGGTGTGCGGCTGCTAAGTCCATGACATGGATATAGTCTCGATAGCAAGTTCCATCTTTCGTGTTATAGTCTGTGCCATAGATGGAAACATTTGGTTTTCGACCAGAGGCCGCTTTCAATATTTGTGGGATAAGGTGAGTGATAGGCTCATGGAAACCAATTTTTTCGCCCTCTGCTCCTGCGGCATTAAAGTAGCGTAAGATCGTCGAACGAAGACCGTAAGCGGTATCAAAATCCTTTAGGATTTGTTCTACCATTAGTTTTGAGTGTCCATAAGGGTTGATGGGGTTTTGTGGGTGCTGAATGTCTATTGGGCAGTAATGAGGCTCACCATAGGTTGCAGCAGTTGAAGAGAAGATAAAGTTTTTAATATTCGCTTTGATCATTTCATCTAAGAGCACGAGTGTGTTTGCCACATTATTTTCATAATATTTATAGGGGTCTGTAACCGACTCTCCAACTTGGATAAATGCTGCGAAATGCATGACCGCATCGATTGCGTGTTCTTTAAAGATTTTTCGTAAAAGCTTTCTGTCAGCAAGGTCACCTTCATAGAATGTCCCACCCAACACGGCTTTTTTTGATCCTGTTGAAAGGTTGTCTAAGACAATGACTTCTTCCTTTTGTTGAAGAAGGTGTAAAACCATATGAGAGCCAATATATCCAGCGCCCCCAACAACCAATGTTTTTGACATGCCTATTCCTTATTTTTCTTATTGCTAATAAGTGTATCTGCTTGAGTTGCGTAGTCAAGATTATTGCCAATTTGGCAGATATACACTAGAGTAAAAAGGAATTTAATTTTCTACTATGAGCAAGGGTAAAATGATGTCAAATAGAACCATTATGGAGCAGGAAGCATTAAGTGCGCCAAAAAAAATAGCGAAGCAGTTAACTGAAAATAAAGAAATTTGGGTTAAAATTTGTAACGAACTTAAGCAAACAGACCCTAAATACGTGATGACGATTGCGCGCGGAAGCTCTGATCATGCTGCAACGTTCGCCAAATATTTATTTGAGGTGAAAATGGGGCTGGTGACCTCGTCGGCTGCCCCTTCTGTTTATACAATTTATAATCGATCGATTGCCTCAAAACATGGAATTGTCATGGGGATTTCCCAGTCGGGTCAAAGTCCTGATTTATATGAAACTCAGCGGCGCGCAACGGATATGGGGGCTTCAACTATTGCTCTGGTCAATCACGTAGACTCACCTCTGGCGGAAGCGTCTAAATATGTGGTGCCTTTACATGCTGGAGATGAGCATGCCGTTGCGGCAACCAAGAGTTATGTAGCAACATTGGTGGCATTGGTTCAGTTTGCAGCGACCTATAGTGAAGATAAGGAACTATTGGCAGCACTGGAAAAACTTCCTGAAGCCTTAGAAAAATGTTGTTCGTTGAACTGGGATAGTTGTATTGATAGTTTGCAAGTGACAACAGATGCTTATGTGATTGGGCGTGGTTTTGGGTACCCCATTGCTCAGGAAGCAGCATTGAAGCTAAAAGAGACGTCTTCTATTCATGCAGAGCCTTTTAGCAGTGCCGAAGTGCTGCACGGTCCTTTTGCTTTAATTAAGAAACAATTCCCAGTGCTTGTCTTTGCACAAAATGATCAATCGTTGCAAGGTGTGGTTGAGATGACACGACGCATGACCGAGATGGGTGCAAGAACGTTATTTGCCTACCCTGAAAAAGAACGTTTGCCAGAATCTTTGATTTGTAGTTCACGTTTGGAAATGCCAAAATCATTGCATCCTATCTTAGACCCGATCCTAATGATTCAAGCTTTTTATTTGATGGCAGCAAAACTGGCGATTAAGCGTGGTTTAAACCCAGATAAGCCTGAAAACTTGCAAAAAGTGACCTCAACAAGGTAATTCCAGATGAAAGACTATGCCTTGATTGGCGCGAAAATTTGTACCGAAACACAGATTCTAGATGATGGTTTCGTTGTGGTACGTGCTGGGGTTATTGAAAAAATTTGTTTGGGTAATGAAAGTATTCCAACGGATCTTGAGCATATTCATCTCTCGTCGGATGATGTGATTATCCCAGGGTTTATTGATGTGCATATTCATGGGGCAAATGGCTCTGATGTGATGGATGCTGACCATGATGCCTTGTCAAATGTTGCTGCCACCATTTTCAAACAGGGTACAACCAGCTTTTTAGCGACCACAATGACGGCAAGTGACGAAGATATTCACAAAGTTATTCGTAATGTTAAACAATATGCTGAACACCAAGCGAAACACCCATTGACACAAGCTAAGATAAGAGGCATTCATTTGGAAGGACCTTACTTATCAGAGCGTAAAATTGGTGCGCAGAATCGCAATTTTATTCAAACGCCAGATATTTCTCAGTTTGAGCGCTGGCAACAAAGTGCTGGCGGTTTGATTCAGAAAGTGACGCTTGCACCGGAAGAATCGGGTGCTTTAGAGCTTACACGCCATTTAAAAAGACACAAAGTAGTGGCGTCTATTGGACATACAAACTGTACAGCACAACGTGCCCAGCAGGCGATTAAAGAGGGCGCCTCAAGTTGCACGCATTTTTTTAATGCCATGAGTGGTGTGCATCATCGCACTCCAGGTGCCGCAACAGCAATACTAATGTCAAATGATATTCGAGCAGAGTTGATTGCGGATGGCGTGCATTTAGCACCTGAAGTATTACAGTTGGCTTTGAATGTTAAGGGTGCAGATCAATTGTTATTGGTGACGGATGCCATGGCGGCTCAAAGTTTCAGTGACGGCGTTTTTGATCTGGGTGGTCAAAAGGTGATTGTGAAGGGAAATGAAGCTCGTATGGAAAATGGTGTGCTGGCGGGTAGTGTGCTTACAATGAATCAAGCGTTAATCCATATTATAAATGCCACAGATTGTTCACTCGTAGATGCTGTGAAAATGGCTTCGACAACCCCTGCAAAGGAGCTTGGCTTGTCTCATCAGATTGGCTCTATCACGGTGGGTAAGAAAGCTGACTTGGTGGTCTTAGACGACTGCTTTCAGGTTAAATATATTTTTAACGCTTAGACTTAAAATGAAGGGCTGATCTGTAATTAAATTACCTGGCGCCTGGAGTTTTGTAATCTAAAGCGTCAATTCTATCAAAACCACCTAATATTTTTAATTAATATTAAATACTAGACCATATAATAAAATTAATATACATGCCCCCTTTTTTTCAACAAAATAAATTGATATAGTTGGGAGCTTGTACGTTAGCGTATGGTTTGTGTGGGTCAAAAAAGGAAGGAATGAAATGGATAAGCCGAAGTCAAATAAATGGATGATTGCAGGGATGATATTCTTTGCCGCAATGGGTGGTATGCTTTATGGATACGATATAGGTATTCTCTCAGGAGCATTGCTTTTTATTCAAAATGATATTCCGATGTCAACGTTTCAAGAGTCATTGTTAGGTGGCGCGATTCTTGGAGGCGGTGCGTTTGCGATTCTAGTTTGTGGATATCTTGCAGATATCTATGGACGTAAAAGAATGATTATGGTTAGTGGGATTGTCTTTATCGTCAGTGTAGGGATTATTTATTTTGCGAATAGCTATGAAACACTTTTTGCAGGCCGTCTGATACAAGGCATTTCAGTAGGCTTTATCTCGATTACTGTGCCGTTATATTTGACTGAGACTGCGCCTGCTAAGATTCGAGGAATGGCAGTTGTTGCCTTTCAGTTGATGCTTACTTTTGGTATCGTTTTGGCAAATCTTGTGAGTTTGGCTTTTACCTCATCAGGAAACTGGAGAGGCATGTTCTTGACTGCTTTGGTGCCAGCAGTGATTATGTTTGTAGGAAGCTTTTTCTTAGTGAAATCACCACGCTGGTTATTATTCCGTGGTCGTGAAAAAGAAGCGCTTTCTTCCTTGTTGAAAATCAGAAGCCACAAAGAAGCGCATACACAATATGCAGAAATCAAAGCGTCTATGGCGAAAATGAAAGATAATAGAGGGTTCTTTAGTTATTTTTCAGAGAAAAAATATTTTACGCCAATGATTATTGTTTTTTCCATCGCGATACTGGCACAGCTTACAGGTATCAATAGTTTTTTACAGTTTTCAGCAAGAATTCTGAGCGATGCCGGTTTTACCTCAAACTTTATGGCCGTTGCAGGTTCAAGCTTGATTGCTGCCATTAATTTGATTGCCACGGTTATTGCCATTTTCATTGCAGATCGTTTTGAACGTAAACATCTTGTTGCATTTGGAACAGCAGGCGTAACTATCGTGTTAATTTTAAGCGGGATTGTGTTAGGGTTCGTGCCAGCGTCACCGTTGAAAGGTTATCTCATGTTGGGTGGACTGTTACTCTTTATCTTCTTCTTTGCTGCAGGACCTGGCGCTTTGGTTTGGATTATCATGTCTGAATTGTTGCCGACAGCCGTGAGAAGTAAAGGCTTAGCGGTTGCGTTATTCTTGAATAGTTTGGCTTCAGCCATACTTGCTTCGGTCTTTTTACCCGCGGCGAGTGTGATTGGTATTGGTGGTATGTTTATCTTCTGTGGCGTTTGTACTTTTGTTTACTTCCTTGTGGCAACGTTTTATATCCCGAATACTAAGAATAAATCTTTGGAAGAGATTGAGGCGGGTTTTGCTGAGAAAGCGGAGCGTGCGAACAAGCCTGCATTGCAGCCTGTTGAAGCGTAAGCTTATATTTTAGAATAAATTCTTTTTGAAATGCGTGTTTACTGCTATCCTTTCTACAGGTCTGATTTATATAGTCTCACGCATGAATTGTTTGGTTTTTGACACCTCAACCTCCGCTTGTACCATTGCGCTTAAGGCGTCAAAAGGTATTTTTTCCTTTTATCAGGTGGCGCCACGAAAACATAATACACTCATGTTGCCAGAAATTGAAAAGCTACTTTTGCAGGCACATATTTCAGTGTCAGAACTTGATTATATTAGCTATGGTGTGGGCCCTGGCAGCTTTGTTGGTGTCAGATTATCAGCGGCGATTACGCAAGGACTTGCACTCGTAAATAATATTCCGGTTATTCCCTTTTCAAGTATGCATGCTTATGCAGTTTCGGTTTTTAAAGCACATAAAATACCAAATATCTCCATTGTTCTTGATGCAAAGGTGAATGATCTTTATGTGGGGGATTATCAATATAATGAAAAATTAGGCTTGCTTGAAGTTTTAAATGAGTCATCCGTGAAAACTCCAAACTTCCAGCCAAGTCAAATGTCAGAATTATATGCAGGAGATGGTTGTGGGCTTGTACTTGAGAGTTTGGAGGGCATGAAAGTAATCACAACGCCATTTTTTCCAAATGCGAAAGATATGTTGCCTTATATTGAACAAAAGATGGCGAATAATGAGTATATGGATGCATTGGATGCGCAGCCAGTATATTTGCAAGGGACTGAAAATTGGAAAAAAATTTGATCGTTTAAAAACATAAAAAATGGGAAGATATGTTACACAGTTATTTTTTTGGCGAAATGATGGGATCGATGTTTTTGATCTTATTTGGTGGTGGCGCGGTTGCTGGTGTTTTAGGCTGAAGGAGCTGGCTGGATTGTGATTACCACAGGATGGGGCTTTGCCGTAATGATTGGTATTTTTGTGGCCTTGGCAGCAGGTTCTCCGCAAGGAGATATAAACCCAGTAGTTTCGCTCGCAAAATATGGTTTGGGCATATATACCTCTTTTGGTAAAGTTATGTTGATTGTCCTAGCTCAAGTTATTGGGTGTTTCTTAGGAGGAATACTCGTTTGGCTGGTGTATTACCCTCATTGGAAAGCAACAAAAGATCAGCGTTTTAAGCTTATGGTATTTTCAACCTCGCCTGAAATTCGTCATGCCCCTTCAAATTTTCTCTGTGAAATGTTGGCGACAGCTGCATTGATTATCATTGTGGGTGCGCTCATTAAATATGGAAATACCTATAATTTTTCAGAAGGTGCATTGCCCTATATGTTTGGGTTTGTGATCTGGGGGATTGGTTTGTCTTTAGGGGGTCCAACGGGTTATGCGATCAACCCTGCTCGCGACCTAGGTCCAAGAATTGCTCATGCTATCTTACCTATTGCAGGAAAAGGAAGTTCAGAGTGGAAGTATGCTTGGATTCCCGTTTGCGGACCACTTGTGGGCATGTTGGTTGGGTTGTTATTTATCTATGCGTTTATTCAGATCTAAGGGTGTGTGATTTTCTTGCTGCCAATGATCTACCCACATATTGGTAGCACCCGCAACCGCAGCGGGAATGGTGAAGATATTGATAACGGGAATCATCATAAAAAGCATGGTCATACCACCAAAGGACAGTGCGAGTCCTTTATTTTGATTCAAGGTGATTTTTAATTCGGCAAAGCTCTTTTGGTTGTTATCAAAAGGGTAATCAATGTACTGAATAGCTTGTACCCAAGCCCCAAAGGCAAACCACATAAGAGCTGTTGCAAGGTTTAATACGGGGATAAAGGTACAGATCAGAATGAGGATAATCCAAGGGATATAATAGAGGATCTTTCGTATTTCACGCAAGATGGCTTTTGGGATCATAGCGAGCATTTCTATATTCGACATTTCAGAGGGTGTGCTGTTTGAGAGCTTTGCTTGGATGTGTTCAGATAACATGCCATAAAATGGAGAGCCAATTAACACCGCTAGAACCCCATAACAATAAATAGTAATGATCATCATGCAGAGAACGTACAGAAAGTAAAATAAGAAACCAAGCCATTGAAACCAGCTTGGAACAGCTTGGTGGAACCACTGAATCAATGAATCTGTTAATTGATAGCCCCCATACCATAATCCGATAAAAAGAAAGGTGTTTAATAGTAGGGGGATAACAATATATCGTCTTGTTTTCGGAGCAAAGATGAGCCGAAATCCATTCAGTAAGTATTGTGGTCCAGAAGTCCGTGGCATGAGAGTTATTACCTTTTATTTTCAAGTTCTATTTCGAGTTGAATGAGTTTTTTAACCCCATTATAAAGTGTCAATACACAATCCACTTCGGTAAGCCCGAGCCTTCTTTTGTTAGAAATATCCCAAATACCGCCAATAGACTCTGAATGTTCACCATGAATTCCTCGAATAGATAATTCCAAATCAGCGCATATTTTTTTGAAATAATTGGTTTGGCTTAAGAGCGGAAGCTTAATATGGACACTTGCTCTCAATGCCGTTCCAAGGTTGGTGGGGCAGCTAGAAATATAGCCAAGATGGGGGTCAAATTGAAGGGGGATTTCTTGTTCCAAAGCCTGAATGCCCGTCACGAGTCGCTTAAATACCTGAGCAATATCAGCACCTTTTTGTATGGAAATAATGCGCAATTGATCTTCTTCATTTACCCAAATAAGAAATTGTTTATCATCTGAGTGAAAAATACCACGGCTATCTGGCCAATCTCTATTGACCCCTGCGGACTCTAAAAAGCGATCTCCTTTTTTAAATAGGAAGTGATCCGCAACTAATTGAGCTCGTGTTGATTCGCTCATTTCACATAGTGGGTAATAATGTCCTTTGTGTTCGCCATCTAATTTCGCAAGTGCGGTAATAATTTGGGCTTCCACTTCTTGTCTCGCCTCTTTTGAGATCGCTGGAGGCAGTGCATAGCCTTTAAGATTTCGACCAACGCGAATTCTTGTGGAAAGAATTCGATTATCTTCAGGATCTAGGTTGGGTAATGATTCTAAGTCCGAATCATCAAGGTTTTTGGGGTGTATCTCATGGGGCTGATAGTGATGGTAGTCCTGAATGATCGCGTCAAATAATATCGCAAATTGATGATAACAATCCTCATCCCCCGCATAAATGCCAATATCACCATCAGTATTTTCAAAGCCAGAGCGAATAATATCCTCAAGGGTAAAGCCACATTTTGCGACTTTATTTTGTAATGCAAGGTGAATTTCGGGTGTTAAATATTGTTTAACCAGCATTTTTTATAAAGCCTCGTTTTAAGGTTTATAGGAAGGTAGGAGAGACTTGAAATATTTTTTCAACACTCTTAACATCTTTTGGGTTACTGATACACAAGATAATGCGGTCTCCCCGCTCGATTACAATATCATCGTGTGCAATCATGGGTTGATTGTTTTTCACAATGGCGCCGATAATGGTAGAAGAAGGTAAATGGAGTTGACCAATTGCGCGACCCACTAGCCCTGAGCTTTCTTCGTCACCATGTGCCACCGCTTCTAGCGCTTCGCAGGTTCCATTGTAAAGCGAGTAGATGTTGACCATATCTCCCTTACGTAAGTAGGTTAGGATTACGCCAATGGTGATTCTTTGTGGTGAAAGTGCTCGGTCAATGGTGTGACCATCATCAATAAGTGTGGCGTAACTCATGCTATTCACCAATGCAATGGTGCTTTTTGCACCCATTCGTTTTGCAAGCATGGCAGACATAATGTTTGCCTCATCATCATTGGTGACAGCGCAGAATAAATCAGTGTCATCAATGCCCTCAGCTTCAAGGAGATCAGTGTCAGCGGCGTCTCCAGCTAGGACAATGGTTTCGCTTAATACTTCAGCCGCTTTATGGCAATGATGGAGGTCACGTTCAATTAACTTGGTAGAGAAATTGCTTTCCAATGTCTTGGCAAGTGAAGTACCAATATGCCCACCACCTGCAATAAAGATTTTTTTGACTTGGGTTTGTGTCGGTTGAAATTCTAATATAATGGTTTGAAGGTGATCTCCTTCAGAGATAAAAAAGACATCATCGCGGGCCTTGAAGGTAATGTCAGGCGTGACAATGACGGCCTGTCTATGACGGTAAATGGCGACAATCCTTGCGTCAATGTCTGGAAGTTCAGCTCGAAATTCTCGTAGTTTCATCCCGATAAGCGGAGATTTTGGATGAATAGACACGCCTGCCATTTGCATGCGGCCATTTGCGAAATCCACAACTTGAAAGCTGCCTGGGTGTTCCACTAATCGTACAAGACGGGTGGTAACAAGTTCAGCGGGATTGATGATTAGGTCAATGGGGATGTGGTCTTTATCAAAGATCTGAGGATAGCGACCATAGCTTTTATTTCGCAGACGTGCCATCTTGGTTGGTGTTTTAAAAAGGCTATATGCAATCTGACAGGCAACAATATTCACTTCATCGTTATTGCTAACCGCAATTAACATGTCGGCATCTGCAGCACCGGCTTCAGCCAAGATATGAGGGTGTGCCCCTGAGCCACAGATTGTTTTAATATCATATTTATTTTGTAAGTTACTAAGCTTTTCAGGGTCGGTATCAATGAGACTAACGTTATGATCAGTTTGGAGGTTCTTTGCTAAAGAAGAGCCGACTTGTCCAGCACCAACAATAATAATATCCATCTTAGATTCCTGTGAAGTGATATGTTAACTATTATACGTGAGAATGTTCACCATATACATAAAGCACTTAAAAATAGCCGGTTTAGGCTATTGATTTTTTTGTAGACGTTGGCTTTGCCAATAGGTTTCAGGATGTTCATTTTCTTTATTTAGGTAACGGGCTGCCACAAAAAGAAAATCAGAGAGGCGATTAATATACTGCAAGAGAATTTCTGAAAGGGCGTTTGTTTGCTGAAAGCGGGCGAGGTTACGTTCAGCTTTTCGGGCATAAGCACGAGCAAAGAAACAGTCTGCAGCGGCAGGTGTGCCACCAGGTAAGATAAACTCTTTAAGTGAAGGAAGCATGGTATTTAAGTGATCAATATTTTCTTCAAGAAATGTCACATCTTGCGCATCAATTTTAGGGTGTTTGGGCATGGCAAGCTCAGCGCCGTAATTAAATAGTTGATGTTGGATGTGAATCAATGGATCATAAGTTTTTGAATCCTTGTTAAGTTTACTGAAGGTGCAACCAATCAATGAGTTTAGCTCATCAATGTTGCCAATGCATTCTATGATCAGTGCTCCTTTGTGAATAGGATCACCGAATGCGAGAGAGGTATTACCCTTATCACCCGTCTTGGTGTATATTTTTGATAGTCGAAAGCCCAAGGTCGTCTCCTTAAGAAAGTAGTTTGATAAACCAGTCCATTTTCCCAGATAATCCCTGCATAATAAACTATAGTTTGTGTATACTGTTTAAAATGACCCTTGCGAATGGTGTGACCGATGATACGTTCCAAATTAAAAGAAATAAAAATGCTTATTCTTGATGTGGATGGCGTATTGACCGATGGCAAAATTATTATCGGTAACGATGGCGAAGAGTCAAAATTTTTTAATGTCAAAGATGGCTTGGGTATTAAGCATATTCAAAAACTAGGCATTGCCATCGCCGTTATTACAGGGAAAAGCTCTAACATCGTACAATTAAGAATGTCGGCGCTAGGTGTGGAAGATATTTATCAAGGACAAAAAAATAAGCTTAAAGCCTTTGCGGAACTATTAGAAAAATATCGTCTGGAAAAATATGAAGTGGCTTATGTCGGTGATGATTTGCCAGATGCGCCACTGCTGAACGAGGTGGGGTGCGCCATTATCCCACAGGATGGGCATGCGTTGCTTTATGATTTAGCCGATTACCGCTGCAAGGCAAAAGGTGGTGAGGGCGCAGTGCGTGAAGTTTGCGACTTAATTTATGAAGCGAATGATCTCACTGGGAAATTGCTAGAGGATTATTTATCGTTGGGTGAGGCGGGCACGTATGACCTCTAATATTCTAAATTTTCTAACCTTTTTCAGCAAACGCTCGATATTTTCGACGATTGGTCTGACGCTGGTGGTGGGAGTGACAAGCTGGGTAGCGATTAAGTCCGCACAGAATTATCAAACTGAATCAAAAGTTCCTGGAGATTTTGTGACAAATTTTGGGAAAAAAGTTCAGTTTTATCAAATGGACGATAAGGGCGACATTAAATATATCGCAAATGCAACAAATTTTACTCGCCTTGAAAATGGCATTTCAAAACTACAGAGAGTAAAACTGGTGATCTATGGCAACGATCAGAGTCAAAAGCCATGGGTGTTAACCTCTAATTTGGCCGATATTGCGAATAATAATACTGAAATTAATTTGAAAGGTGATGTTGTTTTATCTCAAGTAGGAAATGGTAAACAGTCACCACCGATTAAAATGACGACTGAGCAGGCTTATGTCTATCCGAAAAAGGATACCGCTCATACAGAGAAACCGGTTAAGATAACGGAACCCGGTTCCGCAAACATTATGACAGGGGTGGGTATGGATGCAAAATTTAACCCGACTACGGTGAAATTATTATCACAAGTGAGAACGTATTATGATCATGTTCAATAGGCTTTTTTTATTGCCTTTTTGTTTTATGTTGGGTGCTCAGTATGTTTATGGAATGACGCCTTCAGAAAATATTTTTGGCTCTAAAAGTAAGGATGACAATGGCCCAGTCACAGTTTGTAGCGACAGCATTATGTATGATCAAGGGCAACATCAAGTTGTTTATGAAGGGAATGTTATTGTGATGCAAATTAAGGGTGTGGCGATTCAGTGCCAAAAAGATGGCGGTCCTTTTCCCGAACTTATCTCAAAAACAAAACCGAATTATTCTTTGTGGGTGGATGCGAACTCAAAAGCCTATCCTGAAATTAGTAAAATAGAATTGGAAAAAGCCAAAGAAATTTGTCAAAAACAAGGTGCTTGCCGTTTTATTAACGGTCAAAAGTTGACGATCACCATGGACAAAAAAACAAATCAAGTGGATAAAATCACCATGACGGTAGATAGTGATAAAAATTTGGCACAATATTATTCATTGCCTGATAAAAAAACGGATAGCCAGCAGCAAGTCGTTTATGCACAAGGGAATGTGATGCAATATTTGCCACTTCAAGATATATTGAAAGTGAGCGGACATGCAAAGCTGGATCGTGGAGGGAATACTTTTACGGGCGATACGATAACATATGATACAAAATCAGAACTTGTTAGTGTACCAAATACAGGCGGACGTGCGACGATGATCATAGATAATGGCACTTTAGGGGAATAATATGAAAGAAGAAGAGAGAAGTGTCCTAAAAGCCATGCAGCTTGGTAAACGTTATAAATCACGTTGGGTGGTCAATGAGATTTCCCTAGAAGTGAAGTCTGGCGAGATCGTTGGATTGCTTGGACCAAATGGTGCAGGGAAGACCACTGCCTTTTACATGCTTGTAGGCTTAGTGCGTGCAAATAGAGGCACCGTTGTTTTAGATGGACATGACATTACGGCTATGCCCATACATTGGCGTGCACGTAATGGTATTGGCTATCTTCCTCAAGAAGCGTCCGTATTTAGAAAACTTTCTGTTGAAGATAATATTATGGCGATTCTTGAAACGCGTAAGGAGCTTACAAAAGAAAAACGTGTGGATATTATGGAGAATTTACTAAAGGAATTTAATATTCAACATATTCGGGGAAGCTTGGGTATGTCACTCTCTGGTGGGGAGCGTAGACGAACTGAAATTGCTAGAGCCTTGGCGACGGCGCCTCGCTTTATATTGCTAGATGAACCCTTTGCTGGAGTCGACCCTATTTCCGTTATAGATATTAAACAAATCATTACCCATTTAAAAAATAGGGGTATTGGTGTTTTGATTACAGACCATAATGTTCGAGAGACGCTCGATATTTGTGAGCATGCTTATATTATGAATGCAGGGAACTTAATTGCAGAAGGAACACCTGATGAGGTGCTACAAAATGAGCAGGTTCGTAAGGTTTACTTGGGCGAACAGTTTAGGATGTAAAACGGTAGGTCTCATTTAAACGCCCATATTTTACTCAATACAAAAGTAATGGGAGGCACAGTTGCCAAGGCTAAGAACAAGGCAAGTGTGTAGTTGCTAATGAAAAAGAGATAGAAAGCATAGGACGCTTGATTTAGCCCAAGACTAAAGACGGCGACAACAAAAAACTTTGCCCATGCTATATGATGGCTTTTGATATTAGCAGATTTAAACGTCCAATGGCGATGCCCAAAAAAACTCACTTGAAAGGCGAAAAGAAATCCGAGAATATTAGAAGTTAAGGGATGCCAAGAGAACTTTTCCACTAAAAATATCACTACGATAAAGTTAACAATGGCTGCCAATACGCCAATACAACCAAACTTAAAAATTTGGTAGAAAAGCGGATTTGCGATAATTTTTTTGAGAGAAGCGATCAGAGACATTTATAGGGTGCTTATTTTTTTGTGTCTTTTTCTTTTTTATCAATGCTGGTTCTGCGGTCGACAATATAGGTGGGGCGTTGCTTCACTTCATTAAAGATACGGCTGATATACTCGCCCAGTACACCAATACTAATCAGTTGGATCCCTCCGAAAAACATAATACTTGCAGCAATGGTTGCCCAGCCCTGTAACGGGATACCAAAGACGAGTTTTTCAACAATAATAAAGATGCCATATAAGATTGAAATAAAAGAAACAAAGAACCCTAACATGGATACAAACCGTAATGGAATATCTGAAAAGGCGGTGATCCCCGTGATGGCAAGCTCAAAAAGTTTTAAGTAACCCCACTTGCTGGTGCCTTCACCCGCACGCTCTGCTACGGTGTAATTTACAGGACAACCTTTGAATCCAACCCAAGCGTATAAGCCTTTCATAAAGCGATTTGCCTCGGGAAGACAATTGATCGCTTGGATAACCTGCCTATCCACAAGCCTAAAATCTCCGGCATTGGCAGGAAGGTCAATGCGCATAATTCGCTTATTTATTTTGTAGAAGGAAGAAGACAAAAAGCCTTTTAAAAAACCCTGATCACGCCTTGTGCGGATACCATAGATATTGTCATAGCCTTCCAACCATTTTTCGATAAATTGATTCACCACTTCAAGTGGGTGTTGAAAGTCCGCATCAATAATAACAAGCGCATCGGCATCGTTGGCGGCATTTATACCCGCAGTGATGGCAGCTTCTTTGCCAAAATTTCTGGAGAAGCTAATAAAATGTATGGGGTATTCAGTAGAAAGGCGACGTACGATTTCCGCCGTTTTGTCTTGGCTGCCATCATCTACCACAATGATGGTGCGATCAGCCGCAAACTCGGAAAGCTTTTCATCGAGCGTTTTAATGAAGTCTTCAATCAGATCAGCTTCATTATATGCAGGCACGAGCGCATAAAGTTTTAAATTATCTAAGCTTCTTTGAATCATGTGTTTATCGACAAAATGAGTGCTTTAATGAATGAATTATAGATTGCTTTGATAAAATTTGCTATCTTTTTGGTTTTAGTAAAAAATGATATTTCATATGTTACATATTGCCTTATTTGAGCCAGAAATCCCGCCCAATACTGGGAATATTATCAGACTTTGTGCCAATACTGGCGCGCAGTTACACCTTATCGAGCCACTAGGGTTTGATGTGGATGATAAGCGATTACGTCGGGCAGGGCTTGATTACCATGAGTTCGCAAAGATAAAACGTTATGAAAATTATGAAGCGTTTTTGCAGGAAATGGGTGATAAGCGTATTTTTGCTTGTTCTACACATGGAACAAAGGGTTATCATCAAGTCCAATATCAAGATGAAGACGTGTTGCTATTCGGACCCGAAACACGAGGGCTTCCTAAAGATTTATTGACTTCATTAGAAAAACATCAAATTATTCGAATTCCAATGCTTGCGAATAGTCGAAGCCTAAATCTTTCAAATGCAACAGCGGTGATTTTAATGGAAGCGTTAAGACAGCTTGATTTCCCAGGAGCGGTGTAATGACTGAGCATCATAAAATGATTGCAGGTGTGGATGAAGCAGGACGAGGACCGTTAGTGGGTTCTGTGGTGGCTGCTGCCGTTATTTTGGAAGAGGGGCATGGGATCATTGGGCTGGCGGACTCAAAGAAACTAACAGAAAAAAAACGTGAAAAATTGTTTGATGAAATTATTCAAAAATCTAAAAGCTACGCAATTGCTGAGGCGACACCAAAAGAGATTGATATCTTAAATATTCTGCAAGCAAGCTTATTGGCAATGAAACGAGCTGTTGAGCAATTAAAGGTTCAGCCAGACTTCGTTCAAGTGGATGGAAGTCGTTGTCCAGAATGGCATTATGCTTCAGAGGCGATTATCAAAGGGGATAGTAAAGTGCAAGCAATTAGTGCGGCATCTATCCTCGCCAAAGTGCATCGCGACCGTTTGATGGTTGAGCTGGATAAACAGTTTCCGCAATATCAATTTGCCAAGCATAAAGGCTATCCAACAAAGTTGCATTTTGAGTTGCTAGAACAGCATGGTGTGATTGATGGCTATCGTAAAACCTTTAAGCCCGTTGCGAAATTATTTGTCTAAGGCTTATACCAAACGATGAGCTGATTGTTTGCGGGCATTTTATGATCACGCAGTAAGGTGAATCCAGCGGTTTCAGCCATGCTGTTTATTTCCTCAAAGGAGCGGATGCCTTGTTCTGGATTATTGGACTTTAGGTTTTTATGAAACGCTTCATTACTCGCGGAGGTATATTGTCCTTTATAAGTGAAAGGCCCATAGACAACCACCTTATAACATTGTGTTTGTGTGATGTTCTTCCAAAAATCTGCCACGGCAGAGAGCGGCATAATGTGAAAAGTGTTGGCGGTATAGGCGGTTGAACATTCTTGGGCGGCTTTAGACCAGACATTATCGGAAACATTTAATGGGAGAGTAGGGTAAATGTTGGGGGATTGCGAGTCTTTTAAATAAGCATTTAATGTGGGAATGCGTTCGCTTAAATCAGTGGGTTGCCATTTTATAAAGGGAAGTTGTTCTGCGAAAAAACGAGCATGTTGTCCTGTACCACTACCGATTTCTAAGATAGATTCATCCAGCACAAGATATTTTTTGAGCAGCGATAAGATGGGTATTTTATTGCGTTCGGATGCCGCTGAAAGATGAAAATTGTGTTCTAAACTCATGTTGGCCTACTTTTTAATTGCATTTAAGTTGTATTTATTTCGCGTATGTATCTTTTATGTTGCTATCTCAGGCTTGTTGTGAAGTATAACTTTAAATCTATAAAGAGTGAATATATGTATGTGTTTATTGAGGAAGAGGACGATTTTGAAGAAACCAATAGGCTGATGTTTGTTTTAGGTGCCCATATTTCTTTATTTCTAGTGATTACATCTATGGCAACGATGTACGTACATCACAAAAATCTCGAAAACCATGTGGTAGCCCCTGCGGTTCAAGTTTCTCAATTACATCATTTATTATAAATTCCAATAAAAGGTTTCAGTCATAATTTTTTCTCGTTAAAATGTCTCAAGGTTTTTAGAACACATGAGGTGAGTATGGCGGGTCATAGTAAGTGGGCAAATATAAAACATAAGAAAGCCGCACAAGATGCAAAAAGAGGAAAAATTTTTACAAAGCTGATTCGGGAAATTACGATTGCGGCAAAATTAGGGGGTGGTGAGCCAGATGCAAACCCTAGATTACGTGCGGCAATTTCTACTGCATTAAGCAATAATATGACGCGTGACACCATTGATCGAGCAGTGAAAAAAGGTGCGGGTGGCGATGATGCGACAAACGTCGATGAGTTGCGTTATGAGGGGTATGGTCCAGGCGGTATTGCTATTCTTGTGGATTGTATGACCGACAATAAAAATCGTACCGTTGCTGAAGTGCGTCATGCATTTAGTAAGTTAGGTGGTAATCTTGGTACGGATGGTTCAGTTTCTTACATGTTTAAAAAGCAGGGAATCATTTATTTTTCGGCAGGTTTAGACGAGGATCAAATTATGGATGTAGCGCTTGAAGCAGGTGCTGAAGATGTGGTTTCTGATGATAGTGGTGGCATTGAGGTGATGACTACACCAGATGATTTCGTTGATATCAAGGAGGCGCTGGATTCTGCAAGGCTTGAATCAGAGAATGCTGAAATCACCATGCATGCGGATATAAAAATTACCGTTGACAGTGTGGCACAAGCTGAAAAAGTCATGAGGATGGTAGACAAGCTTGAGGATCTTGATGATGTTCAAAATGTTTATACCAATGCTGAAATTCCGCAACATATCTTAGACGAAATGAGTATCTAATGATTATTTTAGGCATTGATCCTGGCTCTAGAACCACCGGTTTTGGTGTGATTAAGGTTGTGGGAAAGCAATGTCATTATGTGACCAGTGGGTGTATTCGAGTGAAAGGTGTTGAGACGGGAGATCGTTTGGCTGAAATACATGATGGATTAAAAGAAGTCATCAAAGCATGTCAGCCAGATCAATCGGCTATTGAGCAAATATTTATGTTTAATAATCCAGGCTCAGCTTTAAAGTTAGGGCAAGCGAGAGGTGTGGCACTTTTTACGCTTGCAAACTCAAACTTGCCAATTTCAGAATATTCAGCAAAACAGGTGAAACAATCTGTGGTTGGAACGGGTGGCGCGTCAAAGCAGCAGGTACAGCATATGGTGCAATCAATATTAGAGTTAAGCGCCAAACCTCAAGAGGATGCAGCCGATGCTCTAGCCGTTGCCATCTGCCATTTTCATACTTCTCAAAGCTTGCTGCACTTGCAAGGTGCGACAAAAGTGGTTCGTAAAAGGTTAAGGACATAATATGATTTCTCGCATTCGTGGAGAGCTTGCTGAAAAGAAAGCACCACTCTTATTGGTTGAAGTTTCGGGTATTGGATATGAAATATTAGCACCGATGACGACCATTTATAAATTGCCAGATGTCGGGAAAGAGGTCCTCCTACATACGCATTTTGTGGTACGAGAAGATGCGCAATTATTGTATGGGTTTATCAGTAAATCTGATCGACGTCTATTTCAAGAGCTTATCAAAGTAAATGGTGTGGGACCTAAAATGGGGCTCGCCATATTGTCAGGGATGGATGGCGTCACACTAATCCACTGTATTGAATCTCAAGATCATGGTTTATTGGTGACGATTCCTGGGATTGGCAAAAAAACGGCCGAGCGTTTAATCGTAGAAATGAAAGATCGGATTGAAAAACTTGCTGTTGAGTTGATGGAGTTGACCACAATGGATGGCTCACCTCAAACAGAAATTCAAAGCGCATTGGCGAAAGATCTTTCTGCGACTTTGGGTGCAAATAGGAAGGATATTATAGAAGCAATTAGTGCGCTTGAAGCCTTGGGCTATAAAAATAAAGAAGCACATAAAAGTATTATGGGTGTTAGATTGGAAGCAACGGGCGTTGAATCATTGATTAAACTCGCCTTGAAATCTATGGTTAAAAGTAAGGTTTAGTGTATGCATTGTCAAGCCCAAAATAAAAAGGAGAAGAGAATAATGTCTCATCATGAACAAAAACCTCAAAATAGACAACGTTTGCGTCTTTGGGCAGGGATTTTTGGTATTTTAATGATTGCTGCGATTATTTACAGCGAAGTCCTGACCCATTCAAATCCCGGTGTTTTAATGGGATCTCTGGAGGCGACAACTATCCAGGCACATGGGGCGGTTCAGGTGTAGCATTAGGGTGCTCATTCTGTGGATCCCATATTGTAGATAAGTCTTACAGTTTTTGGCATTGTGGGCAAAAGAAACTGTTTCTTTGTGCAATCATCATGGATTCTATCGGTGTTTGACAGGTTTGGCATAGCTTTCCTTTTCGACCATAAACCAGTAAGGATTGTGAAAAATATCCGGGTTTACCCTCGGTATTTTTAAAATCTTTTAATGTGGTTCCTCCTTGCTTAATGGCTTCAGAAAGTGTTTTTTTGATTTGAGTTACCAAGTTATCGATTTTATTTTTTGGGATTTCTGAGGATGCTTTATCAGGGTGTAAGCCGACCTGAAATAGTGCCTCACAAGCGTAGATATTCCCAACGCCCACGACAATATGTCCATCCATGATAAGTTTTTTGATGGATTTTTTTGTGGCACGTGATTTTTTGCAGAGATAATTTCCGTTGAAATCTTCTGATAGTGGCTCAGGTCCAAGTTTGCAGAGTAGAGGGTGCTGTAACGGATCATCCTTTGTCCAAATCATTGCGCCAAATCTTCGGGGATCATTATACCGCAATGCAAAATTTTCAATGATAAATTCTACATGATCGTGTTTTATCCTGTCACTAATAGGTGGCTCATGGATTGTTAGTGATCCAGACATCCCTAAGTGAATCATGAGCGTGCCGTTATCTGTGTAGATAAGTATGTATTTGCCCTGCCTACGGATATGGCGTATTTTTGCGCCCTGTAATTCATGGGGAAGATTTTTTGAGATCAACCACCGTAATTTAGGTTGGAAAATCTGAATACTTTTGAAGCGCTTTCCCATAAGGTGGGGTGATAATCCATTTTTTATGGTTTCAACTTCAGGTAATTCAGGCATAACGATTCGGGTGCAATTTTTATTATTAAATGGTTAGTGTATGGGATAATTTTGCAATCGTCAGTAAAAATAGATCGTTGGTATTTATGGGGTAAAATCAAGGTTTTTAATTGGTTTATGTATAAATGTAATCTCTTCTTCAAACTTGCTCAAATAGGGTAAAATTGCTACAATTCTGTATTGTAAGTGTCAGCATAGTAAGGATGAGTCGTGGTGGAAAAGAAGGAACATAAGAAGTTATTTCAAGGTTATAAAGGGTATGATGGTGTGCATGATGAGCTCTTTCAAGAAAATGGCAAACCATATCCTGGCGTAGAGTCCTTGGTGAATTTACTAAATGAACTTGATAAGGATGGATTTGTCGACCGTCAACAATTAGCGGATACAGCATTTTTACAGAATGGTATTACTTTTACGGTTTATGCTGATCAAAAAGGAACCGAGAAGATTTTTCCATTTGACTTAATTCCAACGGTTATTTCAAAAGAAGAATGGACAACCTTAGAAAAAGGGCTTAAACAGCGACTCAAAGCGCTTAATGCTTTTTTAAATGATATTTATTCAGATCAAAAAATCTTAGAGGCTGGAAAAATCCCAAGAGAGCTCGTGGAAAGTTCAGAAGAGTATATGCCTAAAATGCGAGGCGTCACCCCTCCTGGTGGCGTTTATATTCATATTGCAGGTTTGGATTTAATTAAGGACTCAGAGGGTTTTAAAGTTTTAGAAGACAATGTTCGTACGCCTTCTGGTGTTTCTTATGTGTTAGAAAATCGTCATGTAATGAAGCGATTGTTTCATAGTGTTTTTTCAAAACAAACTGTCGACAGAGTAGAAGATTATCCTTTGAAGTTACGCCGAGCCTTCAATGAGGTGGCGCCCACTCGTAAAATGGGCAATAAAACAGTAAAAGGTATTACGGTTGTTTTGACACCAGGCTCTTTTAATTCAGCCTATTTTGAGCATGGCTATTTGGCGCGTAAAATGGGGTGTGAGCTTGTCCAAGGCTCAGATTTATTTGTGAAAGATGATTATGTTTATATGAAGACCACTAAAGGCCCACAACTGGTGTCGGTTGTATATCGGCGAATTGATGATGAGTTTTTAGATCCTGAGTTTTTTAATCCAGATAGTATGCTGGGTGTTCCTGGTATTGTGGCAGCCTATAAAGCTGGAAATGTTGTACTCGCTAATGCGATTGGCAATGGTATTTCAGATGATAAAGCAATTTATCCCTATGTTCCTGAGATGATAAGGTTTTATCTTGATGAGGAGCCAATTATCGCTCAAGTGCATACTTATTTTTGCAGTGAAAAGAAAGATAGAGAATTTGTGCTTGCAAACCTTGATAGGCTCGTGGTGAAGGAAACAAACGGATCGGGTGGTTACGGCATGTTAATGGGGCCTCAAGCCACACAAGCAGAAAGAGATGAGTTTGCGGTGAAAATAAAAAAAACACCTCGTGGCTATATTGCACAACCTTTAATAGAGCTGTCAACTTGCCCAACGTTTATTGAAGATAAGGGTGTGGTGCCAAGACGTGTAGATTTGCGCGCATTTTTGGTGACAGGTGACGATACTTGGGCAATGCCAGGCGGGCTTGCAAGAGTCGCATTAAGAGAGGGGTCTTATGTGGTGAACTCTAGTCAAGGTGGTGGTTCAAAAGATGCTTGGGTTTTAGGGTAAGGGGATAAAATAATGATTTCACGTACAGCAGAAAATTGTTTTTGGTTAGCACGTCACTTTGAACGTGCTGAAATGGTGACGCAAGCCGTTAAAGTTAACTATAACTATGTGCTTGAAACGGATATAAATACAACTCAGTTGTGGTTTCCACTCCTTGTGGTGCTTGGAGAACGTGATGGTTTTACAAAGCGTTTTGGCAAGCTTAATGATTATAATATTGATCAATTACTAGAGTTTTTGATTTGGGATGAGGACAACCCATCTTCGGCTTTTTCTTCGATTAAGGCGGCTCGTGAAAATGCGCGGATTGCTCGGGATTTGATTTCTTATGAGATGTTTGAGTTGGTCAACCGTTGTTGGTTATGGCTACAAAAACCTGAGACGAGGAAGTTATTTGAATGGGATATTGAGGTCTTTTGTATGGAGTTGCAAGAGTATTGTTTGACTTGGAAAGGGATGTATACCAGTTTAATTCTTCGAGAAGAGCCTTACTACTTTATGCAATTAGGGATGTATTTGGAGCGTGCTAACCTCACTGCTCGATTCTTGGATATTCATCATTACCATCCTTTTGATGTTACCTCAGAAAGAGAATCATTAGGGGAGGCGTTATTCTGGCAGAGCTCACTGCAGCGTTGCATGTCATTCGATGCGATTGTCAGACGACCCTATTTTGGTATTAATCGACACCAAGTGACCGAGTTCTTGCTGAAGGAGCCTTCATTTCCACGAACCATATTTTATTGCTCACAAGTCACGATTGAGGCAATGGCACAGGTTTGTACGGTTTCGGATAAGCGCTTAGGAAATAAAAGTACGGAACTACTGGTTCAGTTTTATATGAAAATATCTGAGGCTGATATTGAGGAAGCATTGGCAAATAGCCATCACTATCTCACCTCAATTGTTCAAGATGTATCGGAAATTTGTGCGCAAATTCAAGAGGATTTCTTCACGGCTGATATGGAGCTCTTAAATGATATGATTGAAAAAGATCAATATATTGCCACGCGCGCTTGATGAGTTGGTTTAGCTATACTTGAATGTTTTTTCTTTTTTAAGACCGTTAAACAACTTTTTATGGTTAAAATAGCATATTTAGTGGGGCTGGGTAACGGTTTGTTTTTAGGGGTATAATTCTTTTGAGTATCTGCTGTGATGTTAATTGAGTGCGGTTGAATTCTCGTATAATATTGAGTGTATTTCAATCACACACAAGGAGTATGATTATGGCGATCGATTATTATTTTAACCCTGGAAAGTGTGTCAAATTTTGTTTAAAAAATCGTAAAGCCTTTGCACCTGCGGGACATGATTGGAGTGCCAATGATAACAAGGAAAATGAGAATAAAATAAATGATGTTGAAATGAATGCAGACTTAACCTTGGTGAAAAGATTACTCGAATCAGAGCCAGTTATTGATTCAGATGGTCAGTTATATCAGGAGATATTAGGTATTATAGAACGAAATATTGCCATGTTTGAGCCGAAAGACTTTGCAGTATGTCGACCAGTAAGCATGAGTTTTGGGTTAGACATGTTCAATAAGAACATTCGCCATCATTTTATGAATGTTTCGTTAAAAGCAGGTGTGCCACGTAAGTATATCCGCTATTATTTGAGATCTTTTTTTGGCAAAATTTCTTGCCCAATCCCAGTAGCCGTCGCTTAGTATAAACTTTGAGCAACAGGCTTAAAAAACCTAAGAAAATGGCTTGACCTGACCTCTGAAATCAGTTTTAATTACCTGCGTTGGCCCGATAGCTCAGTTGGTAGAGCAGAGGACTGAAAATCCTCGTGTCCTTGGTTCAAATCCGAGTCGGGCCACCATCATTTTTTACGAGAAGCGTTATCCACTTTTCTTTTTGTTGGTGCTTTTTCATTATCCCCATAGCTTGTTGCAATATATTTATCTTCCTCTCCGTCGGGTGTTAGCACAGGGAAGGAGAGGTTGTTAAGGATTTTCGCATTGCGGCAATGAGTAATCTGGCACTTGATATTTGAATTCAGGTATGGATTTAGTGCGGCAACTGTTGCTCTAGCAGTGACTATTGATGTATGGCTTGGAATATACTTTGCAACAAGCTTCTTAGAAATCCTTTCAGTAACTGTAATAATTGCCGAGCGTCGATCTTTACCAACGATAGTATCTATCTCCCAATCGCCTAGCCTTTCTTTATTGTTAATAAGATCTGGCCTTAAGTCTATAGATACTTTTCCTAAAGCTATTTTTGATTTTTTCTTTGAGCCATAGCTCTTACGGTATTTATTCTTACCTTGGCGTAAATTTTTAAAAAGATCGCCACCAGAAGCCTTATCCTCACGAATAAATTGATAAATTCGCTCATGGCTTATGGAAAAAATATTATTTGCTTTTGCATATCCAGATATTTGTTCTGGGCTCCATTTTATATCGCTGCGAGACAGGGAAAGGCGAAGCCGAGGTCGAGTAGTCCTCAGAAGGGCTGCCTTTCGGCTCCATTGGGAGATTGTGCGGAGCGC